>Ga0068853_100001562_pt1 | contig 16671 bp, 14 predicted proteins | sample KBSCornC32_FD_65655 | JGI IMG/M metagenome (GOLD analysis project Ga0068853, IMG submission 65655) | Corn rhizosphere microbial communities from Kellogg Biological Station, Michigan, USA - KBS Corn C3-2 | ecosystem: Host-associated > Plants > Roots > Rhizosphere > Soil ...
TGCGTAAACGTAAGCGAAGCGAGCGCCGCGCCCGCCAGCAGAATCTTCCGTGCTGTGCTTGCCATTGAATTCCCCCAAACGAGCGAGTCGCCGCTCGTCATCCGAAGGAAATCCTGCCGGTGCCTGTGAAGAGGTGCAAATCGCGGAGCGCCAAAAGGCATGCGGAAACTTTCTTGCGCGCGTGCTGGCATTTCAAAATATTCTCATTGTTTTCATCGGCCTATCGCAGAGCCAATAACGCGGCTTACTTCCTGCCGCTGCTCTATCGATCGCAATTTTCCGCCGATGTGATGCGCGCGCCACACGTGACGTAACGGCAACTTGTAGGTTATGAACGCTCACCGCATGATCTGAAATACCAGTCACAAACATCCCGCAAAACGAGGAACGTCCATGAAGTTAGTGCGCTTCGGCCCGGCCGGCCGCGAGAAACCCGGCATCGTCGATAAAGACGGCCATATCCGGAACCTGTCGAAGATCGTGCCCGATATTACGGGCGAAACGCTTTCGTCCACAGGCCTTGCGAAAATCAGAAAAGCGAAGATCGACAAGCTGCCGAAGGTCTCCGGCAAGCCGCGGCTCGGCCCTTGCGTCGGCAATGTGCGCCACTTCGTTGCGATCGGCCTGAACTTCACCGATCACGCCGCCGAAGTCGGCATGCCGCTGCCGAAGGAACCGATCATTTTCGCCAAGGCGCCGAACTCGATCTGCGGGCCGAACGACAACGTCATCGTGCCGAAGGGCTCGACCAAGCTCGATTACGAAGTCGAGCTCTGCATCGTGATCGGCAAGCGCGCGCAATACATCAAGTCGCAGGCCGACGCGAAAAATTACATCGCCGGCTACTGCGTCTGTAACGACGTCTCGGAGCGCTCCTTCCAGCTCGACCGCTCGGGCGGCCAGTGGGACAAGGGCAAGGGCGCGCAGAATTTCGGCCCGGTCGGCCCGTGGCTCGTGACGCGCGACGAGATCAAGGACGTGCAGAACCTGAAAATGTGGACCAACGTGAACGGCGAGAAGCGCCAGCACGGCTCCACCAAGACGATGATCTTCGGGGCGGAGTATCTCGTCTGGTACTGCTCGCAATTTTATGTGCTCGAGCCCGGCGACATCATCACCACCGGCACGCCGCCCGGCGTCGCGCAAGGAATGAAGCCGCCGCAGTTCCTCAAGCCCGGCGATATCATCACCATGGGCATCGAGGGACTCGGCGAGCAGCGCCAGAAGGTCGTGGCGGCGAAATAACTTCCGCTCCGATCAAACGCTCGCGGGCGCTCCGGCGGCCGCGAGCGTTTCCGTTTTGCTCGCGTGAATGTCGAACCACGCATGCGCCAGCGGAAACCTTCGCCTTCGAAGTTCGGTATAAAGCCGGCTTTGCTCGCTCATCTCTTCGTAAGAGATCCAGCGATCGGAGGGCAGATCGAGGCCGAACAAACCGCTCATATGGCCATGGAACTGCGTCTCGAAAAAATTTCCCTCGCGCGAGGGATTGGGCGAAACCGTTTTCGGGTGCAGCGCTTGATTGACGTACTGAAAACGATCGTAGCCTGCCGCTCGAAAATGCTCCACGATCTTCGGATCGCTGGTCTCGCAGGAAACGAAGGCGGGTAGCAATGCCTGCTCGGCGAGCTGCTCGCTGAAGATTACATCGGCGCCTTCGATGTCGCATTTGACGTAGTAAGGAACGCCCAGCTTCTCGAACATGTCGGCGAGCGTGATGGTCGCGACCGTGATCTCCTGAGTTCTGTGCGCCCCTTTCTCGGCCCACTTCTTTTCAATGCTGCTCCAGTCGTCTTTCGTCCGGTTGACGTAAAACGAGATCGATTCCCCGCTTTTATGCCAGAGCGCCATCGGGACGATGCCGAGTTTTCCCGCTTGCTCGGCTTCCGCGATCACCAAGCTTTTGCGCGCGCGCTCAATCATCAGCGGATTCGCTTCGAGCGCGATGACCTTGAAACCCTTGTTCAGATAATACTCGGCGTCATAACCGTGATGCAGGCCAAGATCGTAGATCAGGTTGCGATCCAAAATATCCTCCGCGCCCGGACCGAATCATGGCCCGACAGCGATTGTTTCTTCCGTTCGCATCCTGCTTCAAGCGCGAAATGGGAAAAGCGGTGACGAAACCTACTTTTTCCAGAACTCGTAAAAATGATGCACAGGGCCGCGGCCCTCGCCCACTTTCAAGCCGTCCGCTGCCGCAATCGCCCCGCTCACAAATTTTTTGGCAAGCATAATCGACTCCGTGAGCGGCATGCCGCGCGCAAGCCCGGCCGCGATGGCGGAAGACAACGTGCAGCCGGTGCCGTGGGTATTTTTCGTTTCAATGCGCCGTGCCGCGAAACGCCGGATGCCGTCCTTGTCGATCAATAAATCCGTGGCCTGCGCGCCGCCGAAGTGGCCGCCTTTCACGAGCACCGATTGCGCACCGAGCTTCAAAATCGCTTCCCCTTGCTTTGCCATCGCGACTTCGTCCTTCGCCTGCGCCGTCCCGGAGAGCGCTGCCGCTTCCGCGAGATTAGGGGTCACGACCAGCGCAAGCGGAATGAGCTTCTTTTTCAGCGTATCAATTGCGCCGGACTCGAGCAGAAGATCGCCGGAAGTCGCCACCATCACCGGATCGAGCACGATGTTCTTCGCTTGATGCGCGGCGAGCCTCGCCGCGACCGCCTCGATCACATCCGCGCGGCCGAGCATCCCGATCTTGGTCGCGCCGACTCTAATATCCGAATAAACGGCATCCATCTGCGCGCGCACGAATTCCGGCGCGACATCGAAAATGCCGCTCACCCCTTTCGTGTTCTGCGCCGTCAGCGCCGCGATCACCGACGCGCCATAGACGCCGAGCGCGGAAAATGTCTTGAGGTCTGCCTGAATTCCGGCGCCGCCGCCGGAATCGGAGCCCGCAATCGTGAGCGCGATCGGTGTCGTCATGATGACGGCTTAGGAGAGCGCAAGGCTGCTTGCAAGCGCCCTTGCCTCATGCCCGCCTTTCTGGTTGCTTGCGGCATCAATCGCGAGGTCTCGATGATCCCGTTTTTCGTGCAGATCAAATGCAAGCTCGGCGAAGCCTATGATGTCGCGAACCGCATCGCCGATTCCGAAATCGCCTCCGAAATTTACTCGACCGCCGGTGACTACGATCTTCTGGTGAAGTTCTACGTCAACGAAGGCACCGACATCGGCCATTTCGTGACGGAAAAAGTGCAAAAGATTCCGGGCATCCAGCACACGCACACGATCATCACCTTCAAGGCGTTCTAGACCGCGGGGCTTTGCGGCGTTTCCGCCTCGTGCTCGCGCGTGCGGTCGATGTGCAGCTGGCGCTCGCGATAGAGCACGAACAGGCCCGCGATCACGACAATCGCTGCGCCTAGAAGCACGATGAATTCCGGCACCTCGCCGAAGAAGGCATAACCGATCAGGATCGAATAGATCATCGACGTATAGGCGAAGGGCGCGACCGTGCCCGCGCCGGCGTGACGATAGCTCTCGGTGACGGTGATCTGGCCGATGCCGCCGAAAATCCCGACGAGGAGAAGCACCACCGCGTCCCACACGGAAGGCATCGTCCAGCCCCAGAAGATCGTCACGAGACCGGTGAGCGTGCAAAGCACGGTGAAGGAAAAGACGAGCGAAGCCGTCGTTTCCGTCGCGGAAAGCTCCCGCACCTGGGTCATCGAGGCCGAGACGAGAAACGCGCCGACGAGCGCGAGCAGCGCGCCGAACGCGGCGGCCGAATTTTGTTCGCCCTCCCCGATATGCGGCCACAGCATCAGGGTCACCCCGGCAAAGCCGACCGCCACCGCCGCCCAGCGGAAGCGGCGGACTTTCTCGCCCAGGAAAATCGCCGCGAGCGCCACGTTGAAAAGCGGCGTGATGAAGCCGATCGCCGTCATGTCGGCGAGCGGCAGCCGCGCGAGCGAGGCGAAATTGCAGAACATCGAGCCGATGCCGGCGATCGCGCGCGTCAGATGCCGGATCGGCTTTTTCAGGATGAACGCGTCGCGCAATTCGCCTTGCCATTGCAGCATCAAGAGCAGCGGAATCAGCGCAAACAACGAACGTGAGAAGGCGATTTCACCGAGCGGGATCCGGTCGCCTAGCGAACGGATCAGCGCCGACATGATGGTGAAGGCGAGCGTCGAAGCGAGAATAAGGGCGATGCCGATATGGATATTTTTCGCCCGCCGCTGCCTCATGCGGCAGTTTTACGGTGCGCGAAGCTTCCGCGCCAGAGCCGTTCCGGCGCGGGAGTCATACGGCAAGCGCGTATCTCGAATTAGCTTCGGCGCCGGCTCGGCGCAGCCGGACGGCGGCCCGCCCAGAAGCGCTCGGCGTGCTCAGCGATCCAGCGGCAGACGATGTAGAACACCGGCGTGAAGATGAGGCCGAAGGTGGTGACGCCAATCATGCCGAAGAACACGGCCGTGCCGAGCGCCTGCCGGAGTTCCGCGCCCGCCCCGGTCGCGATCACGAGCGGCACCACACCGAGCACGAAGGCGAGCGACGTCATTAGAATCGGGCGAAGCCGGAGATGCGCCGCTTCTTCCGCCGCCGCCCAACGGCTCTTGCCTTGATCCTCGAGCTGTTTCGCGAATTCGACGATCAGAATCGCGTTTTTCGCGGCGAGAGCTATGAGCACGATGAAGCCCACTTGCGTGAGGATGTTATTGTCCTGCCCGCGCAGCGACACGCCGACGATCGCCGCGACGAGACACATCGGCACGATGAGGATGACCGCAATGGGCAGCGTCAGGCTTTCGTACTGCGCGGCGAGCACCAGGAACACGAACACCACCGCGAGAATAAAGGCGAAGGCGGCTGTGTTGCCCGCCCTGATCTGCTGGTAGGCGAGCGTCGTCCATTCGTAGGCGAAGCCTTCGGGCAAGGTCTCCTTGGCGAGCTTCTCCATGATCTGGATTGCCTGACCCTGCGAGTAGCCGGGCGCGGCGTTGCCGTCGAGTTCGGTCGCTGTGTAGAGGTTGTACCGCGGCACCCGATACGGTCCCGCGATGTCGTTCACAGTCGTGAACGAGCCGAGCGGCACCGTATCGCCGCGGGAATTCCGAACGCGGATTTTCAGCACGTCCTCAGGGCCGAGCCGATACGGCCCATCGGCCTGCACCATCACGCGAAAAGTCTTGCCCAATAGATTGAAATCGTTGACGTAAGCCGAACCGATATAAACCTGCAGCGCGGAGAAGACATCGCGCACATCGATGCCCAAGAGCTGCGCCTTGGCGCGGTCGATATCGAGGTAAAGCTGCGGTGTCGAATTCTCGAACAGCGAGAACACCTGCGTGAGGCCCGGTGTCTGCGCCGCGCGTCCCATCATGGCGTAGGTCGCCTGCAGAAGCGCCGCCGGCCCGCGGTTAGCGCGGTCCTCGATCATCATGCGGAAGCCGCCCGCAGTACCGACGCCGCGCACCGGCGGCGGGACTACTGCGATCATGAAGGCTTCCTGAATCGAACTCAGGCGCTTGATCAGCTCCTGCTGGATTGCCTGCGCCGACTGTTTCGGATCTTTCGCCCGCTCGTCATAGGGCTTGAGCACGGTAAAGATCGCGCCCGCGTTCGGTGCGTTGGTGAAGGTGGCGCCCGAAAAGCCGACAACAGTCACCGTGTGTTCGACGCCTGGGACCTGGAGCGCAATGTCTGCGGCGCGCCGCATGACTTCGTCGGTGCGGGAAATCGCGGCACCCGGCGGCAATTGCCCGACGACGATCAGATAACCCTGATCGACCTGCGGAATGAAGCCAACCGGTGTACGATAGAATTCCAGCATGCCGAGACCGATCACGCCGCCATAGACGGCGAGCATCATGATCACCATCCGCACCGTGCGTGCGGTGAAGCGCCCATAGGCATGCGTGAGCTTGTCGAAATAGTAATTGAAGCCGTTGAAGAAGCGTGTGAGCGGCGCGGTCCAGCCTTGCGGAACGTGGTCCTTGTCCGGATGCGGCTTCAGGACCAGCGCGCACATCGCCGGCGACAATGTCAGCGACACGACCAGCGAAATCACCGTTGCGCCGGCGATCGTCAGCGCGAACTGCCTGTAGAACTGCCCGGAAATGCCGGTAATAAAAGCGGTAGGCACGAACACGGCGCACAGCACCAGCACGATCGCGATCAGTGCGCCGCCGACCTCGTCCATGCTTTTCACCGCCGCATCGTGCGGCGTCAGCCCTCTTTCGATGTTGCGCTCGACGTTCTCCACGACCACGATCGCGTCGTCGACGACGATGCCGATGGCAAGCACAAGGCCGAACAGCGTCAGGTTGTTCAGCGTGAAGCCGAACACCGACATCACGAAGAACGTGCCGATCAGCGAAATCGGGATCGCCAGAAGCGGAATGATCGCTGCGCGCCAGGTCTGCAGGAACAGGATTATGACGAGCACGACGAGGATAATTGCCTCGAAAATCGTGTGCTGCACCGCTTCGACGGATTCGCGGATGAACTGCGTCGGATTGTAGAGAATCCCGTACTCCATATCCTGCGGGAAATTCGCCGAGATCTGCTTCATCGTCTTTTCGATGGTGTCCGCGGTCGCAAGCGCGTTCGAGCCCGGCTGCTGGAAAATCGCGATGCCGACCGACGGATCGCGGTCGCGGTAAAATGCGGTCGAATAATCGAGGCCGTTAATTTCGACGCGCGCGACGTCCTTCAGCCGCACGATCGCATTCGGCGTTTCCTTGACGACGATATTCGCAAATTCCGCCGGGTCGGAAAGGCGCCCGAGCGTTTGCACCGCGATCTGGAAGGCGCGCTGGTCCTTCATCGGCGGCGCATTGAGGACGCCCGAAGCGACCTGGACGTTCTGGCTCGCAAGCGCGGCGACGACGTCCTGGCCGGTGAGATTCAGCGTCTGCAGGCGCTGCGGATCGAGCCATACCCACATCGCATAATCGCGGCTGCCGAACACGGTGATCGAGCCGACGCCGTTCACGCGCGCGAGTACGTCCTTGATCTGCAAGGTGGCGTAGTTCGAGATGAACAGCTGGTCGCGCGTTTTCTTCGGCGACACCAAGCTGATGACCATCATCAGGTCGGGCGACGCTTTCGCAACGATGACGCCGATATTGCGCACGTCCACCGGCAGCCGCGGCTGTGCGATCTGGACGCGGTTCTGCACCTGCACCTGCGCGATATCGAGATCGGTGCCGAGATCGAACGTGACGGAAATCGTGAAGCGGCCGTCTGAAGTCGAGTTCGAATAGACGTAGAGCATGTTCTCCACGCCGTTGATCTGATCCTCGATCGGCGACACGACGGTGCGCGCCACCGTCTCCGCGCTTGCGCCCGGATACTGGCCGGTGATCGTGACGGTCGGCGGCGCGATTTCGGGATATTGCGCGACCGGCAGCCGCCAGAAGCTCACCGCGCCGACGATCACGAAGACGATCGAAACGACGGCGGCGAAGATCGGGCGATCGATGAAGAAGTGCGAAATGCGCATTGCTTACTTCTTCTCCGGTTCGGCTTTGGGCGCGTCTTTTGGCTTGTCGGCCGGCGCGGCCATGGTCTTTTCCGACGCCTTCGTGCCGGACTCCGGCACCGGCTTGTCGTCCTGGCCCTTCTGCGGCCCACCGGCCGGCGCGGCGGCCTTGGGCTGCTGGCCCTGTTGCCCCGCCTGCTGCTTTTGCATCTCCTGCATCTGCTCTTCCGTAAGCGGCGTCACCTTTGCGCCGGGACGTGCGCGCATCAGGCCGTTGACGATGATGTTGTCGTTTTCATCGAGGCCTTTCACGACACGCAGCTTGCCGTGCAGCGCGCCGAGCGTGACGAATTTCTGGCCCACCGTGCCGTCGGCGCCGACGACATAGACGAATTTTCGGATCTGCTCGCTGCCGATTGCCGAATCCGGCACCAGCAGCGCCTCGTACTCGCGCGATGCCGGAACCTGAATGCGCGCGAACATGCCCGGCGTGAACAGTCCGGTCGGATTCGGAAACACGGCGCGGCCGCGGATCGTGCCGGAGGACTGGTCGATCACGTTGTCGACGAAGTCGATCTTGCCGTCGTGGATGAAATCTTTTTCGTCCAGGAGTTTCAGCTTCACGGGCGTCGAGGTGTAACGGGAATCCGTTTCCCGCCCGTTTTGCGCGATGCGCTCGTAGCGAAGGAACGCGCCTTCGTCGGCCGTGAACTCGAAGCGAATCGGATCGATCGAAACGATTGTGGCAAGCAGCGTCGTGTTGCCCGTGGTTCCGCCGGTGACGAGGTTGCCGACGGAAACGCGGCGGTCGCCGATGCGGCCCGTGATCGGCGCGCGCAATTCGGTGAACTGGAGATCGAGTTCGGCTTGTTTTACGGCCGCTTCGTTCGACGCGACGGAAGCCTCCGCGATGCGCTTCGATTGCGTCCGCTGCTCGAATACCTGCTGCGAGATCGTCTTGTCGGTGAGCAATTTCTGTCCGCGCTCGAGATCGGCTTCGGCAAACGCAAGATTGGCTTTCGCCTGTGCGAGCGCGCCGCGCGCCTGGTCGAGCGTGTTCTGGAACGGCCGCTTGTCGATCGTGAACAGCAGCTCGCCCTTCTTCACGATGGCGCCGTCGCTGAAGTCGATCGTGTCGAGATAGCCCGAGACGCGCGAGCGGATCTCGACCGTGTCCACCGCCACGAAGCGGCCGACATATTCGTCGCGGTCGACGACCTTTTGCTTCGTGGGATGCGCCACGGTGACGGGCGGCGGCGGCGGCGCTTGCGGCGCCTGGCCGCAATTCGACAACATGAAAACGATAAAAACTGCCGTGATAAGACGTAGCGGAAATGAAATGCGATTCATGGGGTACCCCGGGGTGCGGGCTCATAGCGCATCTGCAGCATGGAGGAAACCCGCTGCGCGAATAGCGCCTAAACTCCGTTACCGTCCGTGGATTTCGCGCCGCTCGCTGTAGCGGCATCCTGCATCAAATTCCTGAGCCATGTCCGGCCTATGAACGCGAATATGCATGTGGCGTATAGAATTGTTCCGCCAGCGAGCAAAACAAGCAGCAATATTTCCTCGTTGAAATGTGAAAAACCCACATATGGGGAAGCGAAACGCTGCCCTGCGTAGAACGCAAGGCCGAGCGCGGCGCCAATGGCGAGCAGCAGCGCCACCCGATTCGCGTTTAACGCCGGCCGTTCAAACTTTAGTCGATGCGCGGCCCAAATCAGCAACGCAAGATTGAGCCACGCACCGACGGCGGTTGCGAGCGCGAGCCCGACCTGCGCGAGCGGGCCGGTGAGGACGATCTTCAAAAGAATGTTCACAAACACGGCCGTGAGCGCCGCCTTCACGGGCGTCGAAGTATCGCCGCGCGCCAGAAACGGCGCGGTAAAGCTCCGCATCAGCATGAATGGGATCAAGCCCGTCGCATAGGCGGCAAGAGTTGCCGCCGCCGCGAGCGCGTCCGCCGCCGTGAATGCCCCGCGCATGAACAGCGCGCGCATGATGAGTTCGGGAATCGCGATCGCGCCTGCAACGAAGGGAATGGCGATCAAGAGCGAAAGCTCGATCGCCTTTCCCTGCGCGTTCGCTGCGCCCGCCTTGTCGTTCGCAGCCAGCCGCCGGGACATTTCCGGCAAGAGCACGATCCCGACAGCGATGCCGACGACGCCGATGGGAAGCTGGTTGATGCGGTCGGCGTAATAGAGCGCCGAGAGCGAACCCGCCGGCAGGAACGTCGCGATGATGGTGTCGGCGAAGAGCGCGAGCTGCACCCCGCCCGCTCCGACGATCGCGGGACCGAGCGCTTTCAGGAACCGCCGCGTCGGTTCGTCCAAGACCGGCCAGCGCAAACGGAAACCGAAACCATGCCGCTCGGCGTCGATACCGACCGCGAGCACTTCGAGGATGCCGGCGATGCAAACGCCCCAAGCCGCGGCGTGGCCCGCCGTCGGAAAGAACGAAGCGCAGAGCAGCGCGATCACCATGCTGATATTGAGGAGCACCGGCGCACCGGCCGCGGCCGCAAAACGCTGGTTCGCATTCAGCGTGCCCGACAGCATCGCGAGCATCGCGGTAAAGCCAAGATAGGGAAATGTGATGCGCGTCAGCGTGACCGCGAGATCGAAGCGCGCGGGATCGTCCGACAACCCAGGCGCCAATAGCCGCACGAATTGCGGCGTGAACAGCCAGGCGAGCGCGAGCAGAAAAATCTGAACGAGCAGCAGCCCGGTTCCGATTTCGTCGGCGAAGGAATGCGCTTTTTCGCGACCCTCCTGCTGCAGTCGCCGCGCATAGGCCGGGACGAAAGCGCTGGAGAACGCGCCCTCCGCGAAGATCGCACGGAAATGATTGGGCAGCCGGAACGCGACGAGGAAGGCGTCGGCGATCGGCCCCGCGCCGAGGATCGCCGCCATCACGATGTCGCGCACGAAACCGGTGATGCGGGAAATCAGCGTCCAGCCGCCGACGGTGAAAATGTTCTTGATCATGCCGCCGCCCTTGCGCGGCGCGCGTTCAGCCGACCAGCGCGCGCTTCACCGCGTCCACGATGCGGTCCTGCGTCGGCTCGTCGAGATAGGCGTGCATCGGTAGCGAGATCACTTCGTGCGAGAGCTTCTCGGTGACCGGCAGGCCGCCATCGGCGAGCGGAAACTTCTTGTAGGCCTCGTGCCGGTGCGGAGGCTTGGCGTAATAGATCGCGGTCGGAATGCCTTCGGCCTTCAGCGCAGCGGCCAAGCCGTCGCGCCGGCCGGGTTGCAGCCGAATCGTATATTGCGCCCATACCGAAGTGTAACCTTCCGGCACGCGCGGCACGATGGCGTATTGGCCGAGCTTTTCGCTGTAACGGGCGGCGATTTTGTTGCGCGCCGCGATTTCGCCCGGGAAAATCTTGAGCTTTTCGAGGAGCACCGCCGCCTGGATTGTATCGAGGCGGCCGGTGATGCCGATGTGGGAAAATTCGGGCTTGCCGGGGAGCTGGCCGTGGACGCGCAGGCCGCGTATCAATTCGGCGAGCTGGTCGTCGTTGGTGAGAACCGCGCCGCCGTCGCCGTAGCAGCCCAAGGGCTTCGCCGGGAAAAAGCTGGTCGCCGCCGCGAGGCCAATGCCGCCAATCTTCTTGCCTTTATAAACGCCGCCGAAGCCCTGTGCCGCGTCGTCGAGCACGAACAGGCCGTGCTCCGCCGCAATCGCGGCAATAGCATCGTGATCGGCGGGGAGACCAAAAAGATCGACCGGGATCACGGCCTTCGGCTTCAGCCCGAGCTTCTTTGCGGTTGCGATCGCCCTTGCGAAACTGGCCGCATCCATATTGAAAGTGTGCTCGTCGACATCGACGAATACCGGCGTCGCGCCGACAAGTGCCACCGTCTCGCAGGTCGCGGCGAAGGTGAAGGACGGGCAGAACACCGCATCCCCCGCGCCGACATTCTTCGCGAGCAGTACGAGCATCAAAGCATCGGTGCCGCTCGCGCAGGAAATCGTATGCTTCACGCCCGCGAAAGCCGAGAGCTGCGCTTCGAGTTCGCGCACTTCCGGGCCGAGGATGAACTGGCAGTGACTAAGAACCTTCGCGACCGCATCGTCGATCGCCTTGCCGAGCTTCTTGCGCTGACCGGCGACGTCGATGAACGGAATCGGCTGCAGGGTCGGTGTCATGTCCGAGCGGCTATGCTGGTTCATCTCGATCTCAGTTTAGGGAAATCAGCGAGCGACCGCGCGCGGCCCGCGCTTCGGAACGGAAGAATTTCCGCCTTCGAGGCATTGAATCGCGATCTCGAGGCTGGAGACGCCCTCGTCGCCGCCGACGAGCGGCTTATCATCCTCGCGGATCGATTTGATGAAGGCGAGGAGTTCGGCGCGCAGCGGCTCGGCATGGCCGACCGAAAGATGCCGCATCGAATAGCTGCCGTCAGGCTGGAAGCCGAAGCATTCCGTCACCTGGCGCGTGAGCAAATCGCCGATCACGTACTTGTCGCGCGTCGCGACATGCACGGTACGCGCCTTGAAGGGCGTCAGCCAGTTCGTGTTGATGTGCGCGAGCACGCCCGAGGCCGTACGGAACTGCAAGAGCGCGATATCCTCGCGCTCCGCAATTGCGCGCGTGAGCTGCGGCTGCACTTCGACGATCTCAGATTCGGTGAACCAGCGAATGAGGTCGATGTCGTGCACCGCAAGATCAATGACGACGCCGACATTCGACATGCGCGGCGGGAACGGGCCGACGCGGGTGATCGCGATGGAGAGAATTTCCTGGCTGGAGATCGCCTGCTTGATCGCCTGCACGGTCGGATTGAAGCGCTCGACATGGCCGACCATCAGCTTCACGCCCTTGCGGCGGGCGGCGGCGACAATCTCGCGTCCCTCTTCCACCGTCGGCGCGATCGGCTTCTCGACGAGAAGATCGATCCCTGCTTCGATGCAGTCGAGCGCGACCTGATGATGAAGATGCGTGGGTGCGGCGACGACTACGGCGTCCAAGCCGAGCGCGATAAGCGACTTATGATCGGCCACGGCCTTGCAGCCGAGCATGCCGGAAACTTTTTCGGCAAGCGCGGCGTCAGGATCGGCGATAGCGACGAGTTCGATGCCCGGTAATTCGGCGAGCACACGCGCATGGTTCGAGCCCATGACGCCGACACCGACAATGCCGACACGAAGATCAGACATGAAAACGCCCCCGCTCATCAAATCCCCGAATACTGCAGAATCCAGCAAGTAACACGCTGAAAAACCGCAAGCGATACCGCTTGCGGACCCCTCCCTTCACAAATAATAACAGATGGTTGCAGGATATTGGGCGAACATACTGATCGCGCTGCCGAAAAGTCCTTTTATCGGTCTCTGCCCGATAATTTATTCACGCCGGTAAATGCCCTATGCCGTCAAATTCGCCGCACGTGAAAAAACTTCCACAACCGCTGATCGATATTCTGCTACCGGTGCGGAATGGCGCTCCCTTTCTCGCGCAGGCGATCGAAAGCATTCGGGCGCAAACAGAACAATCCTGGCGTCTCCTGATCCTCGACGACGGATCGACCGATCAGTCCGCGAAGATCGCAAAAAAATTGCCGGCAAGGATCGCCGCATCCGGCTCGTGCGCTATCCCGCACGCGGCTTGATCGCAACGCTGAATGCGGGCCTCAAGTTATGCCGCGCGCCGTTCGTGGCGCGCCAGGACGCCGACGATATTTCATTTCCAGGCCGCCTTGCCGCCGAACTCGATTACCTTCGGCGCAACCGGAAATGCATTGCAGTATCCGGCGGCGGAAAAACAATCGATCAGAAGGGGCTTAAGGCCGGCAACGCGTGGTTCCACAATCCTCACCTTGCCGACCCTTTCTGGGTCCCCGCGCGCGAGCCGTATCTCTCGCACCCTTTCCTAATGATGCGTCGGGAAATCTATCAACGGCTTGGTTATCGAAATTTTTTCATCAGCGAGGACGCGGATCTTTGCTGGCGGTTGCAGGAAACGGGTAAAATTCACAGCCTTCGGGAGCCGCTCGGTTACTACCGCGCTTTTGAAAATTCCGTTTCGACGCGGATCGCCGTGAACACCCGAATTCAGGCGGTCGTTTCGCAGCTGGCGGCGATTGCCGCTCGCCGCCGTCGCGCGCGGCGCGGCGACCTCAACCTCGATCGCCGTCTCTATGCCAGAATGGTGAAAGCGAATGATATCGAGGCGATCGTCGAGATTTTCCGCAGCCGGCTTACCAGCGAGGAATTTTTGTATTTGCGGAAAGCCAGCATTATTAAGCTGCTGATGATCACCACCTACCGGCCGTCGAAGGTCAACCTGCATGAAGCCCGGCTTGCTTATCGCGAGCTTCATGCGATCGCTCGCTCACAGCGGAGCGGCCGCGACTCGATCTTCCAAATCTGCAGCGACGCCCACCGTACCCTTCGGCAGCGTGGCCAATATGAAACCGCGCGAGAGCTCGCGCCGGGTTTTTGGGGATGGCTTATTGTGGCGAGGAAGCAGCGATGGCTTCTGCTTTTCCTTCCTTCTCCGAAAGAAAAGGGAGATTCCCTACTCGGCGGCCGTCCGTCTTACCTGCGCGTTCAGCGTCAATCCCGCTGCTAGCGTATCCGCGCGGAAGGCTTTGACGCCGTCGAGCGCGAGGTCTTCCGCCGTTTTCGTGCCGAGCGCAGTGAGCTTCTTCAGGATGTCGGCGGGCGCGGTGATAATGTGGCAGCCCATGCGGTCGGCCTCGATCACATTCCACACTTCGCGCGTCGAGGCCCAAATGACTTCCACCTGCTTCGTCGCGCGCGCTTCCTTCACCGCGGTCTCGACGAGCGACACGTAATCGATGCCGAGATCGGCGAGCCGGCCCGCGAAGACCGAGACGATTCCGCCGGGGCCTTGCGAGAGCGCGAGCGTCGCTTTCTTCGCCTGCTCGGTCGTCGTCACGACCGTGACATTGATCTTCACGCCCTCGCTAGAAAGCATCTTGATCGCGTCCGCGAGAAACTCCCCTTTGGTGTTGATGATGGGAAGCTTCACATAGACGTTCTTGCCCCACTTCGTGATGAGGCGCGCTTCCGCCACCATCCGCTCGATGTCGTCGGAGATCACCTCGAAGGAAATGTGCTTGTCAGGCACCGCCGCGACGAGCTCGCGCGCATAGGCCTCGTAATCCTTCACCCCCGCCTTCTTCAGGAGCGACGGATTGGTGGTGAAGCCCGCGATATGCTTCTGCTTCGCCATTTCGACGATCTGCGCCTTGTCGGCGCCGTCGGTGAACAGCTTTACTTTGAGCGAGGCGAGCGTAATGGCCATAACCAATCTCCGGCAAACGGGCGAACTTGCGTAAAACCCGATAACGGGGCTATTCGGGCGCGCGGCCTCCGTCAAGTCCGGCACGGGTTATGACCGAAATCCTCTTTATCAAGACCTCTTCGATGGGCGACGTGCTCCATCACATGCCGGCCGTGACCGAGGCGAAACGGCATTTCCCTGACGCGCGCATCACATGGGTCGTGGACGAGATGTATGCGCCGCTCGCGACGCTGCACCCTGCTGTCGACGAGATCGTTACGATCGCGCAGCGGCGCTGGCGGAAGCAGATTTTCAGCGCGCGAAGCTGGCGGGAGTTCTTCGCCGCCGTGAAAAAGCTGCGCGCACGCAACTTCGACAAGATCATCGACACGCAAGGCCTGATCCGCACCGGCTTGATGGGCAGGCTCGCCCATGGCGAGCGTCACGGCTACGACTTTGAGAGCATCCGCGAGCCGTTCGCCGCGCGCTTTTACGACGTGAACCACAAGGTCGGCTGGGACCGGCATGTGATCGAGCGCAATCGCACGCTGACCGCCCTCGCGCTCGACTATGAAATTTCAGGTGCGCCTGATTACGGCTTCGACCGCAAGAAAATCCAGCCGAGCAAGAGCGGCAACTACGCGATCATTTTCCACGCAACGGCGAAAACCAAAAAAGAATGGCCGGAGGAACGCTGGATCGAAGTCGGCCAAGCGCTCGCAAAGCGTGGCCTCGAAGTCGTGCTGCCGTGGGGAAATGAAAGTGAGCGCGCACGCAGCGAACGCATCGCAGCCCAAGTGCCGAACGCGCGCATACCGGACCGCGTGCCGATCATGGATGTTGCAAGACTGATCGCGGGCGCGAAGATCGTGTGCGGCGTCGATACCGGCTTCCTGCATATCGCGGCGGCGCTCGGCGTGCCGGTCGTCGCCGTCTTCACCATCACGAAATCGCACACCGCGAGCCCGACGGGGCCGGGGCCGGTTGAGATGGTTGGCGCTGCGAATGGCTTGCCGGAAACCCGCGACGTGATCGCGGCGATAGATAGAGTCGCAAAGACCTGATTCATCGTCTTGGCCGGGCGAAAGGCGCGAAGCGCCTGAAGTCCCGGCCATCCACGTCTTTTCTGCATCTGGAGAAAGTAAGGCGTGGATGCCCGGCACAAGGCCGGGCATGACGGCGGCGAGTCTCAGCGCTTCAGCGCCTTCATCGTAGCCGCGAACACTTCATCGACCGGAATGTCCGCGGTCGTGCGATTGCGCACATCGTTATCGCCGGGCTTGCGCCACGGCGCTTCGATAATCGCGGCGATCGGATTGAGCGGCGCCCAATGCCACGGGCTTGTCGGGCCAAAGAGGCCCACGGTCGGCGTGCCAATCGCCGCCGCAATGTGCATCAAGCCAGAGTCGTTCGAGACGGCGGCATTCGCGGCCGCGAGCTGCAAGATGCCGTTTCGCAAATCGTTGCTCGTGAGATCGCGCGCAAAACGCCCGCCCGCCGACATGATTTGCGCGTAATTCTTCTCGCCCGGCCCGCCGACGACCCAGACGTCACACCCCTCGCCCGTGAGCTTCTTCGCAAGCTCGGCGTAACGCAATTCCGGCCAGCGCTTGCCCGGTCCCACCGCGCCGGGGCAAAGCGCGACGATAGGACGGCCACTCTCTTGCAGACCGACGCGCGCACGCCACGCCGCGATTTCTTCCTTCGGCACGACGATTTCAGGGAGCGGCCAAACTTTCGGCAGCTTCGCGCCCTTCGGCAAGGCGAGCGCCGCGCACTGATCGATCATGCGCGGCAATTTCTTCTCGCCGTAGCGCACGTCGGTCAGCACGCCGTAGCGCATCTCGCCGACGAAGCCGACGCGCTCGGGAATGCCGGCAAGATACGAAGGCAGTGCCGCCTTCCACTTGCGCGACATGATGAGCGCCGTGCCGTAGTGCCCGGGCTTCAGCTTGGCAGCGAGTTCCTTGTT
>Ga0068853_100001563_pt1 | contig 16668 bp, 14 predicted proteins | sample KBSCornC32_FD_65655 | JGI IMG/M metagenome (GOLD analysis project Ga0068853, IMG submission 65655) | Corn rhizosphere microbial communities from Kellogg Biological Station, Michigan, USA - KBS Corn C3-2 | ecosystem: Host-associated > Plants > Roots > Rhizosphere > Soil ...
TATGAGGGCTGGCGGGCCGACTTGATCAAAGCAGGCGCCTGGGCCGAAGCCGCTATCGATTTCTCCGACGAGGAGTTGCCCGCCGATACGTTCACCCGGACGCGGACGGCGATTGCCGGAATTCTTCAGGATATCCGCGGACATCTCGACGACTCCCGGCGCGGCGAGGTGCTGCGCGAAGGGCTGCACTTAACAGTGATCGGTCCACCGAACGCGGGGAAGAGCTCACTAGTCAACGCGCTCGCCCGCCGCGACGTCGCCATCGTGGCCGAGATCGCCGGCACGACCCGCGATGTGATCGAGGTGCGGATGGACCTCGGCGGCTATCCCGTCATCCTGGCCGATACCGCCGGCCTGCGCGACACGAAAGAGGTGATCGAAGCCGAAGGCGTCCGCCGCGCCCGCGCCCGCGCCGAGTCCGCCGACCTTGTCCTGCTCCTGCTCGACGGCAGCGCCGCCGATCCTTTCGCCGGATTGCCGGATGGCACGCGCGGCGACCTCATCATCCTCAACAAATCCGACCTGCCCTGGCCCGCGAAACGCGACGAGCTTTCCGTCTCGCTCAAGACCGGCGACGGCATGGACGCGATGATCGACGCGCTGACGGCAAAAGTGCGCGAACGTCTGGACCGTCCAACCGAAATCCCCCTCCTCACCCGCGCACGCCATCGCCATGCTCTCGAAGACGCAGCGCGCTCACTCGAACACGCCCTCAGCGCTCCCGATGATCAACCCGAGCTGATGGCCGAAGATCTCCGCCTCGCACTTCGCTCCATTGGCCGCATCACCGGCCGTGTCGATATCGAAGACGTCCTCGATGTCGTGTTCAAGGATTTCTGTATCGGGAAGTGATTATGGCCCGAAGGCGAACAGGCCGCCTTTGTCCGGTGTTGTCGGTCCGGCGAGGAGGCCGGTGTAGAGCGTTCCGTCTGCACCGATCACGGGCGCGGTGCGGGCGTAATCGAAGACGTTTTCGTGTTTCCACTTTTCGCTGCCGTCGGGATTGAGCGCGTGGATCGCACCACACCAATCGTTGCCGAAATAGATCGTGCCGTCACCGCCGACGGTTGCTGCGGTTTGACCGCAGCCTGCGAAGAATTTCCATTTGAGTGTGCCAGCGGGATTGAGCGCGTAGAAGTAGCCGCCGCTCCCTTGGTACTCGCCAGCGCCGCCGAAATAGATCGTGCCGTCTTTCGCGATGGCGGGCGACGACGGGACATCCGTCACGATGCCGGGTGTCTGGAATTTCCACTTGAACGATCCGTCAGGCGCAAAGGCCTGCAGCGTGCCGTCAAACGAGTTTATGTAGATCGTCCCGTCCTTGCCGATGGCCGGCGAGGAGCCGGGCGGATAGGCGCTGTGCCCCTGCGCCTGCCATTTGAGCGACCCGTCGGAATTGACCGCATACAGATAATCCGTAGACGGAAAATATAGCGTGCCGTCCTTTGCGATGGCTGGCGGACCGGCGACATAGCTGCCCGGGTCATAGCTCCATTTCAGCGAACCGTCCGGATTGAGCGCATAGAATTTCTCGGCGCTCACATAGATGGTGTTGTCGTCGCCGATGGCCGGACTCGCCGATGGCCCCGCGTAACCGTTCAGATCGAACGTCCAGAGCGTTCGTCCGCGCGGCGACAGCGCGTGAAGGATGCCATCTTCCGACGCGATATAGATTGTGCCGTCGCGCCCGATCGCCGGCGCCGCCGTGATCTGATGGCGTCCTAAGTGACGTTGCCAGCGTATCGAGCCGTCAGGATTGAACGCGTAGAACGTGCCGTGCACCGAGCCCGTGTAGATGATCGTGTTGCGCCCGATTGCCTGCGCGGACTGAATTCCGAAATTCGGCAGCAGTGTCTGCCACTTTATCAAACTGTTCTGCGGTCCGATGGTTGTGGTGCGTCCGCTGCGGCTGTTGTCGTGTTTAAACACGCTCCAAGCCAGAGGCCGCGCGCTCGCATCTTGCGATATGGGAAAGACCGCAGCGGCCAGCAGGAAAATCAGAGCGCGCGTCATGCTCCGCATTATAGCGCGTTCGTATGCAGGTTGAGAGGCTTGCTCCTCTGAGGCCCGGCGCGTATTGACCCGCGCATGGGCGACTTCGACGTCATCGTCATTGGTGGAGGGCATGCGGGCTGTGAAGCAGCAGCTGCTTCCGCGCGGTTTGGCGCGCGCACGCTGCTGCTCACGCACAAGGTCGAGACAATCGGCGAGATGTCCTGCAATCCCGCGATCGGCGGGGTGGGCAAGGGGCATCTGGTGCGCGAGATCGATGCGCTGGATGGTGTGATGGGCAAGGTCGCCGATGCGGCGGGTATCCAGTTCCGGATGCTCAACCGACGTAAGGGCCCCGCCGTGCGCGGGCCGCGCGCCCAGGCGGATCGCAAGCTTTATCGCGCCGCGATGCAGGCGGTACTGTCCGCCCAGGACAATCTCACCATCCGCGCCGCCGCCGTCGAAGATCTTTTGATCGAGGACAAGCGTGTCGTTGGCGTCGTGACGGCGAGCGGCGAGACGATCCGCGCGGGCGCCGTCGTGCTGACCACGGGCACCTTCCTCAACGGTCTCATCCATATGGGCGAGACGAAGATTCCGGCCGGCCGCGTTGGCGATGCGCCGAGTATCGGACTCTCTAAAACCCTATATTCATTGGGTTTGGCGATGGGTCGCCTCAAGACCGGCACGCCGCCGCGGCTCGATGGCAAGACCATCGATTGGGCCGCGCTCGAAGTGCAGCATGGCGATGATCCGCCCTCGCCGTTCTCGTTCCTGACCGAACGCATCACGACACCGCAGGCCGTCTGCCATATCACGCGCACAACGCCCGAGACCCACGCGATCATTCGCGCCAATCTGCACCGCGCGCCGATCTATTCCGGCCAGATCGAGTCGACCGGGCCGCGCTATTGCCCCTCCATCGAGGACAAGATCGTGCGCTTCGCCGCGCGTGACAGCCACCAGATTTTCCTTGAGCCCGAGGGGTTGGACGACGACACCGTCTATCCGAACGGGATTTCGACCTCCCTCCCAGAGGACGTGCAGATCGCGCTGCTCAAGACCATTCCAGGACTTGAGAACGTTGCCGTGAAGCGGCCGGGCTATGCGATCGAGTACGATTACGTTGATCCGCGCGAGCTGAGTGCCGCGCTAGAAGTAAAGCGAATCAAAGGCTTATACCTCGCGGGCCAGATCAACGGCACGACAGGATACGAGGAAGCGGCCGGCCAAGGGCTGGTCGTGGGCTTCAACGCGGCGCGCGCTGCCGGTGGCAACGAGCCGCTGATCCTGGATCGCGCCTCCTCGTATATCGGCGTGATGATCGACGACCTGGTGACGCGCGGTGTGAGCGAGCCCTACCGCATGTTCACGTCGCGGGCTGAGTATCGCCTGACTCTCCGCGCCGATAATGCTGATCAGCGGCTAACGCCGGTGGGATTGGCTGCCGGATGTGTGGGCGCCGTGCGGGCCGAGGCGTTCGAAGCGAAGATGGATGCATTGGCCGTGGCTCGCCAGACTATGCAGTCCCTGACCCTCACTCCCAACGAAGCGCAGAAGCACGGGATCGCGATCCGTCTTGATGGCGTACGCCGCGATGCTTTGAGCCTGCTTTCGCTCCCAAACGTCGATTTTCAGACGATTTCGGCGATCTGGCCCGAAATTCAGGCGTTTTCTGCGCCCATCCGCGAGCAGCTGGAGATTGATGCCCAATACGCGGGATATCTGGACCGCCAGGATGCCGATATTCTCGCGTTCCGCCGCGATGAGGGGCGGGCCCTGCCGGAAGACCTCGATTATGCGGCAATCCACGGCCTTTCGACCGAAATCCGCCTAAAGCTGAGCCGGATTCGCCCCTCCACTCTTGGCCAAGCCGCCCGTGTGGATGGCGTGACCCCGGCGGCACTCACCCTCGTCCTCGCGCATGTCCGGGCTGGTTCCCGGCGCGTCGCCTGACCCTGTTTCACGTGAAACAATTCGGCCCAGAGGAATTCGCCGCGGAAAGCGGTGTTTCACGTGAAACATTGGCCCAGCTGAAGGCCTATGTCGAACTTCTGGAAGACTGGAACGCGCGTCACAATCTGGTCTCGGCCAGCTCTCTGGCAGACGTCTGGCGACGGCATATCTGGGACAGCGCCCAGCTCGCAAAGTACGTCCCCACAGATGCCCTAACCCTCGCCGATCTCGGCAGCGGTGCCGGCTTTCCGGGCATCGTTCTGGCCGAACTTCTGCGAGACCGCGTACAGGTCTCGCTCTTCGAATCCATCGCAAAGAAGTGCGCGTTCCTGACGGAAGTTGGCGGAAGGCTGGGGTTGAACCTCAAAATTCGCGACACCCGTATGGAAGCGGCGGGGCATGAGCCCTTCGATGTCGTGACAGCCCGCGCCTGTGCCCCGCTCGACAAGCTTCTGGGGTATGCACAGCATTTCGCTGGCCCGAACACGGTTTGCCTCTTTCTCAAGGGGCAAAATGTGGGGTCTGAATTGACCGAGGCGCGCAAAAGCTGGAAAATAAGCCTCCAGCAGCACCCCAGCCTGACCGATCCGTCCGGCAGCCTACTGGAGATCCGGGAGCTAGCCCATGTCCGCCCCAGCCAAGCGTCCCCGCGTTCTGGTCGTCGCCAACCAGAAGGGCGGCGTCGGTAAGACGACGACGGCGATCAACCTCGGCACCGCCCTGGCCGCAGTGGGCGAGCCGACCCTCGTCATCGACATGGACCCTCAGGGCAACGCCTCTACCGGTTTGGGCGTCCCGCGCAGCGAACGCAAGCACACGACCTATGACGTGCTGATGGGTGAGGCCTCGATCGCCGAGTCCGTGATGGCGACGCGCATACCTCGTCTTTCACTGGTGCCGTCGACCGTCGATCTCTCCGGCGCGGAGCTCGAGATGATCGATATGGAGCGCCGCAATTATCGTCTGAAAGACGCGCTAGCGGAATATTCCGTACACGGAGAATCTCAATTCTCTTACGTGCTGATCGATTGTCCGCCGTCGCTGACATTGCTCACGGTGAATGCAATGGCCGCGGCCGATGCGGTTGTTGTGCCGCTGCAATGCGAGTTCTTCGCGCTCGAAGGTTTGAGTCAATTGCTCAAGACGATTGATCTCGTGCGCGCAAATCTGAATCCGTCGCTCGAGATCCAGGGCATCATTCTGACCATGTTTGACAAGCGCAATAAGCTGTCGGATCAGGTCGCGGCCGATGTGCGCGAAAATATGGGCGAGAAGGTTTATGCAACGGTGATCCCGCGCAATGTGCGCATCTCCGAGGCCCCGAGCCATGGGCTTCCGGCGCTGGTCTACGATCTCAAATGTCCCGGCAGTCAGGCCTACATCAAGCTCGCCGGCGAACTGATCCAGCGCGAGCGTCTGCGGGTGGCGGCATGACACCGAAGGCAGGACTGGGGCGCGGGCTTTCCGCGCTCATCGGCGAAGAGTCCGTTCCGACGCGCGGCGAGGCGAAGAACGCGCGCTCGTTGCCGGTCGCGTTTCTCAAACCCAACCGTTTTCAGCCGCGCAAAACATTTGCGCCGGAAGATCTCAACGACCTGACCGAGTCGATCCGCGAAAAGGGCGTGCTGCAGCCGATCCTGGTCCGGCCGGTGAAGGGCGAGGCGGACAGTTTCGAGATTGTCGCCGGCGAGCGGCGCTGGCGTGCGGCCCAGCTCGCCAAGCTGCACGACGTGCCGGTCGTCGTCCGCGAGATGACCGACGCCGAGTCGCTCGAACTCGCCATTGTCGAGAACGTCCAGCGGGCGGACCTGAACGCGATCGAGGAAGCCGCCGCCTATCACGAGCTGATCGACCGGTTCCAATACACCCAGGAGAAGATCGCCAAGGAGGTCGGCAAGAGCCGGTCCCATGTTGCGAATACACTCCGCCTGCTCCGCTTGCCGGAAAGCGTGAAGGCGATGCTGCGCGACGGACGTCTGAGCGCGGGACATGCCCGCACCTTGCTCGACGACCCCGCGCCGGAGGCTCGCGCGCTTGCGATTATCGAGGGCGGGCTCAATGTTCGAGAGGCTGAACAGCGTTCAGCAACGAAAAAGCCGGGCAAAGGCAGACTTGTCCACAAAGATGTGAACATCACTGCCATTGAATCAAATATTTCCAGCCTGTTAGGGCTCAATGTTGAGATCGTGCACAAAGGGGATAAAGGTGGGGAAATTCGAATCCGCTACAAATCCCTGGAGCAATTCGACGATCTGATTCGCCGACTCAGCAAGGCACCGTAAATCCTCTAAGACTCTGAGAATTAAGTATAATCTGAACCCTGTTTAGCGGTTCTGAACACTGTTCACCACTGCAAGCGCCTGCTTGGGTTCAATCTTCCCGTCATAGAGCGCGCGCCCAATCACAACGCCCTCGATGTTCGGCTCGTTCGCAGAGATCAGGGCTTCGATATCACCGATCCCGCCGACCCCGCCGGACGCGATCACCGGGATACGGACCGCTTTGGCCAGCGCCGCTGTTGCCGCCACATTAACGCCCCCGAGCAATCCGTCGCCATCGACATCCGTGAACAGGATTGCGGCCACGCCTGCGTCTTCGAACCGCCGCCCGAGATCGGCGGGCCTCAGGTCCGACACCTCGGCCCAACCCTCGGTCGCAATCTTTCCGCCGACCGCATCGGCGCCGACCACAACCTTGCCGGGGAAAGCGCGCGCTGCTTCCTTCACCAGCGCCGGGTTCTTGAGTGCGACCGTCCCAAGGATGACACGCGTGATCCCGGCCGCAAGCCATCCCTCAATTGCCGCCATGTCGCGGATGCCACCGCCGAGCTGGATCGGGAGTTTGGTCGCCGCGCGGATCGCACCGACGGCCTCGGCGTTGGCGGGCTTGCCGGCAAAGGCGCCGTCGAGGTCCACGCAATGCACCCACGAAAACCCCGCACGCTCGAAGGCTAGCGCCTGCGCCGCGGGGTCGTCGTTGAACACGGTCGCCGATTCCATCGCTCCGCGCTTCAGCCGCACGCAACGTCCGTCTTTCAGGTCGATGGCCGGAAACAGGATCACGGCCGCCACTCCAGGAAATTGCCGAGCAGAGTCAGACCAACGGTCTGACTCTTCTCCGGATGAAATTGCGTGCCGGCGATGTTGTCGCGTCCGACCGCGGCCACAAAAGCGCCGCCATAGTCAGACATCGCCAGCACATGGTCGGCGCTCTCCGTCTTCATCGCGAAGGAATGAACGAAATAGGCATGCGAGCCGACAGCGATGTTCGCGAACAGCGGATGCGGCTGCGTGATGTTCAGCTCGTTCCAGCCGATCTGCGGAATCTTCAACGCGGGATCGTTTGGCGTCAGCTTCACCACTTCTCCCTCGATCCAGCCAAGCCCCGGATGATCGCCGAACTCCCGGCCGACACTTGCGAGCAACTGCATCCCCACGCAGATGCCGAGAAACGGTGTACCCCGCTTCAGCACAGCGTCGCGCAGGGTCTCGACCATTCCGTCGATGGCAGAAAGTCCCCGCATGCAATCGCCAAACGCGCCGACGCCGGGAAGCACAATGCGCTCCGCCTTTGCGACCGCGGCCGGATCGGATGTGACGACAATGTCGTGCCTTGTCCCACGCTCCCGCGCCGCGCGCGCTAAAGCCTTCTCAGCCGACCGCAGATTGCCGGAGCCATAATCGATGAGCGCAACGACTCCGCTCATCGTGCGTCAGGCTCGTGAACGGCCTTCTTCCAGAAAAACACGAGATAGAAAACGCCGCCCCACAACACCCAGAACGAGGCGCTGAACACGACGGTGACGATGCTTCCCAGCCAGCTCGCATTCACGGCGATATAGTTGTTGGCGACCGGCCCCAGATGCGGCAGCGCTTTCAGCGCCGCCATCGTTGCGCCCTTCAGGTTGGACTCGATCAGCATCTCGCCCCAGAAGATCAGCATACCGACGAGGTAGGCAACGAAAGCGGCGATGCGCGTGAACAGATCCGCCTGATGCAGAAAGTAATACGCCGCCACCACCATCGCGAAGCTGATCGTTATCATCTGTGCGAACCACGACACTTCGTCCTGGGTCGCGGCGCGGGCAAGGTTCAATAGGTCAAGTTCGGTCATGGCTGGTCCTGCCAGTGTCGAATGCCACGCATAACACAGGATGCATTTGAAACGCATGCCTGCGGCCGCTGCCGCAATCGCGGGAGCAATTGGCACCCCGGCGCGTTGTGTCTACTTCCACCGGAGCGCAAATCTTGGCCGAACCGCACAAAGAATGGACAGTCCTGCCGCATGGCACCTTGGAGACACTTGAGGATTCCATCCTCACGGTCACCGGCACCGCGAACATGCCCATCGGCGCCTTCGAACGGCGCATGACCATTGTTCGGCAGAGCGACGGAACGCTGATCCTATACAGCCCGGTCGCGTTGGACGAAGCGCAGATGGCTCAGATCGAGGCGTTCGGCGCGCCGGCCTTTCTCATTATTCCCGGCAGCCACCATCGGTTGGACGCAAGCACTTTCAAGGATCGCTATCCCGCCGCGAAAGTGATTGCCGCTGACGGCGCTGCCGAAGATGTTGAGGAAGTAGTGCCTGTCGAGGAGACATCCCCCGCTTTCTCCGACAGCGCTGTTCAGTTTGTCGTCGTGCCGGGGACGAGCAGGAACGAGGCGGCGTTGCTGGTCACCGCTGGCGGTGGCGTCACGCTGATCGTCAACGATATCATCGCCAATCTTCACCATATGTCCGGCTTCGGCGGTTGGATCGCGAAGCTGTTCGGTTTCGCCGGTGATAAGCCGCAAATCCCGGTGCCGGAAAAGATGTCCATCATCGACGACAAGAAGGCGCTCGCCTCACAGTTTCGCCAATGGGCAGATCTGCCGCTGAAGCGGATTGTCGTATCGCACGGCGAACCGGTGACCGAACGTCCGGGCGATGTGTTGCGCGAGATCGCGGCGACGCTCGACTAATCTTGATCCATCTTGAGCGCGGCGATGAAGGCTTCCTGCGGAATGTCGACCTTGCCGAACTGGCGCATCTTCTTCTTGCCCTCTTTCTGCTTGTCGAGGAGCTTGCGCTTGCGGCTGATGTCGCCGCCATAGCATTTTGCGGTCACGTCTTTGCGCATAGCGCTGATGGTCTCGCGCGCGATGACCTTTCCGCCGATGGCCGCCTGGATCGGAATCTGGAACAGATGGCGCGGGATCAGCTCTTTCAGCTTCTCGCACATCACGCGTCCGCGCGCTTCGGAGCGCTGCTTGTTGACGATCATCGACAGCGCATCGACCGGCTCGCCGTTCACGAGGATCGACAGCTTCACCAGATCGCCTTCGACATATTCTTCGATGTGATAGTCGAAGCTCGCATAACCGCGTGAAACCGACTTCAAACGATCGTAGAAATCGAACACGACTTCGTTCAGCGGCAGGCGATAGATCACCATCGCGCGGTTGCCGGCGTAGGTGAGCTCGACCTGCTCGCCGCGGCGGTCCTGACAGAGCTTCAGCACCGCACCCAAATGTTCATCGGGCACAAGGATCGTGGCCTTGATCCATGGCTCTTCGATGAAGGCGATACGCACGACGTCCGGCATGTCGGCCGGATTGTGCAATTCCTTCATCGTGCCGTCGGTCATGTGCAGGCGATAAATCACGCTCGGCGCGGTGGCGATGAGTTCAAGATTGAACTCGCGCGACAGACGCTCCTGGATGATCTCCAGATGCAACAGGCCGAGGAAGCCACAGCGGAAGCCGAAGCCCAATGCGGCGCTGGTTTCCATCTCGAAGGTAAAGCTCGCGTCGTTCAGATGCAGCTTGCCGAGCGCGTTGCGCAAATCTTCGAACTGCGCAGCATCGACTGGGAACAGTCCGCAGAACACGACCTGCTGTGCCGGTTTGAATCCGGCCAGTGGTTTCTCGGTGCCCTTGCGTTCATCGGTGATCGTGTCACCGACTTGCGTGTCGGCCACCTCTTTGATCTGCGCGGTGATGAAGCCGACTTCGCCGGGTTTCAGGCTCTCGACGTTGACCTTCTTGGGCGTGAACACGCCGACCTGTTCGACCTGATAGATGGCGTCTGCCGCCATCATGCGGATTTTCTGACCCTTCTTCAGCTCGCCATCGACGATGCGCACAAGCACCACGACACCGAGATAGACGTCGTACCAGCTATCGACCAGCAGCGCTTTCAGCGGCGCGTTCACATCGCCTTTCGGCGCGGGAAGACGGTGCACAACCGCTTCTAAAACTTCCTCGATGTTGAGGCCGGTCTTCGCAGAAATTGGAATTGCTTCCGACGCGTCGATGCCGATCACGTCTTCGATCTGCTGGCGGATGCGCTCGGGTTCGGCGGCGGGGAGATCGACCTTGTTCAGGACCGGCACGATCTCAAGCTTGGCGTCGATCGCCTGATAGACGTTGGCGAGCGTCTGCGCTTCCACACCCTGACTCGCATCGACGACCAGCAGCGCGCCCTCGCAGGCGGCAAGACAGCGGCTGACTTCATAGGCGAAGTCCACGTGGCCCGGCGTGTCCATCAGATTCAGGGTGTAGGTCTCGCCGTCGCGGGCCTTGTAGGCGAGGCGAACGGTCTGGGCCTTGATGGTGATGCCGCGCTCGCGCTCGATCTCCATGGAATCGAGCACCTGATCCTTCATCTCGCGGTTGGACAGCCCACCCGTGTACTGGATCAGGCGGTCGGCGAGCGTGGATTTCCCGTGGTCGATATGCGCCACGATGGAAAAATTGCGGATTTTGGCCAGTTCGGTCATGGAGGGCGGGGGTATACCGGTGGGTTTACGCCCAGTCCAGCGGCCTATTTCTGGGCTTTCAGGATGGCAAAAAGAGGCAAAAGGGCCAGCAACTCCGCCACCACTGACACCCCAACCAAGGCGGTAAACGAGATGTCATAGAGTGCGCCCAACGCCGCGCTTCCGGCGAACCATGCGATTCCGAACACGGCAGAGAAAATCCCAAACGCATTGGCGCGTGCGCTGTCGGGTACCAGCCGGGCCACGCCGGCATTCAGCGCTGAGGTTTCCACACCAAGCGCCACACCCCAGCACAACGTGCCGACAATGGCTTCCGTCTCGCCACCGAAGAACACCAGCGGCGGTGTCACGGCGGCGACAAGGATGGCGGGGATCAAAACGCTGAACCCGATCTTGTCGAACAGGCGTCCGAAGACGAGCGCGCCGACGCCTGTCGCGCCCATCGCGACAGCATAAAGCACCGGCACGATTGCTGGCGCGACGACTTTTACCTGTGCGAAATGATAGGCGATCAATGGCCAGTCCGCGAAGCCGAAGGCGACGAGACCCGCGCTCGCGGCATAGAGCCAGAACGCCGTCGGTAATCCGGCTTCGCGCAAATCCTCCTTCGTGTTCCGCGCGGCGCTTCCGGCCCACGGATAGCGTAACGACACGCCGATAACGATCAAAACGGTAATGATCGCGGGCACACCGAGCCAAAGGAAGGCTTCGGTGTAAGCGCCATGCCTTGCGAGCACGAGCGCGGTGATGAGCGGTCCTGCGAGCGCGCCGGTTTGGTCCAGCGCCTCGTGCAACCCGAACGCCCAGCCTTGGCCGATCTGATCGCCGGCGCGGCTTTTCATGAAGTTGGTGGCGGGTGCGCGGATCGCCTTGCCGGTGCGCTCTAGAATGATGAAAAGCGCCGCCATCCACCATGCACCGGCGAACGCCATTAGCGGCACTGTTGCCATCTGCACGACGTATCCGATCAGCGTGATCGTCCAATAGGCCCGCGTCGTCGAGGCGAGCTTTCCCGACACCAGACGCAGCAGGTAGCCGAACAACTCGCCCGTACCCGCGATGATGCCGACGGCTGTTCCGCTCGCGCCCAACAGCGCGAGATACGGCCCGGTTATGCCGCGCATACCCTCATAGGCCATGTCGGCGAAGAGGCTCACGCTGCCCAGCGCGATGATGAAGGCGAGGGCGGATTTTTTGTCGAATGTCTCGGTCATGGCTTAAGATCGTGCGATGGCGAAACACTACAAGAAACCGGCGGCGGCCAAGGCGCAAGATACACTTTCGGAGCTATGGCCCGGCCAATCGGTCGAGCTGCTCAAAGCGCTGCATATCCTCACGCGCGACGGCGCGCTCAACGCGGACTCGCGCCGCAAGCTCAAGCAGGTGCTGCATCTCGCAAATCTGATCCGGCCCGCACTGGACGCAGCTTTTGCGGAGAAGGACCAGCCCGTTCTCGCCGATCTCGGTGCGGGGAAGTCCTATCTCGGTTTCGTGCTCTACGATCTGTTCTTTCGCAAGGAAGGCCGCGGTCTCGTCTATGCAATTGAATCGCGTCACGATCTGATCGAGACCTCCAAACAGATTGCGACAACCAGCGGCTTCGACCGCATGCGCTTCGTCGAAAGCGCGATCCGCGATGCGGCGCTGCCGGACGGCAATGCGGATATTGTCACCGCGCTGCATGCCTGCGATACGGCGACGGACGAGGCGATCCTGTTCGCGCTTCACAACGACGCGAAGTTCATCGCGCTTGTGCCGTGCTGTCAGGCCGAGCTGGCCAGCGAACTCGAAGGTTCAAAAAAACCGGAGCGCCAGCTCTGGCGTCATCCGATTCAGCGCCGCGAATTCGGCGCGCATCTGACGAACGTTTTGCGTGGATTATTTCTGGAAGCGCATGGCTACAAGGTGCGTGTCACCGAACTCACCGGCCTCGAACATTCGCTCAAGAACGAGTTCATCTTCGCTGAGCGCCACCAACGCGCAAACGCTGCCGCAAAAGCGGAATACGAAAGGCTCACCGCACAATTCGGTGTGCAGCCGGCGCTGTTGAAACTGGCCGCCTAGATAAGATGTAGCTTCGGCACGTTGCTCTGCTCGGGCCGCGGCTCGAGTTCGCCGCGCTCGAAGGCGGCATGCCATTCATCGAACGTCTGATCGCTGCCGCGTGTGTGGAAATAGAGACGCTGCGCCAAGGCGCGCGCGGGCGCGGTCATCAGCATCGCGTTGATCAGCATGTTCGGCGGCGCGAGATCGAGCATCCGGCGCATCACCTTCTTCATGCGATAGCGTGGTGCCTCTGCGGCCAGCAGCTTCACCGGATGTGGTCCCCGATCTTCCATCCAGTCTGAAACGAGTTGGGCTGCGCGGCGGCCAAAATGAAGCGCTGTGTGAATGCCGCCGCCGGTAACCGGCGACACCATCCCTGCGGCATCGCCGATCAGCATCACGCGGGTGCTTCCGATATTACGCAGAACGCCGCCTGTCGGAATGAGCCCGCTGCGCCGCTCGCGCACGCGAATGTCCTTCAGATCGCACAGAGTGCGCATGCGATGGAGTAGCGCCGCCATATCCGGTTTGTGCGGACGGTTTGCCGCGACACCGATCTGTGTGCCGTTCACGCCCGGCACCGCCCACGCGATGTATCCCGGCGCGATCTCGCTGTCGGCGAAGCAATGCAGGAAGCGCGGATCGACGGGGAGCGACTCACATTCGATCTCAAGTCCGGCGAGAAAGTGTTTGTTCAGCGCGATGCCAAAACACTCCGCGACGCGGCTCCGCGCGCCGTCGGCACCGATCAGGAATTTTGCGTGAAGCCCCAAGTCGCGCAGCGCGATGCCGCGCTCATATTCCGCAGCGCCGGTGAATTTCTGGCCGTACAAAAGTGTTGCTCCGGCGCGCTCAGCCTCTTTCGCCAGCCAGCGCATGACGCCGGCGGTATCGGTCGCCTGAAAGAAATAGCCGGGCGCGGAGAGTTCGACGCTGCGATTGTCGGGCGCGTAGAGTTTTACGCCGCGCACCTTGCGCATCAATGAGGCGGGCAGATCGAAATCGTCACTCGCTTCTTTCACCACGATGCCCGTGGTGCGGACGCGCGCGCCGGGTTCTTCCTTGCCATCGATGACGGCGACTTTCAGCCCACGCAGCGCCGCGGTTCGCGCGCAGGCGAGGCCCGCGAAACTGCCGCCGACAATCACAACGTCGAATTTCCGGATCATCACATCCTCCCATCCCGCGGCGGAGTTTTCGCCTGCCGGATGGCGGGATTGTGGCGCGCTATTTCGCGGCTGTCAGTACCGTGCGCGCAAAGGGTTCGGCCTTACCCGCTGTCGTGATGCTGTCCATATTCATGGACCAAGCGCCTTCGTCTGGGCGCCAGGTGAAAATGGTGTGAAAACCACCGGCGTCATCGCGATTGTGGAACACAAAGTCGAGGCTTTTGCCGTTGGGCGTCGCGTAGCCCAGCGATTGGGTGGAGATGCTGCCGTAATCGTCCAGCCAGACGACGTCATAGATCTTCTTGCCCGCGTCCCAGCCGATGAACACCTTCGCCTCATAGACGGGCGAGCCGTCCTTGTTCTTCTCGCGCGAGGTTTCGTGGATCTCGAGGTATTGATGCGCGAGCACCCATTCGGCTGTGACATCGTGCGTGACGGGACCCTTGTCCATCAATCCGGTCAGCACCCACTTGCCAGCGAGATGATCGACCAGCGGGTCGTTGAACGTCGCCTGCTGGGCGAACGCTGGCGTGGCCGCAAGCAATGCGGTTAGAGCGATTGCGTATCTCATGTGCGCAACGTCCCGCCCGTGGCCTTGGTCACCGCAGCCACGATCTTCTGCGCTACGGCTTCGATCTCGGCGTCAGTCAGCGTCTTGTCCTTCGGCTGCAGGCGCACGGAGATGGCGAGCGACTTCTTGCCCTCGGGCACTCCCTTGCCTTCATAGACGTCGAACAGACCGGCGCGTTCGATCAGCGCGCGGTCCGCACCTTTTGCGGCTTTGAGCACGTCTTCCGCCGTGACCTTCGCATCGACCACGAACGCGAAATCGCGTTCCACTGCCTGATAGAGCGACGGCGCGAAAGTCGAACGCGCTTTGCTTTTCGCTTTCGAGTCTGGAATGGCGTCGAGGAAGATTTCGAACGCACTCGCGGGGCCTTTGATGTCGAAGGCGGCAAGGATTGCGGGATGCAATTCGCCGAATTGCGCGATGACCTTTGGTCCGAGCGCCAACGTGCCGGAGCGTCCGGGGTGATACCATGCAGCCGCGCCCGCTTTGACCGGCGCGGTCATCGGCGCACCCATCGCGGCGTCGAGCGCGGCCAGCATGTCGGCCTTAGTGTCGAACGCATCGGCGGCGTGGGTGGATTTCGACCATGCGCGCGCGCCTGCACCGACGCGGATACCGGCGGTGACATGGTTCTGTGCTTCCGGCATGCCGCTTTCGAACTGCGCGCCGATCTCGAACAGCATCAGCTCATTGAAGCCGCGCGCCTGATTGCGCTGCGCGGCTGCCAGCAGCGACGGCAGAACGCTCGGCCGCATCGCATCCAGATCGGCGGCGATGGGGTTTTCGAGCTGGCGCGCGTCGTCGCCACCGCCGAACAGCTTGGCATGCGCGCGCGGGATGAAGCTGAAGTTGATCGTTTCATGGAAACCGCGGCTCGCCAGCGCGCGGCGCACGATGCGCGTGCGGCGCTGTGACGGCGTCAGCGTTGCTTTCGCCACCGCTTCGTGACGCGGCAGCGGGATCGACGGCACCTTGTCGAGACCGTGGATACGCACGACCTCTTCCACCAGATCGGCAGAGCCTTCGATGTCCGGACGCCAGGACGGCGGCGTGACGGTCAACATCGCGCCGTCTTTCACGCCAAAGCCAAGGCGCGTGAGGATGTCGATGATCTCAGCCTTCGGCACATCGATACCGCCGAGTTGCCTCACGCGCGCGATGTCGAATTCGATCTCGCGGCGCCAGTTGGGTGGGCTGCCGGCGACCACGACTTCGCTCGGCTCGCCGCCGCAGAAGCGCATGATCATCTTGGTCGCGAGTTCGAGGCCGGGCAGCACGAATTCCGGATCGACGCCGCGCTCGAAGCGATAGCGCGCATCCGAGAGGATGCCGAGAATGCGGCCCGCGCGTGCGATGCGGATTGGATCGAACAGCGCCGACTCCACGAAGACGTCGGTGGTTGCGTCTGTGCAGGAGGAATCCTCGCCGCCCATCACGCCGCCGATGCCGCGTGCGGCTTCGCCGTCGGCGATCACGACCATGCCCGAGTCGAGCGTGTAGGTCTTGCCGTCGAGCGCGACCAGTTGCTCGCCGTCCTTGGCAAAGCGTGCGCGCAGATTGCCTTTGAGCTTCGCCGCGTCGAACACATGCAGCGGCCGTCCGCGATCGAGCGACAGGAAGTTGGTGATATCGACCAGCGCCGAGATCGGACGCGAGCCGACGGCTTTGAGCCAGTCCTGAAGCCATTGCGGCGACGGACCATTTTTCACGCCACGGATCAGGCGGCCCGCGAACATCGGTGCGGCGTGTTCTTCACCTGCGGGGAAATCGAGCGCGGTGGTGATGGGCGATTTGAATTTGCCCGGTACGGGCGACAGATCGCCTTCGCGCAAACGGCCAAGACCGCTCGCGGCAAGATCGCGCGCGATGCCGTAGACACTCGTCGCATCACCGCGATTGGGCGTGATCGAAACGTCGATCACGGGATCGTTGAGGCCCAGCGCTTTCGCAGCCGGTTCACCGACCACAGCATCAGCCGGCAATTCAATGATGCCGCTGTGATCGTCGCCGAGCAGAAGCTCACGGGACGAACACAACATGCCGCGCGATTCCAGGCCACGGATAGCGCCTACTTTAAGTACATCGCCGCTGACCGGAATGACCACGCCGGGCTTCGCAAACACAGCTTTCATGCCGGTATGCGCGTTCGGCGCGCCGCAGACGACCTGCAC
>Ga0068853_100001568_pt1 | contig 16651 bp, 13 predicted proteins | sample KBSCornC32_FD_65655 | JGI IMG/M metagenome (GOLD analysis project Ga0068853, IMG submission 65655) | Corn rhizosphere microbial communities from Kellogg Biological Station, Michigan, USA - KBS Corn C3-2 | ecosystem: Host-associated > Plants > Roots > Rhizosphere > Soil ...
CGGATATAAGTTCGTCGGATATACCGTGATTCTTTACTGCTACAAAGCCAATTTCCTCATATGCTTTTCCTAACTGCTGCACAAAATCATGCTTCTTTACTGTATCTCCTGATAAAAAATCACTCAGATCAACTGATGGAATTGACATAACTTTTATATTTTTACTGATTTTGATTATGAAAAATAATAAAATAATTTTTACAGACCATATTGCGCACTTATCCTGAGCATTTCATCAATCGGCTTTTTTGCTGCCAGACGCAGATCTTCATCCATTAAAATCTCCGGTAATTCATACTTAAGACAGAGGTACAATTTTTCGAGGGTATTTAATTTCATGTGCGGACAATCATTACAGGCACAGCTGTTATTTGGTGGTGCAGGAATAAATGTCTTTTCAGGACTGTTTTTCTGCATTTGGTGTAAAATACCCGTTTCTGTAGCTACAATAAAAGCAGTTGCTGCATCTTTCTTCGAAAAATTTAGCAAACCTGTAGTACTTCCAATAAAGTCAGCAATATTTAACACCGCTTCTTCACATTCGGGGTGCGCAATAACTTTTGCGTTAGGGTGGCGATGCTTTAACCTGGTTATTTTCTCAAGACTGAAAATTTCGTGAACCATACAGGCACCGTTCCATAGTACCATATTTCTACCCGTCTGCTTGTTGATATAAGCCCCAAGGTTCTTATCCGGGGCAAAAATGATAGGTTTGTCAGCCGGCAGGCTCTCCACGATCTTTTGGGCATTGGAAGAAGTACAGATTATATCACTTAATGCTTTAATACCGGCAGAACAATTTATATAGGTTATCACTTTATGACCTGGATATTTTTCCTTAAACAGTTTAAATAATGGCGGTGGTGCCGAATCACTCAGCGAACATCCGGCATTTAGATCAGGCAACAGCACTTTTTTGGTCGGGTTAAGTATCTTGGCCGTTTCAGCCATAAAATGTACACCGGCAAAAACGATCATATCTGCATTTGTTTTTTCCGCGTGCTGTGCCAACCCTAAACTATCTCCAATATAATCAGCCACATCCTGGATATCCGGTTCCTGGTAATAGTGCGCCAGGATGATGGCGTTCTTTTCTTTTTTCAGCTTTTCAATTTCCGCAAACAAATCAATTGATGGATCAATGTTAATATCCAAAAAACCGGTTGTTTCAATTGTCGCTTTAGCACTGTTAATATCTGCCATAATATGTATTAATACTACTTATTTATATAATCATCTACTACTACTAGGGCTGTTAATTTGTGGAAAGATTAAAAACAGTACCTGATGCAAAATTAAAACCTTTAGTTTATTAACGTTCATCCACAGGTAATTAACATTTAAATATTTAAATCCGTGCGTTTGTAAATAAAGACTGGTAAGCTGATATCATAAACAGCCTTTATTTTATCAACTACTGTTAGCAAAATACCACCTGCAAAGAATAATGACATATATAAATTTAAATGCTGTTGATAAAAAAGGTATAAATGCAGGTTTAATAACAGCCCCTTCCGCAGGATTTTTAAACTCATCAACCTTTACTCATTTTACCCCGCGTTTGGTTTTTAAAAACGCGGGGTTACTAACAGTAAAACCCGCTTATTAACAATCAACTGTTAAAAACCCTAAAACAGCATATAAAACCCAAAAGCATCCACCACCTCCGGCCAAAACCGCATATAATGCTTATACATCCTGCATTATAATGTATTTACTGGTTTTAAAAACCAATTTTATATTCAATTTTACCCTATTTTTGCCGTCCAAATTTAACTTAAAACAGATATGCAAATTATTCAGGGAATACGTGATAAAGGAGCTGCCATCGTTATTGCAGTTATATCGCTTAGCTTAATAGGCTTTATTTTAATGGATGCCAAACAAGGTGGTAATAATTACAATGCCGGCTCGGGAAGTATTGGTAAAGTTAATGGCACAGCAATTGACCAGAATGAATTCACTAAAAAAGTAAGGCTACTGGAAGGACAGGAAGAACAGCAGTCGGGTCAAAAACCAAGTGCTACCAGATCTGTACAGATACGTGAACAGGTTTGGAACCAGATCGTTGCCGAAAGGGTTTTTTATGCCGAAGCTGATAAGCTTGGTATTGAGTTTACCGGGAAAGAACTGGACAATATATTAAAGAGTGATAACCCGTCGAATCCGTTAATGCAGGATAAGTCGATGGTAGACCCCGCAACCGGAAAACTGGATATGAGTAAAGTTGGACCTGCCCTGGCCAACCTTAAAAAAATGAAAGGTGAACAATGGGAAATGGTTAACTCACAGATAATTGAGCCACAAAAATTAACCAGCGTTTCTACCAAGTATTTTGCTTTATTAAATGCAAGTGCGTATTACCCAAGCTGGATGGAAGAGAAAGATGCCAAGGAAGCAAAAAGCTTTGCCACTTTTTCTTACGTTGAAATCCCATACAAAACGATCAGTGATAGCACGATCAAGGTAACAGATGCTGAAATAGAAGCCTATATAAATAAGCATAAAGACCTTTTTAAGCAGGAAGCTGGTCGTATGATATCTTATGTTGCTTTCAGCGAATTGCCAAGTGCCGCAGATAGCGCCCGCACAAGATCCGCGCTTGAAGGACTAAAAAATGAATTTGCAACCGAGGCCAATGTAAAAAGCTTTTTAGCAAGAAATACATCTGCTATTCCATATGACAGCACATACCGGCCGAAGTCAAGGATCAAATCGGCGAGCATCGACACTATTTTAAAACAGCCACAGGGAACGGTTTTTGGCCCTTATGTGGATGGTTCAAATTATGCATTGGCAAAAGTGCTGGGTACAAAACCAGTACCGGACAGTATCAGGGCAAGGCATATTCTCTTTCCTGTTAATGACCCGCAAACCGGCAAAAAAATAATGGAAGAAGCAGACGCAAAGAAAATGGCCGATAGTATTTTAGCATTACTGAAAGCCGGCGGCGACTTCGTTGCACTGGCTAAACAATATGGTACCGATGGAACAAAAGATAAAGGCGGCGACCTTGGATTTTTTGGCTACCAGGGCCCAATGGTAGAAGAATTTAACCAGGCAACTTTTGGAAAGCCGGTTGGTACAAAAGAAGTGATCTATACCAGGTTTGGATATCATGTAATTGAGATAACCGGTGAAAAAGCATTTAATCCCGGTTACCAGGTTGCCTTTCTCGCTAAAGAGATTTTTTCGAGCGAAGAAACAATAAATAAGGCCAGCAATGAAGCGAATAAACTTTCTGCCGAAAAAGACCTGAAAAAATTAGACGAATATGTTCAGAAGAATGGTCTATTAAAAATAAAGGTACCAACATTAATAAAAGAGAACGACGGACAAATAGGCCAGATGCAGGATGCAAGACAATTGGTTCGTTGGATATTTGAAGCGAAGAAAGGAGATGTAAGCGATCCAATGCCGGTTGGCGACCAGTTTGTTGTTGCTATCGTTGATAAGATTTATGAAGAAGGTACGCAGGATGTAGAAGCTGCAAAGCTCAGCCAGGTAAACCCTGAACAAGTGATCAGGGAGCAAAAGAAAGCAGAAATGATAACCAAGAACCTGGGTGCAAATGTTACGCTGGAAGCGGCAGCAGCAAAATATTCTACACAGGTTTTAACCGGGGGTGCAGATTCTTCTGTTACTTTTAAATCGCAGATCATTAATGCCATTGGTAACGATCCCAAATTGATCGGGGCCATATTCAATAAAGCCAATTTTAATAAAGTTGCTGAACCGTTAGCCGGCAAAAGCGGGGTATATGTTTTCAAAGTAAACAGTATTGCTGACAAAGCTGTAAATCCTAACGAGGACAAAGTACAAACGAGAAATCAGCAGGTAGCAGCATTACGTAGTGCGGCTGTGGCAAGTTGGTTTGAAGGTCTTCGTAAAAAGGCAACCATCAAAGACAACAGGAGTAAATATTTTTAACCGAACAGTTAGATAAAATATAGAAGCAGCCGTTACAACAAAGTGACGGCTGTTTTGTTTTAGTATATATCGCCACCAGGGTTTACCTTTTCAGGAAAAAAAGCCTGGAAGCACAATGTTTAACTTTTAAAATCATCCCCGATTTGGCTGTAATAGTATCTTTGTATTATGGAAGAGTTGTTCGTAAATAAGGTTCAGGAAAGTGGCATCATCACTTTAGACCTGGAGGAATTTTATCCCAAAGCAGAAACCGCGGTTTTTGACATGAAGGATCATTTATTTATGGGGCTGATATTAAAAGAAAAGGATTTCAGGGAAACAATGAAGAACCTGGACCTTACTCCATACAAAGGAAAAAATATCGCACTAACCTGCTCGGCTGATGCCATCATACCTGTATGGGCCTATATGCTCGTGGCAAGTTATCTTGAGCCTGTTGCTGCTGAAATTGTTTTTGGCGACAGCGAGTTTTTACACAAGACCATTTTCCTGAAGAACATTGGCAATATTAACCCCGCCGATTATGAAGACAAAAGGGTTGTAATTAAAGGTTGTGGCGAACTGCATATTGCTGAAACCGCTTATGTGGCCATCACCAATTTATTAAGACCGGTTGCAAAAAGCATCATGTATGGAGAACCCTGCAGTACTGTACCTATTTATAAAAAACCCAGGGCTGCACAGGCTTAAAACCACCCACGTTTTCTGAACATCCTGATCATTGCCAGTGGAATAAAGAGCATCAGCCCCACCGAAATAAAAAACCCCCACTTATTGTGTAATAAAGGGATCGATTCAAAATTCATTCCGAAGATACCTCCGATCACCGTGGCTGGAGCAAGCAGGCATGTCACTACCGCCATCACCTTCATCACTTCGTTCATTTTTAAATTTACATTGCTGAGATACAGGTCGTGTAAGTTCATCATCATATCCCGGTAGTTCTCTGCCAATTCATTTGCCTGTACAATATGATCATAAACATCCTTAAAATATTTTTCTGTTTTTTCTTCTATCAGGTCACTCTCACTTCTTAGAATACCGTTTACCAGTTCTCTTACAGGACCAACACTTCTTTTAAGAATGATCATTTCCTTTCGCAGCATATTTATCTTGGCCAGGCTGCGGGTATTGGGACTGCGAACAATATCTTCTTCCAGGGTTTCAATTTTTTCTCCAAGTTTTTCCATCACCACATAATAATTATCAACGATCATGTCGATCAACGCATAAAATAAAAAGTCGGCGCCGTTTTGTCTTACTTTACTGCCGGAAACTTTTAACCGCTCTCTCAACGGATTAAATACATCTTTTGTAGCATCCTCCTGGAAGCTGATCACGAAATTTTTACCCAACACAATACTGATCTGTTCAACTTCCACAGCCGAATCTTTTTCATTAAAATAAAGCATGTTCAACAGGCAAAACAATAGTCCGTCAATATCGTCCATCTTTGGCCGCTGACCCAGGCTCAAAATATCTTCAGTGATCAAATAGTGAATACCAAAGTGCGTACAAATATTTTCTACATCAACTTTTCTTAACCCATCAACATTGATCCAGGAAACGGTTTCGGGATCTACGTACTTATAACAATCGGGAATCGTTTTAAGCTCTTTGATATCTATCTTGCTTCCATTATAATCATACACAAAAAGTTTTGTTTCGTCTGGCTCCTGCTTGGGAGAAACTACAGTAGGGTTTACCTGCAATACCTTTTTGGTACGCAACAGGTCCAGCGGGTTTAATAAATATGAAAGATAATTTGGAACAGCCATAACCAACTAATTATAAACCGAAATTGATGCTTTATTAATGTATTTCAAAATAACATTTTTATTTCTTAAAAGAATACAAATAAAAACCGTTCCGGAATTCCGGAACGGTTTTATAAATAAAATAAGATCTACTATTTATTTTCGGGTTTCGCATCGGCTGTTCCTTCTGCTTGCGCTGCTGGTGGCGGCGGCGCATCTGAATTCCAGATATCGCGGTGCATTTTCCACTTGCCATTCTCTTCTTTCCAGATAACAATATATTTCCCTTTTTCAGCCGACATTTTATTGCCTACAAACATTTCATATTTGCCAACTTCAACAACGGCGTCTTTCCCACCCATTACTTCTTCGGTAGTAAGAGCAACATCTGTAATTCCCATTTTATGGCCCCCATTAAAAAAAGCGGTGATAGCCGCCGTACCGCACATCCTTGGCATATTGGTTACATTGATACAGGCGTCGCTGCTGTAACAGTTAGCAAAAGCAGTAGAATCACCGGTTGCAAAACAGGCGCCAAAGACTTTATTGCTGGCCGCAATGGCCGCTTTGGCACTATCCAGGCTAAAAACGGAAGCCTCCGTTTTAGCAGCTTCATTTGTACAAGAACTGAAAATAATTGTACCGATAACAACAGTGCCCAAAAACTTTAAAAAAGAATGCTTCATAATTAGTTGGTTTAGGCACCTAAAGTACATCTATTAAACTCCAAAACAATAGTGGCTGTTGGGTATTTTAATTATTACCTCCCTGCCGCCTGCCGGAAGAAAAATTTCTGCTCTTGCCTTTATCATAAGAGCCAAAACCCCTGGAACGTTTGGGACCGGGCTTTTGAGCCGGTGCCGATGGCGCAGAAAAATTAGTATTGCTTAAAGGATAAGGATGGCTGTTAACGACCGGGATATTTAAGCCGATCAGCTTTTGAATATCTTTAAGTTCTGTTCTTTCTTCTGCATCACAGAATGAAATGGCAATACCGGTGTTACCAGCCCTCCCGGTACGACCGATACGATGTACGTAAGTTTCGGGAACATTCGGCAATTCAAAATTAATAACATGTGTCAGATCATCAATGTCAATTCCACGTGCTGCAATATCGGTTGCAACCAAAACCCTCAGCTTTCCGCTTTTAAAACTGCTTAATGCATTTTGTCTTGCATTTTGCGATTTGTTGCCATGAATGGCAGCTGCGGTTATTTCGTTTTTGTGTAAAAATTTTACAACCTTATCTGCACCATGTTTGGTACGGGTAAATACAAGCGCTGTAACAATATTCACATCTTTTAGTAAATACAAAAGCAACGCAGGTTTATTGGCTTTATCAACATGATAAAGGCTTTGTTCAATTGCTTCAACCGTTGATGATGCGGGTGTTACCTCCACATAAGCGGGATTGGTTAATAACACATTGGCCAGCTTTTGAATTTCGGGAGGCATGGTTGCCGAGAAAAAAAGTGTTTGCCTTTTTTCGGGCAGCTTGGTGATGATCCTTTTCACATCATGTATAAAACCCATGTCCAGCATACGGTCAGCTTCATCCAGTACAAATATTTTTAAGAATTTCAGGTCAATAAAACCCTGGCCGATCAGGTCAAGCAAACGACCCGGGGTGGCTACTAATATATCTACACCTCTTCTTAAAATATTGGTTTGATGCATTTGCGAAACACCGCCAAAAATTACGGTATGGCTCAGGCCTGTATGTTTACCGTATGCCGCAAAACTTTCGTCGATCTGGATGGCCAGCTCACGTGTTGGTGTTAATATCAGCGCTTTTATTTTGTGCGGACCACGTTCTTCGCCTTTGTTGTTATACAGTAACTGTAAAATGGGGATTGCAAAAGCTGCGGTTTTACCGGTGCCGGTTTGTGCACAGCCAAGCAGGTCTCTTTGTTCCAAGATCAAAGGAATGCTTTGTGCCTGTATAGGCGTGGGGGTTGTGTATCCTTCTGTGCTCAATGCTTTCAGGATAGGATCAATAAGATCTAATTTTTTAAATGGCATTAAATGGTTTATTTATGTTTGTGTGGGCTGGCAAAGACGTTGCATATTCTGAATCAGCAGGAAAATTATTTGTACCACATAGCCTGCAACAGGCCGTCTTGTGAAAGGAAGTGGAACGCAAAGCTACGGTTTTGTTTTTTAATGGCCGGTAAGGGCAGTATTATACTCCCGGTTTCGTAAATTCGTGTATAACTCAAATTCATGTCAACCCTCACCATTACTACCATACAAAGCAATTTAATTTGGGAAGAAAAATCGGCTAACCTGCGTTTGCTGGAGCAAAAGATCGCAGCAATAGAAGAAAAGACAGAGATCGTTGTATTGCCCGAAATGTTCAGCACCGGTTTTAGCATGAAACCCGAACTGCTGGCCGAAACGATGGATGGTGAAACTGTTGAATGGATGAAAAGAGTAAGCAGGCAATACGGCATCATACTTACCGGAAGTGTAATGATCAAAGAGGCTGAAAATTATTTTAACCGGTTGATATGGATGTTACCCAACGGGCAATACGGTCATTATGATAAACGGCACCTGTTTGCTTACGGCGAAGAAGATAAACATTATATGCCCGGTAATAAAAGACTCATCGCTTCTGTAAAAGGATGGAAAATAAATTTACTGGTTTGCTACGATCTGCGGTTCCCGGTTTGGGCCAGGCAAAAAACAACCGAAGCCGGCGCAGAATACGATGTATTGATCTATGTTGCCAACTGGCCCGAACGCCGCAGCCATGCCTGGAAAACTTTATTGTGTGCAAGGGCGATAGAGAACCAGTGTTATGTTGTAGGCGTGAACCGTGTGGGCAGTGATGGAAACAATATCTATTATAGCGGCAACAGTTTGGTCATCGATCCGCTCGGACAGGTGCTTTACCATATGGCCGATGAAGAAGATGTAAATACCATAACGCTGCAAAAAGAAATGCTGGAAGAAGTGAGAGCTAAATTTCCTTTCTGGAAAGATGCGGACTCATTTAACATTCAATAATTAATTACCGGCTTTTTTCGCTTTGATCATATCCATCACGAATTTCATTTTATAATCAACGCCTTTTAAAAGCGCATCATAATTGGTGCCGATATAAATATCCGGGGATATGCCACGGCCATCTTTTGGTACATGATGATATTGCACCAGCCTGAATAAGGGTAACCTAACTTTCAAATGCGTGTTTGGTAAAACAATATCCGGAATTAAGATACCATTGTTGCCATGCCAGCCACCACCGGTTTCTTCACCAATTAGGGTAATACCAGGCTGGCCCTTTACCGCGTTGCTGAATAATGCCGCTGCAGAAAAAGTATTTCCATTGATCAATACATACAAATTGCCGGTATAATTATTTTGATCTTTTGGCCGGTAGGTTTTTCTTTCCCAATGCCCGAAATGATACAGGCCATCCTTATTTTTTTTAGTAAGAAAAAAAAGCCCGAGATTATTGATAAAACTTTGTTTGATATATTTTGAATAAGGGCGCAGTGATTTGGTTACCGCAAAAGCCGTGTCTGCCACTTTAAAATTTACCCGGCTTACATATTTGGTTAGCAATGTAGATAACCTGATACGTCCTCCGCCATTACTCCTGATATCAAGCACTACATTATTGATACCGGTCTTTTTAATATAACTGAATGTTTGCCTGTAAAACTTACGTAAACCACCTGATGTAAAAGTATTTAATGTAATGATGGCCGTGTTATTTGTTGTGTCAATAGCCAGCGAACGCAGGTCGAGCAATTTCTTTTGCCTGGTTTCTTTTTTATCCGGCACAGGTCTTCTTGCAATAAGGCTGTCTCTTCTTTTCCTGCTGCTGTCATTGCGCTGATCAAAAACGGGGATATTAATATACCGCTCTGTTCCTTTGTTATCTAAATATGTTATCCCATAGGTTTTACTTACACCAAAAATATTGCGGTGGTAATAAGGAAAATTACTGCTGAGCCTGATATAGTTTACATTATCTGCGTATCCATCCTCGGACATATAACCAAACATGATCTTTATAAGCTCGGCATTTTTAATGCCATTTACAGAAGTAATTAACGTACCTCTTTTTAAAACAGAATCTTTCCTGTTTAGGTTATTGGTAATGGCCATCGTATCATTCCAGCATTTTAAAAAAAGCGGGAAGGAAGGGAATGTTTTATTGGCGACCCATTTATTGTAAGCCTTGCTCCTGTTAAAACTCGTGTGACCGCAATGAATTTTTTCGATCAGCGGTGCAATAACCTGCCACCCGAATTGTTGTTCGGTCATGCTATCCTTAATGACGTGGCTGTATTTTTCAAAATACATATCCATACTATCCTTTGCTGTATACCAGTACAACGAAGGGTGTTTTTTTTCCAGGATATTACGGAGCAGTGTATAATCCTGCTGTAATTGTTGGGAGGAATATTTTTTTTGCGGATTATAATTTTTGATTGTGGCGCAGGAATATATAAACAGTACAAATGAAAGGGCAAGAATATTTTTTATAGTTTTCATCTTGTTTGCAGGGAAAGCATATTCCATCTCAACACTGCACGGTTTTCAAATTTTATTTTAAATGATTCCAGCCCTGGGCCACCAGTTGGTGTTTATTTCCACCACGGGTGATAAAAGTTTTTCCTTCGCTGGCTTCGGTAATATAGCCGATAATGCTTAGCCCGTTGTTGGCGGCAACTTTATCATGGTCGGCCTGCGAAATGGTAAACAGTAATTCATAATCCTCCCCACCACTTAATGCACAGGCTGTAGGGTCCAGTTCCAGTTTGTACGCAAAATCCTTACTGTCTTCATTCAGTGGTAACTTGTCTTCATATAAAACACAACCCACATTACTTTGCTTGCAAATATGCAACATCTCGCTGCTTAGCCCGTCGCTGATGTCCATCATACTCGTAGGCGTGATCTTGTGTTCAGCAAAAAAATCAATCACATCTTTACGGGCTTCAGGTTTTAACAAGCGTCCTACAATATATGCCCGGTTCTCCAGGTCGGGTTGGGCACCGGTCTCTTCAAATATTTTCTTTTCTCTTTCTAAAATAGTAAGACCTAAAAAAGCACCGCCCAGGTCGCCACTCACACAAATAAGGTCATTAACATTGGCGCCATCTCTTTTTACATACATATCAGGCGCCACTTCGCCGATGGCTGTAATACTTATTACAAAACCACGTTGCGATGTGGTGGTATCGCCACCAACCAGGTCAACATTGTATTTATCGCAGGCTGCATAAACCCCATCATAAAATTCATCTAACGCTTCAACACTAAACTTATTACTGATGGCGATGCTTAACACGATCTGAGTGGGCGTGGCATTCATGGCATATATATCGCTGATGTTTACGATCACAGATTTATAACCTAAATGTTTCAGGGGTGTGTACATCAGGTCAAAATGAATGCCTTCTACCAACAGGTCGGTGCTGATAACCGTTTGCCGGCCGAAATGATCGATCACTGCTGCGTCATCACCTACACTTAAAATGGTGGATGCATTTTTTATTTCGTTATTGCGGGTAAGATGGTCGATCAGACCAAATTCGCCGAGTGAGGATATTTCTGTCCGTTCCATAATTTTTATTTTTAACAGAAAGCCAATCTACAATTGTTTCCTGTTATGTATTACTTCAATCAATTCATCATGAATCAATCCGTTTGTTGCCACAATTTTTCTTTGGTATGGAGAATATTTGTCGCCGTTCATGTCTGTTACCTTGCCACCGGCTTCTTCAACGATCAAATAACCTGCAGCAGAATCCCATGCGCTGAGGCTGTGTTCAAAAAAACCTTCAAACCTACCTGCCGCAACCCAGCACAGATCGATAGCAGCACTACCCAGCCTGCGAACCGGAACACCCTTTCGTACAAGGCGCTCAAATACTTCCAGCGGACCGTTCTCCATATCCAGGTAAGTGTAAGGGAAACCAGTTACCAGGCAACTGTGTAAAACTTCTGTCTTCCTGCTTACACTTATTTTTTTGTCATTAAGCGATGCGCCAAAACCCTTTTGGGCAAAAAATAATTCATCGATGAAGGGGTTGTAAACAGCGCCAAGTATCATTTCACCATCCTGTTCAACAGCGATGCTGACGCAACAAATTGGAATGCCACTGGCAAAATTAATGGTACCATCAATAGGATCGATGATCCATTTGGTATCGCTGGAAGTTGCGATCTCACCCACTTCTTCACTTAAAATAAAATGATCAGGATAATCGGCTTTAATGGTTTCAATAATTGCTTTTTCTGCTGCATGATCTGCTTCGGTAACCCAGTTGTTGATCCCTTCTTTGTTGCTGATCTTCAGATCGGCGTTGTTAAAATAATGTTTCAGCTGTTTAGCACCCGCTTCCACGGCATTTAAAAGAGTTGTTTTTAACATGGCGCAAAGATACTACCAAAATGAATTTCAGCTTTGGCTAATGTAGCGTTGACTGAAATTCAAGCAAAGCCTTTGTGTGCAAGCCTTTTGGTTATACCGATAGGATTGATTACAGAATCCCATCGGTATAAACTTCGATTTCGGATTTCGGATTTATGATTTTAGTTTTGGTTATGCAAAAGAAATTTAAGCGAAAAGATTTTTTGAAACTGGCCCTGCTTACCAACCTGGGCCTGCTGATGAAGCCCCTGAAAAGTTTTTCTGAAAAGTTCGGGCAGTATGCCTTTCCCTTGTCTAACGAAAATGTAACATACTATAAAAAAGGAGATGCGGAATACGAAAACCTGCGGAAAGGGTTTAACAAAAGGATTGAAAAATTTCCGCTGATCATTGCTTTATGTAAGAACACGGCGGGCGTTACCGAAGCCGTAAAATATGCCCGGCAAAACAATTTACCGGTAGCAGTAAAAAGTGGTGGGCATTGTATGGAAGGTTTTTCATGCAACGATGGCGGTATGGTTATTAATCTTTCGCAGTTAAATAAGATCGAATGGATGGATGCAGATCATATTAAAGTTGGGCCTGGCTGTACCCTGTCAAATATTTATGACGAGATAATACCCAAAGGAAAAATATTACCCGGTGGATCCTGCGCTGGCGTGGGTATTGGCGGACTTACACTTGGAGGTGGTTATGGTTTGCTGGGAAGAAAATTTGGACTTACCTGCGATAGCCTACAGGAAATAACCATGGTTGACGGAAAAGGAAATATTGTGAATTCGGCAAATGATGCAACATTGTTGTGGGCATGCAGGGGCGGCGGCAATGGAAATTTTGGTGTAATAACAGAAATGAAATTCAAAGTTCATAAAGCACCGGCTTCATTGCCGAGTTATCGTTTTAAATCTTATAAGGTTGATACAACAAAAGCAAAAGCCACCCTACAAAAATGGTTTGAGGTAACGGCAGATCTGCCAACAGGCTGCTTTTCGGCCTTTGTTTTAAATCGCAAAACGATCTATATTTTATTAACAAATGCAGATAAACATAATGCCGCTGTGCAAAAAGTTGTGGGTAACTTATCCGCTTTAAGTGAAAGAACGACCAAAACAAGACCACAACCGATAACAACGGCATTAAAAGTTTTTTATGGAAGAAGAGAGCCGCTGTATTTCAAAAACGCGTCGGCCGGGTTGTACAAAAATTTTATTGATATAGCAGGCTGCATTGAAAAAGCGATAGATACGGTTATCGCCACACCGGGCATGATATACCAGGTAAACACATTGGGCGGTAATATTCAAAATGCAGAATTTGAAAAAGCTTCTTCTTTTCCACACCGGGCATTTACCTATTTTTCAGAATTGCAAACTTACTGGGATATACCAAAGCAGGAAGCCCGCTTACTGGAAAAATTTCAACAGGTGCAAAACCTGTTTATTGATAATGGCATTAAAACACAGTACCGAAACTACCCCGACATTAAATTCAAAAACTGGGAAGAAATGTATTATGGAATAAATTATGGAAAACTGCAGGCAGTAAAAAACAGGTACGATCCGGATAACCTGGTCCGGCATGAACAAAGTATTAGTAACCGGTAAACATCAGGCACTGGTCAATAACTGTATTTTGAATAATGAACAAATTACTCGTATTTCGTATCTATAAAAATCGCTATTGCAATTATCGGTCATCATAGTAAACTACAATGTAAAATACTTCCTGGAGCAATGCCTGTATGCTGTTCAAAAAGCCTGTTCGGGTATTGAATCGGAGATCATTGTAACCGACAATAATTCATCAGATGGTAGCCGGGCTTTCCTGGAACCGGCTTTTCCCGCAGTTAACTTTATCTGGAACAGCGGTAATGTAGGCTTTGCCCGGGCCAATAACCAGGCGCTTGAAATAGCAAAGGGGGCGTTTATACTTTTTTTAAATCCCGATACGATCCTGGCGGAAGACAGCATTGCAAAATGCCTGCAGTTCTTTACCGAAAACAAAAACGCTGGTGCCGTTGGCATTCAAATGATCGACGGATCCGGAAATTTTTTAAAAGAAAGTAAAAGAGCTTTTCCTTCCCCGCTCACCTCTCTGTACAAACTAACCGGACTAACCAGGTTGTTTCCGCGTTCAAGAATATTTGCACGGTATCACCTGGGCCATTTGTCGAAAGATGAAAATCATGAAGTAGATGTATTGGCCGGCGCATTTATGATGATCCCGAAAAAAGTGCTGAATGAGATCGGCAATTTTGATGAGCGGTTTTTTATGTATGGCGAAGATGTTGACCTCAGTTTCAGGATACAAAAAGCCGGCTATAAAAATTATTATTTTTCAGAAAGTACCATTATACATTTTAAAGGAGAGAGCACAAAAAGAGGAAGCCTGAATTATGTAAGATTGTTTTACAAGGCCATGAATTTGTTTGTAAAAAAACATTACAGTGGCAGCGAGGCGGGTGTTTTCATTTTTTTTATCCAGGTAGCCATTATCATCAGGGCTGCATTTTCGGCGCTGGGAAATATCTTAAAAAAGATCGGTTTACCAATCCTGGATGCAGGTATAATATTAACCATGCTGTGGCTCACCAAATTTTTATGGAGTACCTATATCCGGCGGGAAGAAAATTATTCACCCAATATCTTGTTTATTGCTTTTCCGGCCTTTACCGCCATCTTTCTAATTGCGGCTTATTATTCCGGTCTTTACGATAAGGGATACAAACAATCGCAGCTGGTGCGGTCAACAGGCATTGCCACTTTGGTATTGTTAAGTGTATATGCGTTGCTGCCCGACACAGTCAGGTTCTCCCGGGGGATACTGGTATCAGGCATATCGCTTGCTTTTATACTGATGAATTTAATGCGGCGGTTATTTATTAAACTGCGGTACCTGGAAACAGGGAACGAATCTGAAGAAAACCGGCAGACGATCGTGGTTTCGGGGGAAAAGGATTTTGCAGCCATTGCTGCAATATTGCAAAAAGCAGGATTGCATAAACGGATACTGGGGCGGGTAAACAACAACGCAACAGAACGGACGACAACGCTCGGCAGCATTGAGCAACTATCCAGCCTGGTAATAAAATATCCTGTGAAAGAAATAATTTTCTGCGAAAACGGACTTACCTACAAGGAGATCATCCAACTGATAAAAAACATGCCTCCCGGTGCCCGGAATAAATTTCATGCATCAGGGAGTAACAGCATAATTGGCAGCGACAGCAGGAATGAAAGCGGGGATTATGTTTCGATAAGTAAAAAATACAGGATACAAAGACCAATAAACCAGCGCAACAAGAGATTGCTTGATATTGCGGTGGCCTTATTTTTTATTTTGAGTTTTCCTGTTCACCTCTTCTTGCAAAAGAAGCCGATTAAGTTTTTTGAAAATGTATTTTCTGTTTTATTTAAACGAAAAACCTGGATCGGCTATGCCGGAAAAAAGACCGGTTTGCCAGCACTATTGACCCCCGTGCTTACATCCACCTCTTTGCCCGCCAAACTAAATGAGTTGCCCGAAGAAAGTTTGCACAATGCAGATGAATGGTATGCAGGCAGCTATTCGGCGTTACTTGATCTGAGGAAGATAAGGCGTGGGTATAAATATCTTTCTTACTGATTTTGTTTCACTAACTCCTTAACCAGGTCTTCAATTATTTTTTCGTAACTGTTTAACAGCATGCTGCTTTCTGCGAAAGCAAAAGCATCTGCTTCTTTAATTACAGCGGCAGAAAAGTTTTCCTGACGAACAGCATAGAACAATTGCTGTTGCCGTAAATATTGGGCAAGGTATTCCTGTTCAGTTTGCCCGGGCGTGGGTACAAGGATCGCTTTTTTCTGCAATTTTATCAGATCCATGATTGTGGTATAGCCGCTCCGGCAAATGACCATTTTTGATTGTAGTAAAACAGGGGTTAATTCTTCGGCAGGAAGATGGTTGTAAATTTCAAACGAAGCTGTATTTGCAATATCAATGTTCGTTTCAGCAGGAAGTCCTCTTAATAAAATAATGTTCGCAGAAATACCTTTCAGTTCTTCCAGAATCATTTTTTCAAAGACTGTTCTTTGAGGTTCGGGTCCGGATATGAGTATGCAAAGATCATATTTGATCGCCGATGCTTTTTTTTCGAACCTGGATAAGGGCCCAAGATAGGTTACAGGTGTTTTGGGCAAAACCAGCGGATGACCAAGATCTCCGGTCAAATTGATCGCCCCCCCGGCATCAGGCACCCAACATGCTGAATACTTATTGATAAAATGGTAATGGATCTTTTGTGCTGATCGTTCTAAAAAAGCATTGCCGGTTTTTATACTTAACTGGTGTGTTATATAAATGCAGGGAATTTTTGTATGGCTTAAACCTGGTCGGTTGTCAGAGATCACTGCATCAATTTTATGTGTAGCCACGATCTTTTTTAACCAGCGTCTTTCAGCAAAAATGCGAAAGAGCAATTTTGGAAACTGCAACAGCAGTGTTGCTGGCATCCAAAACCTGTTGCGGCTGTAGTGCATGCGATAACCGGCCAGCTCAATAAATTCCAGGGAGGGAAACTCTTTTTGCA
>Ga0068853_100001569_pt1 | contig 16649 bp, 13 predicted proteins | sample KBSCornC32_FD_65655 | JGI IMG/M metagenome (GOLD analysis project Ga0068853, IMG submission 65655) | Corn rhizosphere microbial communities from Kellogg Biological Station, Michigan, USA - KBS Corn C3-2 | ecosystem: Host-associated > Plants > Roots > Rhizosphere > Soil ...
GCGGCGAAGTTGTGCGCGAAGCCGAGCGCATGGCCGACCTCGTGCGCGGCGAGCTGGCGCAGGCGCGCGAGCGCCATGCGTTCCGCCTCGGCCTTCAGTTCCGGCGCGTCCTTCTTGTCGTACGGCGCGAGCAGGCTTTCCGCGATGAGGATGTCCTGGCGCACGCGCTGCGAACCGAGCGTGACGTTGCCGCGGATGATCTCGCCGGTGCGCGGATCGACGATCGGCTGCCCGTACGACCAGCCGCGCGTGTGTCGATGCGCCCAGGTGATGAGGCTGTAGCGCACGTCCATCGGATCGACGCCTTCGGGCAGCAGCTCGACCCGGTAGGCGTCCTTGAAGCCGGCCTTCTCGAACGCGCTCTTCCACCAGTTCGCGCCCTCGAGCAGCGCCGAGCGCACCGGCTCGGGCGTGCCGCGGTCGAGGTAGAACACGATCGCCTTCTTCACCGCGCTCGTCGCCGCGGCGGGATCGGTCTTCTCGAGCCGGAAGCGCGGCTGCACGCGCCGGTCGAGCGACGAGGCGAGCGGCTGCGCGTAGTCGTACCAGCCGACGCTGAGCCCGCCCGACGCGGGATGGTACGCGCGCGGCGCGTAGCCCGGCGCCGGCAGGCGCACGAAGCTCAGGTGCTGGCGCAGCGTGAGGCTGCGCGGATCCATCGCGACGTCCTTGACGAACGTGCCCTCGGCCGGGCCACGCAACGTGAGCATGCCTTCGAGTTCGGTGTTGTCCGGGAAGCTCTTCGCGTCGGCGAGCGACGGCGCGCTGCGCTTGTCGTCGACTTCGTACTTGCCCTGCTTGGCCTGCTCGAGCCGCTCGGCGATGCCGTGGCGGTCCGACACGAGCAGCGCGCTCACATCGACGAGCACTTCCGCGTCGACGCCCTTGCGCTCGGCCACGACGTCGCCGGCCCAGAGCACCGATTCGGCGAATGCCTGGCGCACGCTGAGCGCTTCATCGGCGTTGTTCGACACCGCGCGGAACTTCGTGTTGTCCTCGACCAGCAGCACGCGCGCGCCGACGCGCCGCCATTCGACCAAGTGAGACTCGCTGCTCTGCCCGCGATCGAGCCCGACGTCGTTCGAACCGAGCGCCCACGGCAGCGAACTGGTCATGAGGAACGGCTGCCCGAACGCGCGCACGCCGAGCAGCACGCGTCCCTTCGCCTCGTCGCGATAGACGTCGAAGAAGCCCGGCACCGATACCAGCCCGCGCGTCGCGGCCGCGAAATCGGCGATCGCGCCGCCGGCCTTGTCCGGTGGCGCCGGCGCGGCTTGCACCGCGACGACGAACAGCCCCGCCAGCACCCCACCCGCCATCCGCACGCTCGGCCGCATCGTCGATCCCCTGCCGCGAAAGCCCCCATTCTGCCCGCTGCCGCACGCAGCGCGCGTAGGCCGGAGATCACGGACGGCGGGCGGCACCTCGTCCAGCCATCTATCTCTCCATCCGGACAAAGAGATATAGTTACGTATCCGCCGTCGCCCCTTCGAGCCCATGGCCTCCGTACCGATTTCCTTCGAGTTCTTCCCGCCCAAGACCGACGAGCAGCGCGCGACGCTCGAGGCGGCACTGCCCAAGCTCAAGGCGATCGCGCCGGAGTACGTGAGCTGCACGTTCGGCGCGGGCGGTTCGACCCTGAGCTACACGCCGGAAACGATCCGCCACCTGCGCGAGGAACACGAACTCGACGCCGCGCCGCACCTCTCGTGCATGGGCGGCACGCGCGCGGAGATCCGCACCCTGCTCGATCGCTACGCCGAGATGGGTTGCCGGCGCATCGTCGCGCTGCGCGGCGACCTGCCGTCGGGCATGGCGAGTTACGGCGACTTCCGCTACGCGAGCGACCTCGTCGAGTTCATCCGCAAGGAGCGCGACGGCCGCTTCCACATCGAGGTCGCGTGCTACCCGGAAGTGCACCCGCAATCGGACGACGCGCACGCGGACCTGCGCCATTTCAAGGCCAAGGTCGATGCCGGCGCGAACGGCGCGATCACGCAGTACTTCTACAACCCGGACGCGTATTTCCGCTTCATCGACGCGGCGCGCCGCGGCGGCATCGCGATCCCGATCGTGCCCGGCATCATGCCGATCGCGAACTTCACGCAGCTCAAGCGCTTCTCCGACCTTTGCGGCGCGGAAATCCCGCGCTGGCTGAGCAAGCGCCTGCATGCGTACGGCGACGACGTCGACTCGATCCGCGAATTCGCCGCCGACGTCGTCGCGGAGCTGTGCGACCGCCTCGTCGCCGGTGGCGCGCCCGGCCTGCACTTCTACACGCTCAACCGCGCACGCGCGACGCTCGCGGTGATCGAGCGCATGCACCGTCGCTAGCGAAGCGGCGCGGCCTCGACCGCGCGCGTCGCGCTGGCCAGTGCCGCGTCGTCGCGGCCGAGCTGCCGGCGCGCCTGTGCGCACGGGCCGGCATCGCGTCGACGGCGGCGCTCAGGCGATCACGGCCGCCTCGTGCACGCCCGCGACGGAACGACCCGACGGATCGGCCGCCTTCGCGAACGCAGGGTCCCAGGCGAGCGCGGCCGGCGACGAACACGCGATCGACTTGCCGCCGGGCACGGTCGCCGCGCACGCCTCGCCCGGGAACCAGCGCTCGAAGATGCGCCGGTACAGGTATGCCTCCTTCGTCGCCGGCGTGTTGAGCGGCCAACGCGAAGCGGCCGCAGCGAACTCGCGATCGCCGACCGCCTGTTCCGCGTGCGCCTTGAGGCCGTCGATCCAGCCGTAGCCGACGCCGTCGCTGAACTGTTCCTTCTGCCGCCAGAGGATCGCCTCCGGCAGCGCGCCCGCGAAGGCTTCACGCAGCACCGCCTTCTCGATGCGGCGACTGCCGTCGGCGTTCGTGCCGGCCATCTTCTCGCGCGCGTCCATCGCCATCGCGACATCGAGGAATTCGAGGTCGAGGAACGGCACGCGCGCCTCGACGCCCCACGCCATCATCGCCTTGTTCGCGCGCAGGCAGTCGTAGCTGTGCAGCGCGTCGAGCTTGCGCACGGTTTCCTCGTGGAATGCCTGCGCCGACGGCGCCTTGTGGAAGTAGAGGTAGCCGCCGAAGATCTCGTCGGAGCCCTCGCCCGACAGCACCATCTTCACGCCCATCGCCTTGATGCGCCGCGCGAGCAGGTACATCGGCGTCGACGCACGCACGGTCGTGACGTCGTAGCTCTCGATGTGGCGGATCACGTCGGGCAACGCATCGAGGCCTTCCCAGAACGAATAGACGAAACCGTGGTGGACGGTGCCGAGCGCGTCGGCGGCGATCTTCGCCGCGGCGAGGTCGGGCGAGCCTTCGAGGCCGATCGCGAACGAATGCAGGCGCGGCCACCACGCCTCGCTGCGATCGCCGTCCTCGATGCGCGCACGCGCGTAGCGCGCCGCGCAGGCGGCGACGAGCGAGGAATCGAGCCCGCCGGAGAGCAGAACGCCGTACGGCACGTCGGTCATGAGCTGGCGATGCACCGCCTGTTCGAACGCGCCGCGCAACGCGGCCGGCTCGACGCGCCGGCCGCTCGTGTGCGCATGCTCGCGCCACGGCCTGTCGTACCAGCGACGCAGCGTGCCGTCGGCGCTGTCGTAGACGTGCCCGGGCGGGAACGCGGCGATGTCGGCGCACAGGCCGACCAGCGCCTTCATTTCCGACGCCACGCACAGGCGCCCTTCCGCGTCATGGCCCCAGTACAGCGGACAGACGCCGAGCGGATCGCGTGCGATGACGTAGCGCTGCGCCGCCGCGTCCCACAACGCGAACGCGAAGATGCCGTTGAGCCGGCCGAGCCAACTCGCCGGCGACTGCGCGCCGGCGGCGCGGTGCAATGCGTTGATCACTTCGCAGTCGGAGCCGCTCGTGTAGTCGTACGCATGCTCCGCGCGCAGCTCGCGGTGGTTGTAGATCTCGCCGTTGACCGCGAGCGCCAGCGTGTCGTCGCGCGAGCGCAGCGGCTGCGCACCGCTCGCCGGATCGACGATCGCGAGCCGCTCGTGCACGAGGATGACGCCGGTATCGACGTAGACGCCGCTCCAGTCCGGGCCGCGATGGCGTTGCCGCTGCGAGAGCTCGAGCGCGCGAGCGCGAAGGCCCGCGAGGTCGTCGCCGGGTTGCAGGTCGAACATGCCGAGAATCGAACACATGACGGATCTCCTTTGCGATCGTCCCTGCTCGCGGTGTCGAATGAGCGGGCCTCCGTGCCCGCGCTTCGTGGCAGCCGCGAACCTCACGGATCGGCGGCCCTGAAACGACGAAGGCCCGCACTGGGCGGGCCTTCGTATCGTGTCGGTGGTGTTGCAAACGTACCTACACGCCGGCCCTCCTGTGCGAGCGGGCGTTATTATTCAGCGCGACGGTGCACGGCACGGCGCACGCGCAGGGCGCGGGGCGGACGTGCTGGAGGCGGGCGGCGCGGATCGACATGGCCGCACTACAGCATGCCGCGGACGCGGCCGCAAGAGGGCGCAGCGTGCGCCGGTTCACGAACGGGTGATAGCCTGCCGGCATGGTTCGCCTGCGCCCACGGTTCATCGGCCCGCTCGCTGTCGCGTTCATCGCGGCGACCGCGTTCGCGCAGGACGGCGACGACGGCCAGCGCGTGCACCGCTGCGTCGGCCTGCACGGGGAGGTCGTGTTCTCCGGATTCTCGTGCCGCGCGAACGAGCAGGCCGGCGTCAGCGCCGGCGCGCTCGCCGATCCCAGCGCGCCGCCGCCGGCCGATGCGTGCCCCGCGTCGCCGCAGGACCTGCGCGAGCGCCTCGCGGGTGCGATCGCACGCCATGACGCAAACACGATCGCCGGCATGGTGCGTTGGCGCGGTGTCGGCGGCGCCGCGGCGAACGAGCGCCTGCGCGAATTGCGCGAACTCGTGCGCGAACCGCTGCTCTCGCTCGAACAGGGCGACGGCCTGCTCGTACGCACCGGCAGCAACACGACCGGCGGCGTGCGCGAGCATGCCTTCGGCATCGAGGCCGATGCCGGCTGCTGGTGGCTGAGCTGGTAAGGCGGGACAGGTACGCGGCGCTGGTATCATGCGCGTTTCCAGCGTGGAACCGGACGCCATGGCGCAGACCTACCCCGATCAGATCTGGCACAACGGACGCATCAAGCCGTGGGCCGAAGCCACCGTGCACGTGATGGCGCACGCCCTGCACTACGGCTCGTCGGTGTTCGAGGGTATTCGCAGCTACGACACGCCGAACGGCGCGGCGATCTTCCGCCTGACCGAGCACAACAAGCGCCTGTTCAATTCGGCGAAGATCTACGACATCCAGATCCCGTACACGCTCGACGAGATCAACGCGGCCTGCCGCGCCGTGATCAAGGCGAACGGCCTGTCCAAGGCGTACCTGCGTCCGGTCGCGTATCGCGGCCTCGGTGGGTTCGGACTCTCCGCGGAGACGCCGACGGACGTCGCCGTCGCCGCCTGGCAGATGGGCGCCTACCTCGGCGCCGGCGTGCTCGAACAGGGCATCGACGCCTGCGTGTCGAGCTGGCAGCGCTTCGCACCGAACACGATTCCCGCCGGCGCGAAAGCCGGCGGCAACTACCTCTCGGGCCAGCTCGTCGCGCGCGAGGCGCGCCGGCTCGGCTTCGGTGAAGGCATCGCGCTCGCCTCGACCGGCCTGCTCAGCGAAGGCGCCGGCGAGAACCTGTTCCTCGTCTTCGACGGCGCGCTGCACACGACGCCGGTGAGCGCCGCGCTGCTCAACGGCATCACGCGCAACACGCTCATCACGCTCGCGCGCGCGAACGGCATCGAGGTGGTCGAGCGCGACATCCCGCGCGAGTACCTCTACCTCTGCGACGAGCTGTTCATGTGCGGCACCGCCGCCGAGATCACGCCGATCCGCTCGGTCGACGGCAAACCCGTCGGTGCCGGCAAGCCGGGGCCGGTGACCCATCGCATGCAGGAACTGTTCTTCGGCCTGTTCAGCGGCAAGACCAAGGATCAGTGGGGCTGGCTGGAACCGGTTTGATCGCATCGCCGTCGCGGCGAAGGCCGGGATTCCTCCGGCCTCCGCTTGCCGGAGACCGGAATGGATTCCGGGCTTCCCCGAAACGGCGACGCGTGCGGATGGCTATCCGCCCGGGCACGTCGGTGGCAGCTCGAGCTCGAATCCATCGCTGAAGACGAAATCGCCCTGTTGCACTTCGTACGCGCCGACGTCGGCCGTGGCGCCCGACACGCGCGCCTGCCCGCGCTGGTCGAAGATGCCGATCCCCGTAGCGAGGGTGTTGCCCGCGTCGATGGCAGGGCTGCCTGCGAACAAGGCATGCGTCTGCGTGGGACCGCCGTTGTCGCGCAAGGGTTGGAGCTGCGGGCACACGCCTCTCGTCAGCGTGTTCGGCAGGCCGATGATCGTCGTCGCGAACGCGAGGTTGTTCGAGCCGTTGGTCGGCGTGGAGTTGACGCTGCCCGAGGTGAACTTGGCCACGCCGATGTCGTCGGCCGTCGCCACCGGGTTGCTGTAGGTGTTGTTCGAGAATATCGAGCTTTGCAGGGTCACCGCCTTGAACGTCGTCGTGCCGTCGGCGCCGGAATCGGAGATGGTCAGACCCGGTGCGTAGTGGCGCGAGCCCGAGCCGGTCGCCGACCCTGCCGTGTTGAAGGCGACGGTGGCGTTGTAGACGTGGATGGTTCCGGCATTCGTCTGGACGCCGCCGACGCGCAGGGTGCCGAGATTGCCGGACACGGTGCTGTTCAACAGGGTGAAGGTGTCGGACGCGCTGCTGAGGTTGTCCTGCATGTACACGCCGCCGCCGAAGACTGCGGTGTTGCCGGAAATCGTCGACGCGATGACCGACACGCTGTGGAACGCGCGCAGGCCGCCGCCCATGCCGGTCGACGCCGAATTGCCGCTGAGCGTGCTGCTGGCGAGGATGACCTGGCTGTTGGGATCGTTGGGGCCGATCGGGCCGGCCAGGCCCGCCGTGTAGATCCCGCCGCCACCGCCCAGCCCACCGCCCGCGTGGGTCGCGACATTGCCCGTGATGTCGCTGTACTTCGCAAAGACATCGCTCAAGGCGTAGATGCCGCCACCGCGCGCCGACGCGCCGACCGCGCTCGCGCGGCACGAGCGAACGGCGGCGTGGCTCAGGTAGACCTTTCCGTTCGAACGGATGCAGCCGCCATCGGCCGAGATTCCAGCGGACGGATGCAGATACCCGTTGGCCACGGTGAGGTTCTTCACGGCCAGCGTGCCGCCGAGTCCGTCGTGCCGAAAGACGCGGTCGCTGCCGTTCTCGATGGTCAGAGCATCCTTGCCCGGACCGATCAGGGTGATGTCGGCCTGCGGAAGCACGATGGTTCCACCGCCGCCGGTGGTCAGCGAGATCGTGCTGCACGCCAGCGCCGACATGTCGATGGTGTCGCCGCTGGCCGCGTTCGCGGCTGCATGGCGCAGGCTGCCGGTGGTGCCGCTGCCGGTATCGGCATCGTCGCAGGTGTCGACCGTCCAGGTCGTCGCCGCCGCAGCGGTGGCCGACGCGGTCAGGCAAAGGATCGCCGCAAGGCAGGCGGCGAGCGGGGTGCGGCGCACCGGCGCGCACGCCGATGGAATCGAATCGAACATGGCGCTCTCCCGGCGTCGTGTCGGCGGAATGCTCCGCGGTCGATACCGCGCAGTCCTGCCTGATACGCGAAAAAGCGCCGCAAAGCCTAACGCGGGGAATTGAACTCGAGCGTGGCCGTCGCACCGCCCTGCGGGCGTGGCGCGAGCGAAACCCGCCAACCGTACAGTTCGCACAGGCGCCGCACGATCGCCAGACCGAGCCCGCCGCCCTTGCCGACGGTGGTGCCGCGCACGCCGCGCTCGAACAGCTTGTCGGCCTCCTCGGGCTTGATGCCGGGGCCGGTGTCCTCGACCGTGACGCGGCCGTGGCCGACCGTGACGATGACCTCGCCCGCCTGCGTGTACTTGAACGCATTGCCGATGAGGTTGCTCAGCGCGACCGCGACGACCGACGACGGCGCCACCGCGGCGAGCGGCTGCTCGATCTCGACGCGCACCTCGACCGGCTTGTTCGCGACGTGCGGACGTTGCGCGTCGACGACCTGCTCGACGACGCGCGCGACGTCGGTCGTTTCGCCGTCGGTCGGCGCCTGCCGTTCGCGGCGCGACAGCAGCAGCAGCGCGTCGATGAGTTCGCTCGACTGACGTACCGCGCGCTCGATGCGCCGCAGGCGTTCGCGCAGCTTGTCGGTGAGGTCGGGCGAACCTTGCAGCAGCTCGGTCGTGCTCGCGATGACCGCGAGCGGCGTGCGCAATTCGTGGCTGACGTCCGCGTTGAACTCGCGGTCGCGCTCGACCATCTCGGTCAGGCGCGTCGAATAGTCGTCGAGCGCGGCGGCGAGCTGGCCGACTTCGTCGTCGGCGAAATGCCCCTTGAGCAGTTCCGGACGACCCGAGCGGCTCATCGCGCGCACGCGGTTGGCGAGTTCGATGACCGGGCTCATCACGCGTGCCGACAGCCAGAAGCCGATCAGCAGCGAGAGCACGGCGAAGGCGAGCACCGAGGCCGCGAGCACGGTCAGCAGCTGGCGCTCGCCGAGCTTCTGCGTGCTGACGTCGAAGCGCAGGTAGGCCCAGAAATCGGCGTCCTTGTACACCGCGAGCTTGTACGGTCGCGTCTTGCCCTCGCGACCGATGTCCTCGATGTCGTAGACGCCGGCTTCGAAGCTCTGCCAGGCGAGCGGCACCGTCGCCGTGCGCCCGGGGCGCACGATCTGCAGCTGGATCAGCGACATCGGGAACTGCGCGTCGGGCGAGAGGTTCTCGCGCTTGAAGTCGACGAAATGGCGCAGCTCGCGCTCGAGCGTCGTGTTCACGAGCTGGTCTTCCAGCCGCGTGCGCATGTACACGGTCGCGGCGGCGAACAGCGCGGTCAGGCCGAGCCCGAACAGCGCGAATGAAATGATGATGCGTGAGCGGAGCCTACGCCGGTAGCGCATCCGGATCGACCATGCGGTAGCCGATGCCGTGGCGGGTCTGGATCAGCGCCTTGTCGAACGGCTTGTCGATCTGGGCACGCAGCCCGTGGATGTGTACGCGCAGCGAATCGCTGTCGGGCAGTTCCTCGCCCCACACGCGCGTCTCGAGTTCCTGGCGCGTGACCACCGACGGCGCCGCCTCCATCAGCGACTGCAGCAGCTTCAGGCCGATCGGGTTGAGCGTGATCTGTTTGCCGGCGCGGCTGATCGTCAACGTGTCGAGGTTGTAGGTGAGGTCGGCGAGCTGCAGCACGCGGCTCTTGCCGCCCTTGCCGCGACGACCGAGCACCTCCAGGCGCGCGGCGAGCTCCTGCAGCGCGAACGGCTTGACCATGTAGTCGTCGGCGCCGGATTCGAATCCGGTGAGCTTGTTGTCGAGCGAGTCGCGCGCGGTGAGCATGAGCACCGGCGTCTGCCGCTTCGCTTCCTGGCGCAGCTTGCGGCACACCTCGAGGCCGTCCATCCCGGGCAGGCCGAGGTCGAGCACGATCACGTCGAAGTCGTTGACGACCGCGAGGTGCAGGCCGGTCACGCCGTCGCCGGCGAAGTCGACCACGTGGCCCTTGTCGGCGAGGAAATCACCGATGTTCGCTGCGATGTCGCTGTTGTCTTCGATAACCAGAATACGCATGGGTGTCTACTTTAACGCCTGAACCCGCCGATGCGGAGCACAACGGCGCGGAGTAAGTTCCGTGGGAATTGGGGGCGACTCCGGGAAAGCCCAGCGGGCGCCGCGCGGGCGGAGCGTGCTGTTGCTGGAGAGTGCGGCCATGGATGGCCGCTTCTGGATTCCAACGAAGGCCGTGACTTCAATCCGGTGCCGGTTTCCAGGGTCCTGCGATCCCGGACGGATCGCACGGGTACACCCAAAAGAAAATGGCCCAAGGAGGTGTCATTGGGGGAACACACCTCGCTTGGGCCAAAAAAGCTACTGCCCCGATTACCGTACTCTGCCAGTCACCAGACCTGACTTAGGAGTGTCGAGCAGAACTACAGTGGCATCGACTATAGGCAGGCATTGATTAAACGATCGTTAAAGCCCTCTGAGGCTTGCGTTAACCGCCGGACTTCGGCGGCCACGCGTTGACGTTCGACACCTGCGCCGGGCGACCGTCGGCAGGATCGCGGCAGATCAGCGAGCCGGTCGACTGCACGCACTCCTCGTGCGCGTTGCCGCGGCCCTTCGGCGCGAAGACGAAGGCCTGCGTGTAGCGCATCGGGTGATCCGGCAACGTCGCCGGATCGAAGCGCCACTGGCGCAGCGCACGCTCGGCGGCACGCTCGAACGCGCCGTCCTTGCTGCCGCGGAATTCGATGTCCTTGACCGTGCCGTCCGCCGAGATCGCGAACGTCGCCTCGACGCGGCCAGTCTGCGACGAATAGTAGTTCGGGAAGCTCGGCGCGACGACGTAGGTCGCGACCGGCGGCTTGGCCGCCGCAGGCGCCGCAACGGGTTCGACCGGTGCAGCCGCCAGGTCCGTCGATGGTTTCGCGACCGCCGGCATGATCGCCGACGCCGGCGCGCTGCGTTCGACGGCAGGGGCCGCCGGTGCGGGCACGCTCGCGAGCGGCTCCTGTTTCGGCGCAACGGTCGTCGCGGCCGCGGGTGCGGGTACGGTCTCGCGCAACACGCTTTCGGCAGCGGCGGCGCCCGCCACGGCCGGGACCGACGGCGCGGTCGTCGCGACCGGTTCGGATTCCGGCGGTGTCACGGGCGCGAGCCGCAGGTGCGGCCGCTCGTACGGCAACGACAATGCCGCGAACGGCAGCGTGCGCACGTCGGCCGAGCGGATCCAGTCGATCGACAACGCCTGCGGGCTGAACACGCGGTTCGCGCGCTCGATCCGCTGCGCGACGAGGAGCGCACCGATGAATGCCGCGCCGATCAGCAGCCAGCGCCCCGGATGGCGCGCATGCGTGGCGGCGCGTGGCGCGGGCAGGCCGACGATACGGCGCACGCGCTCGATCAGCTGGCCGCCGCTCGCCGCGAGCACGACCGGTGCCGCGGTCTGGCGCAATTCCTCCAGCGCGGCGAGCGTGCGCGCGTACTCGCGCGGTTCGCCGCGCACGAGGCGCAGCACGAGCGCGTCACAACACAGCTCGCGCTCGTTGCGCACCTCGCGCGAGATCCAGTGCACGACCGGGTGGTAGAACAGCAGCGTCTCGAGCACCGCCTGAGCAAGATTGACCAGATGGTCGTAGCGGCGCAGGTGACCGAGTTCGTGAGCGAGAATCAGTTCCACTTGCTGGCGTGGAAAACCGAGCGCAACCGCCGTCGGCAGCAGTACCACCGGGCGCAGCCAGCCGAGCAGCATCGGCGTATCGATGCGTTCGGACACCAGCACGCGCACGCGACGCATGAAGCCGAAGCGGCGCGTCAGCGCGACGAGCATCGCGTCGAGCTCGGGGCTCGACTCGGCCCAGCGCCGCGCGATGCGCGAGAAGCGGCGCCACTGCTGCAGCGCCCGGCCGGCGACACCGAACACGCCGACCAGCCACACCAGCACGAGCCACGGCAGCACGCGATCGATGCTCGCGGCGAGATCGAACACCCCGGCCTGCGCGATCACCGCCGCGCCACCGGCGGCCACCGCGGGCGCGCCGAACGCGACCTCGACCGCGCCTTGCGGGCGCAACGCGAAGAGCGTGGCGAGGGGCCACAACGCGAGCAGCGCGAGCGCGACGAGGCCGGTCGCGTAGCGCGCGTTGCAATGGGATTTCGGCAGCAGCGCGCGCGCGGCGGCGTAACCTGCGCCGATCACCAGTCCCTGCCAGAGAAAATGCAGCAGGGTCCAACCCAGCGCATGAATCCACGGCAGTCCGGCGTTCATGCCTGCGTGCCCTCGAGTTTGTCGAGCAGCGCGCGGATCTCGTCGAGCTCTTCGCGCGTCGCCTTCGGGCGGCCACCGAGCGCCTGCAGCACGAGCTGCGACGGCGAACCGTCGAACACGCGCTGCACCATGTCGACGACGAAGCGCTTTTGCGTGCGCTCCTTGCTGATCGCGGGACGGAACACGTGCGCGCGCTCGGAATCGTCGCGCAGCACCAGGCCCTTGCCGTGCATGATCTGCAGCAGCTTCAGTGCCGTCGTGTAGCCGGCGCCTTCGTCGCGATAGAGCGTTTCGTGGACGTCGCGCACCGTGCTCGGTCCGCGCTCCCACAATACGTTGAGGATGCCGAGTTCGGCCTCGGTGGGCTTCGGCAGGTTTTCGGTCTTGGACACGGTGCTCACCTAGTCGCAGTCCCTTCGTACGAGAAGACTACACGATCCCGGTTCGAATGCCAGACCGCCCGCCCCCGGCCGGGACCCGGGGCGGGCGGGTAGGCGGATCAACCGCCCGAACGCAGCTGCGGCGTGTTCTGGTTGCGCTGCAGGTACTGCGAATCGTTGCGGCGGCGCGCCTCGAGCTCGCCCGCGGTCTGGCAGGTCTTGACCGGGATGTTCGAGCCGATCGGCTTCTCGTTCTTGCAGATCAGGCGCTCGTTGTCGCGCTTGGCGAGGATCGCGTTGACCTCTTCCTGCTTGTTGAACATCGCCGTCTTGTCGGCGTCGCTCATCTGCGACACCTCGGTCTTGTCGCCGAACATGCGCTCCATCTCGTCGAGGCGCGCGTTCACCTTGCTGCGTTCGTCCGGGGTCACGTAGGAATAACGGCCGCCCGCGTCCATCTGCTTGCGTACCCAGGTGGAAACGGTCTCGAACGCATCCTTGCTGCTGGCGTTGACGGCGGGATCGATCTTTTCCTTGGCCGCGAGCGGCAGCGACACGAGGAAGGCGACGGCGAATGCGAACGAAAGAACGGGCTTCATCACAACTGGATCTCCGAATCGGAACGGCTGGGTGAATGCGACGGCGGTCCGTGCGGACACGACGCCGATGGAATCACGGCCCGCGCGCCGTGGCGCGCGGGCGTCGGCGGCGGGCTAGCGCCCGCCGGCGTTGAGCATTTGCGCCGCCGTGCGCATGTGCGGCAGGCCGCACCCGCCCTCGCCCCGCTCCGGCGTACTGCCGGCGCATTGCGAATGGGCCCACGTGTCCATCTGGCGCTGGGTGTCGCGACGGGCATCCTTCGCCTGCGCGTAGGTATGGCAGTACGTTTCCATGATGTGCGAGCCGAGCTTGGTGCGGCGTTCGCAGATCACGCGATCGTTCTCGCGGCCGATGCGCGCCGCGGCGGGCATCGCGCCGGCGGTTTCGGCCGGTCCGCGCTCGGCGATGGCGCTGTCGTGCGTCGCCAGCAGCGCATTGATCTCTTCCTGCGTGTTGTACAGCTCGACCTTGTCCTCCGCGCGCATGCGGTCGAGCGAACCGTTCTTGTCGAACAAGTCCTGCATCTGCGCGAACTTCATGTCGACGACGGTGCGATCGGTCGGCGTCAGCGACGCATAGCGCCCGCCCGTCTTCATTTCGTCGTGGACCCACGTGACGAGCTGCTGGAAGGTGTCCGCGCTGTTCGCGTTGACGTTCTGGTGATAACTCGATTCTTTCGCATGGATCGTGGCTGCGCAGCATGCGAGCATGCCTGCGTACAACAGCGTGGCCATCGCTTTCATCTGGGCTGCTCCCCTAGTTTCATGACGCGGAACGCTCGCGGCGCCGGTCGGCGGGGGAGCGCGCAGCTATCCTAGGAATGTCCCGCGCCCGTGTCAACGATTGGCCTCGTACTATTTTTTTCGTGCTGAACGCCGGGGCGTCCCCGCCGCCGGCGCGCGCGACCGCTCCAGGTAGCCGACGACCGCCCCCGCGACGTCCACCCCGCTCGCGCCTTCGATGCCTTCGAGGCCGGGCGAGGAGTTCACCTCGAGCACGAGCGGGCCGCGCGCCGAGCGCAACAGGTCGACGCCGGCCACGCCGAGCCCCATGACGCGGGCCGCGCGCACCGCGGTGTCGCGTTCGGCCGCCGACAGCGTCACCGCGCTCGCGCTGCCGCCGCGATGGATGTTCGCTCGGAAGTCGCCCTCGGGCGCCTGCCGGCGCATCGCCGCGACCACTTCGTCGCCGACCACGAAACAGCGCAGGTCGGCGCCGTCCGCCTCGCGGATGAACTCCTGCACGAGGAAGTTCGCGTACAGGCTGCGGAACGCCTCGATCATGCCGAGCGCGGCGCCGCGCTTCTCGGCGAGCATCACGCCCTGCCCTTGCGCGCCTTCGTTGAGCTTGATCACGTGCGGCGGCTCGCCGAGCATCGTCAGCAGGTCGCGCGTGTCGTCGGGGTTGTCGCCGAAGACGGTCACCGGAAGTTCGATGCCTTCGCGCGCGAGCAGCTGCAGCGAGCGCAGCTTGTCGCGCGCGCGCAGGATCGCGTCGGAGGAATTGGGCGTGTACACGCCCATCATCTCGAACTGGCGCACGACCGCGGTGCCGTAGAACGTGATCGACGCGCCGATGCGCGGAATCACCGCGTCGAAGCCGCGCAGCGCGCGTCCCTTGCAGTGGATCTCGAAGCCGCCGGCGGCGATGCGCATGTAGCAGCGCAGCGGATCGAGCACGCGCACGCTGTGGCCGCGCGCGCGCGCCGCCTCGACCAGGCGGAGGGTGGAATACAGGCGCGCGTTGCGCGACAGGATGGCGATCTTCATGCGCGGATCGGCGAGTGACCGGTCGGGGCCCGCGCCGGGCGCGGGCAGGTATAGGAAAGGGCCGGATCGATGCGAAACCGCCCGGCGATCGTCGAACGCCCGAGCAGCAGCGGGAACAGCATCGCGCCGCGATCTGTCAGGTTCATTTCCGTGGCGAAACGGCGGCCGGCGAGTTCGAGTTCGGTCGCGATGAACCAGCGCTCGCTGCGATGGCCGCCCGAATCGGTGACCCGGCGCCGGTCGAGCACCGGGGCGGTGCACAGCGCGTAGCGCTCCAGCTTGCGCCGCAGGCGCACGCGGAAGCGCACCTGCAGCACGCCGCCCTCATGGAACGTCTCGATCGCCTCGACGTGCAGCGACGACGAACGCGCGCCGCTGTCGAGCTTGGCCTTGATCGAACCGATGCCGAGCCCGGGCACGCCGACCCACTCGCGCCAGCCGAGGCTGATGCGGTCGGCGGCCGGCGACGCGGCGAGGGGCGAGGCGTCTTTGCGGGGCACGTGGACCTCGGACGGCGCACGTCGATGCCGGCGGCAGCCGGATCGCGGCGATGGAACCTGCGTGACGGCGCAGCCACGGCGCCACTCGCGATCGGATGGAGCGGGTGAAGGGAATCGAACCCTCGTCAGTAGCTTGGGAAGCTACAGCTCTACCATTGAGCTACACCCGCGGATGCCGGCGCGGCGAGCGCCCCGGCGTCGGCGAAGCGTAGCGGCGGCGTCGCGCGCCGACAAGCCGCGCGCGAAGCGACTGCCCGCGACGCGACAGCTGAATCGGCGCTCAGTGACGCGCGTCATGAAAACGTATGCATGGCGTGCGGAAAGTCGGCATTCAGCGTCGTTACGCTGATACTGTGCCCGGCCTGTCGACCTCGGGCGGCCGATGTACTGGGGGAAGAAGGTCCCACCGCGACCGGGGTCGGCGTAGGCACCATGGAGATCATCGATGTACACGAAGCGTTTCTTTCCACGTGCGTGGTGCGCCGCCGCACTGGCAACCGTGCTCGGCGCGTTTGCGAGCGCGGCGCTGGCGGACCCGCCCGAGCGTGTCGCGCGCGTCGGGTTCCTGCGCGGTGAAGTGAGCTTCCAGCCGGCCGGCGACGATCGCTGGGTCGAGGCGTCGCTGAACCGCCCGCTCGGCCCCGGCGACAAGATCTACACCGATCGCGACTCGCGCGCCGAGTTCGAGATCGGCGCGGCCGTCATGCGCGTGGACGAGCGCACGACGTTCAACCTGCTCAACCTCGACGACGAGATCGCCCAGGTCGAACTCACGGAAGGCGTGCTGAACCTGCGCGTGCGCCGCCTCGACCGTGGCCAGAGCTACGAGGTCGACACGCCGACGCTCGCGTTCGTCGTCAGCGAACCAGGCGAATACCGCATCGACATCGCCCCGCAGGGCGACTCGACGATGATCACCGTGTTCGACGGCGGCGGCGACGTGTACGGCGAGAACAACGCGAGCTACAGCGTGCGCGCCGGCAACTCGTACCGCTTCAACGACTCCGCGCTGCGCGACTACGAAGTGCTCGACCTGCCGCGCGCCGACGATTTCGACAACTGGATCGCGTCGCGCAACCAGCGCTACCAGCGCTCGGTGTCGAGCCGCTACGTCGCCGACGACATGATCGGCTACGCCGACCTCGACGACGCCGGTTCGTGGAGCGACGACCGCGAGTACGGCAGCATCTGGTACCCGACCTCGGTGTCGGTCGGCTGGGCGCCGTACCGCGACGGCCACTGGTCGTGGGTCGATCCGTGGGGCTGGACCTGGGTCGACAATGCGTCGTGGGGCTTCGCGCCGTTCCACTACGGTCGCTGGGTGTACGCGCGCGACCGCTGGGGCTGGTGCCCGGGTCCGCGCCACGTGCGCGCCGTTTACGCGCCGGCGCTGGTCGCCTTCGTGGGTGGCGGCGGCTGGGGCGCGAACATCTCCATCGGCGGCGGTGGCCCGATCGGCTGGTTCCCGCTCGGCCCGCGCGACGTCTACGTGCCGTGGTACCGCGCTTCGCGCGGCTACTTCAACAACGTCAACGTGCGCAACACGACCGTGATCAACAACACCTACATCACGAAC
>Ga0068853_100001570_pt1 | contig 16646 bp, 14 predicted proteins | sample KBSCornC32_FD_65655 | JGI IMG/M metagenome (GOLD analysis project Ga0068853, IMG submission 65655) | Corn rhizosphere microbial communities from Kellogg Biological Station, Michigan, USA - KBS Corn C3-2 | ecosystem: Host-associated > Plants > Roots > Rhizosphere > Soil ...
AGAAAGGCTGGAGAAATAATTTTGCCCGCTAAATACGCGAAAAGACGCTAAATAATGGATTCCGTTCTATTAGCGTTTTTTCGCGTATTTAGCGGGCCTATCTTTTTAGGTCACGGCGCCGCCGTCGACGATCACGATCTCGCCATTCATAAAATTATTGCGGTCGGAGACGAGAAATGCGGCGACCTCTGCTAGTTCCGAGGGCTTGCCCAGGCGGCCTTTCGAGACCCAGAATTCATGCATTTGCAGCAGACGCTCCGGGAGCGTGTGAGCGAGGTCCGTATCAAATATCCCAGCCGCGATGGCGTTGACTGTGACACCGAAATTCGCTGCCTCGCGCGAGAGGCACTTTGTGAATCCGATCATCGCCGCTTTTGAGGTCGCGTAGTGAACCGATGTCGGGAGCGAGCGGATAGCGCCGACAGATGTGATGTTAAGAATGTGGCCCTCGCGGGCGCGGATCATCTGCTTGTAAAACGGCTTTGTGACGGCAAAGAGGGAATTGACGTTCGTGTCCACGACCCAGTTCCAGCTCTTATCTGTTGTCGTTGCGAAGTTGTCAGGCTTGTTCACCGCGGCATTGTTTACCAGAAGGTTTACCGGACCCCATGCGTCCATGATCTCGCGGGCGATGTGCTTCATGCCGTAGCGATCGGTGACCGATACTTTGAAGCCAAGTCCACGGCGTCCGTGCGACTCGATCTTTGCCTTTACTTCGTCGGCGAGGTCGTCGCGCGAATTGTAGTTGAATGCGACGTCGGCGCCCTCGCGGGCAAAGACCTCGCAGATCGCCGCTCCGATGCCGCGGGTGCCGCCGGAGACGAACGCACGTTTTCCTTCGAGTAATAGACTCACTTGATAAAAAAGCTGACTTGAAAAGGTTACTTAATCCGCGTCGCTGACGCAAAGGAAACAAGCTAAAGCTTGCAATCTGAACACTTACGCCGCCGCCTGCTGAGCGTATGATTTAGGCAGCAGGGCACTTATTTCGCGGATGATATATTCGGTCGAGTTGGGCATCGCCAGCCCCGCGGTGGCCGCCTTCATTTGAGAATAGCCGATCTGGTCGCTCAGGAGATTTTGAATCGTAGGCACTATATCCGTCGCCTTTTTTAGAAGCACGCCCGCGCCCCGCATTTCCAGCAGCCTAACGGTCCCGGCCTCTTGCGGCATCGGCGCCGTCGTCGCATCGGCAATGATCGGCAGACGACAGGCGAGGGCCTCAAAGGTGGTGAGGCCGCCCAGTTTTGAGACCATCACATTCGCCGACTGCATCAATTTTTCTATCTCCTCTGAGTAGCCGATGACCTTGACCGGGAACTTCGCAGTCAGCGCAAGCTGCTCGGCCTCAAGCCTCAGCTCCTCGTTCCTGCCCGCTAAAAAAATGGCCTGAACGTCCAACTCGCCGCGCACGAGCTCGCGAAAGATCTGCGGAATATTCCCACCGCCGATCCATCCGGCATTTACAAAAACCGTGAATTTATCCGGGTCAAGTCCAAATGCTTGCCGCGCCAACTGCGCGTCGGCTGGCTCGACCTCGTGAAACTTAGGATGAACGGGCATGCCGCTGATCTTGATCTTTTCGGGCGAGACACCGTAGTCGATAAGCTGCTGGCGGGCGTCATCGTTCGCAACGAGATAGAGCGAAACGTCGTCACACGCCCAGCCTTTCCAAAAGCCGTAACAGGGATCGGTAACGACCGTGACGAGCGGAACGGTGTCGGTCAAGTTCAGCTCTCTCAGAATGCGGCCGACGATATGCTGTGTAAGCGGGTGAACACTGACGACCAAATGGGGACACCATTTCTCAAAGAGATCTCGAAAAAATCCGATGCAGCGATTCATGAAGAACTCTCGCGTCTCGGGCCGGATCTTGTTGACCGCCCAGTAGAGGTACTTCATCCAATGCTGTTTATTTTGCAGGACCCAGTTGTAGAGCCAGACGAGCCTCTCGGTAAGATGGCTCGAACCTTCAACTGCCTTGATGATGCGAACGGCAGCGGACTCGCCATGCCAAAAACGTCCAAGACCATCGGCGATCGTCTGCGCAGCCGAGCGATGTCCACCTCCAGTGTCGGAGGAGATGATCAGGATCTTGGGAGCGGATGGTGTCATCTAAAGATCAGATCTCGATCTTGGCGGGGAAACCTTTGAATAACGACGAGCCATCAATAGCTCCATCGCGTCCGTAGAATGCAATATTTCCGTACTCGTCGCAGAACCAGAATTCTACGGCGCCCTGCTCGAGGTACAATCGACGCTTTTCGTCCATCTCGGCCGCGGTGTTGCTCATTGACGCGACTTCGACACACAACTCGGGTGCGGTGAGGGCCTCGGTCTTTCCCTTCTGCGTCTGCCAGAGATCATCGGAGAACCAGGCGACATCAGCGACCTTTGTCCCTTTTTTTGTCCACACGGCACATTCCATCAGTACCTTGCCATCGGACCGAAGCTCATTCAGCAAATTGCCGATCTCACCCTGGTAAGCAGAGTGCGAGAGTTTTACCGGATTCATAACGATCTGTCCATACTCATTCGTCTCGATCTTGAATGGCAGATCGCGTAGATGTCGGTTTTCAGTTACTTCTTTCCAGTCCATGATTTACGCCTTGAGAGCCACCTCTTTACCAATCTCAAATGTCGAGAGGCTCTTCGCCGCCTTCTTCATCTGTCCCTCGAGCTTCTTGATATTGATCAGGTGCTTTGCGTTGAATGGCAGCGATGGATAGAAGCAGTTCGACTCGTGCGTGCAGTAGCAGCCCGCACCGGCTTCGACGCGGCGGGCCTTCATCGCGTCGGTCTTCCATGCGGCCTGGAAGTTCCATTCGTAATCGCGAAGATTAAGAACGTCCGCCTTGTTTTCACATGACGAAAGAGCACCGGTATCGTAGATCACCGCCCCGGCGGAACCTGCATAGCACTTGAGCTGCGCCTTGTTCTCCTCCTTGGTCTTTGCGATCACGTCGTGCATGTAGATGTCGACCGCAGCTTTAAAGAACCCACCTTTGCCGCCGTAGTTGTTTTTGAGAGCCGCACTCTTTGTGTCCTCTAGGATCATGGCCGACAGCTCTTGATAACGCCTGTGGTCGAAGTTCAGCTCGTTCGGGTCCGCTGACGGCGGGCGAATGTAGTTGATGTTGACCTTGTCCGGCTTTAGGTCGTGCTTTAAAAAGTTGTACCAGTCGAAGATGGTGTCTTCGTTAGAGCGCATGACGCAAGTGCAGGTCTGAATGTCGAGCTGCGGGTACTGCTCGCGCTTCATCTGCTGGAGCGTGCGGGCCGTGTGGATAGCCTTGTCCCAACTACCTTCTTTGCGGCGGATCTTTTCGTGCGAATCCTTCATGCCGTCTATGCCTAGCGCAACGGACACGTTGAGCTTCGGACACTCGTCCATAATGCGCGCGACGTCAGGGAAAATGCGCGGATGGATCTGCCCATTCGACATCAGGTAAACGGAATCGAGCTTATTGTTCTCGTAAAAGGAGCGCACGATCTCCGGAAGGTCTTTTCGCGTGAAAGGCTCACCGCCGGCTAGCACCAGCACTCCGAGATTGCCGCCCAGCGTTTCCGAGATTCGAGCGATCTCGTCAGCCTTCATCTGCAGCTTTTTGCGCGGGCGGTCATCGAGCTCCTCCGTAAAGAAGCAGTGCGTGCAGCGCATATCGCAGACGCTCGTTACGAGGATGTTTAGAAATACAGGTGAGATCGGCCGTCCGACGGCTATGCTCGCCCACCGTTTAAAGATCTCTTTTGTCGCGAAATCCATTATTTGTCTCTATTTTTGCCGCAGCCAAAAAGCCGCAGGTTAACCTATCAATGTTACTTAACGACCGGCGTAACAGCAATGTTTACTTTGCTTTCGCCTGCGTCGGAGTTTGGATGAAAGCGTCCGCAGGCGGTATGCACAAAATCGATGCTCGCCAAATGTAATATCATTGTAAATACCAATGTTTAGACGAATTTATCTGGATAACAGTGCCACGACGCCCGTCGCTCCCGAGGTCCTCGACGCCATGCTGCCGTATCTGACTGAGAAATTCGGCAACGCGTCGAGCATTCATCATTTTGGCCAGGAAGCGAAAGGTGCCGTGGACAAAGCACGTCATCAGGTCGCGGAGCTGCTCAACGCTCGGCCTAACGAGATCGTCTTTACGTCAGGCGGCACCGAGGCGAACAATCTTGCCATTCGCGGCCTCGCACAAGCGAATACCGCCGCGGGCAAGCACATTATAACTTCAGTTATCGAACATTCGGCGGTGCAAAACCCATGTCAGGACCTAGAATCACGAGGGTACGAGGTCACGTACCTGCCAGTTTATGAGAATGGTATCGTCCGCCTTGACGACATCCGCGATGCCTTGCGCGAAGACACATTTCTCATCTCGATAATGACCGCCAATAACGAGATCGGGACGCTTCAACCTGTTGAGGAGATCGGAAGGCTCGTTCGAGAATTACGAGCGGACGGTCGCAAGATCTGGTTTCACACGGATGCAGTTCAGGCGGCTGGAAAGATCAACCTGGACGTTGAGGAGATCGGCTGCGATCTGCTCTCGATCTCTGCCCACAAGATCTATGCTCCGAAGGGCATCGGCTGTCTTTACGTTCGCCGCGGTGTCCGTCTCCATCCGCAAAATCTCGGCGGGCATCAGGAACGCGAGCGCCGTGGCGGTACCGAGCCTGTGCCGAACATCGTCGCTTTTGGGGCCGCTGCGGAAATGGTCAAGACCGAGCTCGAGACATCGTCCGCGACACTCGCCACACTTCGCGATAAGCTCGAATCCTCGATCTGCGAGATCGTACCCGGCACAAACGTCAATGGCGACCGCGAGCACCGGATCCCGACCGTCTCAAACATCTCATTCTCATCCGTCGAGGGCGAGGGGCTGTTGATCAATCTCGACATGCAGGGAATTGCCGTATCGACAGGAGCTGCGTGTTCGTCGGGGACGATCGAGCCGTCGCCGATCATCAAGGCACTTGGCTCGGACGATGACCGCGCGCGAGGCGCTCTGCGATTCAGCCTTGGGCGATTCAATACCGCAGAGGACGTCGACCGCGTGCTTGAAGTCTTACCAAAAGCCGTCGAAACACTCCGCAGCCTCGCGCCGGCTTCGCGTGCTCAGCACACCTAAAAACGAAAAAGACCCGCTGGTTTCGCAGCAAGTCTGATCCGTGTTCCCCCCGGTTTGGAAAATCAAATTTCTGTGGGATTAAAAAACTAGTCTGTTACGATGATGCCTTTCATTTCTTTTCTCCTTTAGCCACGTTCAATGTCACCTTTCGTGACGCAGTTTTGATTTCTTTTCGCGGGTTACTTCGATTAGTCAGATACCAAGATGCCTTTCATTGTCTTCTTCTCCTTTTCTTCTCTTCAATGTCACATTTAGTGACGCCAGGGGGTTATGTTTCACGCTAATTTCGATTAGTCGGATATGAGAATGCCTTTCATTGCTTTTCTCCTTAAGTCAGTGTGATCTCTGTTCCTGCTCTCTCTAATTACAAGAGCTGTGCCACTGAGCGCAGCGAAAAGGCAAGTCGATGTAAACCTTTGAGTAAAGGGAAGTTATGGCTTTTGCCGCGTCTGAAAATCGCCAGTTGTGGAGATGCCTATTAGTGGATACTTAGGTTACACAAAACGGTGTATCCTGCGGCTAAACCATTGATGCAAATTGGTTTACACGCATGTGTGTACAAACTATCCATATTGGGTATGGATAGTTGCTATACAATTTGTGATCTCAGCCGGAGATAAGGGATAGACGAGCCTTCGAAAAACGCTTTCTGGAGTGTGTTTTCAAATGGCGAAAGTATCAGGATCTCGGCTTTGGCCGGAAAAGAAATACGAGTGGGATCGCGCAAATGGTCAGGAGCATCGTCATCAAAAAAGTATCGATAAATGCCAACATCCCGGCTTGGCGCTGTATCTCGGACCAAAGCATCTCTCGCGTGGCTTCCGGGATATTGACTGCCGCCATTCCTTTGTCCTGCAAAACCCTTGTCGCCCTGGAAAGCCATGCGAGATAGCTCGGGTTGTATGTCGTGGCGTGCTCCGAGAGGAGGGTGACGTGATAGGTGGTCCGGTTGGCGAGGTAGGTGGTTAGTATTGCGATGCCAAAGCTGCCGCCAAGTCCTGCGCTTGTCGTTACCAGGGACGAAGCGGCGTTGGCCTTCTCTTTAGGCACTCCTCGAAACGCGGCTGCCATGACCGGCGTAAAGAGGAAAGCGCCGGCAAAGGTTTGAAAGGCGCGTCGCAGTGCAATGTCCCAGTAACCGGCCTCGAGATTAAGTGAGGCCAGACTCCAAAAAGCCAGCGAGGCAAGACATAATCCGGCCACCGCCAGAAAGCGGGCGTCGATCCGTTTGTTCAAATAGCCGGCGACAGGGATCATCACGAGTGAAACCAGTCCGCCGGCGGTATTGATCATGCCCGAGTCATGTGCCGTAAATCCCAGCATTCGTTGAGCGAATAACGGGATCAATACGGACGACCCGTAGATCGTGACGGCCACGACAAATACCACGATGGCTCCCGCGCCGACTCCGCGGTTAGCGAGCAGGCGCAGATCAACGGCCGGATCGTCGTGCGTCAACTCCCAGGCCGCACCGAGCACGAGAGTAACGAGCGCGATCACGGTCAAGGTGACAATGAACCGGGATTCGAACCATCCGTCCCGGTTTCCTTTGTCGAGAACGATCGTGACCGTGGCGATACAAGTCGTGATCAGCAACATACCTACCAAATCGATATGTCGACGGGTCTCGCGGATCTCTTCTCTCTCCTGCTCGGTCGATTTGGGCTCGGAAACGTATGCCGACACCAGGAAGATAGACAAAATGCCAATCGGGACATTGATAAAAAACACCCAGTGCCAACTGTAGGTGTCCGTTAGCCAACCGCCGAGAGCTGGTGCGAAGATCGGAGCGCACACGATAGTCGCCCCATAGATCGAGAAAGCAGTGCCGCGCTGCTCTGAGGGAATGCGGTCGATGATAAAGGCCTGTTCAAGCACGACCAAATTGCCGCCGGCGAGGCCCTGGATCACTCGAAAAAAAACGAGCATTTCCAGGCTGGTCGAAATGCCGCACATAAAAGACGAAACGACAAACCCGCCGACACACACCAGATATAGTCTCTTGCGGCCGAAGTACGTCGCCAGCCAACCAGCGATGGGTACGACGATAGTGTTGGCGATCAGATACGAACTGGTTACAAGCGAGGCCTCCTCAGGCGTGATGGACAGGTTACCTGCGATCTTTGGCAGCGCAACGTTAGCGATGCCAGAGTCCAAGATCTCCATAAAGCTGGCGATCGTGAGGATCGCCACCATGAGGAGCGGGTGTCTTTCAAAGATAGATTGGTTAGTCGCGGGGAGAGCGATTCGGCTGGCTTCGGCAGACATTGTGTCGATGTTGTAACCGATCGATGGTTGGGTCAGGCTCGCGGACGCATCTGCAGTCCGATCAAAGGACCTTCACACGCGGCTGGACACTCATGCCGGGAACCAGCAGATTCACATCGTCCGGTTTCTCGTCAAAGAGTATCTTTACGGGCACGCGTTGGACCACTTTTACAAAGTTTCCGCTGGCATTCTCAGACGGAAGCAGGCTAAATGCAGAGCCGGTACCAGACTGGAAACTCTCAACGTGCCCTCGAAAGGTACGGTCCGGAAATGCGTCGACCTTGATATCGACGGGTTGCCCTATTCGCATTTTTTCAAGCTGGGTTTCCCTAAAATTCGCCACCACCCAGACGTCGGTCTGGGCGATGGCCATTAGAGCTGCGCCGGGCTGGACGAGCTGTCCCTCCTGTACGTTTCTGTTAGTGATATAGCCGTCTTCAGGGGCGTAGATCTTAGTGTAGGAAAGGTCAAGCTCAGCCTGTCGGACAGCCACCTCCGCCTTTTCTATCTCGGCATCGGCTGAATCAACGTCGGCATTATCGACCGCGACCCGTTCAGGCGCCGCATCCGCATTTTTAAGGCGGCCACGAGATTCATCGACCTGAGAGCGGCTGCTATCGACTCCGGCGAGCGCCTGCTTATAGTTTGTTTCCGCAGTCCTGACCCTTGCCTCAGCCTGACTAACTGCCGACTCGGCGGCGGTCACGCGATTTTGTGCGACGTTAAGGTCGGCGCGGGCGAGCTCCAGCGCGTTTTGGCTTTCGTCCAGGCTTTGACGCGAGACCGTGCCGAATTTGAAAAGCGATAGATACCGGTCATAGCCCGTTTGGGCGAGCCGCAAATTAGATTCGGCACGAGGTACCTGTGAACGAGCCTGCAAAAGCTCAGCTCTCGCAGTTTTGACGGCGGATTCCGACTCCGCGATCTCCGCTTGTTTTGAGTCGGCACTCAAGCCTGATTGTGCGACGTTATTTTGAGCAGTTTTTACATTCGACCTGGCTTGGTCCACATCAGCCGTCGTCGTTTTATGGGTCAGGACCGTCTGGGCCTGCGATTTTGATCGCAGAGCCTGAGCGGCGTGGAGTTGTGACCTCGCCTGATCCAACGCCACCTGCAAAGCATCGTCATTCAGCTCGACCAAAAGGTCACCCTTCTTAACAAACTGATTGTCCTTTACATTGAGTTTCTTTACATACGCCGAGATCTTTGGGCTGATCTCGACGATCTCGCCGCTGATGAAAGCATCGTCCGTGTATTCGAACTGTCTTGTGTAAAGCCAATACGCTGTCCCGACGACCGCGGCCACGAGCAGAATGCTTCCCGCGATCAAGAATGCTCTTTTGCGTTTTGAGGAGGGCTTTGAATCGATTATTCCGGCCTCGCCACCTTCGAGACTCTCTGCTGTTGCGGACAAACCCCCGCTTAAATCCGGATCCGTGTGGGTTTCGCTCATTCGTGAATTATTACTTGGATGCTTATTTTAAAACACCTATATGTATCACAGGTGACAAAGATTTAGCCAATTTTATAGGTGGGTTTGAGATTCGGCGGATGCTGTTTTTCGGTCACAAAGTATTTTAGAAAAGAAGCGTCGTGACGGAGGGCATTCGAGACCGCGGGATAGAAACGTATTCACTTGGAACGAGTTTTTCTATTTTGCTGTTTGTTGAAACGTGTTAAACTATCGGTCGGTGCGTCTTGCATCGTTCCACGCTTCACCACCCACGCAATGAAAAGGGCACTCAATTCAGTGATCGCAAAAGGCGTCTTGATCGCTCTCGGGGCGGTTACGGCCGCATGGGCCGCGGTGTTGATCCGTCCAAACGTCTTAACGCCGGGGCTTTTTGCCCTGCTCGTCCTCGGTGCAGTGTTGGCGCCGCGTATGAGCTTGACGCTGCCGGGATGGCGTTTTGCGCTGAGTTTCTCGGACGCGGCGATATTCCTTGCATTTATCGTTTATGGCGGACCCGCGGCGATCCTGCTTACGGTGTTGGAGTCGGTGGCGAATTGCCTTTACCTGCGCTCGCATGGGACAAAATTCGGCAAGTGGATGATCCCGGCGAATGTCGCCGTCAACACAATTGCGATCGGGTTGACATACGGTCTGTGGCTAGTTGTGCCGCCGATCCCGGGAATAACTCCGGACGCGGGGACGACGCCGCATTTGATAGCGATGTTGTCTTTCCTGGCGCTGGCGCAGTTCGTCTTTTCGGCATCGCTTGCTTCGATCCTCTCGTGGATGAATGGCGGCAAGAGTTTTTTGCTGACCTTAAAGCGATATTTATCTACCTCGGCAATGACCCAGATGGTCGGCGCGGGGATCGCCGGCGTGGTGTATCGACTGATCAGCTTTGGCGATCCGGTGGCGGCGACCATTGGATTTGCCGCGATGATGGTCGCGTACCTGACCTATCGCCGTAGCATCAGCGAGATCAAGGACGCAATTACGCACGCGGAATCGGCAGAGCGAAAAAAGTCCGAGGCCGAGCGCGATCGGCGCCTGCAGGCCGAGCAGTATGCCCAACAACTCGCCCGCTCGCTCGAGCTGCAGGAACAGGCTAATGACGCGCTTCGCAAGAGCGAGAACGATCTGCAGTATGCCGCATATTTTGATCCTCTCACGGGCTTGGCGAACCGAAAGCAATTCGGCGACACGCTAAGTAAGTTAATCGACGGCTACAAGAACGATCCGGCGCGGACATTCCACGTACTATTTCTGGATCTCAGGAAATTCAAGCACATCAACGACAGTCTCGGGCATTCGTTTGGCGACAAGGTGCTGGCGACCGTGGCCAAGCGCATCCTGCGAATGGTCAACTCGACGGATGTCGTTGCACGGATCGGCGGAGACGAGTTCGCCATTGTGCTCACGGACCTTGCGAATGTCGGCAAGGCGCAAAAGGTGGCCCGCCGCATTTACGACAGTCTTGGACAGCCGTTTTCGCTGGCCGGCAATCGCGTCACGCTCGACCTGAATATCGGTGTCGCACCCTGCGATGCCGAATATGTGACGCCGCAGGAGGTCTTGCGCGACGCAGATATTGCGATGCATGCGGCAAAGGAAAAGAAGAGCGGCGTTGCCGTCTTTTCAAAGGAGCTTAGGGTCAAATTCCTGGATCGGATCCGCCTCGAGAATGACCTACGCCATGCGGTCGACCGCGGTGAGCTATCGATGAGTTACCAGCCGATCATCGATCTTTCAGATGGCAAGCTCTTTGGAATGGAGGCTCTCCTCAGGTGGAACCACACCGAGCTGGGGCAGATCCCGCCCAACAAGTTCATCCCAATTGCCGAGGAATCGGGACTGATCATTCCCATGACCAATTGGATCCTCGAGGAGACCTGCAAACGGATCGCCAAGTGGCAAAAGCTGAGTCCCGACTACGAACGTCTCGTCGTCAGCGTCAATATCTCGGGCAAACACATGTCGAACGACGACCTCATCGATGACGTCGAGAACGCTCTGATCGAGTCAAAGATCGACCCGCACACGCTCAAGCTGGAGATCACCGAGAGCGCCGCGATGGAGAATGCGGACCACACTATTCGTATTCTCAACCAGCTCAAGGAAGTAGGCGTTCAGCTCAGCATCGACGATTTTGGAACGGGCTACTCGAGCCTCAGCTATCTGCATCGGCTGCCATTTGACACGCTAAAGATCGACCGCTCATTCGTGTCGGCAGTTGGCGACAAGGGCGAGGGCTCCGAGATCCTGAAAACCATCGTTTCGCTCGCCAAAAATCTAAAGAAGAAGGTCATCGCCGAGGGCATTGAGACCATCACACAGCTTGAGCTGCTCGAGGAGCTTGGTTGTCATTACGGTCAGGGATACCTCATGTCAAAGCCTCTAACGGTCACCAAAATGGAGGCGGCTCTGCGTGACAAGCGAACGTGGCTGCCGGAGACGCTCGTTCAGGAATCACGAGCGACCTCAGCATTTGGCATGGGCGACTTACCGGTTTTCTGACTCGATAAACTTGCGGCTATTCGGCTCTTGTTCGTGCATTCGTGGCTAAATTAGCAAGCTCGCCACGAATGCACGAATAAGAAATATCGACCGCTCAGTGCTCAGGTTTATCGCCCCACTTTCCTTTCTAAACGGCAATATCTATACTTGAGCGGAAACCTTCGCTTGGGAGATAAGGCCAAATATGTTTAGACGGATAGCTACTCTCGTGGCTGCGTGCGCGATGCTCGCATCGACGCTCGCGGCTCAGACCAAATTTCAATACCCGCAACCGAAGCGTGGCGATGTCGTCGATGACTTTCACGGTGTGAAGGTCGCCGACCCGTATCGCTGGATGGAGCAGACCGATTCTGCCGACACGAAGGCGTGGATCGATGCGGAGAATAAGATCACCGAATCGTACATCTCGCAGATCCCGCAACGTGAGGCGATCAAGAACCGCCTCACCGAGATCTGGAACTACGAGCGTTACTCGGCTCCATCAAAGGTCGCGGACGGTTTTTATATTTTCTCGAAGAATGATGGCCTGCAGAACCAGTCCGTACTCTACCGAGCAAAGTCCATCGACGATCCGAATCCAACGGTCTTCTTTGACCCGAACAAGATCCTCGCCGACGGCACCGCGGCGCTGAACGGCCAGCGATTCACCGAGGACGGCAAGTACTGGGCATATGCGGTCTCTGAGGCTGGATCAGATCGTTCGACCTGGCATATCCGCGACACCGCGACCGGTCAGGACTTGCCTGACACTATCGGTCCCAACCGCAACGGTATTGACGCGTGGCTCAAGGACGACTCTGGCTTTTACTACACGAGCTATGCAGCGACGGCGGCGGGCCAGGAGCTGAAGGCCGCGACCAAGTTCCAGAAGATCTACTTCCACAAACTCGGCACACCGCAGTCCGACGACAAAGTCGTCTACGAGCGCCCCGAAAACGGCGACTTGTTTAGCGGAGCCGAGATCAGCGAGGACGGCCGTTGGCTGCTCATTACCGTCGGTAAGGGCACCGAGCGGATGAACATGGTCTATTACAAGGACCTGCAAAAGGCTGACGACACCTATCATCCGCTGGTCGAGAACCTCGACAACAGTTGGAATTTCCTCGGCAACGACGGCTCGACGTTTTACTTTGAGACGGACAAGGACGCTTCCCGCGACAAGATCGTCAAGATCGACGTCAACGGCGACAAGAAATGGGTCGATGTCGTCCCGGAGTCAAAGGATACGCTCGGCGGCGTGAGCCTCATCGACAACGATAAGTTTGTCCTCAACTATCTGCAGGACGCGCACACCGTTATTAAGATCTACGACACTAAGGGCAAGTTCGTCCGTGACGTCACGCTGCCGGGCATCGGCACGGCAGGCGGCTTTGGCGGACGGCGGAATTACACCGAGACGTTTTACACGTACTCGAGCTACAACGCACCTCCGACGATCTATCGCTACGATATGAAGACGGGCAAGTCGACGCTCTTCCGTGAGTCGAAGGTGAAATTCGATCCCTCGGTTTACGAGGTCAAAGAGGTCTTTTATCCGTCAAAGGACGGCACGAAGATCCCGATGTTCCTGACGTACAAAAAGGGCATCAAGCTCGACGGCACCAATCCGACGCTGCTTTATGGTTACGGCGGTTTCAACATTCCGTCGACTCCGGGCTTCTCGGTCGGCCGAATTGCATGGCTCGAGATGGGCGGCGTTTACGCAGTCGCGTGTATCCGCGGAGGAAGCGAGTACGGCAAGGACTGGTGGAAGGGCGGGTCGCGGCTCAACAAGCAAAACGTCTTTGACGATTTTGCCTGGGCCGGCAAGTGGCTGATCGACAACAAGTACACGTCGACACCGAAACTGGCCATCAACGGTGGTTCGAACGGCGGTCTGCTCGTCGGTGCAACCTTGAACCAGCATCCGGATTGGTTCGGTGCGGCCGTGCCGCAGGTCGGCGTGATGGACATGCTCCGGTTCGATAAGTTCACGATCGGCTGGGCGTGGAGGAGCGACTACGGCGATCCGACGAACGCGGACGATTTCAAGGCGATGTATGCCTATTCGCCCTATCACAACGCCAAACCCGGCACGAAGTACCCGCCGACGCTTGTTCTGACGTCTGACCACGACGACCGTGTATTCCCGGCGCACAGCTTCAAATACACGGCCGCGATGCAGTACGCCCAAGCCGGCGACGCACCCGTCCTGATCCGCGTCCAAACCCGCGGCGGCCACGGCGCGGGCCTCCCTACCACCGCCGCCATCGAACAACAAGCCGACATCTACGCGTTTCTTGTGAAGGCGTTGAATATGAAGGGAATGTAAATCAATGGATAGTTGCTAATTGATAGTGGATAATCAGGCCGCGAGGGATCGCGGCCTTTTTTATTCTCCGGGAGAGATCTCAGTGAGAGAGGAGAGGAGTTTTTCGGCGTCCGCGATGCGGTCGAGGGGGATGGTGCGGAGAAGGGCGTTGTAGCGGGAGCTGTTGTCCTCGCGGCGAAGGGCTTTTAGCGGGTGCGTGTCGGTGTTATGCGTCGTCGCGGACGGCGTCCACTCGTAAAGGTCGTCGGGCGTGCAGTTGAGGAACTCGCATATCTTCTCCAGGTGGGCATCATTGATACTCCGGACGGTGTTATTGAGAAGATTGGTCGCGGTCGGACGAGATATTCCGAGCTTTACGAGCTGTGTAAAAGGATTTCCGATCCCGCGGAGAGCAAAAACACGTCTGATGTTGAGCTTTAGCATAACTGAGTTGACGTTCTGAAAAACTGCTTTCCAATAATGGAAAAGTAAGCTGCAATATCAAAAGGCATGTATACGTTATCATAATTCCCTTCTGAGATATCAAAGGAGTCGCATGCAATATATGAAGACTGTCTCGAAGTATCGCAGAAGTACGATACAATTATATAAAATCACTTATATGTTGTATAGAACTGCCTACCCTTTTCCGCCGTCAGGGTGTGCGTCTTTGACTGGAATGTTGCTCCCTTACGGGGAGCGGGTGGTGTTTTGATCGGGCACCTAGGGTTTCGCTTCGCTGCACCCTAGGCTTTATAGGTTTGTCGCCGTTGGCGACCGAGACGGATAGCTTAGCGAAAAGCGGCGCAGCCGCCGGAATATTATAGGGGCATGTTCCGAAAAGCGGAGCTTTTCCGCTCGGCGAGGGCGACGAAGCGCTAAGCCGGAGTCCAGCCGCGAGTTGCCTTTAGATAACCATCCAGTTCATCGAGCGCCCGCGCCCGCATGTCATCCAAATCGGTCTGAGTCAAAGACTGAATGTCGGCATCACGACGGCATATCTCGCCAAGCTGAGTCTTTTCGCTAGCCGTCCCGAACTGGGGCTCAATCATCGCTGTCACCGAGCACCACAACTCTATATCTGTGGCTCCGCCGTCGAGCAGTTCGTTAGACCTCAGCTTTGCATAGTCGAGCGTGGCTGGAGCTTCGCAATCTCTGTTATTAGAAATATCACTGAACTTGATCAGCAGGGTTTCACGAGGTCTTGCAATATTCATCATGAGTAGTATCTTAAGACCGTTTTGCTTGCGCGGCAACGAGGGAATAAAAGGCCCTCCCGAACTTCAGTGGAAGTTTTTGCAAACGAAGTCTAACAACTTGGCATTGATGCTTTCTGCCGTGACGGCTTGAGTATGCGACTTATCCTTGAAGTCGGCCTTCCAAAATACTTGCCCGTCCCGATCATCATGTGCGACTGCGCTGTAGGACAGGAAACGCTCCTTACAGTCTGCAGTAGAGGGGAACTCGGTGAATTGATACTCGTCGTCTTTGTCGAACGTCGCGAAGAACCCTCGATTGATGGCAAACAGAACCGGGAACTTGGGTTGCAGACGCCATCTGAAATTTAGCGCAAAGGTCGTTGTTACAGACTGCGCATCGACGAAAGCGGTGTATTCACCGAAATCTGTTCCCCAACTAGTGACGAACGCCCAGCCTTTAGGGATCGCGCGTTCTGATTGACGGCAAAGGCGAGCACGCAGCGAGTTGCCCACAAGGTCCCAACCAACGTCTTCGGGCAAATCGTTGCTGACCTTCACGCGATTACCGGCCGCATCCGTGACATAGTAACTGCCCCACCGGGTCGCATCGGTCTTAGCGCAATCGGCATCAAAGGAAAACTCACCGGCGATGGCTGTTGCTTGGTATCGACTTGGAAGGGGCTTGCGGAACTCAGTTAGGTGTTCGGGAACTGCCCTTACTACAGTGCTCACATAAGGATACTTGAGAACGACCTGGCTGAACCCATACTCGTAACCGGTATCCTGGGCAAGATGTACCCAGTACGCGTGTTTCGCATCCTGCGCGACCAGCGTGATAGGCGCAATCACGAGACAACATGAGTAGATGATTCGCGACGCAAGGGTAGGGAGTCGTTGCACCAGGTCCATGGCGGCAAATGTAGCACGAAATGGAAGATGCTGTCGCTGGTCATAATCTCCGCGATTGCGACTTTGAACGACCCGACGATACCGGAGCTACCGCGCTGGACGGCCGTGGAGCTGGTCAACAAGCTTCGTTACCTTCCTGACAGAAACTTCTAAGGTGTTTTAGAATCATCAATATATGGCGAGAGCCTTGGTGTTGGAGTTGGATGGGGAGGAGTTTGCGGTGTCGATCAAGAAGATCGACCGGGACCAGTTGTACGGGTCGGTGGAGATCGAGGCGTATGACGAGAAGGGGAACCCGGCTTCGTTGTTGATATTGGCGGCGGATGGCAAGACGCTGCTGGATCGGGGCGGGACGGCGCTCGCGACGGTAGATGAGAAAGGGAACTCGATCGAGCGGAACACGTTGAAGGCGGTTTCGTCGACCGGTAAGGAGCTGACGGCGGTCGATTCATCATTCAACGTGACGAACCATTTGAAGAAGGCGGAGGTTGAGGATTACCTTTCGCAGATCGTGAAGTCGATATATGTGATCGACCCTTTCGACGAGACGGTGAACCTGAGCGGTTTGACTGCGACCCTGAGTGAGGGTGCGATCTATAAGTTTCCTTTCTCGTACCGCGGCGGCGGCATCGAGCCTGATAATGGTTTTTTGCTGGGGAACAAGGATGGCGATGCATTTATGGTCGTGGGCAAGACGGCGAGGTTTCAGTTCGCAAAGCTGAACAACGCTGTTCAGCTCGATGATATCGAGGAACAGGAGATCTCGGCGGATGATATCGATTTCGATCTTCTATGATTCTTTTTAACGCAAAGACGCAAAGAAGCAGAGACGCGAAAAAAAGTAATTGTCTTCTTTGCGGCTTTGCACCTTTGCGTCT
>Ga0068853_100001572_pt1 | contig 16637 bp, 14 predicted proteins | sample KBSCornC32_FD_65655 | JGI IMG/M metagenome (GOLD analysis project Ga0068853, IMG submission 65655) | Corn rhizosphere microbial communities from Kellogg Biological Station, Michigan, USA - KBS Corn C3-2 | ecosystem: Host-associated > Plants > Roots > Rhizosphere > Soil ...
GCAACATAAATAAAATTGTCATCCTGAGCGCAGCAAGCCGCGTTTTTTGCGGTTTGCGGAGTCGAAGGACCTGCGGTTGCTTTTCGCAAAGGATGCCACGAACTTCTGACTCACCACACTAGCCCCGGGCCTTTCTTCTTCTGCCATGACAACTCATTGGGTCGCAATCAAAAGCGCCAAAGGCGCGCTCTATACCAGCCTGGGGCGAACCGCCACTGAACGAGCCCGTTTTTGGCTCGTTCAGGGAAGGGTAGCCCCAGGTAACAACCTAATGAAACCTCAAGGGCTGAAAGCCCGACACATCATTTCCTTGTTCTCACACAGACTCTTTAGCCCCTGAGGGAATCTCCTGCCTCGGCAAACATGCAGCCTTACGACCTGCCGTGCCGCACAGCCATCTCTGCGGCAATCGCCTCGTCCTCGGCCTGAAGCTCGCTCTCGGTCATTCCCAACGCCTCTGTCAACTTCTGCGCGGTCATCTCCGCGGTTCCATCCGCAAGCGCCGCCATCGACGGGTTCCCAATCCATTTCTCCACATACCGGCTCGCATGGGCGCGCCCGCAAAAGTGCCGCGTCCGCCGAACCATCTTCTCGTCCCACTTCGGCAGGATCACCAGGTTGCCGTTTCGCTCGTACAGCATCACCCAGTGGTTCGCAATCGTCTTCTGCATGTCGCATTCTTCGCACTTGCAGGTCTGAATCAGAGCCATCGCTCGTGTCCTTTCGCCCATCCGCCCTCAAGGCGTTCCGCGCGGCGCGCACGTCCATCTGCCGGAGCAACCGCTCTTGCTTCTATCGGCAGCCTCGCTCCATTCCTCCAATCCCCTTTCATCTCCGACTCCCGTACAACAGAAAAGGCCGCCGGCCTGAAACCAGACCGGCGGCCATGTCCTTCGATGAGGCCCATCCACTTCAGCGAGTTGTTTCCCTGCGACTTATAGCTGCTTGCCTGGAGGTATCGTCCCGGTGACTTCCTCAGCCCCAAGGCAGTCCTCACTTTTTTGTTGTCATTCCCGAAGGGAATCTGCGTTTCGCATCGGCCCGCACCGGGCGACACCTATATGGAAAATGCTCTCGCTACTTACCCGGAGCAGCCAGAGTCGGAGCAGCCGCAGCCCCCGTGCTCACGCCGTCCAACGACGCCTGATAGTTGATGATCGTCTTCAGCGTCTCATACGGAACCTGCGTCAGCGGCAGCAGGTGTCCATTCACCGCCAGCATGGGCGTCTGGTCCACGCCCAGGTCCTGCGCCAGTTTGATCGAGGCATTCACCTCGTCCTTGGTCGCCTGCGAGTCCGCGCACGTTGCAATCGCAGCCGGGTCGAGCCCCGCCTTGACCACGGCATTCTTCAGCGTCTCATCACCCGTCTCCGCGTTCAGGCCGGCCTGCGTATTGAACACGCCGTCGGCGTAATCGAAGAACGCATCGTTCTTCTGCTTCTGGACGCAGTATCCATACGCCGCCGCCTTGAAGGCATAAGGATGAATCTCCGTCAGCGGAAAACTCTGAAAGACGATCCGCGCATTGGGATAGTCCTTCGCCAACTGGCTCATCGTGCCCTGCGCGTCCTTGCAATGCGGACACTCCAGATCGGCAAACTCGACCAGCATCAGGCCGTTCTTGTCGGCCGAGCCGCGATACGCACCGTCCGCGCGCTCCTCCAGTACCTTGCGCGCGTCGGCAAACGGCGTCGCGCCGAACGGAATCACCGTGTTGCCCGCAATCGCGTGCTTGCCGTCCGGCGTCACGAAGAACTCCGTCGTCTGCACCTTCGCGTTCGCCGTCTTCGCGGAGACAAACACAATCACCTTCGCCACATCCGGAGCCTGCGTCTTCTGAATCGCCTCCACGCGCCAGATGCGGTTCACGTCATAGCCCCACAGCGCCTTCAGAAACGCATTCACCGTCTCGGTGGTCGGCGAAGTCGCGGTAAAGTACTTCGGGTTTGCCGGCGGGAACGGGTCCTTCGGCGGCCCTTCAGGGGTGAGGTTCTGCAACTGCAAAGGAGGCGCAGGCTTCGCTGCTGTCGCCGCCGCGCCTGTACTAGTCTGGGCCCCGGCAACCATCGTAGCGCCAAAAGCCAACGTCAAACCCGCGATCATCCAAAATGAATTCTTCAAAAGTACACTTCCTCCGCGGCCCGCGACGGGCGGCCTCTCTATTAAACCTGAACTTTGACTGCAATGGGAAACCGGCGTCCCATGCCGAAGGCCTTCCGCGTCACCTTCAGCACCGGAGCCGCCTGCTGCCGCTTGTATTCGCTGCGTTCCACCAACTGGATCACCGACCGCACCAGCGCGACATCCACATTCTGCTCCTCGGCAATCTGCTCCGCCGACAAATACCGCTCCACATACGCCTCCAGCATCGGGTCCAGCACCTCATACGGCGGCAACGAGTCCGTATCGCGCTGCTCCGGCCGCAGCTCCGCCGAAGGGGGCTTCTCAATCGTCGCCCACGGAATCACCTCCGCAGTGCGGTTCACATACCGGCTCAGCGCATACACCTTCGTCTTCATCACGTCGCCAATCACCGCCAGCGCGCCCACCATATCGCCATACAGCGTGCAGTAGCCCGTGGACATCTCGCTCTTGTTGCCCGTCGTCAACACCAGCGCGCCAAACTTATTCGAGATCGCCATCAGCAGCGCACCGCGAATCCGCGATTGCAGATTCTCCTCCGCCAGCCCGAACGCCGTCCCCTCAAACAGTGGCGCCAGCACCTTCCTGTACTGCGCGAAGACATCGTGAATCGGCAGCAGCTCAAACCGAATGCCGAGATGCTTCGCCAGCTTGCGCGCGTCCTCAATCGAGCCCAGCGACGAGTACTCGCTCGGCATCCCCACGCCCACCACGTTCTCCGCGCCCAGCGCCTCGACCGCCACCGCCGCCACCAACGCCGAATCGATCCCTCCGCTCAGCCCCACCAGCGCCTTGCTGAAGCCGCACTTCCGCACATAGTCCCGCGTGCCCAGCACCAGCGCCTTCCACATGTCGGCCACTTCGTCAGGCGCAACCTCCGGCAACGCCCTGAGCCCCTCCGTGTCAAAGACGACCAGGTCTTCCGCAAACGAAGCACCACGCGCCGCCACCTGCCCATCGGGTCGAATCACCAGCGAAGCGCCATCAAACACCAGGCTGTCGTTGCCGCCCACCTGATTCACCATCGCCACTGCGGCCCCATGCCGCTCCGCCAGCGCCGCCAACATCTTCTCGCGCACCTGCTGCTTGCCCTGCCAGTACGGCGAAGCCGAGATGTTCACGATGATTCGTGGTCGCGCAGCCAGCTCCTTCGGCTGGCTCCCCCACTCCTTCATCAGCACTTCCACCGGGTCAACCCGATACATCGGCCGCGGCCAGAATCCCTTATCGTTCCAGGCGTCTTCGCAGATCGTAATCGCCAGCGGCTCCCCCGCAACGCACGTCAACGCCTGCAACGCCGCCGGCTCAAAGTACCTCTGCTCGTCGAACACGTCGTAGAACGGCAGCAGCATCTTCTGCTGCGCAAACGCAACCTTCCCTCCATCGAGCAGAACAGCAACATTGCGCGCCTGTTTGCCGACAGAAGAAGCCGCCTGCATCACCGTCCCGCACAGCACCGCCGGATGCCCAGGTACATCCGTCCACCGGGCAATCTCGTCCACTGCCCGCTCCGCGCGCGCAACAAACACAGTCTTCTCCAGCAGGTCCGCCGGAGGATACCCGCACACAGCAAGCTCCGGAAACACCACCAGACCCGCGCCCTCAGCCTCGGCGCGCGATGCAAATTCAAGAATTTTTCGAGTATTCCCGGCGAAGTCCCCCACCGTCGGGTTGATCTGTGCAAGCGCAATCTTCACGCCCTTAGTCTAACGCCTCACAAGACCCGATCTGCGTTTTTCCGCGAGAGCGCAGGACTTCAGAGGATGCGGGAAGGTCTCCGCGATTGCTTTTGGGGATTAGCGTAGGGCTTCAGCCCCACGAAAAAGCCAGCAAAATCAAGGGGCTTTAGCCCCGGTCCGTTCTCCACCGATCACGCAGAAACAACCCCGTCAACGCCTACGACCCGGTCCCGCTCACCACCACGCTCACCGTGCGCGCCAGAATACGCAGGTCCATCAGCAGCGTCCAGTTCTCCACATACGCCGTGTCCAGCGAGATATAGCTGTCGAACGATGGGTCCTGCCGCGCCTCGACCTGCCATAGCCCCGTAATTCCCGGCAGCACATCCAGCCGCCGCAGGTGCGCCAGATCGTACTGCTCCACCTCGGCCGCCATCGGAGGCCGCGGCCCCACCAGGCTCATGTCGCCGCGCAGCACGTTGTAAAACTGCGGCAACTCATCCAGCGAATACTTCCGCAGAAAACTTCCCAGCCGCGTAATCCGAGGGTCCTTCGCAATCTTGAACAGGATGCCGTCCCGCTCGTTCATGTGCTCCAGCTCGGCCTTCAGCCGGTCGGCGTCCTGCACCATCGTACGGAACTTGTAGCAGGTAAACGTGCGGCCTTTGCGCCCAATCCGCTGCGCCTTGTAAAACGTCGGCCCATCCGAGTCCATCTTCACCGCGATCGCGATCGCTGCCATCACCGGCGCCAGCACCACCAGCGCCACCGCCGAAAGCGTCGTGTCCAGCGCACGCTTCAGCAGAAACGCCCCAATCGGAAAGTCCTTCCGGTGCAAAGGAATTGTCGGGAACTGGCCAATGTACTCGACCTGCGCATTCCACGCCAAACCGTCGTACATGTCCGGAACCACGCGCACGTCAATGCCCGCCGCGCGCGCCTCCTCCACCATCTTGATGACCAGTTTCTTCTCCGCCGGCACCGAGAAGAAGATCTCATCCACAAACAGCGACCGCGCCAGCGAAAGGCAGTTGCGCACGTCGCCAATCACCTCCGCGTCGCCCGACTCCGCCTCGCGCTCCGTCAACGCCACAAAGCCCTTGAACCGGAACCCAAGATGCTGCAACGACTCCAGGTGATTTCTGAGCGCATACCCCACGCGCCCCGCCCCGACAATCAGCACATTGCGCGTCTCAATGCCGGCCCGGAAGCGGCTGTAAGCCATGCGCCGCCACAGCGCCCGTCGCACGCACAGCAGCGCCGCCGACAACGCCACCACCAGCGCAATCACAACCCGAGAAATATCTTCTCCGCTCGAAAGATAAAGCGTCCCGCACAGCAGCAGTCCCGAGGTCAGTGTCGCCTGCATCGTCATCCGCTGTTCATGCAGACCGCTCCGGTTCTGGATAGGCCCATACAGCCCATACGACCGCGTAAAGAACACCAGGCACACCGCAAACCAGCCGATATAAAAGAACAGCATCCGGGGAGAGGACTGAATCAGGTGCGGAACCACATCCAGCGCAGGCACTTCATCCGGCAGCACCGTGCGCAGACGCAACGCAAGAATCGCCGCCACCACCACCGTGAGAATGTCCAGCGAAGCCCACACCATGCTGGTCACGGATGGACGGCGGAACCAACCCAGACTATGGCTGGCGGCCCTCCTGTCTCTCGCAGTTCGCGCTCGGCCTGAAACGATAACTTGTTGCAGGTAATCCGGTGTCGCCATGAGCGAACGCCTCTCTACACAATATTCCCTGGGCTTCACTACACGGTAAGATGCCAGAAAATTCCCGGGATTCACCCTACCGCCAAAAAATTTACATTGCTACAGATAACGAACATACTGTGGAGGATTTTGTTTCCTGAAGTTCTCTTTTGACTCTGGGGAGGTGCAAATCTTCAGGTAGCCCGGACTCTTGTTGCGGAAAGAATACCGTGTTTTCACTCTAACATGACAGCCTGACTCACACTATGACGCAAACGACGTACCAAACTGTTCAATCCCCGCACCACTCGGCTACAGCTTTTGGGGAGTAACCATCCCTAAACGGGCATCACCAGCTCGTCCAGCTCCAGAAACTCCTGCACCGTCGGGTCCTCGCTCTTCTCCATCTCCTCCATCGTCCCGAAGAAGACCACCTTCCCGGCGCTCAGAAAAGCCACCCGGTCGGCCAGTTTCTTGGCCAGCCGCATGTCATGCGTCACCACAATGCTGGTCAGGTGAAGCTGCTGCTTCAGCCGCTCAATCAGATTGCCCAGCAGTTGCGCCATCAGCGGATCGACCATCGTCGTCGGCTCGTCGTACAGCACCGCCTCCGGCTGCGACGCCAGCGCCCGCGCAATCGCCACCGACCGCTTCATCCCCGTCGAAAGGTCCGAAGGCAGCAAATCTTCCATCCCCGCCACACCCACCATCTCCAGCAGCCCCTTCACCACCTGCAGAATCTGGTCTTCCTCCATATCGCCGCGCTCCCGCATGGGAAACGCCACATTCTCCCCCACCGTAATCGAATCGAACAGCGCCCCGTTCTGAAAGACCATCGTGACCTTGCGCCGGATCTCCTGCATCTCTCGTTCGCTATAACTGCAAATGTTTTCACCTGCAACGCGAATCATGCCGCTGTCCGGCTTCAGAAATCCCATGATCATCTGTAGCGCAACGGACTTGCCCACGCCGCTCCGTCCCAGAATGCACAGCGTCTCGCCAGGATTGACGCAAAAATTTACATCTTCGAGCACCACAAAATCGCCAAACGACTTATAGATATGCTCAAAGGAGATATAAGATCGCGGCTTGTTCCTGACCTCAGGCACAGCATCGGCGGCCGCCTCGTTCTGCTGCGCCGCCTGCTCCATAAACTCCACAACCACCGGAGCCACATCAGCCGACACGTCTTCCAGCAGCGGCGCCTCCGCGTCATTCCCACCCTGCTCAAGCCGATTCTGTTCCACTCGATCGTCCGGTCCCGCCATGCGCGCTCCCGCCTGCCTCCAGCCTAACCCATCGCAACCTCAGACACCCATCAGCCCCCCCAACCACGCACCGCCTCGTAGCATTTCCATCCCGCAGACCTTTTTTCATTCCCATCCCGCAGACCTTTTTGCATTTCCATTCCATCTTTTTTGTATTTCCATTCCGCAGCGAAGCGGAGGGATTACCGTATTTCCTCGCCGCGTCACCAAACTCGTCCGCCTTCAAATCGAAGCCGCCTTTCAACGGGTGCTAAAAAGATAGTCGTTTTGAAGCGACGCAACTTTACAGACTGCGGAAAAAATGCGCGTTGTGTGCTTTTCGGTGGGAGCGCAGGGCTTTAGCCCTGCGAACATCCCGACAAATTCAGGGGGCTTTAGCCCCGGGCCTTTTTGCAAAAGCTGCCAGACGCACTTTTTCCGCCTGCGCCGCCGCAAACTCCTCCGGCGTATTCACATTGCGAAACCACCGCGCATCCGCAAAGTCCACCACCCTCACCGGCCCGGCAGCCGCAACAGCCAAAGCCACCTTCCCTCGCCCAGCGTCAAGCTCCCGCCGCAACCCCGGCAGCATCGTCTTCGGATAAACCGCGCACAGCGGTTGCAGTTCCCCATCCACCCGCGCCATCGCCGCCTCGCCCGAATCCATCGCAGCCGCCACCAACTCCTTCAGGCACTCGACCGGCACAAACGGCACATCCACCGGCACAAACACATTCCACTCGAACCTGCTCTCCGCAAGCGCCGCGACGATCCCGCCCAGCGGCCCGCATCCCGGCTCCGCATCGGGGACAACCCGCCCAAACCGCGCCAACGCCTCCGTCCCTCCCGCAATCGCTACCTCATCTGCAACCTCACTCAGTTTGCGGAGACACCGCTCCACCAGCGTCTCACCCTCCAGCACCAGCAGCGCCTTGTCCCGCCCCATGCGCAAACTTTTGCCGCCCGCCAGCACATATCCGCCCACCGCAGTCCGTCCGTCCATCAAGCACCCACGCCGCTCAGGAACCGCACAATCGACTCAATCCCCCGATAAAAATTCGCCAGATGAAACTTCTCATTCGGCGCATGAAGATTGTCATCCGGCAGCCCGAACCCCATCATCACTGTCGGCGTCTTCAGTTCCCGCTCGAAGTCACCCACAATCGGAATCGACCCGCCCCCACGCACAAACACCGTCTCGGTGCCAAAGACCTCGCGCATCGCCCCGGTCGCCGCACGCACGTAGGCATTGTCCGTACTCACCACAATCGGGTCGCCCGAGTGAATCAGCCTCACCTCCAGCACAATCCCCTTCGGACAGATCGACTCCACGTATGCCTTGTACTTCGCAAACGCCTCCGCCGGCGTCATGTCCGGGACCAGCCGCATACTCACCTTGGCCAGCGCCCGCGCCGGAATCACCGTCTTCGCACCCGCCCCGGTAAACCCGCCCGGCATCCCATGCACGTCGAGCGTCGGGCGCGCCCACGTCCGCTCCAGCACACTGTAGCCCGGCTCGCCCGTCAGCGAAACCGACCCCACCTCCGTCTCCCGATAATGTTCCTCATCAAACGGCAGCGCCTTCCACGCCTTCAACTCCGCATCCGTCGGCTTCTTCACGTTGTCATAAAAACCGGGAATCAAAATCTTCCCGTCCGCGTCCTTCAGCTTCGCAATCACCTCGGCCAGCGCGACAAACGGATTCGGCGCGGCTCCGCCGTACATGCCCGAGTGCAGGTCCGTCCGCGCCCCGCGAGCCTCAATCTCCGTATAGATCATCCCGCGCAAGCCCACGCACAACGTCGGCAGCTCCGCTGCAAACATCTCCGTGTCCGAGACCAGCGCCACGTCCGCCTTCAACTGGTCGCCATGCTCGCGCACAAACGCGGCAATCCCCTCACCGCCCACCTCTTCCTCGCCTTCGACAATCACCCGCACATTCACCGGCAGCTTTCCGCCGCCAGCCGCCATCAACGCCTCCAGAGCCTTCACGTGCATCCACATCTGCCCCTTGTCGTCCACCGCCCCGCGAGCGTAGATGTTCCCGTCCCTCTCCTCCGGCTCAAACGGCGGCGACTTCCATTCATCCAGCGGATCGGGCGGCTGCACATCGTAGTGCCCATAGCACAACACAGTCGGCGCGCCAGCCGCATGAAGCCAGTCCGCATACACCAGCGGATGCCCGCCCGGATGCTTCGCCGTCGCCGTCTCAATCAGCCGGACATGTTCCATGCCAATGCGCCGCAACTCCGCCGCCACAAACTCCGCCGCCCGCCGCACATCGCCCGCATGTTCCGGCAGCGTCGAGACAGAAGGAATCCGCAGCAACGCCTTCAGCTCATCCACAAACCGCGCACGGTTCTCCCGCGCAAATTCCACCGCCGCATCGACACTGTTCGCCATCACCGGACACTCCCACAAAAACATTCCCGCGCAAGACGCAGCCCGCACGAAACATAAGTATATGAGCAAAAATTTGTTGTCATTCCCGAAGGGAATCTGCCGGGTGCCCCATCCTTCGCAGCTTCATCGCGAAGGGTGGGAACGTACACACTCCACCAGCCACACTTTTTGCATTTCCATTCCGCACCCTGAGCGAAGCGGGTGCCCCATCCTTCGCAGCTTCATCGCGAAGGGTGGGAATGCATCCTCTCGCCCAGCATCCTCCCCGCGAACCGCATCCAACAAAAGGAAGCGTAAACTTGGCATATCCAAGGAGAACACCACCGCTATGACTACCTCCCTCGACGACGGCACCATGATCGACAAAATGGCGCAATTTGACCTGGCCCGCGAAATCGCCGAGGCCGAGCAAAAGAAACCCTGGCAATCCGGCCATCACGCAAAAACACTCTTCAAGAAACACGACTTCCGCGTCGTCCTCATCGCCCTTGAAAACGGCGCCCACATCAAAGAGCACCACGCCGACGGCACCATCTCCGTCCATGTGCTCAAGGGCAAGCTCCGCTTCAACGTCGCGGGCAAAGCCCACGAACTCGGTGCCGGCAGCCTCTTCACCCTCGCCGCCTCTATCCGTCACGATGTCGAAGCCGTAGGCGACGCCGCCTTCCTGCTCACCATCTCCTGGCCCAGCGCCGAAGAACTCGCCGCCATGAAGCACCGCGGCTACGGCAGCTAACCTCAACCATCCATCCGTAAGGAGCACTCGTGCCGCTCACGATCAAATTAAAGCAACGCAAGGAAGTGGCCACCGGAACCATGTCCTTCCACTTCAGCAAACCCTCCGGCTTCACCTTCATTCCCGGTCAGGCCGGAGACTTCCTTCTCCCCAGTCCGCCGGAGACCGATGCCGAGGGCGACAAACGCAGCTTCTCGTTCGCCAGCGCGCCCTACGAGGACGATCTCGTTATCGCCACCCGTATGCGCGACACCGCCTTCAAACGCAGCCTCAAAATCATTCCCCTCGGCGCCGAATTCGTCATGGACGCTCCGTGGGGCGAACTCACACTCCACGAAGACGCCAGCGTCCCCGCCGTCTTCCTCACCGGCGGCATCGGCATCACGCCGGTCCGCAGCATCGTCCTCCAGGCCGCGCGCGACAAACTCGCCCAGAAGCTCATCCTCTTCTACTCCAACCACCGCCCCGAAGACGCCGCGTTCCTCGACGACCTCAACGCCGCGCAGAAAGCCAATCCCAACTTCACCCTCGTTGCCACCATGACAAAAATGGAGAAGTCGTCCCTGGCATGGCATGGCGAAACCGGTGTCATCGACCAGGCCATGCTCGCCAGAACCATCGGCGACCTGAGCGTCCCCATCTACTACATCACCGGCCCGCCTCAGATGGTCGGTGCCATGCAGAAAATGCTCACGCAGGCCGGCGTCAACTCTGCCAACGTTCGCGCCGAAGAGTTCTCCGGCTACTGAAATCCGTCCAACTGGAGAGGGGGCGACCATGACTGTCAAACTCAAGCGCGTCTATGATGAACCCGCAAAGTCCGACGGCAAACGCATCCTCGTCGATCGCATCTGGCCGCGCGGCCTCACCAAAGAGGAAGCCCGCATCGACCTGTGGCTGAAAGACGTAGCCCCCAGCACCGAGCTGCGCAAGTGGTTCGGACACGACCCTGCCCGCTGGCCCGAGTTCCGCGCCCGCTACCGCGCCGAACTCCGGCACAACCAGCCCCAGCTCTCGCTGCTCAGGCAAACCCTCGAAAAAGGCCCGGCGACCCTCGTCTACGGAGCAAAGGACGAGCAGCACAACCAGGCCGTCGTCCTCCAGGAACTCCTCAGCAAATAGAAGCCCCGCCGTCTGCATCGATGAAAAACCAGGTGCCCATCTTCGGCGCAGCCGGGTGCCCATCTTCGGCGCAGCCGGGTGCCCATCTTGGCGCAGCTGGGTGCCCCATCTTGGCGCAGCCGGGTGCCCCATCTTCGGCGCAGCTTCATCGCGCCTAAGGTGGGGTCCAACGTCACCCTCAACCCGCCCCGCCGCGCTGCCACATCGGATAAGGCAGCCCCGCCAGCCGATTAATCACGAACGCCTGCACCGTCAACAGCACCACCGCCACCTCAATCACCACCAGATGATAGGGCGTCGAGAGAATCCCCAGCGCCACAATCAGCGTCGTCGCGCCCGCCGGCGGATGGTTCACCCGCAACAGCACCATGAACGCCCCGGTAAACGCCAGCGAGAGCGCCGCCGACAGGATCCTCGGCCAGTACACGCCATCGTGAAAGTTCGGCGCGCCATGCTCCAGCCCCGCCGCCCAGAACGCACCATACCCACAAGCCAGCCCAATCGCATGTCCCAGAATCGCATTGCGCGGCGTAGACGACTCACCCAGCGGAGCAAAAAAGAACAGGTACGCCGTCGGCCCCAGTGAAGGAAACACAAACGGCGTCTCGCTCACCACGGCCAGCAACGCCAGCAGCCCAATCGTCACAAACCCATTGACAAACACATACGCCGTCCAAATCAGCAGCGGCGGAAAATGGTCCAGCAGCCATGTCAGACGCAGATGCCTGAGCGCCGTATACATGTTCTCCGAGCCAATGCGCGGAGGCCGCCGCTTCTGCTCCTGCTCCATCAATGAGCCTGCCTATTTCCTAACGAGTATCCATTTCCCGAGATTTGTAACCGAATCACCGTGTCATCCTGAGCGGAGTCTGGTGCGCTTTTTGCGCCAAACGGAGTCGAAGGACCTGCGGTTTGCTTCGTCAATTCATGACACGGATTTCAGGGACATCACCTCTACGCTGTCTTCAGATATTCGGCAGCAAATCAAAGTACTCATCGTCCTCATTGCTCCCGCCCTCACCCTTGCCCACGTCCTTCTCGCTCGCCACGAACTCGATCCGCTCAATCCACTTCACCATCTTGTAGCCCAACTGGTTCTCTGCCCGCAGCCGCACCGGCGAGCCATACGTCTCCGTCAGCGGCGAGCCGTTCATCTCCAGCGCCAGAATGCACTCTGCCTTCAGCACATTCTCCAGGCTCTGCGTATCGTAGTACTCCTTCCCATACAGCGAATACCCGAACGAGAAAAACGCCAACACCTGCGCCTCGGGCTTCGGCCGCACACGCTCGACCAGTTTGCGAATCGGCACGCCGCCCCACTCCGCAATCCCCGACCAGCCCTGAATGCAATGGTGCATCGTGATGAAGCTCTCCATCCCCATCGCGCGCAGGTCCTCAAGCGAAAGCTCCACCGGATTCTCCACCAGCCCGCCGACCTTCAGCCGATAGTCGGCAAACCTGCTCGCCGCCAGCGCCTTCCAATCCTCGCGCACCGGCGCCTTGCCGTTCGGCCAGAAGTGCGGCGAGATCTGCTCGCGCGTGTACTTCTCCGCCGGATGAAACCGGTTCAGCGTCGCCAGCATCAGCGGATACGTCACCGCCTTCTGCGCCCTCTGGAAGCTGCGCGGATACTTCCACGAAACATAGTGCGCCACAATCCACAAACCCACCACAACGCCAATCCCGACGAAACCCAGAATCATGCCGATCGAACGAAGGTCGTCCGTGCCCATCACAATGTGGTTCATGTTGCGCCGAAAGCCCGTCATCGCAATCAACGTCACATGCACCACAATGAACGCGAAGAAGCCGTTCATCATAATGAAGTGAATCGACCGCGCCGACTGCCTGCCGCCAAACAGCTTCGCGTACCACGTAAACCGGTTCACCAGCGCAGGCGACATCGCCAGCCCAGTCAGAATCGATAGCGGAGCCATCACAAACACCGTCGCCGCATACGCAATCTGCTGCAGCGCGTTGTAACCATAAAACCCATTTGGCTCCGGCGGCAGATGAAAGCTCGCGTAGCACACAAACGTCTTCCACGCCTCGGCCACCGTGTCCCACCGCGTCGGAATCAGCCGCATCCACTGGTCGGACGTAAACAGACAAATCACAAAAACAATTCCAGTGATGATGAACCCGAACACCGTAATGAAGTGCCACGACCGCGCCACGCCCACCGTATGCCTGTACCCCGGCAGCCCCACAATCGGCGAGATGTACCGCGCATCGTCCTTCGCCGTCCACACGCGGTCCGTCGGCACCCTCAGCGGCGTAAACCGTATCCACTCCGACCCCGGCGTGCAGTCGTTATTGAAATAAAGCCGCGGATGGTCCATCAGGATCGAGATGCCGCTGCGAATCAGCATCGTCAGAAACAGAAAGTTGAAGAAGTGCGTCCACCGTACCCACCCAGGAAACCCATGCGGCCCGCTCATCGTGCCTTCCGCGAACTGCGGCAGCTCTTTCAGGTGAGGAATACCGAGGACCGCAGCCTGCACCCACGCGGCCACCACCGGCACCGCAACGCAGGCAATCAGGATCGCCAGCACCGAAGGCCGTATCCATATCCGAAACCGCCGGTCCGGCGGATAATGAACTGCTTGATGCGCACTGTCGAAGGAGATCATCGCGTATCACCTCAAAGCCAGTATGCGGTCGCCCCACACCATCTTAGCTATGACTTGTGACACATGCGCGACAAATCTCCATCCCGCAGCCACATCGCATTGCCATTCCGCTGCCTCCTTGCATTGCCATTCCGCAGCCTCCTTGCATTGCCATTCCGCAGCCTCCTTGCATTGCCATTCCGCAGCCTCCTCGCATTGCCATTCCGCAGCTTCCTTGCATTTCCTTTCCGCAGCGCAGCGGAGGAATCTGCTGTTCCTTCATGGGCCACAGTGTCGTATTCCAACACAGAGATCCTTGCCGCTATCAAGCAAAAATAATTTCCCCACAGAAACACGGTGGTGCTACCCTACGCGCATGCGCCGCCTGCACCTCAAACTCCTCGTCCTGTTCGTCGCCGCCCTCACCACCGCCGCGCTTGCGCAAAACACCACAGCGCCGCCGCCCACCCCCGCGCAAACCTCCGCCGCCCCATCCACTCCGCTCAACCCCGCGCTCCCCACCGTCTTCATCGTCGGCGACTCCACCGCCCGCAACCAGGCCGACCTCGGCTGGGGCGACCACTTCTCCCACTACTTCGACACCACGCGCATCAACGTCGCCAACCGCGCCCGCGCCGGTCGCTCCAGCCGCACCTTCATCAACGAAGGCTCCTGGGACCGCGTCCTCGCCGAGATGAAGCCCGGCGACTACGTCCTCATCCAGATGGGCCACAACGACGGCGGCGCGCTCGACGGCCCCAAAGCCCGCGGCTCCCTCCACGGCCTCGGCGACGAAACCCGAGACGTCGCCCTCCCCAGCGGCCGCACCGAAACCGTCCACACCTATGGCTGGTACATCCGCAAATACATCGCCGACACGCGCGCCAAAGGCGCCACACCCATCCTGCTCTCGCTCACCATCCGCAACATCTGGAAGCCCGGCCCCGACGGCAAGCCGCACATCGAGCGCGACATGGGCTACGACGCCGACCTCCAACAACTCGCCGCCACCGAGCACGTAGCCTACGTGGACATGGCCACCGTCGAAGCCGACCGCCTCGAAGCCTCCGGTCCCGAAAAGACCGCCCTCCTCTTCCCCATCGACCACACCCACACCAGCGCCGAGGGGGCCGAACTCAACGCCCAGTCCGTAGCCATCGCCCTCCGCAACGCCCACTCCCCGCTCACCGCATATCTGAAACCTCAGTAAGCCACTCCGAGCTATAGCTGCTTCCTGGCAGCTATAGTCCACATGCTCTCCTCATCCCTAAGGCCTCCCCACGTTTTGTTTGTCATTCCCGAAGGGAATCCGCGTTTCCATCTCGCTCCCTTTTGTTTGTCATTCCCGAAGGGAATCTGCGTTTCACATCGGCCCGCGCAGGCCGAAGGCCTGGGTTTCCAGCCACTCCAGATCCTGAGGGCTGAAGAGGGTGCCGAAAAAGTCTCGCGGTTGCTTTTGGGGATTAGCGTGGGGCTTTAGCCCCACGAAAAAGTCAGCAAATTCAAGGGGCTTTAGAGCCCCGGGCCTTCTCTCCACTCAACGCAAACAGACTTTTGCAGCACCCTCTGAAAACCCGACACATCCTTCCCGTCCTCACACAGACTCTTCAGCAAAATAACCACCGAATCCCCATGCCTTCATCCCCGGCCATCTTCCATACATCACTGAAAGCACTCGTTCTGCTCCTGTTTCCCGCCCACGCACGGTCCCGCCAGAACATTTACACTAGTCTTTGGGGCAAATGCACCCCGAAGGACACCTGAGTTGATAAAGAACCCATTTCACAAAATCTTCGGCACCCCCAACGACCGCGCGGTCAAGCGCATGTTGCCCACGGTTAAAAAGATCAACGATCTTGAACCTGCCATGCAGGCGCTCTCCGACGACGAACTCCGCGCCAAGACCGCCGAGTTCCGCCAGCGCGTCGCCGACGCCGTCGCCGCCGAGAACCTCGACCCCGAAGACCCCGACGCCGACAAGCTCCGCCTCGCCGCCGAAAACGCCGCGCTCGACGAGATCCTCCCCGAAGCCTTCGCCGTCGTCCGCGAAGCCGGCAAGCGCACCGTGCAGATGCGCCACTTCGACGTGCAGATGATCGGCGGCATCGTCCTCCACGGCGGCCGCATCGCCGAGATGAAGACCGGCGAAGGCAAGACCCTCGTCGCCACGCTTCCCTGCTATCTCAACGCCATTGCCGGCCGCGGCGTCCACGTCGTCACCGTCAACGACTACCTCGCCAAACGCGACGCCGAGTGGATGGGCAAGATTCACGGCTTCCTCGGCCTCACCGTCGGCGTCATCGTCCACGACCTCTCCGACGAGCAGCGCCGCGAGGCCTACGCCGCCGACATCACCTACGGCACCAACAACGAGTTCGGCTTCGACTACCTGCGCGACAACATGAAGTTCGAACTCAAAGATCAGGTCCAGCGCGGCCACTACTTCTGCATCGTGGACGAAGTCGACTCCATCCTCATCGACGAGGCCCGCACCCCGCTCATCATCTCCGGACCCACCGACCAGACCACCGACAAGTACACCCGCGTCAACGTCATCATCCCCAACCTCGAAGAAGGCGAACTCGTCGAGACCATCGACACCAAAACCTGGTCCGGCGACTACGTCATCGACGAAAAGGCCCGCGCCGTCACCATCACCGACGAGGGCTGGGAGAAGATCGAAAAGCTCCTCTGCATCAGCAACATCGCCGACACCGAGAACTGGGACCTCAAGCACCACGTCGAAGTCGCCGTCAAAGCCCACTCCCTCTACAAGCGCGACGTCGAATACGTCGTCAAGGACGGCGAAGTCATCATCGTCGACGAGTTCACGGGCCGTCTCATGCCCGGCCGCCGCTGGTCCGACGGCCTCCACCAGGCAGTCGAAGCAAAGGAAGGCGTCGACATCCGCAAGGAAGACCAGACGCTCGCCACCATCACCTTCCAGAACTACTTCCGCATGTACAAAAAGCTCAGCGGCATGAC
>Ga0068853_100001574_pt1 | contig 16626 bp, 8 predicted proteins | sample KBSCornC32_FD_65655 | JGI IMG/M metagenome (GOLD analysis project Ga0068853, IMG submission 65655) | Corn rhizosphere microbial communities from Kellogg Biological Station, Michigan, USA - KBS Corn C3-2 | ecosystem: Host-associated > Plants > Roots > Rhizosphere > Soil ...
CACGAACTGCTGCGCTACATGCGCGCGCTCGCCGACAAGGACCTCGCGATGGATCGCACGATGATCCCGCTCGGCTCCTGCACGATGAAGCTCAACGCGACCGCCGAGATGATCCCGGTCACCTGGCCCGAATTCGGCCGCATCCACCCGCTCGCGCCGGCGGCGCAGACGCAGGGTTACAAGGAGCTCGTCGACGGCCTCGAGGCGATGCTGGTCGAGTGCACCGGCTACGACGCGGTGAGCCTGCAACCGAACTCCGGCGCGCAAGGCGAATACGCGGGCCTGCTCGCGATCCGCGCATACCACCGCTCGCGCGGCGACGACAAGCGCGACATCTGCCTCATCCCCGAATCCGCGCACGGCACCAATCCCGCCTCGGCGCAGATGTGCGGCATGCAGGTGGTCGTGACGAAGTGCGATGCGAACGGCAACGTCGACGTCGCCGACATCCGCCGCGCGGCCGAGAAGTACAGCGACCGCCTCGCCGCGATCATGATGACCTACCCGTCCACGCACGGCGTGTTCGAGGAGGACGTCGTCGAGATCTGCCGCATCGTCCACGAGCACGGTGGCCAGGTGTACACCGACGGCGCCAACATGAATGCGCTGGTCGGCGTCGCCAAGCCCGGCAAGTGGGGCTCGGACGTCTCGCACCTCAACCTGCACAAGACGTTCTGCATCCCGCACGGCGGCGGCGGTCCCGGCGTCGGCCCGTGCGCGGTGAAGTCGCACCTCGCACCGTTCCTGCCGCGGACGCTCGGTGGCGAAGGCGATGTCGGCATGGTGTCGGCGGCGAACTTCGGCTCCGCTTCGATCCTGCCGATCAGCTGGATGTACGTGACCCTGATGGGCGCGCAGGGTTTGCGCAAGGCGACCCAGGTCGCGCTGCTCAACGCGAACTACATCGCCAGGCGCCTCGCCCCGCACTACGAGACGCTCTACACCGGACGCAACGGGCTCGTCGCGCACGAGTGCATCCTCGACCTGCGCCCGATCAAGGACGCGACCGGCATCAGCGCCGAGGACGTCGCCAAGCGCCTCATCGACTTCGGCTTCCACGCGCCGACCCTGAGCTTCCCGGTCGCCGGCACGCTGATGGTGGAGCCGACCGAAAGCGAATCGATGCACGAACTCGACCGCTTCATCGACGCGATGATCGAGATCCGCGAGGAAATCCGCGCGATCGAGGACGGCCGCCTCGACCGCGAAGACAACCCGCTCAAGCACGCGCCGCACACCGCGACGCAGGTGTCGGCGTCGGAATGGACGCACGCCTACCCGCGCGAACTCGCCGCGTTCCCGTTGCCCGTGCTCAAGCAGCAGAAGTACTGGCCGCCGGTCGCACGCGTCGACAACGTCTACGGCGACAAGAACGTCATGTGCGCCTGCATCCCGGTCGAGGCGTTCAAGGGCGAGATCGAGGCGTTCAGCGAACCGAACGTCGCCTGATCCGCGTCCGCACCGCACCACGAGGCCCCGCGATCGCGGGGCCTTTTCATTCCAGCGCCCGTACGGGGCACGGCGCGTGCGCTTGCCAGCACCGGAGGTGTCGCCTAGGCTTCCGGTTCCGCCGTGCAACGGCAATTGCCGCAAAGTGCACCATGCCCAACTCTCCGCAAGCTGCAGCTCCCTGGGCCGAACAGAAGGCCACCGCTTCCGACGGCACGCCCCTGGCGTGGCTGGGCTCGTGGGTGGCGATCTCCGGATCGACGGCCTTCGCCAGTGCGAAGAACGCGAATGTCGACGGACATCCGTCGCAGGGCGCGGTCTACGTGTTCGACCGGTCCGCCGGCAGCTGGCATCAACGGCAAAAGCTCGTCGGCAAGAACAGCATCGCCGGCGACGCATTCGGAGCGGCCGTCGCGCTGCACGGCGACCTCGCGCTGGTGGCCGCACCGAACGCGACGATCGACGGCAACCTCTGGCAGGGCGCTGTGCACGTCTTCGTGCGCAGGGCGGGTGCCCGGGGCTGGGTCGAGACGCAATTGCTCATCGCGAGCGACGGAGTACGTTTCGGCACATTCGGAACGGCCGTCGCCTTCCACGGCGAGTATGCGTTCGTCGGCGCCGGCGGCGCGAACAGTCACGGCGAGTACCTGCCGCGCAAGGTCTATGTGTTCCGTCGCTCGAACCGCACCGGCGACACCTGGGTCCAGACCCAGATCCTCGACAATCCGGCGCCCGCGGACGTCACCAATTCCTTCGGTGCCGCGCTCGCGGCGTCGCCTGACCTGCTGCTCGTCGGCGCGCGTTCGGCGACGCTCGGCGGAAACGTCGGGCAAGGCATCGTCTATCCGTATCGCCTGGACAATGGAACGTGGGTGCCTGCCGGCAAGATCTCCGATCCCAGCGGTGCCGCTCGCGACAACTTCGGCGTCTCGATCGCATTGCAGGGCTATACCGCACTGATCGGCTCGCAGGGCGCTGTCGTCAATGGCAACCAGGGTGCGGTCTACCGCTACGAGTTGCAGGACACGGGGTGGGTACTCGTGCAGAAGCTGACCCCGGACGACGCCGTACCGCGCGCGTTGTTCGGGGCCTCGGTGAGCTTCGCGGGTGATTGGGCGCTGATCGGAGCGTATGCCGAGAAGGACTATCGCGGCGCCGCCTACGTGTTCAAGCTGAAGTCCGGTACGTTCGTGCAGACGCAGCGCCTCACCGCCAGCGACGGTGTTCCGAACGACGTGTTCGGCTACTACGGCGCGATCGACGGCACGACCGCGGTCGTCGGCGCGTACACCAAGAAGATCGGCAGCAACGTGCAACAGGGCGCCGTCTATTTCTACGACGGTCCCTCGATCGGACCAGGGCCGGGCGCAACGGGAACCTGATCGATCAGCGCGACCAGGCCTTCATCCATGCAGCCGACGTCTCGAGCAGTTCGTGCCTGACCTCGTCGTCGGAACGGCCGCTGCGCGCGACGGTGTGGAACGAATGGTCGGCATGCACGAGGTCATGCAGCGTCGCGCGATCGCCGAGACGCTCGACCAGCGGCCGCAGCAGTTCGGGCGCCGCGAGTTCGTCGCGCGTGCCCTGCAGGAACAGCATCGGCACACGCACGTCGTGCAGGTGCGCCGCGCGTTCGTCCGACGGTTTGCCGGCCGGATGCAACGGAAACCCGAAGAACACGAGCCCGCGCACGCCGGTGAGCGGCTCGAGCGCCTGTGCTTGGGACGTCATGCGTCCGCCGAACGACTTGCCGCCCGCGAACAGCGGCAGGCGCGGCCATCGTCGCACCGCTTCCGCGACCGCCGCGCGCACGGTCGCATGGGCGACCTTCGGCGTGTCGGGCCGCTTCGAACCGCGCTCCATGTACGGGAACTGGTAGCGCAGGCTCGCGATGCCGCGTTCGGCGAGGCCGCGCGCGACTGCCGCCATGAACGGATGCGCCATGCCCGCACCGGCACCGTGCGCTAACACGTAGGCCGCGCGCGCATCGGCCGGCGCGTACGCGAGCCCGGACACCGCCCCTGCAGCGGTTTCGATCGACAGCGAGACGGCGTCGCCGGCGCCTGCCCGGCTCGCATTGCCCGCGTCGCCGGCCTTGGCCTTCACCTTTGCGCCTGGCTCAGCCATTCGACGCGTCCACGCCGCGCAACAGCGCCGCCGCATACGCGGGCGCGGTCGGTTCGTGCATGAAGTACGCGTACGCGTCCGTCCACGCGGTTGCGTGTAGGCGTTGCGCCCACTGCGCGAGATCGTCGTCCGAGTAGACCTCCAGGCGCAGGCGCACGTAGCCCCACGAGGTGGTTTCGACGAGCGGCGGCGGCGCATCGTCCTCGCGCTCGGACAGGCACAGTGCGGCGCCGGCACCGCTCAGCAGCGAATACACGTCGTCGTCGAACCAGCTGTCGTGGCGGAACTCGAAGGCGGCGCGATGATCGGGCGGCAACAGCGCGAGGAATTCGCCGAGCCGCGCGAGGTCCTTGCGGATGAACGGCGGCAACTGGAACAGCACCGGACCGCGCTTCGCGCCGAGCGATTCGAGCGTGCGGTACAAGTAGGCGAGCGAATCGGCCGCCGCGTCCGCCTTGAGGCGCGCGTCGTGGGTGATGCGCCGCGACGCCTTGATCGCGAAGCGGAACGCGGCGGGCGTCGTCGCGGCCCAGGTTTCCAGCACTGCGGCCTTCGGCATCTGGTAGAAGGTATTGTTGATCTCGACCGTGGGCAGGCGTTCCGCGTACCAGGCCAGCATGCCGTCGGGCTTCATCGTTTCGGGGTAGAAGCTCCCCTTCCACTCCTTGAACGAGTAGCCGCTCGCCCCCGCCCACAGTCGTGCTGTCATGGTCCGGTCCTCGTTCGACACGATAGAGACATGGCGAAACTCGGCGAATATTCCGCGAAGCGCCGCTTCGAAACCACCCCCGAGCCGAAACCCGAGGTACGCGACGGCGCCGGCGGTCCGCTGCTGTTCGTCGTGCAGCAGCATTCGGCGCGCCAACTGCACTACGACTTCCGCCTCGAATGCGACGGCGTGCTGCTGTCGTGGGCGGTGCCGCGCGGCCCGTCGCTCGACCCGAACGACAAGCGCCTCGCCGTGTTCGTCGAGGACCACCCGTACGACTACGGCTCGTTCGAAGGCGTGATCCCGCCGGGCCAGTACGGCGCGGGCGAAGTGATCGTGTGGGACTGTGGCGTGTACAGCCCCGACGAGGGCGGCACGGCGTTCGGCGATCGCGTCGAGGCACAGCGTCGCGTGCGCGAAGGCCTCGCTGCCGGCAAGCTGAGCATCCAGCTGCGCGGCGAGAAGCTCAAGGGATCGTTCGCGCTCGTGCGCACGAAGGATGCGAAGACCTGGCTGCTGATCAAGCACAAGGACCGCTTCGCCGGCCCGCACGATCTCGAGGCACAGCCGCGCTCGGTGCTCTCCGGGGTCGAGGCGAAGGACCTCAAGGTGGTCCCGGTGCGGCGCATGTCGGCGTCGCGCCTCGTGCCCGCCGGTGCGCTGGCCGCGATGCCGGCGCCATTCGCGCCGATGCAGGCCGAGACGGGCACCATGGCGTTCCGCGATCCGGGCTGGCTGTGGGAGCCCAAGCTCGACGGCTACCGCGTGCTCGTCTACGTCGACCAGCGCGGCGTGCGCATGCGCTCGCGGCGCGGGCTCGAACTCGCGCCGACCTTCCCGCGCCTCGCCGCCGAGCTGTTGCAGCAGGGCCCGCAGGACCTCGTCCTCGACGGTGAGCTCGTCGCTTTCGACGCCGATGGCCGGCCGTCGTTCAACGCGTTGCAGAACCGCTTCCAGCTGAAGGGCGAACGCGAGATCGCCGCCGCGGACAAGGGGTCGCCGACGCTGTTCTTCGCCTTCGACCTGCTCCATTTCGCAGGCATCGATCTGCGCCGCATGCCGTACGCCGACCGCCGCCGCCATCTCGCGCAGTGCCTGCTGCCCTCGCCGCTCGTGCAGCTCGTGCACGCGGACGAGGACGGGCCGACGCTCGAACAGGCCGCGCTCGCGAGTGGTTTCGAAGGTGTGATCGGCAAGCGCAAGGACAGCCGCTACGAAGCCGGCAAGCGCGTGCCTGCGTGGCTCAAGGTGAAGCCCGTGCAGAGTGCGGAGTTCGTGATCGGAGGCTACACGCGCGGCAAGGGCTCGCGCGAATCGCTCGGTTCGCTGCTGATCGGCTATCACGAGGGCGACGAACTGCGTTTCGCTTCGCACGTCGGCTCCGGCCTCGACGACCGCTCGCTCGCCGAACTCGAAGCCCGCGTGCAGCCGCTGCGCACGCGCACCTGTCCGTTCGCGACGAAGCCCGTGACCAACGGGCCGGCGACCTGGGTCAAGCCGGAACTCGTCGCCGAAGTGGAATACCAGCGCTGGACCGAAGACGGCTCCCTGCGCGCACCGATCTTCCTGCGCCTGCGCGACGACATCGATCCGCGGACGGTACGGCGCAGCGAGCCGCAGTCGCCAGCGGACGCTCCGCGCGCGCCTGCGGGCGAGGCGAAGGCCTCGCCCGCAACGGCCAAACGCCCGCGGGGCGGACCGGCCGAGCCGCGCGCGAAAGCGCGCGCGACGCGTGGCGCCGCGTCGACGCCGGACGATCCGCGTATCGCCGACGTGCTCGTCCAGCTCGAACAGCCGAAGAACACGCTCGAACTCGCGGTCGGCGCGGAGCGCATCCGCCTCACCCACCTCGATCGCGTCTACTGGCCGGCCGACCCGGCACTCAAGCAGCCCGCGCTGACCAAGCGCGACCTCCTGCGCTACTTCGCGCAGGTGTCGCCGCTGATCCTGCCGCACCTTGCCGACCGGCCGCTGACGATGATCCGCATGCCGGACGGCATCGGCGGCCAGCGCTTCTTCCAGAAGCACTGGGACCAGGCGCGGCCCGAGTTCACGCGCACGATCACGGTGTTCTCCGAGCACAAGGACGAACGCCACGACTACCTGCTGTGCAACGACCTGCCGACCCTGCTCTGGCTCGCGCAATCGGGCACGCTCGAATTCCACGTCTGGCATTCGCGCGCGAAGGTCGGTGCCGATTCGCTGTCGAAATCGACCGACTTCTCGAGTTCGCTCGAGGCGCTCGAAGCGTCGGTGCTGAACTATCCCGACTACGTCGTGTTCGACATCGACCCGTACATCTACTCGGGCAAGGAAGCGAAGGGCGCCGAGCCCGAGCTCAACACGGTCGCCTTCGAGAAAGGCAAGGAAGTCGCGTTCGCGCTGCGCGAGCTGCTCGGCGAAATGAAGCTCGAGCCGATCGTGAAGACGTCCGGCAAGACCGGCCTGCACGTGTTCGTGCCGATCGAGCGCACGCTCGACTTCGACGACGCGCGCCGCGTGTCCGAACTCGTGAGTCGGCACCTGCTCAAGCGCCGGCCGAAGGACATCACGATGGAGTGGAGCGTGCAGAAGCGCACCGGAAAGATCTTCATGGACCACAACATGAACGTGCGCGGCAAGACGCTCAATTCCGCTTATTCGCCACGCGGCGTGGCCGGCGCCCCCGTGTCGATGCCGCTGAGCTGGGCTGAACTGGAAAAGGCCCATCCCCTCGACTTTACCCTAACAAGTGTGGTAAAGACATTGATTCAAAAGGGAGATCGCTGGGCGGACGTACTCGAACGCAAGCAGGATCTGGAGCGCGCACTCGGCTCGAAACGCGGCTGAGGCGGTTTCCGTCACCTCGCTCGCACCCACCGGTAAGCTTCCGGACACGCGTTTGCGTGCACGATCGACACGACCGGTCCCGGCCTGCGGGACGGGTCAGGCGCTGGGAAACGGAGATCATCATGGCTGCACGATCCATCGCGTCGCTGAGCATCTCGTTCGGTCTCGTCTCGATTCCGGTGAAGCTCTATTCCGCCACCGAGGCGAGCCAGAAGATTTCCTTCAACCTGCTGCACAAGGGCTGCGGTTCGCGCCTGAAGCAGCAGATGGTCTGCGCGCTCGAAGGCGTGCCGGTCGCGCGCGAGGACATGGTCAAGGGCTACGAGTTCGCCAAGGACCAGTACGTCGAGTTCACCCCGGACGAACTGAAGGCGCTCGAGGAGGCCGGCAGCCACGCCGCCGACATCGCCGAGTTCGTACCGATCTCCGCGGTCGATCCGGTCTACTTCGACAAGGCGTACTACCTCGCGCCTGACAAGGGCGGCGCCAAACCGTACGCGCTGTTCGCCAAGGCGCTGCGCGCGTCCAAGCGCTGCGCGATCGGGCGCTGGGCGACGCGCGGCAAGCAGTACATCGTGATGATCCGCCCGGTCGAGGACGGCCTCGTCATGCAGCAGTTGCTGTACGCCAACGAAGTACGCCCGATCAGCGAGATCGACATCGCGACGACCGACGTCAAGGACGCCGAACTCAAGCTCGCGCAGCAGCTCATCGATCAGCAGAGCTCGAGCACGTGGAACCCGCGCGAGTACAAGGACGAAGTCGGCCAGCGCATCGAGGCGGCCGTGCAGCAGAAGGTCGAGGGGCACCAGATCACGCTCGCCGAGGAACCCGAACAGGGCGGCGCACAGATCATCGACCTCATGGAAGCGCTGCGCGCGAGCCTCGAACGCAAGGGCGGCGCGGCGCCTTCGAAGGGCGCCGCGGCCAAGGCTGCGGCGAAACCCGCGCGCAAGCCGGCCAAGCGCGCGGAAGCCGCCGAGGAAACCGCTCCCAAGCGCAAGGCCGCACGCAAGGCGAAGTAGGACGCGATGCATTCGTACGGCGTCAGCGACGTCGAGAAACTCCTCCGCCTGCCCCGCAGCACGATCCGTGCGCTCATCGCCGCGGGCTTCGTCACGCCCGCACGCGGATCGCGCAACGCCTGGCAGTTCTCGTTCCAGGATCTCATCGTGCTGCGCACGGCGCAGGCGCTCGCGGCCGCGAATATCCCGCAGCGACGCATCGTGCGCGCACTGAAGGACCTGCGCGGCCGCCTGCCCGACGAAATGCCGCTGTCCGGACTCAGCATCGGCGCGGTCGCCGACGAGGTCGTCGTGCGCGAAGGCGGCACGCGCTGGGCCGCCGAGTCGGGCCAGTACCTGCTCGCGTTCGAAGGCGATCCCGACGCGGGTTCGCTGCGCGTGATCGAACCTGCGCCTGCGCACGCCGCGGCGCGCGACGAAACGGTCGACGACGATGCGCTCGAACGTCGCGACAGCAGCGCGGCGCTGCGCGCCTACGATGCGGCGATCGCGGCGGACCCGTTGCGCGTCGACGCGCGCATCAACAAGGGCCGCCTGCTGCACGAGCTCGGCCGCTACGAGGAAGCCGTACGCACCTACCTCGATGCGCTGCAGAGCGGCGTGCACGATGCCCTGCTCCACTACAACCTCGGCGTGCTGCTCGACGACCTCGATCGCAAGCCGCAGGCGCAGAAGGCCTACGAAGCGGCGCTCAGCCTCGACCCGCGGATGGCCGACGCGCACTACAACCTCGCGCTCCTGTGCGAGGAGCTCGACCAGCCGCGCGAAGCGATCCGCCACATGGCGCAGTACCGACGCCTCGTCGCCGGCGGCTGACGCCGCGCTCATTCGCAGGCGCAGAGTTTCTCCACCTGGGCGAGGTCGATCGGCTTCACGAAATGGAAGTCGAAGCCGGCTTCGCGCGTGCGCTCGCGATCGGCGGGCTGGCCCCAGCCGGTCAACGCGACGAGGCGGATCGCGCCGCCGAAGCGCGCGCGGATCATCCCGGCCAGTTCGATGCCACCGAGCCGCGGCATGCCGAGGTCGATGAAGGCGACGTGCGGCGCGAACCCGGTGATCACGTCGAGCGCGAGCAACGGGTCGTAGACGCTCCGCGTCTCGTGTCCGAGCATCTGCAAGGTCAGCGCGAGCATGTCCGCCGCATCGCGGTTGTCGTCGATGACCACGACCCTGCGCGGCGCGCCGGGCGACGGCACCGCGGCCTGCGGCTCGGCTGTTTGCGGCTGCTCCGCGAGGGCCGGCAGGCCGACCGTGAAGCGCGCGCCGCGGCCCCGTCCCTCGCTTTCGGCGACGACGCTGCCGCCGTGCATCTCGACCAGCCGCTTGACCAGCGTCAGGCCGATGCCGAGCCCGCCTTGCGCGTGCTCGCGCGCGGAATCGACCTGCACGAACAGGTCGAACACGTTGCGCAAGTCCTCCGCGGCGAGGCCGATGCCGTCGTCGACGACGGCGACGAGCGCGCGCTCGCCGTCCCGGCGCGCGGCGAGGCCGATGCTGCCGCCGGGTGGCGTGTACTTGCTCGCATTGTTGAGCAGGTTGCCGACGACCTGGGTCAGGCGATGGGGGTCGCCGTGCACGTACAGCGGTTCGGGCGGCGGGTCGAGCGTGAGTACCTGGCGTCGTTGCTCGATCGACGGCGCGATCATGTCGCGCGCGGCGGCGAGCACGGCGCCGACTTCCACGCGCTCGCACTTGAGCTCGATGCGGTCGTAACTGATGCGCGACACGTCGAGCAGGTCGTCGACGAGCCGCACGAGCTGGCGCACCTGGCGATCGACGACTTCGAGCGTGTGCGCGACCGTGACTTCGCCGGCCTGCCCGCCGCGCAGCACGGCCACCGCGTTGCGGATCGGTGCGAGCGGATTGCGCAACTCGTGCGCGAGCGTCGCGAGGAATTCGTCCTTGCGGCGATCGAGCTTGCGCAGGCTCGTCGCGAGCTGCAGCGAGACCTGCTCGGCGTGGCGGCGTTCCGCCACCTCGGTCTCGAGCGCGCTGTTCGCCTCGGACAGCTTCGCATTCGCGGCGGCGAGCGTCTCCGACAGCGCCTGGTACTCGCGAGCGCGTTCGGTCTGCAACGCGAGGTTCGCCTGCGCGAGGCTCGCATTCTCGCCGGCGAGGCTCTGCGCGAGCGCGCGCAGTTCGCGGCGACGCCGGTACAGCTCGACCAGCACCGCGACCTTGCTGCGCAGGATGTCGGGCACGAGCGGGATCTGCACGTAGTCGATCGCGCCGAGGCGATAGCCTTCGAGGCGGTCGAGCTCGCCGACGTGCACGCCGGTGACGAAGATGATCGGCGTGTTCTCGAAGCGCGGATGCGCGTGGATGAGGCCGGCCGTCTCGAAACCGTCCAGCCCCGGCATGCTCACGTCGAGCAGGATCACCGCGAACTCGGTTTCCATGAGGCGGCGCAGCGCTTCCTCGCCCGACTGCACCGCGACGAGTTCCTCGCCGAGTGGCGCGAGGATCGCCTCGTACGTGAGCAGGCGCGCCGGCTGGTCGTCGACGAGCAGGATGCGCGCGCGGTCCGCCGGCGCGTCGGCGACGGCGGTCAACGGTGCAGCCATTGCCGCAGGACCGACAGCAGCTGGTCGGTGTTGACGGGTTTGGCGAGGTAGTCGGACGCGCCCGCCTCGAGGCATTTCTCGCGGTCGCCGCGCATCGCCTTCGCGGTCAATGCGACGATGGGCAGCGAACGGAAGCGCACGTCGCTGCGGATCGCGCGCGTCGTCTCGTAGCCGTCCATCTCCGGCATCATGATGTCCATCAGCACGAGCGCGACGTCGGGCGTCGCCCGCAGCAGGTCGATCGCCTCCTGCCCGGTCGAGGCGGTCGAGACGCGCATGCCGTGGCGCTCGAGCACGCTCGACAGCGCGAAGATGTTGCGCACGTCGTCGTCGACGACGAGCATGCGCTTGCCGGCGAGCACTTCGTCGGTCTCGTGCAGGCTCTGCAGCATGCGCTGCTGGCGCGGCGGCAGGTCGGCGATCACGCGATGGAGGAACAGCGCGGTCTCGTCGAGCAGCCGCTCCGGCGACTGCACTCCCTTGATGACCACGCTCTTGGCGACGCGCTTGAGCGCCGCGCTTTCGTCGTCGCTGAGCTCCTTGCCGGTGAACACGACCACAGGGACGTCGCGCAGTACGGGATCGGCGTGGATGCGCTCGAGCAGCTCGAATCCGGAGATGTCCGGCAGGCGCAGGTCGAGCACGACGCAATCGAAGCGTTCCGCGCGGATCGCCTCGAGCGCGGCGGCGCCGCTCGACACGCTCTCGATCTCGACGTCGTCGTGGCGGATCAGCTCGACGATGCTCATGCGCTCGTTGTCGTCGTCCTCCACCACGAGCAGGCGCCTGGGCCGCGGCGCGACGAAGTCCTTGATGCGCGTGAGCGCGGCCTTGAGACCTTCGGTCGTGACCGGCTTGTTGATGAACGAGAACGCGCCGCGCTCGAGTCCCTGCTGGCGCTCGTCCTCGATCGTGACGACCTGCACCGGGATGTGGCGCGTCGCCGAGTCCTGCTTGAGCCGGCTCAGCACGGTCCAGCCGAGCACGTCGGGCAGGAAGATGTCCAGCGAGATCGCGGTCGGCAGGTACTTGCGCGCGAGCGCGATCGCCTCGATGCCGCGCATCGCGACGATGCCCTTGAAGCCGTTCTCGCGCGCGAGGTCGAGCAACACCTTCGCGTAGTGCGGGTCGTCCTCGACGATCAGCAGCACCGGCTCGCCGGCGAGGATCGCGGCGCGGTCGTCGTCGACGTCCTCGCTGCGCGGCGGCGGCAGTTGCGGCGGCAGCGACACGGTCGTCGTCGACCGCTCCACGGAGATGCCGTCGAGCGGTACCGTCGGGCCGACGTAGCGCAGCGGCAGGTACAGCGTGAACGTGCTGCCCTCGCCGACCACGCTGCGCAGCTGGATCTCGCCGCCGAGCAGGTTGGCGAGTTCACGGCTGATCGCGAGGCCGAGGCCGGTACCACCGTACTTGCGCGACGTGCCCGCATCCGCCTGCTGGAACGCCTCGAAGATGATGCGCTGCTTCTCCGCCGCGATGCCGATGCCGGAATCGCGCACGGCGAACGAGACGACCACGGGCACCGTGCTGAGCACCGCGTGGTCCGGCGTCCACCCCGAGTGGGCGACGCGCACGTCGCAGGACACGGTGCCGTGGTCGGTGAACTTGAACGCGTTCGACAGCAGGTTCTTCAGCACCTGCAGCAGGCGCTTCGGGTCGGTGACCATCGCCGCACCGAGCGCGCCGTCGAAATGGGTGACGAACCGCAGCTTGCGGCGTTCCGCCTCGTGCGCGAAGTTGCGCTCGATCATGTCGCGCAGCTGCGCGAACGCGAGCTCCTCGGTGTCCACGGTGACCGTGCCCGACTCGATCTTCGACAGGTTGAGGATGTCGCTGATGAGGTTGAGCAAGTCGGTGCCCGCGGCGTGGATCGTGTGCGCGAACTCGACCTGCTTGCCGCTCAGGTTGCCCTCGGCGTTGTCGGCGAGCTGCTGGCCGAGAATGAGGATGCTGTTCAGCGGCGTGCGCAGCTCGTGCGACATGTTGGCGAGGAACTCGGACTTGTAGCGCGACGCGAGCGCGAGCTCGGCGGCCTTTTCCTCCAGCGCCCTGCGCGCCTGTTCGATCTCGCGGTTCTTGCGTTCGACCTCGGCGTTCTGCTGCGCCAGCAGCTTCGCCTTGAGCGCGAGTTCGTCGTTGGTCTGCTGCAATTCCTTCTGCTGCGCCTGCAGTTCGCCGGCGAGTTGCTGCGACTGCGACAACAGGCCTTCGGTGCGCATCGTCGCCTCGATCGTGTTGAGCACGATACCGATGCTGCCGGTGAGCTGTTCGAGGAACGCGAGGTGGGACGGCTTGAACTCGCCGAGGCTCGCCAGCTCGATCACCGCCTTCACCTCGTTCTCGAACAGCACCGGGATCACGATCACGCTGCGCGGCGCCGCCTCGACGAGGCCGGAGGCGATGCGGATGCGCTCGTCGGCGATCTCGGTCAGGAGCAGGCTGCGGCGCAGCTGCGCGCACTCGCCGACCAGGCCCTGGCCGAGCCGGTAGCGCCGCGCGACACCGCCCGGCGGGTCGTCGGCATAACCGTAGATCTGCTGCAGGAACAGCGCACTGCCGTCGTCTTCCATCACGTACATCACGCCCTGGTGGGCGTCGACCAGCGGCACGAGTTCCGACAGCAGCGTGCGCACGACCTCGAGCAGGTCGCGCTGGCCCTGCATCATGCCGCTGAAACGCGCGAGGTTGGTCTTCAGCCAGTCCTGCTCGGTATTGCGCTCGGTCGTCGCGCGCAGGTTGCCGATCATCGCGTTGATGTTGTCCTTGAGGTCGGCCACCTCGCCGCGCGCCTCCACCTGGATCGAACGCGTGAGGTTGCCCTGCGTCACCGCGGTCGCGACCTCGGCGATCGCGCGCACCTGGTTGGTCAGGTTCTCGGCGAGCAGGTTCACGTTCGCGGTGAGGTCCTTCCAAGTGCCCGCCGTGCCGGGCACTTTCGCCTGGCCTCCGAGTCGGCCTTCGACGCCGACCTCGCGCGCGACCGTCGTCACCTGCTCGGCGAAGATCGCGAGCGTGTCGGTCATGCTGTTGATCGTGTCGGCGAGCGCGGCGACCTCGCCCTTCGCCTCCACCGTGAGCTTCTGGCCGAGGTCTCCGTTGGCGACCGCGGTCACGACCTTGACGATGCCGCGCACCTGGTTGGTCAGGTTCGCGGCCATCACGTTGACGTTGTCGGTGAGGTCCTTCCAGGTGCCGGCGACGCCGGGCACGGTCGCCTGGCCGCCGAGCTTGCCTTCGGTGCCGACCTCGCGCGCGACGCGCGTGACTTCCGCGGCGAAGCCGTTGAGCTGGTCGACCATCGTGTTGATCGTGTTCTTCAACTCGAGGATCTCGCCCTGCGCGTTCACCGCGATCTTGCGCGAGAGATCGCCGCGCGCGACCGCGGTCGCGACCTCGGCGATGTTGCGCACCTGCGTCGTCAGGTTCGACGCCATCGAGTTGACGTTGTCGGTGAGGTCCTTCCAGGTACCGGCGACGCCGGGCACCGTCGCCTGGCCGCCGAGCTTGCCTTCGGTGCCGACCTCGCGCGCGACGCGGGTCACTTCCGCGGCGAAGCCGTTGAGCTGGTCGACCATCGTGTTGATCGTGTTCTTCAACTCGAGGATCTCGCCGCGCACGTCGACCGCGATCTTGCGCGACAGGTCACCGCGCGCGACCGCGGTGGTCACCTCGGCGATGTTGCGCACCTGCGTCGTCAGGTTGGACGCCATCGAGTTGACGTTGTCGGTGAGGTCCTTCCAGACGCCGGACACGCCCTCCACCTGCGCCTGGCCACCGAGGTTGCCTTCGGTGCCGACCTCGCGCGCGACGCGCGTGACCTCCGCGGCGAAGCCGTTGAGCTGGTCGACCATCGTGTTCATGGTGTTCTTCAGCTCGAGGATCTCGCCCTTGACGTCGACGACGATCTTGCGCGAGAGGTCGCCGAGGGCGACCGCGGTGGTCACTTCGGCGATGTTGCGCACCTGCACGGTCAGGTTCGTCGCCATCGCGTTGACCGAGTCGGTGAGGTCCTTCCAGGTGCCGGCGACGCCGGGGACGATCGCCTGGCCACCGAGGTTGCCGTCGGTGCCCACCTCGCGCGCGACGCGGGTCACTTCCGCGGCGAAGCCGTTGAGCTGGTCGACCATCGTGTTGATCGTGACCTTGAGCTCGAGGATCTCGCCGCGCACGTCGACGGTGATCTTGCGCGACAGGTCGCCGCGCGCGACCGCGGTGGTCACCTCGGCGATGTTGCGCACCTGCGCGGTGAGGTTCGACGCCATCGAGTTGACGTTGTCGGTGAGGTCCTTCCAGGTGCCGGCGACGCCGGGCACCTGCGCCTGGCCGCCGAGCTTGCCTTCGGTGCCGACCTCGCGCGCGACGCGCGTCACTTCCGACGCGAACGAGCGCAACTGCTCGATCATCGTGTTCAGCGTTTCCTTGAGGTCGAGCATCTCGCCGCGCACGTCGACGGTGATCTTGCGCGACAGGTCGCCGTTCGCGATCGCGGTCGCGACCTCGGCGATGTTGCGCACCTGGCCGGTCAGGTTCGACGCCATCGAGTTGACGTTGTCGGTGAGGTCCTTCCAGGTGCCCGCGACGCCGGGCACCGCGGCCTGGCCACCGAGCTTGCCTTCGGTGCCGACCTCGCGCGCGACGCGCGTGACTTCCGCGGCGAAACCGTTGAGCTGGTCGACCATCGTGTTGATGGTGTCCTTGAGCTCGAGGATCTCGCCCTTGACGTCGACGGTGATCTTGCGCGAGAGGTCGCCGCGCGCGACCGCGGTCGTCACCTCGGCGATGTTGCGCACCTGCGAGGTGAGGTTCGTCGCCATCGCGTTGACCGAGTCGGTCAGGTCCTTCCAGGTTCCGGCGACGCCCGGCACGATCGCCTGGCCGCCGAGCTTGCCGTCGGTGCCGACCTCGCGCGCGACGCGCGTGACCTCCGAGGCGAAGCCGCGCAGCTGGTCGACCATCGTGTTGATCGCCTCCTTGAGCTGGAGGATCTCGCCGCGCACGTCGACGGTGATCTTGCGCGACAGGTCGCCGCTCGCGACCGCGATCGTGACCTCGGCGATGTTGCGCACCTGCGCGGTGAGGTTCGACGCCATCTGGTTGACCGAGTCGGTCAGATCCTTCCAGACGCCGTACACACCCTTGACCTGCGCCTGGCCGCCGAGGCGGCCCGCGGTGCCGACTTCGAGCGCGACGCGCGTCACCTCCGCGCTGAACACGCTGAGCTGCTCGATCATCGTGTTGACGATCGTCGCCGAACGCAGGAACTCGCCCTCGAGCGCGCGGCCGTCGACCTGCAGGTCGATCAGGCGCGTGAGGTCGCCGCGCGCGACGCCGGAGATCGCCAGCGTCATGCGCTCGGTCGGCCAGAGCAGGTCGTCGATGAGCGTGTTGACCGAACGCTCCATCGCCTGCCACGCGCCGCGCCGGCTCGCGCCGACGACGCGTTCGCTGGTGCGACCGCGCTTGCCGACCGCAGCGCCGACGCGCTCGAGCTCGTCGGCCATGCGCCGGTTGTTCATGACGATCTCGTTGAGCGTGTCGGCGAGCTTGCCTTCGATGCCCGACCAGTCGCCCGGCATCGTCACGCCGAAGTTGCCGTCGCGCACCGCCTGCATCACGCGCAGCAGTTCGCGCAGCATGTCGCCGGAGCCGGTCGGCGCCGGCGGCGGTGCCGCCTCGTCGCCTTCGGGCGTGACCGGCACGGCCGCCACCGCGGCTGCCGCCTTGCGTCGAGTCGCCATGCGAACCCCCTGAATGCGCGCGCCGATGAATGGCCCTCGTGCGACGCGCGCAGGCGCGCGCGGCATGAGGGCTACCCTAGCTTACTCATTCGCGGCGTCGCGCACATCGCGAAAAAAGGTTCGCGCAGCGTGTAGAAATTTCCCACTTCCGATCGTGCATGAACGCACCACTGCGCGTTCCG
>Ga0068853_100001575_pt1 | contig 16619 bp, 18 predicted proteins | sample KBSCornC32_FD_65655 | JGI IMG/M metagenome (GOLD analysis project Ga0068853, IMG submission 65655) | Corn rhizosphere microbial communities from Kellogg Biological Station, Michigan, USA - KBS Corn C3-2 | ecosystem: Host-associated > Plants > Roots > Rhizosphere > Soil ...
GGCTATCAGGTCGCGGGAGGGCCGTTGGCGTTTTTCCACTTCAGCGGCATCGTCCCGGGCGACCGCACGATATTGTCCAGACACCAGACGCGCTGGACGGTCGATTCGAGTCCGGCGCTCCGCCAGATTTTCGACGCCTATCACGACGCACTGGATCGGTACGGCCGTGAAAGATGGTCGCAAGTACCCTACGGTTTTGGTGCTTTCCGCGACGGAACGCCCATTCCCAAGCTGGCGCGCATCTACTTTCGCGACGAGCTGGAGCCCTTTGCGGAGAATCCGTTCGACGTGCTGCCGCGGTGGCTGAAGGCCCCAGCCGCCACCAACCCCCATCCATCCAGTATCGTCACCCAGTTGATGCACCGGCTGTGGAAGGAGCGGACGGATCTGCAGGTCAGTTTCCACCTGCGCGACACAACTTCGCAGATGCAGTATGCGGAATGGTACGTTTCGCGCGGCGCCGCTGAAGCCGATATCCCACCAGCCTTTGTCCGGGGGCCGCGGGAGGCCCTGCGCACCTTGCAGGAGGCCCGCGATGAGGCCGCGAAGAGGCCTTTTCGAACGCTTCTTGCGCGATCCGTCTTCACGTCCCTCGTCCGCATCGCGCCGCAGATCAAGTTCCTCTACCGCTACATTCCAGCCCGGCAGCGCCGTGGCTTTCTCTATGGGATGCAGCGGACTGGCTGGGCCGGCGAGTCCCCGGCCGTTTCAGAAGCATCTCTGGCGCCGGGGCTGTCGCTCATCGGCTACCCCTTCGCGGAGATGGGGCTCGGGGCGGCGATGCGCTCGCTCGCCCGCTCGGTCACCACAACCCAGGTCCCCTTCGATGTGGTCAGTTTCGACCTGGGCACCCGGCACCGGCACGATGATCGAACGCTGGTGCCGTTTCTCGCCCCGCGGCCGCAACGGCGCGTCAACGTCTTCTGCGTTAACGCCGACGTGATCGGCTTCACCATGGGAAGTCTTGGCCACGCCGCGACAGCGTCGCGCTACAACATCATTCGCCCGTTCTGGGAGCTGCCGCGCCTCCACCCGCAATGGAGCGACGCACTCTCCCATGTCGACGAGGTCTGGGCCCCCACGCATTTTGTGAAGCAGGCGTTCCTTGCCGCGGGCATCGAGCGCGTCACGCATATTCCAGTCGCCGTAGAAGCCCCGGTGGGCATCCTACCCAGACGGGAGCAATTCGGCATTCCGGCGGACGCCACGGCATTTCTCTTCGCCTTCGACTTTTCGTCTTATCCGGCGCGAAAAAACCCGCAAGCCGTGCTCGAGGCCTATCGGCGGGCCTTCGGAGAGGAGCCGAAAGCCCGCGTGGCGCTGGTCATCAAGACGATGGGCGAAAGCCCGCTCAAGCAGCAGGTGTTTGCCGATCTAGCCAAGGCGGCCCACCAGGACGGTCGGATCATCATCATAGATCAGGTGCTGACGCGGCGGGACATGCACGCACTCACGGCATCCGCCGATGTCTTCGTGTCGCTGCACCGCTCGGAAGGGTTTGGTCTCGGGATCGCCGAGGCCATGGCGATGGGCAAGCCCGTCATTGTCACTGACTATTCGGGCAGCACCGACTTTGTCACCGCCGAGACAGGCTTTCCGATCCCCCATCGGCTCGTAGAGGTACGGCCCGACGACTACCCCTACTTTGTCGAGGGCCAGCACTGGGCGGAACCCGATGTGGAGGCAGCGGCGAAAGTGATGCGCAGCTTGGCCGACGACCGGGCGCTGCGCCAAGACATGGGCGCCAGGGCGCAGCGCTTCATGGCGGCGGTTCATTCGCCGGCCGCGGTCGGCGCCATCATCGCCTCGCGTTTGGCCGAACTGCGGTTGCAGTGACCGTCGATTGGAGCGCTCACCCCCCTCGGACGGAAGTGAGCGGCAATTCGCGCTAGCCAGGCACCCTGTCCCGGTATTGACCGCGGCAGCGGCACCAAGCTAGCTCCCCACCACCCGCGTATTGTTTGGGAGGCCCCGCTTGTCCGAGACGATTTTCATCACCGGCATTTTGGGGCAGGACGGCGCTTACCTTGCGGACCTGGCGCTGAAGAAGGGGCATCGCGTCGTCGGCGGGGCTCGCCGGAGCTCCACCGTCAATGATTGGCGACTGCGCGAGCTCGGCATCGCCGGCAAGGTGGAAATCCTCGACTTCGAGCTGCTCGAATTCGGCAACATCTTGAACACCGTCCGCGCTGTCCGGCCCACACGCTTGTTCAACCTCGCGGCGCAGAGTTTCGTCGGCACCTCATTCGGGCAGCCGCTGTTCACCAGCGACGTCAATGCGCTCGGGGTGTTGCGTCTCCTCGAGGCCATCCGCGAAGTCGATCCCGCGATCCGCTTCTACCAGGCGTCGACCTCCGAAATGTTCGGGCTGGCGCAAGCCGTGCCGCAAAACGAAACGACGGCATTCCATCCCCGCTCGCCCTATGGCGTGGCCAAGGTCTATGCCCACTTCATCGTGGGCAATTACCGCGAGGCCTATGGCCTCCACGCCTCGTCGGGCATCCTCTTCAACCACGAGAGCCCGCTACGCGGCGGCGAGTTCGTGACGCGGAAGATAACCTCCGCCCTGGCGCGGATTCACTTTGGATCGACCGAGGTAATCGAGCTTGGCAACCTCGATGCGAAGCGCGACTGGGGCCACGCGCGAGACTACGTCGAAGGCATGTGGCTGATGGCGAGCCAGCCCGCCGGCGGTGATTTCGTGCTGGCGACCGGCTACTCCGCCACCATCCGCGAATTCCTCACCAAGGCAGCCAAGGCCGCCGGCATCGAGCTCGACTTCGACGGCGCTGGCACCGCGGAGACCGCGGTGGACCGAAAGACGGGCCGGCTCATCGCGCGGGTCAACACCAAATTCTACCGCCCCTCGGACGTCGAGGCCCTGGTCGGCGACGCCAGCAAGGCCAGCAAGGTGTTGGGCTGGACGCACAGTGTCTCGCTCGACGGGCTGATCGAGGAAATGGTCGAGGCCGACCTCCGCCGCACGGGGCCAGTCTCCGTCGCCGGCTAGGCGCTGGCGAGCAAATCCCGGGGACGCCAAGCTACCGCGCTTCGCCCCTCGAGTCCGAAAAGCCGGCTCAAGGGCAGCGGCAGCCGCAGCGCCGCGGCCATGGCTTGTTCGGCAGTGCCGAAGGGGCCGGATATCAGGCCGTGCATGTCCCAGACCGCAAAGCCGCCGCCCGCCATGGCGCGAATCTGCCAGCCATTGACGATGCTCGTGACGATCATCGCGCCTCCTCGTGATCCTTGGCGGCGGCCGGAGGGGTCGCGAGCGATTGCCGGAGCCCCGACATCACTTGCCGCATGGCCCGGAACGTGTCTTCGATCCGGCTGTTCGACTGAACATTTGCCGGAAGCTCGGACACCACGTCCTCGAGCTCGATCAGGTTCTTGACGATCTGGTGGCTGAGGTCGCCCGCCTCGGCGCGCGCCCGGGCCAAATCTTCGGGACGCAGGTGAACACTGCGAATCCGGCCGTTCAACAGCGCCGCCTGCCGCTGCCAGGCGCCGATCTTCTTGTTGAATGGACCAACAGCCAACGAGGCTGTCCGGCCCGCACGAAACTGCTCGGACGGGGTGCGATGCACCGCTTCCCGATTTAGCACGCTCGTCTCCTCCACTATCGGAGGAGAGCCTGCGCGCCTCGGGGGCCATCCCGCACTAACATGTGTCAGGGCCGGCCGGGTTTCGCTAGTTTTTGGCCGGCGCCTCCGCGACATCCTGGGAGAGCGCCGTCGCAATCTCGTCGACATCGAAAGGCTTTTGCCAGACCGGCCGGCCGGCATGCCGTTCCGGAATGGCGCTTGGATCGTACCCCGTGGCAAGAACGAAGGGCAAGCCGCGCGCCGCGAGCGCGTCCGCCACCGCAAAGCTGTTCTCGCCTCTGAGGTTGATATCGAGAATGGCGAGGTCCGGCGGCGTCGCTTCAAGCATCGAAAGTGCCTCCCGCCACGTTGATGCAGGACCGATGATTTCGGCGCCAGCCGCGCGCAACGCCACGACGAGGTCGTCGGCGATGAAATATTCGTCTTCGACCACCAGGATTCGCCTGCCGCTCAAACCGCTCAAGTGACCTCCCCGGATCGCAATGACCTACTCCCGTGACCGATCCGATACCGCCGCCGCACTAACATGGGTTAGTGGGCTACGGCGTGGCGCTATTCTACCCTCGTCCGGGGAGGACAAGGTGGCAAATCCGCTGGTGCGCAAGCTGGGCCAGTTCGTGAAGCTGGCGGCGTCGGATCGCGACATGATCAACCGCATCAGCGGCGAGCGCGTGCGCGACTTCGGGGCGCACGAGGACATCATGCGCGAGGGCGATAAGCCCCAGCACATCAACCTCGTCCTCGCCGGCTGGGCCTGCCGCTACAAGGTGCTCGAGGACGGCCGGCGGCAGGTGATCGCCTTCTTCCTGCCCGGCGATCTCTGCGACCTCAATGTGTTCGTGCTGCGCCAGATGGACCACTCGATCGCCTCGATCACCCCGGTGACCCTGTCGGAGATCTCGCGCGGCGGCTTCGATGAGCTGATGCTGAGCCATCCACGGGTCACGCAGGCGCTCTGGTGGGAGTCGCTCGTTGCCGCCGCGACGCAACGCGAGTGGGCCGTCAACCTCGGCCAGCGGGACGCCATGGAGCGCATGGCCCACCTCTTCTGCGAGCTGTTCCTCAGGCTCAAGATTGTTGGGCTGACGACGGGCAACAGCTGCGACATGCCGCTCACCCAGTCGGAGCTCGGCGAAGCCACCGGGCTCTCGGCCGTGCACGTCAACCGGACGCTGCAGGAGCTCCGTGCCATGGACCTGATCGTCCTCAAGGACCGCACCCTCACCATTCCGAATTTCGAGGCGCTCAAGGACCTCGCCCTCTTCAACGAGAATTACCTCCATCTCGAGCGGGAAGGCCGGCACCTCGATGCCAATGAGGTCTGACGCCGGCCCGGGGGAAGGCGAACGCGACGACGCCGAGGCGCTGCGGCAGGCGCTGGCCGAGCTCGACCGTGCAAAGGAAGCGCTCCGCGAAAGCGAGGCCAATCTTCGCGACCAGGAATTTTGGTTTGCTGCTCAGAAAGAGGCATTTCGGGCGGCGATGAACGGCGCGCCTCTCGAAACCTCGCTCGGCATCCTAGTCGACGCCGCGGTCCGCAGTGCTGGAGATGGCCGGCGTTGTGCTTTCTATATTGCCGACCCCGCCGGCAGGAAGCTTCGCCATGTGGTGGGCATGCCATACGCCTACGCGAAGGCGGTCGAGGACTTTGCGGCGTCGCCCGAATCCCTCGCCTGCGGCCCCGCCATCGCCACCGGCAAGCCGGTAGTCACCCCCGACGTGTTCGAGGAGCCACGCTGGGAGCCATGGCGCTGGCTGGCGCAGGAGTACGGCTATCGGGGCTGCTGGTCGTTTCCCGTCGAGACGGTCGCGGGACGGTTGCTCGGGTCCTTCGCGATGTATTTGCCCGAGCCCCGTGCCCCGAGCCAGCGCGACCTGGAGCTGGGGGCGGGGCTGGCGCAGGCCGCCAGCATCATCATTTCGCACGAGGCCGCCTCCGACGAGCAGCGCCGGGCCCAGGCCTCGCTTCGCGAAAATGAGCAGCGGCTGACCGTTGCACTCGAAGCCGGCCGCATGGGCACCTACCGCCACGACCTCAGGACCGGCGAGCAGGAGTGGAGCGCCGGCCAGTATGAAATCTTTGGCCTCGCCCCCGGCCAGCCCCCCGACCGCGAGCTTTTCATGTCGCTGGTGCATCCGGACGATCATCATCTCGTCGAGTTTTCTGCCGAGGATATTCGCGAGCCCGGCACCTATCTCGACAGCGAATTCCGCATCATCCGGCCGGACGGCGAAACACGCTGGGTCAGCGCCCACGCTCTTGCCATCTTCGACGCGAGCGGCCATCCAGCGGAGCTCATCGGCGTCAACCAGGACGTGACCGAGCAGCGCAGGCTCGCAGCGGCGATCCACACCAGCGAGGAGCGGCTGCGCGAGTTCAGCGAGGCGAGCTCCGATATCCTCTGGATCCGCCGCGCCGACGATCTGCAGTGGGAGTATCTGAGCCCGGCTTTCCACAAGATCTACGGCATCTCCCGGCAGGACGCGATGCGCGGCGACAACCTCAACGCCTGGGCTGAGCTCATCGTGCCCGAGGATCGCGATACCGCGCTTGGCGGCATCGCCAAGGTGCGCGCCGGCGAGCGAGTCTCGTTCGAGTACCGGGTGCGCCGGCCCGAGGACGGCCAGCTTCGCTGGCTGCGCAACACGGACTTTCCCATCCGCGACGAGACCGGCGCGGTGGTCCGCATCGGCGGCATCGGGCACGACCTGACCGACCTCAAGCTCGCCGAGGAGCACCAGCGCTTCCTCTTGTCCGAGCTGCAGCACCGGGTACGCAATACGCTCGCCGTCATCCGCTCGATCGTTCGCCGCAGCGCCGCGACCGCCACCAGCAAGGACCAGTTCTTCACCCATCTCGACGGCCGCATCGCCGCCTTCGCTCGCGTCCAGGCCGCCGTCACCCGCGATCCCTCAAAACCCCTCGACCTTGCGGTCCTCGTTGCCGAGGAGCTGCGTGTCGCCGCCGCACAGGAAGGCCAAGGCGTCAGCATCGACGGGCCACCGGTGGGACTCGCCCCAAAAACCGCCGAGAATTTCGGACTCGCCATCCACGAGCTCGCCACCAACGCCGTCAAATATGGCGCCCTCTCGGTCGGCGGCGGCACCATCAACGTCGCTTGGTCGATTGCGGCAGGGCCGCCCGAGACGCTCGAATTCCGATGGACCGAGCGCAGCACGGCCAGGATGCCGACCCCTCCCCTGCGGCAGGGCTTTGGCACCGAAGTGCTGGAACGAACGCTGGCCTACGAGCTCAAGGCAACCACCACACGTGACATCGGCCCCACCGGTATCGCCTGTCACATCACCATCCCGCTCGACCAGCTGAGCGGGCGGCAGGCGGGGGAAGACCGAGCGCGGTCGGAGTGATCGTCATGCGGTCTATTCTTGGCCGCGGCCCGAATCCGCCTGACGGCCTCTGTGGCCAGCGCTCTGTCGAACGCGCAAAATCACCCACTTCACGCTGTCTTTCGGAGTGCCGTCCTCGGCGCCGGCGGCCGGCCGCCTTGAACTGCTCGGCTTGCCTCGCCCACCCGGAATATCGCGACAACGCGATCGAGCTCGGAGGCCTGTCCTTCCGTCTGCTCGATGGCCGCGTTGGTCTCCTCCACCAAGGCGGCGTTGTGCTGCGTCATCTCGTCCATCTGCCGCACGGCGGTGGTGACCTCCTGGATCGATGATGACTGTTCGCGGCTGGCATCGGAAATCTGGCTGATGAGCGCGCTGTTCTGCACCACGACGTCCTGAATGGCGGTGAGCTTCTCGGCCGCGACGCCGACCAGGGTCGTACCTTGGTGCACCTCCGCCGAGCTCTGCTCGATCAGACCCTTGACCTCCCTCGAGGCGTCAGCCGCTGATTGGGCAAGCCGCCTGACCTCGACAGCCACAACCGCAAATCCCTTGCCGGCCTCGCCGGCACGGGCGGCCTCGACCGAGGCGTTCAAGGCGAGGAGATTGGTCTGGAACGCGATATCGTCGATCAGTCCCACGATATTGGTGACCTTCGAGGAGGACGTGGCAATGCGTTCCATCGCAGCGTTCGCCTCATGCATTGCCCTGCCGCCTTCGTTAGCCATGTCGGAGGCGGATTGACTCTGGGCGGCCGCGAGCTGGGACTTTCGTGCATTGTCGACGACCGCCGAAGCTATCTGTTCGATGGCTGCCGACGTTTCCTCGATCGCCGCGGCCTGGCGCGTCGTCCGCTGCGAAAGATCGTTTGCTCCGGCGAGTATCTCCCCGGTCGCGGTCTTGAGCGCCGCCGATGTGTGCTTCAGCTGTGTCACGATTTCGGTGAGCCGATCCGCCACCGCGTTTGTGTCGGTCTTGAGCTGGTGGAACGCACCCTTGAAGTCGCCCTTCACGCGACCATCCAGCTCGGCCCGGGCGATCATCGACAGAACTCCGCTGGTTTCGCTGAGCCCGTCGTCGACCGTTGCAACGAGCAGGTTGACGCCACGGACGAGGTCGTCGAGATCGGCCTCGCCGAAGCTCCGGTCGATGCGGCGCGAGAAGTTGCCGTCGATTCCGAATCTTACGACTTCGGCGATCTGGCCCTGCAGCTCCTGCATCTGCCCAGCCCGCTGCTGCGCGCGCTTCTGACTGGACACCTTTTCCGTCTGGAGGGCATCGGCCTTGACGAGCCCCTGTTTGAATACCTCCACGGCATCGGCGATGCGTCCAAGCTCGGACCGCTGGCCGCGCATGGGAATGTCGACTTCAAGCCCCCCGACGCCAGCCGGCTGATCGGCCCGATGAGGCCTTCGATGCCGCGCGAGATGCTCCTGATGATGGTAACCGCGCACACGATGCTCGCCAGCGTGGCAGCAAGAATGGCGCCGAGCGTCATCGCCTTCACGGTGAATTGCAGCGCTTCCGACGCTGCATCGCTCGCCTCCACTTGCCTGGCGTTCAAGTCGACCAGCCGTTGAACGGCGCTCTCGTTGGCCTCGTCGATGGGCGCGAGATTTGCGTCATAGAAGGCGTTGGCCTCAGAGTCCTTGTTCGCCTTCGACAGGTCCAGCAACTTCGGCAACTGATTCTGATAGCTGGCCCAGGACGTCTCGATCTGGTTCAGAATTGAGGACTCATCGGTCGAGAGCGGGAGCTTGCGGTAGGCGGCAAAATCGTCGGTCACCCGTTTTGACCAGGCTGAAATTGCGTCCTCGCGGTGACTCAGCTCGGCAGGCGATTGTGCCGCGATGTGCTGGGCAATCGAGAACCTGGTCGCGTTGATGTCGCCGCGCAGCTGCGAGGCGATCTGAATGCCGGGCAGGATGTCGTGCGAGACGCCACCCTCATTGGTGGCCAATTGATCCGCGCCGACATAGCTGATGATGCCGAGAACCAGGACAAGCAAGGCGAGAAAAGCAAAGGCGGCAACCAGCTTGCCCCGGATTGAGGAAAACAGCTTAAACATCGTTGAAGGCCTATTGAATGGTATGATGACTGAAGCTTGCGCGCCAAGTCTTAACGATGCGTCGCTCGGGTCCGACGGCGACGCCGAGCCGGTGGCGGCAAACTGTCACACGTATTTTCCCAGGCGAACGGGTGCGCCGGATCGGCCGGGCAATGCGTCGCTCATCGTCCGCACAGCTTACTGAGACGCACGCTCAGTGACATTCTTGCCGAAGCGATAGACTGGGGTCGCTACTCGACAACAGACACAAGAAGCAACCAATCGTGCATATGCGGCAGGATGGGCGCGCGCCAGATTCCGTCGCTGCTTCCAACGGGGCCAAGCGGGTATCTCTGCATCGACTCCGGATCGATGTAGCTCGCCTCGTATCGGACACCCGGCTCGAGATTTCGGATCTCGGGACCATCCCAGTGGTACCAGCGGAGCGGCAGGTAGATGAGCCGAACCCGACCGGGTATGCCCGCGGCGAAGGCCTTTACCGGCAATGGATAGGCCGGGTGCCCGGGCCTGATCGAGAGCTCCGCCCACTCTGGATGCACCTCGAACGTTTCGGCGTGCAGCTCACGCAGCAGCGCCTGGCCGGCGGCCAGTTGCACCGCGCCAGGGAAGAGCAATGCGTCGTCCCAGAATGTCGCGTCGAATGCACCGCCGTCCGGCCGGTTACCGGTGGGGCGGTCGCGGTCATTGGCCTGGAAAACCCCTGCTGCGCCATAGGTGTAGCCGCCGGCGCCGGACAGCATGCTCGACCAGAACGAATAGCGCTGCACGTCGGCGAGATTGGTACCGCCGTGTCCCTCGTAGGGCGGCTCGGCGTTGATGACGAGCCGGTCGGGGAACCGATCCCGTGCCGTCTCCAGCGAAGCGAGGGCATGTACCGGCGCATCCGGCAAATGGCCGGCCTGCGTCATGAAGAAATCCAGCGACTCCGGCTCCGTTGTATCGTCCCAGGAATTGCGGCGCGGGTGGAGGGTCAATGGCCGCCGGTAGGGATCGATCGCGCGGACTCGCGGGCAATCTCGGGCCAGATGGCCCGCAGGCGCTCGGTGTCGCCGGCAGGATCGGCGGAGAGGTAGTAGGGCATCGCGCCCTCGCCCGCGAGGCACCAGATGACCGGCCATGCGGCGTAGCGCGCGACGAGATAGCGCCAGTGCGCGATGAAGCGGTCCGTCCCCATGAAGAGCGCGTGGTAGCCCCAACCGCCCAGAATGCACGGCACGAGGCCCCGATCGATCATCGCCTTCAGCCGCCGATCGACGGCCTGGAAATGCGTCGGGTTGATCGACCGGTAGTCCGGAAGCCAGGGGCTCCCTCCGGCGTTGGCGTCGCGGCCGTCGAAGGGTGTCGTGTCGGGCGGAAAGCCGACGACGATCTGGGCCACGGTAAAACCCTGCTCGACACGATGGTCGATCAACCGCTGGAAATCATCGGGCCAGGCCACGCGCTCGCTGGTCAGCATCCACCACGTGTCGGCGAACCAATGGAACGGCGTGCCGTCGGCATGCTGCAGGCTGCCGCCACCAGGGCGGAGCTCGATCGGGCCCCGCTGCAGCAGGACATTTTTGTCGTCGCCGCCGACACCCACCTCGAGCGTCGCCGTCTGGCCATGGAGACCGCGATCCTCGGTATCGCTGCACTCGGTGCGCAGGCGAAACCGCCCCGTGGCCTTTGTCGAAACGCGCACCTTCCACGTCCGGCCACCATCCCAGAAAGCCGGAACGCGCATGATGGCGCCCGCGTCGTCTTCGACAACGGCGAAGACGGTGATCTCCGACCAGGGATCGGTGCGATCCTTCTGGCTCGTCAGCGTCCATTCGGCCGTGTCGTAGCGGCGAGCCCTGAGCGGGGTGGTGTCGTCGGTCATGTGCCCTCTCGGCGATAAATATGGTCAGCGGCCGCCCGCAGTTTCGGCTGCGACACGCGTCCAGGTCGAGACCTGTTTGTCGGCGATCATCGGCTGTACCGCCTTGTCGAAGCTGGTGAAATGCGCCGGGGCAAGATGTGCATCGAACGCCGCCCGATCGTCGTAGACTTCGTAGAGAAACACGAGATCTGGGCGGCCTGCATCCGTCAGGATGTCGAACTGTCGGCAGGCGGATTCCCTCTCGATGCTGTCGGCGGCCTGCCGGCGCATCAGGGGCATGAATTCGGCCATCGTGCCGGGCTTGAGCATAAACGTGACGGTGACGACGAACATGAGGCGCGGCTAGACGATGTGGTTGCGCAACGTGCCAATGCCGTCGGCTTCGATCTCGATGACGTCGCCGGGCTTCATCCAGACCGGCGGCTTCTGGAAGGCGCCGACACCCGCCGGCGTGCCGGTCGTCACCACGTCCCCCGGCTCGAGCGTGATGGTCTCGGAGAGATAGGAGATCAGCCGCGGCAGCGGAAACAGCCAGTCGGCCGTCGAGCCGTTCTGCATCAGCTTGCCGTTGAGAATCGAGCGGAGGCCAACCTTGTTGACGTCAGGCAACTCTTCGGGTGCCGCGATGACGGGCCCAATCGGGGCGAAACCATCGAAGTTCTTCCCGAGCGTGATCTGGTTGTCCTTGAACTGCACGTCGCGCGCCGAAACGTCGTTGAGCAGCGTGTATCCGAAGATGGCCTCCATCACGGCGCTTTCCGGCGCGTGCGAGAGACGCCGGCCGATGACCACGGCGAACTCGACTTCGTAGTCCGTCTGCGACGACCGCGCGGGCTTGGCGATCTTGTCCTCGTGCCCGGCGATGGCGTTGGGCAGCTTGGCGAAGAAGAACGGCTCCTTCGGCATCACCGCGTTCGGGTTTTCCTCGGCATGGCTCTTGTAGTTGATGCCCGAGCACAGAACCTTGCCCGGCGACACAGGCGCCAGCAGACGCGCCCCCTTCGCCGGTCGCCGAGGGGCAGAGGCCGCGGCAGCTTTGGCCTTGGCGAGGCCGCCTGCTCCCTGCTCGATCATCGCCCGGATCGACGGGACGACGCCTGAGAGGTCGACGATGCTATCGCCCTCGAGCAGGCCCGGCCGCGGCGTTGCGCCATCTGCAAAAGTCAAAAACTTCATGGCTTGAGGTCTTTCTTGTTCACGCCGCCCAGGACGCTGCGCCGCGCGTGGGCTTGCCGCCGCCGGCCGGAATTTCGAGCCAGTCGCCGGGGTTAAGCAGCAATGACTCGGGGGATTTGTTGGCCGTGCGCGCCACCTCCGCGAGGTGGGTGTGGAAGTCGCGCACGTCCTGATGGCAGGTCAATGCTGTAGCCAAAGCGAAGGTTCTCGTAGCGTTGCCAGGTTAGCGCCTGCTGCGCTGCCGCCGGTCCTGCCAGCGCCATAAAAATTGCCAGTAGCGGAGCTGCGCGCATCGGTGTCCTCCAGCAACACCAATGTCGGGCCGATCCAAACCGTTCCGGGGGTCGCTATCGGTCAATGATGTTGCTGAGCTGCCACTCAACACTGACCTGCCGCTCTCAACAGCGCTCCACGCCGGCTCCGGCGCTAACGCGGCCGATCTCCGCATCAACGAGCAGGAGTTGCGCGAGCGCGTGTGGAAGGAGTTCAAGGATAATTGCGCACGCTGAGGCGGTGATGCGTCTCGCCCATGGATGGAAGAAACGAACGCGCCCACCTGACCGAGCCGTTGATGAGCGGCAGCGAACGCGAGGGAGCGCTCCTTCAGTCAATAACGACGACTACGAGCTCGCGTTGCTCCACGAAGGTAGGATGAGGATTCGCACTAGCCGCGTGAGGGCGGTGTCCAGATGCCGCCGAAAACGACGAAGCCGCCGCCGTCCAGCGGGATCGGCCTTTGGGTGTTCTCGATCGGCACGTTGATGGTGCTGCCGGCGTAACCCGGAATGGAGATGGTCAACACTTCCTGGCCGCCATGAGTACGCCAAACGTGTGTTACCTCGCCCACGACCACGACCTTGTCGCCGGTCTTGAAACTTCGTGACTCTGCGTTCATGGAACGACCTCTCAAGATCTACCTCAGCCTAAGCCCCAGCCGCTCCGCGCGGCAATGCAATTTGCCTATCGACAACGGATATTAGGAGATCACGATCGCCGGCACTTCGACGGGGGGCAATAGCGGGAGCGCCGCCGCTCGGCGCGACTTTCATCCATCTAGATTGCGGCCGCCATGCGGACACTTACTCATTTCGCCGGCGATTTTCTCGCAGAGGACTCGGCGTCGACGCCGCGCGGCAAGAGGCGGCAGAGATCCTTGCCGAGCTCGTCCGCGATGAGGTGCCAGTGGAAGGCAGGCTTCCCGATGTGGTGGTGAACGTCGCCGATTGGCAGCGGCGCGGACTCTTTAGCGTCGAGATGAGGTTTGCGCGTGCGAACTGATGGGCGTCTGCCCGTGCGCCCAGGGGTTGACGTTTGACCAGATAGGTGTGGCCCTTGCCGACCAGGATTGCTCTTGCTTACGACCACCCGGCTTTGCTGCGCGGCCTCGCCGATCTCCTCGTTGGTTTCGCGTAGTCGGGGGCAGCGCTCGAGGTGGAGGGTCTGCAAGACCTTATCCGCCAGGATAAACCCTGCAGTCATCATTGCTGATCTGAGCATGCCTGGCGATGCATTCGCGGCTATTCGAGGGGCCGCCGGCGTAAATGAGGACTGCCCGCTGAGTACCCCATGGTGGCAGCTAACTATGCCGCGGTGCGGGCGGCGTTGGCCAGGTAACACCAGTTTGGCAGAGCGGCGCGGCCGACGCTGACAAAGAGCCCGCGACTAAGGTAATTGCAAAAAGACCCGGCCCCGCCGAAGCGAAACCGGGTCTGCGAGTGTCGACACCATTGCTTTGCTGTTTTTTGTAACAATGGCCAGGGGCTTGTTTGGCCATAGTGCATTGCTGTGCAACCTTTTCCTCTCGCATCTGTTTTATCTTCTCTCCCACAAGGATATTCTTTTGACCGACACCAAACGGCGGCTCACGGGCACGCTTACGCTGCCCGCCGGGCGCTCTCACGCACGCGAAAAGATGCAGACCCAAACGGGCGTTAAGCTGACGCTGGTCTCCCATTCCAGGAATGACGAGCAGCGCTTCGTGAAACCGGAAAACCGCATCTGGTCCATGAAGCACTAAAGTGCCTTTGGAAATTCCTATCAGTTGTGCACAAGCATGTACTGATGTGCGGGCGCGCTGAAGCGCCTTACCGAAAGCCCCCAGATGCCAGCCGACTTGCCCCATGACCAGCCGGCCGGAATGATGCCGCACCGCCGTCTTGTCGCCTTCGCCGGCGGGTTCATTGCGACGGCGCTGCTGCTCTACCTGCTCGCCGAATTGCTCCCAATGATATCGGTTTCCTAGAAACGCCGACCGACCTAGAGTACGGCGCCCATTGTCAGGTGCGATGCGCAGGCGCGGCCCACGAATGGCCCGCTGGTCAGATCGTCACTCGACAAGAGCTGCTAGAGGCCCCGTCACCGCGCGCGTGGTGACATGGTTTCTAGCAGTTCGCCGCATCGTTCTTCCGCTCGGAAAGTTATGACCTTGAGGAGGGCAGGTTGAAACCCGATCGACTATCAACTTGTCTGGCTGTGATCCGCTGGGAAAGTACGACCCTGGCCAGGGCGGTCGACGTGCCCAGGTCAACGGTCGAGCAGTGGCTGGCAGGAACGACCCCCATTCCACGGGCGGTTGCATCCTGGATCGAAGCCCTATCGTTTCTGCATGAGACGGCCGAAGCATCTAAGCCTGCAACTGCGGGAGAGGGCTTCATCGAGGTCCGCGCCAATGTAGAGCACATTCCGGTTTACGCCTATCACCGGCTTCGACGACTGAGCATCAGCCCGATTGCGCTGGCGAGTCTGTTCGGAACGGACGACGAGGGGGCGGTATTTTTTCTGGTCTCCCGCGGCCTGGCCACCCGCATCGATGATACCCTTGCCATCACGGAAGGCGGCAGATCTATCGGCGGAATTGCGCCGGAGAGCTAAGCCTTGAGTCCATCCCGGGCGCGGTTTGAGGCTGGTAATCCCGGCCGCGCATCAGGTGCCATCCGCCGCGCTCAGTTGATCGAGACATCCGCAGCCGGGCGATCGCTAAAATCCAAGTTGCCAAGGACGGGACCTTGGTCCGAGCAACGCAATAGCGGATTCCGCGTTCAGTAGCTCGCACGATGAATCCCGACCTGCATAGCCCCCAACGCCCTGAGGTCGGGGTTCGCCACTGACGAGAGCTCCGCGCTGCCCAATAGGTAGTCGCGGAGTTCTTCATTTGCGCTTGGCGAGGCGGATGATTTCGCGCAGTTGCCGGGTCAGCGTAGGGCCGGCGATTTGCTCCTGCCTGTATCCTTCGTCGCGGAGAGCATTCCGGATGTCTTCCACCGTCTGGAAATGCCCGGTTGCCGCCAGTTCGAAGGCACGCTCTAGCGCCGTTTTTCCAGCTTCCATCGGAAGGTCGGGCCTAGTGCCTGGCCCGCTTTTCGGCCGCCGCAAACTCATCGGCCCTTTCGCGGCCACGACCGGCGGGCTGCAGGACCGACCGCGCATCGGCAGCCGAGAGGCCAAGCTTTTTAGTAAAGTATTTCACTTCGTACTGCTCTTTGCTTGAGACGAGTTTTCGATCCATCGAGACCATCATTGTCTCCCTTCAGCAAACTAACGGCGAGCCACCCGTCGCCGTTGCTATTCGTGCATGAGCATCCGCGCCGGTAGGACCCACGGTTCGAGCGGACCTCGGCCACGCCAAGGTTGGGTGCGGATGAGCGGAGGAAGATCATAAGTAGAAGTCACGATCACATCAGCGCGAACGATCGGGGCGATCGAACTCTCTTAGCACGGGCGTGCAGCTCGAAGATTCCGAGGCAGCCCGATCTGCAGGATGCCGTGCGAGATGGCCAAGAGTTTTCGAAAGATGGTGGGACTGGACGATGAGCGTCGCCGATGACACGGGCTGTGTCGTGTTCACTCTCAAGTTTCAGCGAATATCACGGGGTAGCTTCGGAGCCGACCAGCCTTCCGGAGTAGTGACTTGACGGCTGATAGCATCATCGTACGCTTGCCGGCGTACGATGATCTCCAAATCTATGGTCATCAGAGCCCCGGTTCGCCCCTGCAGCCGGGGCTCGCCCAATAGGCTGCTTCCAATGAAGCGTCAGATGTTCGGCAGAGGCGCGACGCTCAGTCACTAGGCCAGTTCGAGCAGGAGCGAAAATGGGAGGGACGCAACCGTCTCCGCGTCCTTGTTGGCAATCTCGATGGACTGATCGGCGATTGGCCCCGCTAGGGCGCCCTGTTCCGTAATCTCGCGGACTTGATCAACAGCAGAAAAAGACGCCAGCGCGAGGTCGGCAAAGACCGCCCCCACCTTATCCTCGAATTAGGTGTCTTCCTGGCGGATGTGAAAGAAGTATCTGTACATGCTACCGTACACGAGGGCCGCGGCACCGGCTGCAAAAGCGCAGTTAGCCGATTGAGTGAAAGGCTGCCGTATCTCACCTGAGATACATGGCAAGTGGAAGGTCAGGTATTGAACTCAGCCACCACGATGTACGTCGCAATTATGTTCTCCCGACTGTTCGATAGACGACGCTCACGACGCGTCCCCCCTCCGGAGCTATCTCGTTCAACTCCTGCTCTAGCCGCATCGGGTCGTCTGGTATTTCCCGAACCGCATACGAAAAAC
>Ga0068853_100001576_pt1 | contig 16613 bp, 35 predicted proteins | sample KBSCornC32_FD_65655 | JGI IMG/M metagenome (GOLD analysis project Ga0068853, IMG submission 65655) | Corn rhizosphere microbial communities from Kellogg Biological Station, Michigan, USA - KBS Corn C3-2 | ecosystem: Host-associated > Plants > Roots > Rhizosphere > Soil ...
CCCTAGTTGTCAAGTGCTAAGCGATACACAACTGTGGATAACTTTGTGGACAATATTAGATGCAGGCGTGATACACTTGGGTTGCTTCCGAACATTGCAGTACTTTTGACGCGTATCTTACCGTGTCACTTTTGTTGTATTCACAGAGTGCTAGAGAACTGATCCGATTCTCGCATCTGTATTTGGGACAACTTAACGTTGGCGAAAGAACGAAAAATTCGGCGCAAGAGTGCGGCTAAGAAAGCCGCTAAGTTAACGTCTGCACAAGAGCAGCGCAAGATTGAAAAATTACTAGGCGAAGAGTTCGACAGTTTAGCGCAGGCAAGACGAGCGCTAAAGAAAGAGTCTCAGCCGGTAAAAGAAGAGAAGCCTAAGGGGAAAAGTAAATCAACATCAAAGCGCGCTCCAGCATCGCCAGAACTAAAACGACGTAGACGAATTGCAGATGCATTAGCTAATAACGATATTCTAAACATACCGCGTGAACATAAACATAAACTAGTGCAGAAGCTTGGACACAAAGAGTATATGAAACGGTTACGTAGATGGGCTCATGATCATGAAGAGGATTTAGCATTGCAGGCAGACAACCCGTATTTTTATCACGGTAAGGGTTGATCACACAAAAGGAGATAAGAACATGAGTGGTGGAAGCTACAACTACGCATTTGAGAGAATCGAACGTTACGCAGAAGATATGCGCGATTTGGCAATGGAAATTGTTAATCGAAGTGCAACACCTAATCGCGTGCAGTTAGCCGCATGTCTAGTTAGTTACTCTAAGATGCTCCTTAAAATACAAGAATGTTTGCACGATATTGAGTGGGCAGATTCGGGAGATACTTCAGACGAATCGGCAGAACAAAGTATTGTTAGGTTTCTTGAGTCCATTTAACAATGCGCACCTGTCCCACTTGCGGCACTCCCGTTACATCTCGCCGTTGCGATGCGCGTTACTGTTCGCGTAAGTGTCAACATGATACAACGAATCACGTAGCGCGAACGATTCAACGTAAGCAATCGCAGGTTGAGTTTATTGCGGTAGACGGTGAATCGCGTCCCGATGGAAACACGAACAAGTATCACATTCTGTCATGTGGTGACGCGACACTGTACCGGAACGGTGAGCGCTTAGAATTCGCTGAGATATGCCGGTTCTTATATGATCAGTTCTTACTGAACCCGCACGCGGCATATGTTGGTTACTATCTCGGATACGATTTCACTTATTGGTTGCAGGGATTACCGGCTGAACGCGCACGCATGTTGTTCAGACCTGAGTTACGAGCGCGTACATTAAGCGGTAATAATCGGATGCCGTTTCCTGTCGAGTATCAGGGATGGGTATTTGACATTCTCGGAATGAAACGATTTAAACTCTGCCCGGTTGAGAGCACGAAATGGATGTATATATGTGACGTTGGACCGTTCTTTCAAACGTCATTCCTAAAGGCGATTGATCCTAGTAAGTGGCCGTCACCTGTATGCACGCAAGAAGAGTACGACATTATCGTAGAAGGTAAGACGGCACGCGGACAGGAAACACAAACCGATGAAGAAATGATCAAGTATAACCTACTTGAAAATCGGTTGCTGTCGCGACTAATGGAACGGATGCGCGACGGTTATAAGAAGATGGATATCAAGATTCCCGCACGCAACTGGTACGGACCCGGCGCAGCGGTAAATGTTTGGTTGAATAACATTAACGCGCCGCGTGCAAGTGAACGTAAGACAGAGATTGAAGATGCATTGAGAGCCACTTACTATGGTGGACGGTTTGAGATTACAACACATGGTCCGGTGGGAACACTGTATGAGTATGACATTAACTCTGCATATCCTGATGCAATGAGTACACTTCCGATGGAGGGCGGGAAGTGGAAAACAGACGGCGACCTAAACGATAAATATTGTTTGATGCATTGTGAAGTCGAAGGCGCATCAGATTGGTTAGGTCCAGTACCGCATCGAGAACGTAGCGGAAAGAGTGTATGTTATCCGGCAGTAGTACGGGGATGGTACTGGGCGCACGAACTGAAAGCCGCAAAGAAAGCCGGTTTGATTCGTTCGCTGAATGTGTTGGAAATATATAGATACGTTCCCGGTGTAGACTTCAAACCGTTCGCCGAATTGCGTACACTGTACGATGTGCGTATTAGTGTCGGCAAGGAAACGCCGCAAGGCAAAGCTATCAAGTTAGTTTATAACTCTGGGTACGGGAAGTTAGCACAGTCCGTTGGACAACCGAAGTTCGCGAACACGTTATATGCATCGCTCATTACATCGCACTGTCGCACGAAGATATTGGATGCTGTAGCGACACATCCGAAAGGCGCGGAAGCCGTAGCGATGATTGCAACCGATGGCATTTACTTTACGTCACCGCATCCGAAGTTGAAATTATCCGACACAGAGTTAGGTAAGTGGTCGCACTCAAAGCGTACAGAAATGTTTTTGATTAAGCCGGGTATGTACTTCGACGGCGAAGGTAAGGTTAAGTCAAGAGGCATCGGCAACCGTGACGTGTACAAGTTACGGGAAACGATTCGCAACACGTGGGAGTCTTGGGATTGGAGCGGTAACGAGTGGCCGAAGTTCGAAGTCAAACCGGACTTTCTAATCATCTCACCGCGTGCGGCTGTCCATCGTGGAACATGGGACCAAGCCGGGATTGTATGCGGAGAACCTTTCATACACTCATTTGATCCACGTACGAAACGTTATTACGAATTCCCTCTTGAGCAGTTTCGCGGAAAAGCAGTACGTACGAATGTGATGCCGATTAGTCGAACGGCATTACGTGACCGTCAGGATGTGGTGGAATCAACACCGTATGATAAGCGTTTCGGTGTTGCAATGATGGAACCGGGTGACGCAGGTTATAGCGGACTCATATCCGAATCAGAAGGTGAGTCAGTACCGATTGTTTGAAAAGGAGATAAGATGGAATCAATTACCCCGCGTGAACTGATTGATGTAGCGCTGAAACTAATGGATTCTGATGAAGAGCATTTACTTATTCATGGGTGCATTATGTTTAAGTGTGTGCGATGCGAATCCGCATTGAGCGCTTTTAACCAAGTAACATTTTACACGATGTTGCGTCATGTACAGGAGTGTGGAAAGTGAAGATAACTCTTACCATCACTACACCTCACAACTTAGCGCAGCACGAACAACGAACAGGCGCAACAACCGCAAAGCAGGTTGTAACCGGTATCATTGCGAACGCGCTTGACGAATTCACGCGCAACAATGAGTTACCGCTCGTGAGTGGCAATCCGTCGCGTGCTAACTTTGAAACTGTGTACGGCGAACACGTAACTGTTAAGGTGGCTCATCGATGAGACATAACATCGCAACGGTTCTTATCTGTTGCCGGGAAGCGATCAACTTACAGTACCCGGCTAAGTTGTATCCGCCATTCACGCGCACGGCAGAGACTATTAAGTTTCTGCATGGTGCGGCGGAAGGATTACGCGTCTATGAACGTCGCAACGAAGCCGGGATAATCGACGATATCATTGCGGGGATTAAGCGCGACGGGTTAGCGCATCTTGACGCAAAGATACGGGAAGCGGAAAACATGCGCATGGCAGTGAGCGCGAAAGTGGAGAGCGAGTGTAGACATCTTCGTAAGAGTACACATCCAGCAACTCGCGATATTTGGATATGTTTAGATTGCGGAATCAATCAGGATGGAGAGTATGACACGCCAAGAACGTCTTAACTACGCCATCGCAGCAGCGCGCGCGAACTGTACGCGTGTAAGTGATCCTAGCTTATCCGGGTTAGGGTCGAAGGTTGTTACCTGTCCAGAGTGTGACGGAACTGGACTCCCACATAACACGCACTTCCGACACATTGAATTCTGTAAAGCGTGCAATGGTCGGGGATACATTTCCGTTGCACAACCTAAGCCGGTTAAGGGTATTGACTTCGACGTGTGTAAACGCCATGACGCGACTAGGTAAGTACCGTTGTAAGTTGTCCATCCGTTCCTTTCGATGCATCGTTAGTTGTCAGTTTCCATGCATCGGTTTACGTCAACGATTGATCACGAGTATCTTTATGGAGAACGTAACATGACTGTAGGGGATTTGCGCAAGATGCTTGAAACGTTGCCGGATTCGTTCGCGGTTCGTCTCGACTGCAAGAGTGACGCGCAGGAACACGTGCGCAATGTCAGCATTGAACAAGGCGCGATTGTATTGCGTCAACACATGCTAACAGTGAATAAGGTGGTGGATACGATCACGGCATACGATGGAGTTGAGTACATTATTGAAGTCGCTAAGGTGAAGTTTCCTAGCGTCGTTCAGATGCCGCACCCAGTACATTCTCAGTTGCGTCGTAGTGTAGAACGTGGAAGTAACAATGTCGCGTGATCAGTTACATGACAAGTTAGGGAACGTGATACTGTCACTAACTGGCGTCACGTTCCTTGTGGTAATGATTGCATACTATGTGTGCAAGTAACATTTTCCAATTGACGAACTAACACTTTTAGTGTATCCTGTCGGACAAGGCGCTATGACTCCATTGTTGGATTTACACACTGACACATCAGGTGTCTCATGTAAGCAGGGGATATCTGCCATGTTAGTGAACTGGGTTAGTGTGCGTAGTAAGATGACACATTTTGGCGCGTTAGTGCTCACATGGTTTTGGACTGAATACTTCACCAATGACGCGTTCAAGAATGGTTTCGACACATGGGTACATGGTTTGCCAACGTATATGAGAGTGTTATTCGGCGCGTCGATAAGTTTCTACGCATGGTACCGGAACCCGAAACGGAAGGAGCAACAACAATGAGCGCAGTATTTCAGGGGATTAAGCAACAAGGAGATTCTGCGTCTGATGGCGCAACCGCAACATGGACAATTGCCGGGATACAAGGCGCTCCGAATGGACCCGATTTTAGCGGCGTTGCTCCGACGATTCCGGGTCAACTCTCTGTTGATAACGCGGCATTCAATGCATCGTATGGATGGAATCTTGACATTCAATCTGTACGGAAAACGTACGGGTTCGGACCTATCAAAAAGATGCGCGTTCAAATCGGTAAGTTGCGCTCATGGTTCGATGAAAACGGGCATTACTTCAAATCGGGACGCGTATGGATTTACATTCCGTCCACTGGAGAAGTGTTCTGTGTATCGTCACAGAATCCTCTTATGTTTAGCGCGTTTACGGCTGCTCCATCGGATAATCCGGAAGAGTTCAATTTGGAGTACAACCTGAACGTACCGCCGGATACTGTCATTCAAGTGTGGGCAGAAAGTGACATTTCTACTGGCGCGTTTGTATCGTCGCCGCGTACGTCGATCACCGTAACGTTGTTTAATCGCTAAGGCGAATCGCAATAAAAGGAGATAAGGCACAATGAAATCTGGTATGCAAATGATGTTGGAATCGATGCTCGGACAAGAGGGAGTCCAAGCTATTGAGCAAGTGAAACAAATCATTCCCGCAGTTCCGCAACTCATTGAGAACATCAAATCCGAACACAAAGCGATACGGGAACAGATGGACAGAATGGAACTACTACTCAACCGTATCGCGACACAGAACAATTTGATGTATGGCAAGATGGAGCAACTAGAGTTTAAGGTTGATCCGAACAAAGTGGAAGAGATGCCACCAACATTAGCGCATCACTTAGAGCAACCTGAAAACGCTGACAAGTTTGTTTCGCAACTCGTACCGTAAAGGAGCGTGAACCGTGGAAGCAACCGAAACCGTAACACGTACCGTGGAAGCTTCACCTACCGGTACGGTTGAAACTGTAGAGACAACCGTCGAACGCGACGAAGGAGATATAACAGAATCATGGCTGAGCGCACAATTCGCAAGCGTCGGGGAGCAGGTAGCGTCACGGTTATCAGTGCTGGAGAGCCAACACCAAACAATGTTGGAGAACCAAGCGCAAATGTTGAACCGGATGCCGTCGAACTTAGTGGAGTTGTTGAGCCAACAACAATCGACGATTACAACGTTGACGAACCAATTGACGGACTTGGCGACACGTTTGTTGACCCCGCCAGTGCAACCGGTAGCAGTAGCGATACCGGAACCGGACGCAAGCGTAGAAGTGATTCCGGAACCCGTCGCGGTGGCCGTCGCTCAAGAGCCAGTGCGTCCGAGACGACGAACAGTATAGCAAATCTGTTGTTCTCTGTTCGTCTCGGAATGGCGAACATGTTAAGGAGTGAGATACTACCACTCACACCTGAAGAGTCTCAGCAGTACGCTAAGGCCATCACGAACCTGTCACAGTATTATGACATTCCCATTGTCAGTGAAAAGGCTCTTGCATGGGTTAACTTAGCAACAACCATTGCAGCTATCGAGGGACCGCGATTCATGGCTGCAAAAATGAACAAGCGTAACAAGCAACCTAAGGTTGTCACGTTCGAACAGCCGGTTGTAAAAGCTAACCAAGGTGATTGATCTAATGCCGAAGCCGCGTTACATTATGCCTCCCCATCCCTTAACACTTGAGCAGGCTATTGCTCGTGAGGAGGGATGGTATCTAAATACTGTCACTCGCTGTCAACGGAATCGTAATCCGGGTAACATAGTGTACGGTATGTTCGCGCAACATCACGGCGCAACCGGAAGCGATGGACGATTTGCAATCTTCGCCAGTGCCGATGATGGATTTGCAGCGCTTAACGCACTACTTAACGGCCCCGAATACGCGCACCTTACGATAGAGGAATGCATTCGCAAATACGCGCCATCATCAGAGAATGACACTGAAGTGTACATTAACAATGTCTGCCATTGGACAGGTTACACACGTCAACACGTGTTGAATACTTTTCTGACTACTCCACCTGAAAGAGCGTAACGAATGTTTCGTCTACCGAATTCGAAACAACGTATTGCGTTACTAGGATCAACCGGTAGCGGTAAAACGCTCGGAGGATTGTGGCACTTATCACAAGCAAATTTTGACAGTATGCCGTGGACGATTATTGACTTTAAAAAAGACGAGCATATAGAAGGAATACAGAGAGCACATCATGTGTCGTCTAGTGAACGTCCAAAGCGTGCCGGTTTGTATGTATTACAGCCAGAACCGGAAGAGGACATTTCAGGTTATCTTACGCATGTTTGGCGTGGAGGTAGTCATGGTGTTTTCGTTGACGAAGGTTTTGTAATGAGTGAAGTTGCCGCGAATGAGCAGCGGTTTAAAACACTACTTACACAGGGTCGTTCGTTGCGCGTTCCCATGATCATTTGTTCGCAACGACCCGCATGGATTACGCGATTCGTTTTCAGTGAGGCAGACTTTGTACAGATGTGGCGCTTGAATGATATGCGCGATCAAAAGACGGTTGAGAGTTTCTTACCGCGTGACGCTTACAAACGGATGCCGGATTACCATTCTCTGTACTATGACGTTGGTAAGAATAAGTTAACGTATCTGAAACCGGTTCCCGATGAAGCTACTACGTTACAGAAGATTGACGATAGACTGAAACCGATTAAGAAAGCCGTCTAAGTACGCGCTAACTTTCTTGTTGACAATCACTTAATTTCAGGTTAGAATGCGAGTTACGAGCAACATAACCGCATCAGTTTCAAAACAAGGTGACGTTACATGGCATCTGACAGTGTAGTTATCACGTGGAGTGTAACGAACTGGATTACTGTCATTCTGATGGCTGCGATTGGATTCTTTCTAATCGGACTCGGAATGAAGTTCTATCAGTCGCGCACTCAAGGAGCGTAACAGTATGTTGAACTGGGCGCTCCTGAAACAACCGCTTAACTGGGTGATCATTTTGTTTATGCTCATCCTTGCCGGGATTGCTGGTCACTTAGTGCTGTCAGCATTAGGCGTCGAACCTGCAACCAATGACGCGCAGTAATAACCCGTTCTCTCCTACGGTCCGTTAGGAGCAACCAAGAGAGGATTTGTAAACATGACAGCAACAGCAACACTTACACCCGCGCAAGCGCAGCAGAAAGCAGTGCAGGCTAATTTGCTTGCACGTCAAGCGGTTCTAGCACGTTCCGTTGATATGCTACAGCCTGTCCAATCATTCACATTCAATCCCGCGCAACTGAACCCGCTCGTGATCACGCTTCGTAACGTTGGACTTTTGAAGCGCGTTCTGCTTCCGTTTACGGCGACGATTCAGAACACCGATGGGGCGCTTGACTTGACACTTACGGATTTCGGTTTGTCGAATTTGTTTTCCATGATCACTTACACCGATTTGTCCAACAACCAGCGCGTGCAAACTCCCGGTTGGCATCTGTCGCTAGTGAACAGCATTAAGCATCGCAAGCCGTACGCGTCCGGTTACGCGCTTATTACCGACGATATGGCGAACTACGGCGAGAACTATAAGGTGATCAATTCGCCTGCAACCATTGCGCACGGAACTACGGCGACAGTTCGCGGCGTTCTCGAAATTCCCGTTGCGTACAACGACGATGACTTGCGCGGTGCGGTGTTCGCGAACACCTATAACGCAACACAGAACGTTACGCTGCAAGTTAACCAATCACCATTTTCCGCAGCCGGTACGGATTCGACGTTCGCGATTTACAAGGGAACTACGAGCGCCGTTATCACGTCGATTACCGTGACGAATTATCAGCACTATTTGGATCAACTGCCGCAGGGTCCACAAGGCGCGGTACTTCCGTTGCTGGATATTTCGACGGTTTACGAGTTGAAAAATACCTCACTCGGACCCGTCACTGCGAATCAGGATTTTGCATTCCAGTATCCGAACTTCCGTGACATCCATTCCACGTTCCTGATTTACAACAAGGATACGTCAACAGATACCGGGCGCGGTACGAGTGCAGCATCCGACATCAATTATTGGGCGCTTCAGTCGGCGAACTTCACCAACATTTGGAAGCGTTTCCCGCTCGACTTGGCGCAGCCAACACGTGACATTCTTTCGACTGATCCGCCGGTGGGATGTTACTACTCCAGTTCCCGCCGCAAGCCGATTTCATCGAATCAGTACGGTAACATTGAGATTGTTCTGAACGCCATTAACGCGACGGCGAACAGCAAGCTTTATGTCGGACTCGAAATGATGAACTATCCCAACATGGTTGTGAACGCGGGTTCGTTGCAGAGCTAGTTAGACGTTCCGGGTAGGTTTGACTTATCTCCTTTCCTGACCCGGGTGAGTGGCGGTATTCTCCCAAGGCGTACCGCCACTTTAAAATTCACTTTGAGGGAACGCGATGAATTCGGGATTAATTTCAAAATTCTTTGCATGGGGAACGTCGCCACTTAACGATGACGCAACTGTCGCGCAATGGGCTGGCGGTTTGGTTGTCGTTCTCGCTGTCGCGTTTCTGTGGTCAACCGTTGTAAAAGAAGTCGTTGAATAAACCGCATCCTTACGGTTGCGCATTTCGAATAAGGAGAACCGGGAATGAATATCAAGCAACTCATCGTTGACGAACTGAAGAAAGTTCTCACCGACGCAGAGCAGTCGGAACTTGCGCACGGATTGAAAACTTTTGTTGAGAACGAACTTGAATTGATTGAGGCTGGATTGAAAACTTTTGTTGAGAACGAACTTGAATCGATTGAGGCACGCATTAAGGATTACGTTGATGCGAAGTTCTCTCAACTCTCTACCGTTGCAGCTACCGCCACAATGGGCAAACCCACTACTGAATCCGTTCCTGATTCCGACAAATGAACGGCGACATTATCCTGTCACGTGCATCGATACCTGATGCACTTGACTCAATCGATTCACGGCTAAAGTTTATTGAAGCGTTAGCCGTGCAGCACTTAGTACAACTTCGCAACCAAGAAAGGGAAACCGTGAAATCATACCACTGGGTTACCGTACTTCTGGTACTGTTTGTTGTGTACCTCATCGGCGTTAAGTATCCGTCATTCGGCGCATCTGCACTGTCGAAGGTTGGACTCGCTTAACCAATGTCGCAGACTAGCACCATTGCCGCGTTCCTTGTTATCGGTTTTCTCGTGTTCATTACCGCACGCGGGGAACTGATACAGTACCGTGAAGTGTTGGGAATCTGAATGCCATTCGCGTTAATCATTATCGGTATCGTTCTGTTAGTCTCTAGCGTGCGCAACACGCAAGATGACTTGTACACGCTTGTCAAAGGCGATTTTACGGGACAGAACAACTACTTGTATTGGATGGTTTCGATTCTCATTATCGGTGCGCTCGGATACGTCGAAGCATTGAAACCTATTTCGCGTGCGTTTCTAGCACTCTTGATAGTCGTTCTGTTTCTGTCACACGGTGGAGTCTTAACACAACTTAATGCGCAACTGTTTCATGGTGCAGCTTATCAAGCGGGAACAGGAGCGGGTTCTGTTGTCGGTAACATCTTCGATAACATTTTAGGTGGCAGTAATACTGTCGCATCAAACGATACCGGTACGGGTTTTGGTGTACCTAACTCGCCCGGTTTCGATCAGTACGGAATTGAGATTCCGTTAGCGCCTGCACGTCCACACTAAGTAAAGGAGCACGTACCATGAACGATGTTTGGGGCGGATTAGTTTCCATCGGTGTTGCAGTAATCGCACTTGCAACACTCGCCGTTATCGTGTCGAAGAATGCCAACACATCAGGCGTAGTGTCATCACTTGCCGGTGGACTTGCGCAGGATATCGAAGCCGCTGTATCACCTGTTAGCGGCGGCGGATTCGGAACCAATGTACTCGGCTATAATTCCATCACGAACGGTGGCGGATACAACAACGTTTTCTAATCACGCGTCTGTCGCAACACATTACGCGTATCAATTGGAGTGACACGGTGATTACATTCCTACCGTTCTGGAAACGTCGCAAGGTGACGAACACGCAACCGGGTAACGGTTTGCTTGGTGCCGTCATCGGCGAAGTGTTGCACGCAGGTGCAGACTTATACGCGCCTGCACACAAGGCAACTGATCCTGCAATATCGGTGACAGGTACCGGATACATTCCACAGTTCTATGGTATCAATGCACTGCAACCGCCACCATTACGCGCCGTTATGGTTGCGGGTCAAGCTGGGTTAGGCGGTCCGCAAGCCGGATCAATTTACTTTGCGCCGTTAGTTGACCCTGATACGTTGAACCCATCTGAGTAGGGAAAGGAGAACGAAATGGAACGCATTAAAGAATTGTTCTCAAAGCATCCTTACTTAGCGAGTGGTGGAGCGGTAGTAGTGTTCGTTATTTTCTACTATCTATTCTCGCGCTCGGGTTCGGGTGGAGCAACAACTATCAGTGCATCGTCCGGCACTGATGCGCAAACCGCCGCGATTAACGCGCAAGAATCCATTGCTCAGTTGCAGAGTCAGACACAGTTAGGACTCGCAACAATTCAAGCGAATACGGCGACAGAACAAATCAACGCAGCGCATGACGTAGCGTTGACAACAACCAATGCACAACTCGAAGCGCTCAAGTCAAACAACGAAACACAACTTGGACTTGCGCAGGTTCAAGCCGGAGTTACTGAAGCTTCGTCGAAGTCGCTAGAGGATATCGTTACCGCGCAATATTCGGCGCGTACGAGTGCGCTTGCTACGGTGTACGATTATCTGAAGTCGTTGGCGTCGAATCAGGCGGATGTGCAAAAGTCAGCGATTAGTGCACGCACTACGTTGGATCAACGCGTAATTGATTCGTTGAGTGACGTTCACAATTCTGCGTTACGTGCTGGCGTTCTCAATTCAATTGTCACTGGCGATTCGTCGGCTGCTGTATCGTCGCAACAAGGCGTTGCAGCGGATACGATTAACGGACAGAATAACGTTACCAGCATCGTTAGCGGCGTTCTTAGCGCACTGTTTTAAGGAGCGGGAAACATGAACAAATACGCGAGTTTGATTTGGTCCGGCATTCTTGCTCTTTTGGCCATCGGCGTTATCGTGTGGATTATTCGTGAGTCGAGTGAACAGGTTGATGACTCCTTGCGTGCCGCACCTATCGCACCCGATGAAGGTGCCGAAACGCTTAACGGTTTATCACCATTGAACGCACAAGTAGAAGTTGCGCCTGCATTCCTTACTTACAACGTTCCACAGCCGGGTAACGTCGCGCCTATCAATGACTCCAATCAGGATTCGCTTACGATGGGGCAACTGTTCTCACTAGGCGCGTACGGCGCACAAGAGTCAGTTGACAACCTGTTAGCGGTTGGACTTCCCGCTTCCGACTTTACGGACATTTCCCAGTACAACTAAAAGGAGCGCACATGCGTGCATTTAACTTTCGTGCAACAAGTTTGACAAGCATTACGCCATCGTATGAGAACGCTATTGCAGCCGGTTCTCTGTCGCATACCGGTAACAGTGTGCGACCGATCGGAGCGCCTGCAAAAGTTGTTACTACTCGTGTAGCCGATTTGGTGCAACCATCTTCGTACACTGCTCCCAAAGCTTCACCCGCACGCGTTACGCAACCGGGAGTTGCACGCAGTTTCATCGGCGGTTCCGTCGCACCTGTCGCGAACCCGGTAGTTCACACTCCATCGATTCGCGGTATTCTGGGGAACTAACTTGGCAGATTTGTTACCACAATTGCCGACACTTCCCGCCATATATACGGGAGCACTAGACGCTACAACAAATGCGTCTGGTGCTGCTCCGTCTAATGATGACGGAATTATGAGTCAAGGTGGTCAGTGGATTGGTTCTCATCTTCCGTTCGGAGATGCGTTCAAGAATTACATGAACAAAACATTTCCCAGCTTATCTCCCGGTGGAAGCGCTAGTTTATCGTCAATTACGTGGGGAAGAGTTGCAGCGTTTCTTGTCGGCTTATTATTGATTGGTGGAGCGGTACTGTTATTCAAAGAAAATGTCAGTGTAGTTCAAGCTGTATCTAGAACTGCACGGAGAGCAACTACGCTATGAAAGCAAGATTGTTTCTGTTAGGTGTCGCGCTTACGATGCTTGTTGCGAGTGTTGCACATTCGCAGACTTGCAACAACCATAATGCAACTGCGACTATCACCGATAGCGATGGACAGGTTTGGGCTAACGGATCGTACACTGTCGCGTACTACAATCCCGCCAGTACACAACCTCCTGTTTGTCGCTCGACTGGCGTACCAATCAAGGTAAACTATTCGGGAACGATTAACGCATCGGGACAGATTACGCAATCACTTCCCGATACCTCTTCCACTGATCCTAGCGGACAGTGGATTTTTACCATACAGTCCAACACGTCCGCCGCTCCATCTGTTATGCGTCCGGTTACGTTGACGGCTAACACTTCGTTTTCGTCTACGTGGTCAGCGCAAATTATCGCTCCCCGTTTCGCGGCAGTGTACGCGGGTCAGTTAAGTTTCGGTTACAGTGACAGTGAAGTTACGTCACCCGCTGAAGGCAAGATGTACCAGAGAACTACTGACGGTGTTGTGCGTTCCTATCATGGTGGAGTGTGGCAGAATGTTGGTGGTGGTGGCGCGTCTGGAGTGTCATGGGCAAACGACTTGAGTGGTTCGACGAACACGAATCAGATTGTTGTCGGTTTGCGTGGTCATGCATTGCCGCTACTGGGTTCCGGTTTCTTGAACTATGACGGTACGCAATGGTTGTTCTCTACGCCTGTCACGTTCGCGGGGGATTTGAACGGTTCTCTTTCGTCACAAACAGTTGTTGGTTTACGCGGCGTCACTCTGCCAACGTTAACGGGTAATACTGGTGCGCTCACTTACAACGACAATACTGGTACATGGTCGTTTGGTGGAGCAGGTTCCGTTACGTCCGGCATAGGTACTCCCGTTGCGACGGGGCAAACGTGTAACGCTAATGCTGTCGGTACTCTGTACGTTGACAGAACCAATGTTGATTGGTACATGTGCAAGGCCATTGTTGGACCGTCTTATATTTGGGCTATCGGTTCGTGGAACAGTGTACAGGCAACAAACACACCCGGCGCAAATGTCGGCTACTCGTGCGTCTCTAATGGCACGCAGAATAGTTGTACATGGCAAGCGCCTAGTGGTGGTGAGTGCATGACACCGATGACGGTGCAGGGAAGTGGTAGTAGTAACACAATCACTTGGACGAGCATTCCCCAGACGTGCAAGAGTTTGCTGATTACAGGATGCATTGCGGATGCGGGAAACGATGACGCTAGACTAGTGTTCAATTCCGACACTTCCACAATCTACACACGTGCATATGCGTTTCGCGGACAGACGAACATTCAGGGGTTCGATAACTCGCTAGGGTTTGCGTACATCGGGAACAGTGGCGGTGGACCTACAGGATGTATGCCGATAGAAGTACGCATTATGTCATATACGAACAGTCCCGCTACGTACAAGTCTTGGGTGTCACAAGGTGCAAGTGGTGCGACTGGCGGGACTCCGTCCAATCTTTCAGTGATCAATGCGTCCGGGTTTTGGCAGAACAATACGAACGCTATTACGCGCATTGATTTGATAAACTCTGCAAGTGCAAACTGGAGTACGTCAACGTTCCTAACATTGTCGGGCAGGTAAATCTCATTCTCTGGGAGAACAACATGAAAGCATTTTTCCTTGGACTCTTGCACGTCGCGATTGGTGGCGCATTAGTTCCCGCTCTTAACTCAATCGCTGGTGGCAACCTTAGCCTTAAGGCTATCGCTACCGGATCAGCTATCGGTGCCGCATCGCAGGTTGTTGCGTACCTTAACACTGCTCCGAAGGATCAGGTTAAGACACTCCCTTAACGCGCACGTTACATGCGTGCAATTCGTACGTTTCAGGTGTGCAATTAAGGTGTCGGATATTTTGACACTTTAGTTGCACATTTTTGTGTTGCGTTATGGTGCGGATTATGAGACACTCAAGGAGTAGCAAATAAGGAGATAACCCAAATGACGATTCAACTGAATATCGGAGACGTAGTCCAAATTCGGCAGCAAGACGGTAATGGAAGTGTTGGCAGAATAGAACACATTCATTACTCACCTTATTTACCATCAGATGATCAGTACAAAATCTGCTTTCCTGATGGCTCGTTCATTTGGTGCGTTAGAGCGGAGTTCATAATTATATGAACGCCATTATTTACCCGTTTCTTGTTGTCATCGGCTTCATTCTTGGTTTCGTCGTTTGCATGATGGATTTTGACCGTCGATTCCAAGAGAACTTGAACGATCTAAAACGGCGCGGTAATGGTTGCGGGAAGGATGAGGAATAAAATGCTACACGCTCTGGCATTCAATTTCTCTATCCCGTCACTCGGAGAAGCCATCATATTGTTACTCTTGATTTGCGGGATTGATTACATTCTGTGGACGTTTAAATGTTCGTGGACGATTGCACGTATCGTGTGCATATTGGTTACGGGAAAGGATGAGGAACGATGACGCTAGTATTTGAACTGATCCGGCATGCGCATTATGTTGTGATTCGTGCGCCGCATGTGTGGCATGTTGTGAGTGTATGGAGGATGCTATGAACGTGTTTGGCAGCCGATATCTGATAATGTTCGCACGTGTTATGCTGATTCTTGTACGCGTGCGTTCCTCTTTCTGGGGTATGTTGTGAGTGTGTGGCAACTCTTTTAGTAAAGGAGGAAAGAATGATCAAACTATATGTGATTCTCGCTCGTTATGCAAACGGCGCATTGATACTCCCAGAGTTCTCTGAAGAATTCATCTTCACTGACAAGGATGATGCGCAAAAAGCGTTTACAGGATTAACCAACATCCCCGATGGAGTTGTCGAATTAACTCTTAATGAGTTCATCGGGAACCTTGAAATGGGAATGCGAAAGGCACCATTCCCGATTGTGAATCACAAGTAACTTACCATTTTGTTCGTGCGTAACCTGTTTAGGTTATGTATAATGATCACCGTAGCATAAATCAAAAGGAGAATGTTCCAAATGACTTCAGACAACGTAGCCTATCAGCAGTTCAACCTTGACGATTACGAAGTAGTTCGCAATGTCACTCTGCCGTTCCTGATCCTGTCCGAGACGGAACCGAATTACATCAAGTTCAACACCGCAATCGAGCCGGACAAAACAACGTTCTCTGAGCGCGTACGCCGTTCGCGCAAGGATGAGGGCGACGGGTCTAAGAAAGTCGAACCCATGCACATCGCCGAAGTTGTCAATCTCAAGACTGGCGAAGTCGCACGGCTTGTGTGCCATGACGTACTTGAGAGTACGCTTACCGAAGCGTACAAGGATGCCGGTTATGTCGGCAAAGCTTTCAAGATTGAAAAGACGAAGGCAACCGGAAAGCGCTATTTCAATTTCACTATTCGCGAACTGCAACCGAAACAGAAGTCGGATGCCGCTCCCGCGAAAGGTTCTGCAAAGCGCTAGTTTAACTGCACGCGCGTCCACTACTGGGTTAAGAGCGGGAATCCTGTACGGGTTCCCGTTCGGGTTTTGAAAGGAGATAAGAATGAAATATCCTGACACACTCTCTAGTGTTGATCCGATTGATTTGTTGGGGATGATGCGAGAAATTAAAATCGCAAATCAAGTGCCGGAAGAGTTTCTGAAATTTGTGCATGAACAGTTGACGAAATCGAATACGCACATTGATCCGTCATTTGTTAGAGATTCTGTTTATCTTTTCTGTATATTCGCGCTTGACGAAACCAATCATCTCAGGTA
>Ga0068853_100001578_pt1 | contig 16612 bp, 9 predicted proteins | sample KBSCornC32_FD_65655 | JGI IMG/M metagenome (GOLD analysis project Ga0068853, IMG submission 65655) | Corn rhizosphere microbial communities from Kellogg Biological Station, Michigan, USA - KBS Corn C3-2 | ecosystem: Host-associated > Plants > Roots > Rhizosphere > Soil ...
CCGACTGCACCGTGATCGCGAGCTTCGCGATCGATACGCACACGGTCACGCCGAGCGTGAACGGCGGCAACGGCGCGATCGCGCCGTCGACGCCGCAGACGGTCAACCACGGGGCGACGACGAGTTTCACGCTCACGCCGGCGGCGAATTACCACATCGGCACGGTCACGGGTACCTGCGGCGGCAACCTAGCCGGCAACGTCTACACGACGAATGCCGTCACCGCCGACTGCACGGTGATCGCGAGCTTCGCGATCGACACGCACGTGGTGACGCCGAGCGTGAGTGGCGGCAATGGCGCCATCGCGCCGTCGACACCGCAGACGGTGAACCACGGTGCGACGACGAGCTTCACCCTCACGCCGGCGGCGAACTACCACATCGGCACGGTCACCGGCACCTGTGGCGGCAACCTCGCCGGCAACGTCTACACCACCAACGCCGTTACCGCCGACTGCACGGTCATCGCAAGCTTCACGATCGACACGCACACGGTCACGCCGAGCGTGAACGGCGGCAACGGCGCGATCGCGCCGTCGACGCCGCAGACGGTCAACCACGGCGCGACGACGAGCTTCACGCTGACGCCGGCGGCGAACTACCACATCGGCACGGTGACCGGCACCTGCGGCGGCAACCTCGCCGGCAACGTCTACACCACCAACGCCGTGACCGCCGACTGCACGGTGATCGCGAGCTTCGCGATCGACACGCACACGGTCACGCCGAGCGTCACGGGTGGCAACGGCGCGATCGCGCCGTCGACGCCGCAGACGGTCGACCACGGTGCGACGACGAGCTTCACGCTGACACCGAACGCGAACTACCACGTCGGTAGCGTGACCGGCACCTGCGGCGGCAACCTCGCCGGCAACGTCTACACGACGAACGCCGTCACCGCCGACTGCACCGTGATCGCGAGCTTCGCGATCGACACGCACACGGTGACGCCGAGCGTCGGCACCGGCAACGGCACGATCAGCCCGTCGACGCCGCAGAGCATCGATCACGGCGCGACGACGACGTTCACGCTCACGCCGGCGTCGAGTTACCACATCGTCGGCGCCGCCGGCACCTGCGGCGGCAACCTCGCCGGCAACGTCTACACGACCAATGCCGTCGTGGCCGACTGCACGGTGGTCGCGAACTTCGCGATCGATACGCACACGATCGGCGGCAGCGTCAGCGGCCTCGTCGGCTCCGGCCTCGCGTTGCGCCTCAACGGCGCGAACGACCTGCCGATCGCGGCGAACGGTCCGTTCGTGTTCACCCAGCCGCTCGACGACCTCAGTGCATACGCGGTCACGGTCTCGCAGCAGCCGACCGGGCCGACCCAGGTGTGCACGGTCGCCAACGGCAGCGGCACGCTCGCGGGCGCGGACGTCACGAACGTCGCCGTGACCTGCGCGCCGCCGGTTCCGCATCTCGTCGTGAGCGTCACCGACAATCGTGACTACGTGCGTTACGGCATGCTGCTCACCTATCTCGTTCGCGTCACCAACGACGGCGAGGGAATGGCCACCGGCGTGAGCGTAGCGAACACCTCGCCGCCGCAGATCGACACGGTGTCGACGTCGTGGGCTTGCCACGGTGCCGGTGGTGGTGCGGTCTGCCAGGCGAGCGGGTCCGGTGCGCTGAACGACACCGGCGTCGCCTTGCCGCCGGGCCGCACGCTGACCTGGGTCGTCACTGCGCCGGTGCGCGTCGACGCACCGACGGGCCTGATCGATTACACGGTCAACGTCGGCGGTCCGTCGCCGGCGAGCGCGACCGATCACGACACGATCGTGATCTTCCGCACCGGCATGGACGTGCCTTACGGCGACGGCGCCGAAACCGGAGCCGCCGACGACAGCACGCTCGCCTGCGCACCCGCGGCCGACGAAGTGCAGCACTTCGACCTCGGCACGACGCGCATGTTCGAACTGCCGCACACGCCGCCCACGGCGGCCGTCGAGACCGTGCTCGTCGCGCGTGGCGAGGCGGCGACGGGCTTCCGCATCGACCGCCTCAACATCGACGCGACGCCGTCGGTACGCCTGGTGGCGGTCGATCGGAATGGCGCCGAACGCGCGACCGCGTGGGCACCGACGCGCGCGGGTGCTTCGCTCGCGCTCGGCATCGCGACCACGGGCGACCATTCCGTGTTGCTGCTCGAAGGCGCGCAGCTTTCGCTCGAACTCGCGTTGCCGGACGGCGTGTCGCCCGCGATCGTCGCGCAGACTTCGCCGCGCACCTGCGGCGAGTAACAAGGTTTCGCGGGCCGTTGGAGCGTGCGCTCCGCCGGTCCGCGACGGCGCGGCGACCGCCGCGCCGTCGGCGCAGGGTCATTCGTCGGTGCCGGCGGGCATCGCGCCGAGTTTCACCGCACGCTGCAGGGTCTCGCCGTTGCGCACGAGCGTGAGGGTGACCGTGCGACCGGCGTTGCGTTGGAGCTGCTGCTGGAAGTCGGCGCGATCGGCGACCGCCTTGCCGTTGAGCGCGAGCACGTAGTCGCCGGTGAGCAGGTTCGCGCGCGATGCCGGTGTGCCGCCGACGACCGCGCCGATCGCGACGCCTCCCTGCGCGCCGAGCGTCTCGCGTTCGCGCTCGCGCAGGTCGCGGAACGACGCGCCGAACGGTAGCCGGAACCGCACGTAGTAGTCGGCGATCCAGGCCGCATCGACGCCATCGCGCGGGGTCGCGAGCAGTACGCGCTCGGCGCCGTTCGCGGATGCCTGGCGCAACGCCTCGTCGCGCGCGTCGGCTTCGCGATCGCGGCCGATCCGCTCGACCGGGAAGCGACCGCGGCCGATGCGCACGTAACCCTGCGCGGCAAGGCGCGCGTCCTCGCCGTCGCGCGCCGGCTGGATCGTCGCCGCCTCGGGCGGCGCGGCCGCGCGCATGCGCGCGACCGTCTGCGCATCGCGGCCGGGCGCGGGTTCGTAGCTGATCTCGGCGCGACGTGCCTCGCCACCGGGCGAGCCGGGCGGACCGTGCGAAGGAGCGACCGCGCAGCCGGCGAGGGCGAGCGCGGCGAACAGGGCGAGGCGACGGAGCATGGCGACGTCCGCTGGCAGGGGAACCCTGATTCTCGCCCTGTGCCACTGCGGGTCAAGCCGACGCGTGCACGCGCGTTTGCTACGATTCATGCAACGTGCCGACGGAATCGCGCCCGTGTCCATGTTGCGCATCTATTTCCGCGTCATCGCGCTGCTCGCGCCCGAGAAATGGCTCGCGACGACGCTCGCGCTCGCCAATCTCGCGCTCGCCGGCGTGTATTTCCTCGAGCCGTGGCTGTTCGGCAAGGTCGTCGATGCGCTCGCCGCACCCGAGAAGCAAGGCGCCTGGCGCTTGATCTGGGCATGGGCCGGCGTCGGCCTGGGCGGTGTCGTCGCGAGCGTGTGGGTCTCGCTGTATGCCGACCGCCTGGCGCACCGGCGGCGCCAGGCGGCGATCGCGAGCTTCTTCGAGCACGCGATCGCGCTGCCGCTGTCGTTCCACGGCCAGCACCACACGGGACGCCTGCTGCGCATCATGCACGGCGGTAGCGCGAACCTTTTCGGCCTCTGGCTCGGCTTCTTCCGCGAGCACCTCGCGACCCTGCTGTCGATCGTCGTGATGGTGCCGCTCGCGTTGCGCATCAACTGGAAGCTCGCGCTGCTGATGATCATGCTCATGGTCAGCTTCGCGGTGTTCAACGCGATCGCGATGCGCAAGACGCACAAGGCGCAGGGCGAGGTCGAGGAACTGCACCACGAGATCTCCGAGCGCGCCGGCGACGTGTTCGGCAATGTACTCGTCGTGCAGAGCTTCGTGCGCCTGACCGCCGAGGTCGCGGCGATCCGCGACATGATGAGGCGCGCACTCGCGGCACAGTATCCCGTTCTGCGCGGCTGGGCCTGGCTGTCGGTCGCGAACCGCGCCGCGAGCACGCTCACGATCGTCGCGATCTTCACGCTCGGCACCTCGCTCAACCTCAAGGGCGAAGTGACGGTCGGCGCGATCGTCAGCTTCGTCGGCTTCGCGATGATGCTGATCGGTCGGCTCGAGCAGTTCGCCGGATTCGTATCCGGGCTCTTCTTCCAGACCCACTCGCTCGGCGATTTCTTCGCCGTGCTCGACACGCCGGCGACGCTGCAGGAGCAGCCGGGCGTGCCGGACCTGCCGCGGGTGCGCGGCGAAGTCGCGTTCGAGAACGTGTCATTCGGCTACGACGCGTCGCATCCGGCCCTCAGGAAGCTCTCGTTCCGCGTGCGTGCGGGCGGTACCGTCGCGCTGGTCGGCCCGACCGGTGCCGGCAAGACCACCGCGCTCAGCCTGCTGTACCGCGCCTACGATCCGAGCGAAGGCCGCATCACGATCGACGGCATCGACATCCGCACGGTGAGCCTGCACTCGCTGCGCCACGCGATCGCGGTCGTGTTCCAGGATCCGGGCCTGCTCTACCGCTCGATCGCCGACAACCTGCGCGTCGGCGATCCCGACGCGACGGAGGAGGAGATCGAAGCGGCCGCGCGCGCGGCCGAGGCTCACGACTTCATCGTCGTCAAGCCGGAAGGCTACGCGACACTCGTCGCCGAGCGTGGCCGCTCGCTGTCGGGCGGTGAGCGCCAGCGCCTGTCGATCGCGCGCGCGATGCTCAAGGACGCACCGGTCCTCATCCTCGACGAGGCGACGAGCGCGCTCGACAACGCGACCGAAGCGCGCATCCAGCGCGCACTCGGCACGCTCACGCGCAACCGCACGACGTTCGTGATCGCGCACCGGCTCACGACGGTGCGCAACGCGGACATCATCCTGGTCCTCAAGAACGGCGAACTCGTCGAACAGGGCCGCTACGACGAACTCGTCGCGCTCGGCGGCCTGTTCGCCGAACTCGACGGCCAGGGCCAGTTCGTCGCCGATGCGGAAGACACGCCGATCTTCGCCGAGGACGAAGGCGGATGACGGTCAGTCCCCGCGCGCGGCGAGCAGTGCGCGCAGGCGGTCGACCCGTGCACCGTACAGGCGCGCGCGCGCGGTGTTCGGGCGCAACGGCTCGCGTACCTGGTCGGCGCTGAGCGTGCGCACGCTGCGCGCCGACTCGTGGAAGCGCAGGCTGCGTTCGTCGAACGGCAACGCGCAGAATTCGAGCAGACGGCGGATCTGCGGTTCCGGCTCCGCGGTGAGCCGCTCGTGCGATACCTCGAGCACCGCGTCGCCGTGTCGGGCGCGCCAGTGGCGCATCGCCTCGTCGTAGTCGTGCCAGAAGCGCGCGAGGTCCTCGATGTCGTAGGTGAAGCCGAGCTCGCGCGCGAACATCTGCCGGTAGCAGGCGAGGCACGTCTCGAGCGGGTCGCGCCGGCAGTCGACGAAGCGTGCACCCGGCAGCATGCGCCGCAAGGCACCGAGGTAGATCCAGTTCAGCAGGCCCTTGTCGGTGAACACGCGCCGTCCACCGCGCTGCGCGTCGACGCGCTCGAGGTAGCTGCGGCCGAGGCGGGCCCAGTCGTCGTCGCTCGCTTCGGCGACCCAGCCCGGGAAATCGCGCTCGCGCCGCTCCGATTCCTCGCGGATGATCGTCGGCACGTCGAGTCGCTCGCCGCCCGCGACCACGTCCGGGTGCGCGGCGAGGATCTGCTCGACGATCGACGAACCCGTGCGCGGCAGGCCGACGATGAACACGAGGCCCGCACCGCGCTGGTCGTCGTCGCGCGAAGGCAGCGTCTCGAATGCGGCGGTCGTCGCGCGCACGTGCTGCGACATCCTCGCGCCGTCCCAGTGCTGGCGCCGGCGCCAGGTCGTGTTCGCCGCGACCAGCACGGGCCACGCATCCGCGTACCGGTCGCTCGCCTCGTAGGCGCGCGCGAGCGCGAAACCGATCGAAGCGCGCGCGTGGTCGGGCAGGTCGGTGCGCGCGTGCAGGCGTTCGATCGCCGCGACGTCGCGTGCGTCGAACGGCGGTTCGCGCAGGTTGGACAGTCCGTACCACGCAGCCACCGTGTCCGGCGCGTCGGCGAGTACGCGGCGATATTCTGCCACCGCGTCGTCGGTCCGGCCGAGCATGAAATGCATGCGTGCGAGGGCGAGTCGCGCGGGTACGGACGTCGGCTCGCGCTCCAGCAGTTCGCCGAGCACCGTGGACGCGGCCTCGGCGTCGTTCATGCGCTCGAGCATCTGCGCGAGCGCGAGTGCATGCGCGGGCTGCGTGGGCTCCAGCGCGACGCAGCGGCGCAGCAGGTCGACCGCTTCGTCGAGCAGGTTCCGTTCGGCCACGGCGTGGGCGAGGTTGCCGAGCACGAGCATGTCGTCCGGACGCGCCGCCACGGCTTCGCGGAGCAGGGCGACCGCGTCGTCGGCGCGGCCCTGCAGTCGCGCGATCGCCGCGAACAGGCGCAGCGACTCCGGATGCTTCGGCGCGAGCGCGCGCAGCGCGGTCGCGCGCTGCAGGGTCGTCGCCGCGTCGCGTCGTTGCAGCGCCGCGGTCGCCTCCTGCAGCAGCTGGCGGGCCATGCCGGAAAGGCCGTCGAATCGATCGATCATGTGCGGGCCGTGCGGGGAAACGTCCATTAGACCATGCCCGGGGCGGCCGGGCGTGGGCATGACTTCCGGCCCGTCTACTAGTGCGAAGTAAACACTATAGTCCACCTGAGCCTATGCAGACATGAAGGGCATGGCATGGTCGCCACCGAGACCCACCTGTGGAAGTTCCACAAGGAGCTGAGCGCCGGCATCGTTTCGCTCGTGCTGCTCGCGGTGCTCGCGCGCGCGCGGTCGCCGATGTACGGCTACCAGATCGCCAAGCAGCTCGACGAGACCGGCGAGGGCGTGCTCAGCGGCAAGCAGAGCGCGCTGTACCCGGTGCTGCGCAACCTCGATTCGGCCGGGCTGCTCGCTAGCGAGGTCGAACCGTCGGTCGCGGGACCGCCGCGCCGCTACTACCGCATCACCCCGCTCGGGCGCCGCGTCCTCGACGAATGGAGCTACGCCTGGACCGCGACCCGCGATTTCGTCGACACCGTGCTGGAGGGCACATGAGCACGCCACGTACGATCAGGGAATACCTCGACCAGCTGCGCGCCGCGCTCGGCGGCGCCGACCCGGCATTGATCCAGGACGCGCTCTACGACGCCGAGGACCACCTGCGCGCCGAGCTCGCCGAGAACCCGGGCAAGTCCGAAGCGGACGTGCTCGCGAAGATCGCCAACAGCTACGGTGCACCGGAAGAGGTCGCCGCGATCTACGTCGACAAGGAGCAGGTCGTGCAGCAGGCGCTGCGCTCGCCGCCACCGCCGCCGCGGCGAAGCGCGATCGGCCGCTTCTTCGGCATCGCCGCCGATCCGCGTGCGTACGCGGCGCTGTTCTACATGCTGCTGTCGCTCGCGACCGGCATCTTCTACTTCACCTGGGCGGTGACCGGCCTGTCGCTCTCGCTCGGCCTGTCGATCCTCATCTTCGGCATCGCGTTCGCGGTGCTGTTCTTCGGCACCGTGCGCGTGCTCGCGCTCGTCGAGGGACGCATCATCGAGGTCATGCTCGGCGAGCGCATGCCGCGGCGGCCGCCGTATACGGACCGCGAGCTGTCGTGGCGCGCGCGCATCGCCGCGATGTTCACCGATCCGCGCACGTGGTCGACGCTGCTGTACATGGTGCTCATGCTGCCGCTCGGCATCGTCTACTTCACGCTCGCGGTGGTCGGCATCACGTTGTCGATCGGCATGATCGCCGGGCCGTTCGCGCTCGTGCTGGCGCAGTTCGGCGTCATCGAGGGCGGCATCTACCTCGACGGCGAGTCGGTCGTGCCGCCGCTCGTGATGATGCCGCTCGCGCTGCTGCTCGGGGTCGTGCTGCCGTTCGCGGTGCTCCACCTCGCGCGCGGCGTCGGCCACCTGCAGGGCGCGCTCGCCAAGCACCTGCTCGTGAAGTCGGCGTCGGGCTAGCGGGCGGTCACGGTCGATCGCGGCCACGCGACCGCTCAGGCGACGGCGGTGCCGAGGATCACGTCGCGCGTGCGCAGGTGGTGCAGGATCGCCGCACCGGACGCCTGCAGCGCCGGATCGCCCGCGCGGCCGAGTTCGGCGAGCAGGTCGTCGATGCAGCCGGCGCCCGTGCGGTGCCGGTTCGCGCCGAGGCGCTCGACCAGCATCGCCGAGAGCGCGTCGATCTCGATGAAGCGCACCTCGTCGTCGCGGTCGCGCACGAGCAGCAGCAGCACCGGTTGCGGTGCGGGTTCGTCGGGGATGAAGTCGGGCCCGATGCGCTGCACCGGCCAGCGGTAGGCGAGCACGCGCGCGACCGGCGACAGAACGGGCACGCCGGCGAGCACGTCGCCGGCGCGGTCGCAACCGGGCGCGTTCACGTCGGCTTCGTCGAGGCTGAGCGCGAGTTCGCTCCATTCGTAGTGCGCAAGTTCGACCAGGAACGGCGGATCGCCCGCACCGGCGTCGGCGCGTGCTTCGAGATGGCGGATGAACTCGCGCGCGATCTCCGTGAACAACGGCGTGTGCGCGCGATGGTCGCGGTAGAACGCGCGCACGCGCGCTTCCCAGGCCGTGTCGTCGTGCAGGCGCCGGATCACCGGGAAGTTCGCCGCGAGCAGGTTCGACACGTTGTTGAAGAACAGTTCCGTGTAGACGGCCATGCGGCGTGGTTCGACGTCGGCCGGCGCCGGCGCGCGCAACGGATCGCGGATGTGCGCGGCGAACGCGTACTGCGCCGCGCGGGTGGAGCCGGCCTCAGGCGCTGCGCGCATCGCGATTCGCGCTCCCGTGGTCGGCCTGGATCGTGCGGATCGTGTGCACTTCGCCGATCAGTTCGGCGAGCGGCGGGAAGTTGAAATCGCGTTCGACCAGCGTCGGCCGCACGCCGAAGTTGCGGTAGGCGCGCGCGAGCAGCTGCCAGACCGGGTCGATGATCGCCGCGCCGTGCGTATCGACCAGCAGGTCCGGCGCTTCGACGTAGTGGCCGGCGACGTGGATGTAGGCGACGCGTTCGCCGGGCAGGGCGTCGAGGAACGCGCCGGCGTCGTAGCCGTGGTTCACGCTGTTGACGTGGATGTTGTTGACGTCGAGCAGCAGTTCGCAGTCGGCCTCGCGCAGCACCGCGTTGACGAAGTCGATCTCCGTCATCGCCTGCGACGGTGCCGCGTAATACGACACGTTCTCGACCGCGATGCGCTGGCCGAGCACGTCCTGCGTCTGACGGATCCGTGCGGCGACGTGGTGCACGGCCTCGTCGGTGAACGGGATCGGCATGAGGTCGTACAGGTGGCCGTCGTCGGAGCAGTACGACAGGTGTTCGGAATAGACCCCGATGCCATGCGCATCGAGCAGGCGGCGGATGCGTGCGAGCAACGTTTCGTCGAGCGGCTCGGGTCCGCCGAGCGAGAGCGACAGGCCGTGGCAGACGAACGCATGGCGTTCGGTCAGCTCGCGCAGGCTGCGGCCGAGCTTGCCGCCGACACCGATCCAGTTCTCCGGCGCGATCTCGAAGAAATCGATCGCGCGCCGCTCCACCTCGGCGCTCGCGAGGTGTTCCTGCAGCGGGCCCAACAGGGCCCGCCGCAGGCCGAGTCCTGCACCGTGCAGCGCGGGACTACGGATGGGCATCTCAGCGGGCGCCGCCGCAGCTGCCCTCGGCGTCCTTGTGGCCGCCACACGAACCCTCGGCGGACTTCTTCTTGTCGCCGCCGCAGGAACCTTCCGCCTTCTTCTTGTCGCCGCCGCACGAACCTTCGGCCTTCTTCTTGTCGCCGCCGCAGGACGCTTCCTTGCCCTTCTTGTTCATCGCAGCGTGGTGCGCGTCCATTTCCGCCTTGTCGACGAAGCCGTCGCCGTTCGTGTCGACGTCCTTGAAGTGCTTCTCGAGGTCGGCCATCTTCGCCGCCTTCGCTTCTTCCATCGACACCTTGCCGTCCTTGTTGGTGTCCATCTTCTCGACGCCGCACTTGCCTTCGCCGCACTTGCCTTCGCCGGCGGCCGCGAGCATGTAGCCCGTCGCAAGGTCGCTGGCCTGGAACGCCGGGCTGGCCGCGGCGAGCTGGCTCAGCGAAAGCGAACCGATGAACGCTGCGCCGATCGCGACGCTGAGGGTGTTGCCGATCTTGCTGGACATTCGAGTGATCTCCGTATGGATGATGGGGCGCGTGCCCCTGGTTTGCGCCGAGCGTCCGGCGACTGGCCTCTCTACGTTAATCGCGTTCGCGTTAACGCGGCGTATTCGACCCGCAACGGTCGCTCCCGATGTCACGCTTCGCCGCTGCGGGCGAACGCTTCGTCGATTGCTGCGCTGCAATGTGCCGGTACGCCGATCAAGACCGCGATCGCGGGCGTTTCCTTGCACGACGCCGGCGACGATGCAGCGCAGCACCATCGCCACCGGGTCGCCGCGACAGACCGGGCGTGGTGCTCACTTCTTTCGTCGGTCAACCGTTCGCGAGCCAACCCTTTCGTCAGCGCAACACGCGCACCTGCAGTTGCGCCCAGGCGCCGCTGTCGGCGAGCGCAGTGATCGTCTGCGGCCCGGTCTGCTCGAACGCATGTTCGAACGCGGCGCCGCCGCGGGTGCTGCCGGCAAGGCGGCCGTTGACGAGCCACTGCACGTCGCCAGCCGCGCCGAGTGCACGCAGGTGCAGGGTCGCCGGCGTGCTGCTGTTCGGCGCGCGGGCGATCGCCGCGTCCGCGCCGATGCCGTCGATGCGCAGCGGCAGGGTCGCGGCGAGGCCGTCCTCGGCGCAGCCGCGCGCGAGGCCCGGCAGGCTCGCGCGCCGGCGCAGGTCGCGCGACAGCCATGGATAGGCGAGGGCGGGCCAGCGCGCGACGTCGACCTCGCGCGTGCGCCTGCGTTCGCAGCCGGCGCTGAGGCGTTCGCCGGTCGCGGCATCGACGCGCACATGCAGCAGGCCGGCGCTCCAGCTCGTCGCATCACGCTCGGCCAGCGTCGGCGGGATCACCCCGTCGAGCACCCACGCGGTGTGCTTTTGGTGGCACAGCTCGGGATGCGCCGGGTCGTAGGCGAGGCCGAGCGGCCAGCACACCTCGCGCTCGCTCACGCCCGGCGGCGGCGGCGACGGTGCCGCGGCGACCGCACTGCGCGGCAGGCTGTCGACGATCTGGAACATCAGCGGCAGCGCGGTGACCGCGCCGTACTGGCCCGGCAGCGGCGTGCCGTCGGGGCGGCCGATCCACACCGCGATCGTGTACGTGCGCGTAGCACCGACCGCCCAGGCGTCACGGAAGCCGTAGCTCGTGCCGGTCTTCCAGGCGACGCGTGGACGCGAGCCGGGATCGAACGTGCCCGGGGCGTAGCCGGGACGCGGATTCGCCTCGAGGATGTCGCGCACGATCCACGCCGCGCCGTCGGACAGGATGCGTCGATCGATCATCGCGTCGTCGCGGGCGTAGCGCACGCGACCGGCGACACCGCCGCGGTTGAGCGCGGTGTATGCGCCGACGAGGTCCTCCATGCGCACGCCCGCACCGCCGAGGATCACCGACAGGTTCGGCGCGGCGCCGCGCGGCAGGCGCAGGTCGAGTCCGGCGTTGGCGAGGCGCGCGGCGAAGCGGATCGGACCGATGCGGTCGACGAGGTCGACCGCAGGCACGTTGAGCGACAGGCGCAGCGCTTCGGCGGCGCCGATCGGGCCGTTGTAGGCGAGATCGAAATTGCCGGGGCGATAGCCGCCGAACGACTGCGGCGCGTCGACGAGCAGGCTCTCCGAATCGATGAGGCCGTCGTCGAGCGCGAGTCCGTAGAGGAACGGCTTCAGGGTCGAACCGGGCGAACGCCACGCGCGCACCATGTCGACGTGGCCGAGCCGCTGTTCGTCACCGAACTCCGCCGAGCCGACGTACGCACGCGCCTCGAGCGTCGCATTGTCGACGACGAGCAGCGCAGCCGAAGTGCGCTCGGGCAGGCGTCCGAGGTAGTCGCTCACGCGCGCTTCGAGCGCGTGCTGCAGCTCCGCGTCGATCGTCGTCGCGATGCGCCGTTCGCCCGGTCGTTCCGCATGCAGGCGTTCGGCGAGCAGCGCTGCGCTCAGCGGTGGCTGCAGCGCGCGCGCAGCGACCGACTCGACGCGCGCGTCGTGCACTTCGGCGGGCGTCCACACGCCGAGGTCGGCCATGCGCGCGAGCACCTTGTCGCGCGCGACGCGCGCGGCGTCCGCGTTGCGGTCCGGGCGCAGCCGGCTCGGCATCTGCGGCAGCACCGCGAGCAGCGCCGCTTCCGCGCGCGAGAGGCGCGAGGCGGGTTTGCCGAGGTAGGCCCACGATGCCGCCTCGACGCCTTCGATGGTGCCGCCGAACGGCGCACGCTCGAGGTAGAGCGCGAGGATCTCGCGCTTGGACAGGTGCGCTTCGAGCTGCAGCGCGCGCGCGATCTGGCGAAGCTTGCCGAGCGCGCTGTGCGGCGTGCCGTCGAGGATGCGCGCGACCTGCATCGTCAACGTCGAGCCTCCGGAAACGAGCCGGCCGTGCACGATCCACTGCGCGAACGCACGCGCGAGCGCGAATGGATTCACGCCCGGATGGCGCCAGAACCAGCGGTCCTCGTAGGTGAGCAGCGCCTCGACGTAGAGCGGCGACACGTCCTCGACCGCGACCGGATAGCGCCACACGCCGTCGCGGTCGGGGAACGCGCGCAGCGGCGTGCCGTCACGCGCGAGCACGACCGTGCTGCCACCCGACCCGTCGGGCAGCGGCAGCGGGAACAGACGGTCGAGCACGAGCGCGAGGGCGACGATGCACAGCGACAACGTGGCGGCGCGCCGGAGGAGCCATGCGACGCGCGGCCTCATGAGCACGAGGTTTCGCATGCGCAGCGAACGCCATTCCTACCCAACCCTGTCGGGAAGGGCTCGAAGGCGGCGGGGGTGCGGGTGACGTGACGTTTGCGAGGCATGGGCTCAGCCCTCCCCTTCAAGGGGAGGGTTGGGTGAGGATGGTGTTGCACGTGCGACCAGATGTCGATGGATCACTTCGAGCACGCCGCCCCTGTTGCCGAAGACACCGTTGTTCCGGAAACGCAGGACGACGAATCCGCTCTGGCCCTTCATGGAGTGATGCCGTTGAGCGGACACCCTCCCTGCCCTCCCCTTGAAGGGGAGGGCAGAGCGGGTCGTGCATCGGATCTACGGCTCGATCACCTTCACCGACACCGGCGTGCTCTTGCCGATGCCGCGCACCTGCGGCATGTACATGTCCTCGACCAGCGGCGGCGGTACCTGGAACGCGCCCGGCGTCACCGCGCGCACGAGGTAGAACACGTGCGCGGTCTGGCCCTTGCCGAGGTTGAGCGCGGCGACGTAGCGGTCGTCGCGGAACTCCTCGTGGCGCACTTCGGCCGCCTGCGCGCGATCGGTGATCGTGATGCCGTCGACGACGACGTCGGCCCATTGCTTGGCGTCGGTGAGGTTGAAGTTCTCGATCTCGAGGCCACCCGGCAGCAGGTCGACCAGCAGCGCGTCGGGCATCGCCTCGCGTGCCTCGAGCTTGAGGCCGACGATGAGGCTGTCGCCTTCCTTGAGCGGGCCCGGTTCCCACGGCTTGCCGTCGAGCGTGTAGAACTGGCGCTGGATCCACACGTAGTGGTCGTCCGGCGCGGGTGCGGTCTTCGGGATGCCGGCGATGTCGGTGCTCACGTACAGCGGCAGGTCGCCCTGCGGCGTGAAGCGCACGCCCGCGGCGAGGTCGGTACCGCCGAACGTGCGGCTCCACAGGCGGTCCGGGCTGATCTCGCTCGTGTTCGCGCCGATCGCGAGCGAACCCGACACGACCTTGTCGCCGTCCTTGATCAGCGTCTTGCCGAGGCGCGCGATCGCGATCTGCTCCTGCGTGCTGAGCCAGAGCCAGCGGTAGCCGTATTTGCGCTGCTGGTCGCTGGCCTGGTGTTCCTCGTTGCCGAGCGAACGCGCGATGTCGAAGACGCGGCCGTCGTATTCCGGCTTGGACAGGCCGTAGCGGTGCGCGAGCGCGAGCATGAGCGAGGTGTCGCGCAGGTTCGAGCCGTAGTCGCCGAGGTACCACGGCCGCTCGACCTTCATCGCGAACGCGTCGGCGATCGCCTTCTGCGCACGCGGCTCGTCGCCCATGAGCTTGAGCGCGATCGCCAGGTGCACGAGCGGCAGCGCGGTGACCGACTTGCCCTTGTCGTTGTCGTACAGCGCGCGCAACGTGCCGAGCGGCGCGCGGTTCACGCGCGCCAGCACGTAGCCCGAGTACGCCTCGTTGGCGAAGCGCAGGTGGTCGCTGTGCTCGTAGCCGTAGAACGGGTGGCCGCCCGAGAGCAGGTCGTCGTTGAGGCGCTTGAGCGCCTTCTGCAGCATCTCGTCGGGCACGAGGAAGCCGTCGTCGCGCGCGTCCTCGAGGAACTCGACCACGTACGGCGTGATGTACTCGTTGACGTAGCTGTCACCGCCCCACATCGAGAAATGGCCGGACGGGATCTGCATCGAGGCGATGCGGCCGATCGCACCGTCGACGCGGTCCTTGCGCTGCTCGGCGGGCAGGCCGTCGGTGTGCAGGTTCTCGGCGGTCTTGTCGTCGAGCAGCAACGCGCCGTACCCCTTGCTGGTGGTCTGCTCGATGCAACCGTACGGATACTTGAGGAGGTCCTGCAGCGCCGCGGCGAACGGCAGCGGCGGCAGGCTCGACACGGTCAGGCGCGCGGCGACCGAATCGGCGAGCAGGCCGTCGATCGCATCGCCGCCGAGCGTGACCGGGGCGAGCGCGTCGAGTGAACGCGCGCTCGAGCGCATCACGCTCGGCCACGCCGCGCGCACGACCATCTCGAAGTGGCGGTCGATCTTCAGTTCGCCGCTCGACGCCTGCACGGCGATCTTGCCGACGCCGTAGCCGTCGAGCGCGCTGAGCGGGAAATTGAGCGTGGTCTTGGCGCCGTCGGCGAGCTTGACCTTGCGCTCGCCCTTGTCGATCGCGAGCGGCTTCTGCGTCGACACCTTGACCGCGAACTCGCGCTCGCTGCCGGAGAAGTTCTGCAGGTCGAGCGTGAGCGCCGACTTGTCGCCCGGCGCGAGCACGCGCGGCGTCGAGATCTCGGCGACCAGCGGCGCGCGCACGATCGTCTCGGCATCGGTGCCACCGTACTGGTTCTCGCCGAACACCTGCGCGACGACGCGCACCGTGCCGTTGAAGTCGGGCATCTTCAGCGCGACCTTCGCCTCGCCCTTCGCGTCGAGCGCGACGACGCCGGAGAAGAGATCGACGGTCAGCACCTTGGCGGTCGGCCGGCGCGCCTGCGGCAGCGCGCCGAGCGCCATGTCGCCGCCGTAGCGGAGCTTGGCCGTGTTGCCGTCGAAGCTCTCGATCACGCGGCCGTACAGGTCGTACGCGTCGATGCCGAGCGCACGCTGCGCGAAGAACCACGCGTTCGCGTCCGGGCGCGCGAAGCGCGTGATGTTGAGGATGCCGACGTCGACCGCGGAGACGGTCACGTAGGCTTTCTTGCCCGCGAGCGCGGGCGCCTTCACCGCGACCGGCAGGTCGGTCTCGGGCTTCATCTGCGTCGGCGCGTCGATCGCGACGTCGATCTTGCGGTTGGCGCGATCCATCGGCACCCAGGCTTCGCCGACGGCGCGCGCGGGGGTGATCTTGTCGGCCGCCGAACCACCGCGGAACACCAGCGCGGTCACGTAGACGTCGTGGCGCTCGAACTCCTTCGTCACCGGGATCTCGAACACCGCGCCCGGCTGCGCGTCGATGTTCTTCGAATAGATGAGATGGTCCGACTCGACCAGCAGCAGGCCCGGTCCGCCCTGCGGCGGCGTGATCGTGACCTTGAGCGTGTCGCCTTCGTGGTAGCTCGGCTTGTCGAGCGCGAGCTTGACCTTGTCGGGACGCGCTTCCTTGCCGCGGTTGTCGTCGTTCCAGCTCCAGCCCGCGAAGAACGGCAGGCGCGTGGTCAGGCCGGTCGCCGGATCGAGGATCTCGACGCGGTAGTTGCCCCAGTCGACCGGCACGTCGAACTTCGCGACCTTGCCCGCCTCGACGTCGATGTCGCGCTTCTCGCTGTCCTCGTAGCGCTGCACGTATTCGAAGTGCCAGCCGCTGTCCTTGTCGAAGGTCCAGTGGAAATCGCGGTGCTCGCGCACGAGCGTGAGCTTGAGGTGCTGGCCCGCGACGAGGTCGCCCGCCGCGTTGCTGCGGATCAGTTCGAAGCCCGCGCGTCCACGCGCGTCGGAGCCTTCCTTGAGGTCGAACAGCGGGCGCACGCCGACCAACGCCTCGGCCGGCCATACGGTGCGCTTGAGCGTGCGCGTGACGGTGCGGCCGCCGCTTTCGTAGACGCTGCCCGAGAGCATCGCGGCAATCGGCGTCGCCGGCTTCGCGCCTTCGGGGATCTCGATGTCCTGCTCGAGCTTGCCGTGCTCGTCGAGCGCTTCGTCGACGACGTCCTTCGCTTCCTTGGGCAACTCGACGGTCGGATCGCCGAACCAGAAATCCTTGTGCGCGTCGACCGGATGCTGGTCGGCGGCGACGGTGAGGCGCGCGGTGAAGCGGTTGCCCGCGGCCGGCGCGCCATAGAGGTAGTCGCCCTCGACCGCGAGCTTGAGCGGCTCGCCGGGCTTGAGCACGGCCTGTTCGCTCGCGAGATCGAGCTTGAGGCGCTCGGGCAGGAATTCCTCGATGCGGAA
>Ga0068853_100001579_pt1 | contig 16612 bp, 16 predicted proteins | sample KBSCornC32_FD_65655 | JGI IMG/M metagenome (GOLD analysis project Ga0068853, IMG submission 65655) | Corn rhizosphere microbial communities from Kellogg Biological Station, Michigan, USA - KBS Corn C3-2 | ecosystem: Host-associated > Plants > Roots > Rhizosphere > Soil ...
GGCTTCATCCAGTTCCAGAAATGCACGTGGTTGTAGTGCTGGCCGGCATTGTTGAAGAGGCCCGGATTCTTGCCATAGGCCTCCTTGACGATGTCCTCGAGCGCCAGGATTTCGAGCCCCGAGCCCTCAAGCAGCTTCTCGCCGTTGGTCACATACGCCTGGTGGTGTTTGTCGTGGTGAAACTCGAGCGTTTCCTTCGACATGTAGGGCTGAAGTGCGTCATAGGCGTAGGGCAGGGCGGGAAGGATGAACTGCGTGGCCATCGAATGCCTCCTTGGGACTCTTGGGATTTGTGGCTTGCTCGCGCCGCGGGCAGGGGTAGGAATGCGGTTGATATATGCCGTTTGGCGAAACCCAACAACCGCGGCGGTTGAGTGGTTTATGCCAATCCGACGCACTGCAGCGCAAAGGCATAGCTCTCCGCCGTCTCTTTAAGGCGATCGAAGCGGCCCGAGGCCCCGCCATGGCCGGCATCCATGTGCGTCTTTAGGTAAAGCGGGTTGCTATCGGTCTTGGTGGCGCGCAGCTTTGCCACCCACTTGGCCGGCTCCCAATAGGTCACCCGAGGATCGGTCAGGCCGGCCAGCGCAAAGATCGGCGGATACGCCTTGGCTTCGACGTTCTCGTAGGGCGCGTAACTGGCGATGCGGTCGTAATCCTCTTGGCTAGCCAGCGGATTGCCCCATTCCGGCCACTCTGGCGGCGTCAGCGGCAGGCTGTCGTCGAGCATCGTGTTGAGCACGTCGACAAAGGGCACCTCGGCGATAACGCCGGCCCAGAGATCCGGGCGCATGTTGGTGATGGCGCCCATCAGGAGACCGCCGGCCGATCCGCCTTCGGCCACGAGCTTGTCCGGGGCCGCATACTTTTGCTGAATCAGCATCTCAGCCGCAGCGATGAAGTCGTTGAAGGTGTTGGGTTTAAACTCGCGTCGGCCGAGCCGATACCAGCGGTACCCCTTCTCCATGCCGCCGCGCACATGGGCCGTCGCCATGACGAAACCCCGGTCGGCAAGCGATAGCTCCGAAACTGAAAAAGCCGCCGGCAGCGACATGCCATAGGCGCCATACCCGTAAAGAAGGCAGGGCGCCGAACCATCGATAGGCGTCGTGCGCCGATAGAGCAGCGTGACCGGCACCTTCTCACCGTCTGGCGCGGTGGCAAAGAGCCGCCGGGTCGCGTAGTCGGCAGGGTTATGTCCCGACGGAACAACCTGCTCCTTGAGCAGCATGCGCCGTCCCGTTGCGAGATCGTAATCGTAGGTGCGGCTTGGCGTCGTCGGCGATGAATAGCTGAAGCGGAACGTCGAGGTGTCGAACTCGTACCCGACCGACATACCGAGGGAATACGCCTCCTCGTCGAAGCGGATCATCTGCTCCTCGCCGGTGCGCAGGTCGCGCACCACGATGCGCGGCAAGCCGTCGTGCCGCTCGAGCCGCAGCAGGTGGTCGCGGATCACGATCACGTCGAGGATGAGCACGCCTTCCCGATAGGGGATGAGGTCGCGCCAATTGGCGGCGTCCGGTGTGTCGGCGGCGACCGTCGCGACCTTGAAGTCCTCGGCGCCATCGGCGTTCGTCAGGATGTAGAGCAGGCCATGCCGTTCATCGAGCCCGTATTCCCGCCCCACCAGGCGCGGGGAGACACAGCGCGGCGCGCCGCCGGCCTTATTGTCAATGAGCCAGACTTCCGACGTCTGGTGGTCGTGCACATCGATGATGATGTGGCTGCGGCTCAGCGTCTCGTCGACGCCGACGAAAAAGCCCGGGTCCGCTTCCTCGTAGACGATCGTGTCGGCACTTTGGGCAGAACCCAGCACGTGCTGCCGGACGCGGAACGGCCGGTGGTTGTCGTCATATTCGACGTAATAGAAACTCCGGCTGTCCGGCGTCCACACCACGCCTTCAGCCACTTCCTCGACAACGTCGGCCGTGTCCTCGCCGGTCTCGAGGTTACGCACCCGGATCGTGTAGAACTCGGACCCCTGCCGGTCGGCGAGCCAGGCCATCAGCTTGTGCGACGGCGAGTGATCGGCGCCGCCAAAACCAAAGTAGGCGTCGGCGGCCTCGACGTTGCAGTCGAGGAGCACGGTCTCCTCGCCACCGTCGCGCCCCGTGCGCACCAGAACGGGATACTGCTTTCCCTCCTCCATCCGCGAATTGTAGGAGAACGGGCCATCCGGTGAGGGAATGCCAGAATCGTCTTCTTTGATGCGGCCCCGAATCTCCCGAAAGATCGTGTCCTTCAAGCCAGCGTGTGGCTTGCCGAAATTCTCCTCGAAATAGGCGTTTTCGGCTTCGAGGTAAGCCCGAATGTCGGAAGGAAGCGCCTCGGGGGTTTCGAACACTTCCTGCCAGTTGGCCGCGCGCAGCCAATGATAGGGATCGTCGCGCGTCACCCCGTGGTGGGTCGATTGATGGGAACGTCGGGAGGCGATCGGCGGATTCTGCAGGGGCATCGAAGCGGGTCTCGTGACAGGAGGCTCCTATAACCCTGCTTTACCTGAACACCGCAAGGGCGATCGGGCGGGCGCGTAGTCCGTCCGCCTGAAGGCGGCCTAAGGCGCAGTCTCCCCGAGTTTTCCCAAGGCAAAACCGTTTCGCCTTGCCCTCGCCCAATGAACCGATAAGTTGAGCACCAGACGATCCGGGCTTGCGCGGCGGGCGTGATGGGCCGGGAGCGTCGAAGACGCGAGACTGCTTTGCCCATTTCACCCGGCGATCTGACCATCGTTTTGGCGCTGTCGCCGTTTGTTGCAGCGGCATTGGCGCCGTTTCTGGTACGCGTCCTGCGCGGCGCCTCGGGCTGGGTACTCGCCCTCGTGCCCGCCGCGATATTCGCGCTTTTGGCAACGCTGCTGCCGCGCATCGCGGCTCACGAGGAAATTGCGGCGCATGTGACCTGGGTGCCGACGCTCGGGCTGACATTCGGCATCGGGCTCGACGGCTTGAGCCTGCTATTTGCCCTGACCATTGCCGGCATCGGTACGCTGATCATCCTCTATTCCGGCGCCTATCTCCGCGGCGATCCCCGGCTTGGGCGATTTCTGGCCTTGCTGCTGGCCTTCATGGGAGCGATGCTCGGCATCGTCCTCGCCGACGGTTTGGTCCCACTCTACATTTTTTGGGAGCTGACGGCGGTCACCTCCTATCTGCTGATCGGCTTCGACAACGGCCGGCAGAGCGCCCGGCGGGCAGCGCTTCAGGCGCTGGTCATCACCAGCGCCGGCGGCCTCTGCCTATTGCTCGGCGGCGTGTTGCTCCATGCGGTGACTGGCCAGTGGGATATCAGCGCGCTCGCCGCCCAACATCAGGCGATCGCGCAATCGATGCTGCTGCTGCCAATCTGCGGCCTGATGTTCGCGGCCGCTTTCACCAAGTCGGCGCAGTTCCCGCTTCATTTCTGGCTGCCCAATGCCATGGAAGCGCCAACGCCTGTCTCAGCGTACCTCCATTCAGCCGCCATGGTGCAGGCCGGTATCTACCTCCTTGCCCGCCTGTCGCCCGTGCTATCGGCAAGCCCGATCTGGACACCGACCCTGACGCTCATCGGCGGCTTGACGCTGGCCTGGGGTGCGCTCGACACCCTCAAGCAAACCGACCTTAAGCAGATTTTGGCGCGCTCGACCGTGTCTTCGCTGGGCCTCTTGGTTTTCTTGCTGGGCTTGGGCGGCGAAGCCGCGGCCGTCGCTGTCGCGCTCTATTTCCTGGCGCACGCGATCTATAAGGCTGGCCTCTTCATGGTGGTAGGTCTCATCGATACCGAGACCGGCGTTCGCGACATCACCGCTCTCGGCGGCCTCAAGGACAAGATGGCGCTCGCCTTCATCGCCACTATCCTTGCCGCTGCATCGATGCTCGGGCTGCCGCCAGCCCTCGGCTACCTCGCCAAGGAGGGAGTGTATGCGACGCTGGGGCCTCTGCAGTGGGCCGAGCTGCTGGTCCCCGTCGTCCTTGTCGGCGGCAATGCTATACTTGGCGCCGTGGCGCTGGCGCTGGTCGCAAAGCCGTTTCTCGGCGGCCTCACAACGACGCCCAAGGAACCGCAGGAAGGGCCAGTCGCCATGCTCGTGGGGCCGGTGGCCCTGGGCGTGGCGGGGATCGGCGGCGCCGTGCTCATCGGGTGGACTGAGGCGACGCTTATCGCGCCGGCGGCTGGCAGTATTCTGGGCCGAACGGTTGGGACCCATCTCGGCTTTGCGGTGAACTTCGCCGATCCCGTCATCTGGCTTTCCGTTGCCACCTGGCTGCTGAGTGCCGCGATCTACTGGAAGCTCGGAGCGGTGCGCACGCTGCTCAGGCGTATCGACACTGCCCTCGGCTGGAGCTTCGACCGTGGTTTCGACGCCGTGATCGCCGGTCTGCTGACGCTCGCCCATCTCTTTGCCACGCGCTGGCAGAACGGCCGGTTGCGATTCTATCTCTTCGTGCTTTTCGCCGCGATCGCGGCGGCGCTGATCGTGCCGCTGGCCACCTTCGGCGGACTACCCGCGCTGCCCGCTTTGCCGGTCCTTCGGCCGGTCGAATGGGCCGCCATCGTCCTGGCCATCGCCGGGCTTGCGGCCGTGGTGCTGGCCCCAACGCTGCTTGTTGCCATCCTGTCGCTTGCCGTCCAGGGGACGGCGGTGGCGTTGATCTACCTCTTATTCGGCGCCCCTGACCTGAGCTTCACCCAATTCATGGTCGAGACCCTTTCGGCGGTGATTTTTGCCCTGGTGATGGTCCGGTTGAAGCTCGATGGAAGCGTGCGACGGAGCGCGGCCACTGCCCTTCGTGACGGCCTGCTCGCGATCCTTTGCGGCGGCGGCGTGACCGTGCTGCTGCTGTCGATCCTGCAAAAGCCGTTCGACTCGCGGCTTGGCGACTTCTTCGCTGCCAACGCCGCCGCGCTCGCGCACGGCCGGAACATCGTCAACGTCATTCTGGTCGACTTCCGTGGTCTGGACACATTGGGCGAAATCTCCGTCGTGCTGACGGCAGGGATCGGTATCCTCGCACTGATCGCCTCCGGTCGGGTGGTTGCTGGCGCGACGCCGATCGAAAAGAAGCCAACGCGTCGCCGGCGGGCACGCAAGGCCGTGCCCGCAACCCCCGAGGCGGCCGAATGAACACCCTCATTTTTCGCACCGCCGCGCCGCTGATCGCCGTCGTCATGCTGGTCTTCGCCGGCTTCATCCTGCTGCGCGGCCACAACGAGCCAGGCGGCGGATTCATTGCCGGCTTGATCGCCGCTGCGGCGATGGCGGTCTACGGCATGTCCGCTGGCCCGTCGGCCGTCGAGAAGGCGCTGCGCCTCCCATCTACCTCGATCGCCGGCCTCGGCATTTTGCTCGCCATTGCATCGGGGCTCGCCTCGCTCGTCGCCGGCGCACCCTTCCTGACTGGCCTCTGGGTCGTCGTGCCGATCGGCGAGGGCACACTCCCCCTTTCGACGCCGCTGCTCTTCGATATCGGCGTGTTTCTCACCGTCTTTGGTACGTTGACGGCAATCCTGCTTGCCCTCGAGGAAACGGGAGGCAAGGCATGATCGAGACCATCTTCGCCGGCCTCGTCGGCGTGTTCATCGCGGTCGCGGTCTATCTGCTGCTGGCCCGATCGCTCGTCCGCCCGTTGCTCGGTGTTGCGGTCCTCGGCAACGGCATCAATCTTCTGATCCTCGTCGCCGGGAGGCTGACGCGCGATGCGCCGCCGATCCTCGGGGCAGGGGCCAGCGCGCCGCCTGGCCCTCTCGCCAATCCGCTGCCGCAGGCGCTGATCTTGACCGCAATCGTCATCGGTTTTGCGCTGTTCGCGTTCCTGCTGGTGCTCGCCTACCGCGCCCAGGAGACGTTGGGCCAGGACGAGGTCGACCATATGCGGGCCGCCGAGCCGCCGGCGGGGCCCCCACCACCGCTGAGCTACTGATGCAGACCGCGCTCACATTCGCTGCCGACTGGGTCATCGTGGTGCCCGCCATCCTGCCGCTGGCGGCCGCGGCGCTCCTTCTCATGCTCCCCAATCGAATCGCGGTCTCGTGGTGGATCGCGGTGCTAACGACGCTCGCCGTTGGTATCAGCGGCGCCGTGATGCTTTGGCGCGTCTCAGCCGATGGTCCGTTGGCAATGACGATGGGCCGCTGGTTGCCGCCGTTCGGGATCAGCTTCACCGCCGACATCACCGGCGCGGCCCTTCTCCTCACCGCGGCAGTAGTGACGCTCGTCGTGCTGGTCTATGCGCGGGCGGACGAAGCCGGCCCAGGCCCGAGCAACCGCTTCCATGCCCTGGTCCTGCTACTCCTTGCCGGCGTCAGTGGCGCATTCCTCACCGGCGACCTGTTCAACCTCTACGTCTGGTTCGAGGTGATGCTGGCCGCGTCGTTCGGGCTGCTGATCTTGGGTGGCGGTGCGCCCGCGTTCGATGGCGCCGTCAAGTACGGGTTGCTCAACCTTCTAGGGACGTCGCTTTTCCTCGCAGCCCTTGGCCTCCTCTATGGAACGCTCGGCACGCTCAACATGGCCGACATCGCTGGACGTGCCGCGGGTGCCGATCCCGCCATTATGACCTCGATCGGCGCGCTCCTTGTCGTGGCCTTCGGCACCAAGGCGGCGGCGTTTCCACTCAACGCCTGGCTGCCCGCTTCTTATCATACCCCGCCGGCCAGCGTGTCGGCGTTGCTCGGCGGCCTGCTGACCAAGGTCGGGGTCTACGCACTGCTGCGTACGCTGGTGCTGCTGTTGCCAGCGAGCCGCGACCTGTTGCACCCGGTCATTGCCGCAATCGCGATCGCAACGCTGCTGCTCGCGCCACTGGCCGCCCTCGCCGAAACCAATCTTCGACGTCTCGTTGGCTACCTGCTGATCGGCGGGGTAGGGGCCGCTCTGGCGGGGCTCGCCCTGCCGGACGACAACGGCATAGGCGGGGCGGTGGCGTACGTCATCCAGGCCATGCTGACCATCACGGGGCTCTATCTCGTGGCCGGCCTCATCGAGCGGTCGACGGGAGAGACCGACATCCGCCGCATGACGGTTAGCGGCGGGTCTGGCACGCGATTGTCGGTATTGCTTTTCGTGCTGCTGGCTGCCGTCGCCGGCGTGCCACCGTTCCTTGGCTTCTGGCCAAAACTGCTCCTGCTTCTCGGCGCTGCCGAACGCGCGGCGCCGGCCGCGCCTCAGGCAGGTGACGCTATTGCCTGGCTTGTCGCCGCAGCTCTTCTGCTCAACGCGCTGCTCACCCTGATCGCCGGCTTTCGCGCATGGGCGACGATCTTCTGGCAGTCGGCCGCTGAGAAGGCCCACGGCTCCGCACCGCCGCCGGCTGGCATCCCTTCACGTCAGCACATTTTCGGCCTTGGCGCCGCCGGGGGGCTCGTCGGTCTGGTTGTTGTCATGGGCCTCTGGCCCGAGCCGCTGCTGGCCACCGGCCGCGCCGCGGCGGCGGGCCTTCTCGGGCCGCACGCTTACGTGCAGGCTGTCGGCCTCGCGGGGAGCGCGCGATGAACGCGGTTGTCCTGCTCTTGCTCCTCGCCCTTGGCTGGGTCGCGCTCACCGGCGGCTTCACTCTGCCTAATCTGCTGCTCGGCGCCGCGATCGCTGCGCTAGTCCTCTGGGTGTTCCGGCATCGGCTCGTCCGGCCGCCGCGCTTCGGCAGGCTTTTCAGCATTGCAACGCTGGCGCTGCTCTTCATCAAGGAACTGCTGCTGAGTGCGCTTGCGGTCGCGCGGCTCGTCCTTACCCCCAACCTCGGCCGTCACCTGAAACCCGCGATCATCGCGTTCCCGCTGACCGCGGCATCCGACGCCGAGATCACGCTGCTGGCCAACCTGATCACGCTGACGCCAGGAACGCTGAGCGTCGACGTGTCGCCTGACCGTAAGCGTCTCTACGTACACGTCCTTTCGTTGCGCAGCCGCGACGCGCTGATCGAGAACATCAGCCGCGGCTTTGAAAACAAGGTCATGGATGTCTTTCGATGACTGGCGAATTATTTCTATTTGTTTCTGAGGACGTCGCGCTCGGCGCTCTTGTGGTGGCCATCGCGTTGACTTTGCTGCGCCTGATCCGCGGCCCGTTGCTGGCCGACAGGATACTGGCGCTGGACATGCTGACGACGCTCGCCGTGAGCTTCGTCGGCATCGTCGCGCTACGCACCGGCGTTGCGTTTCAGCTCGATATCGCGCTGGCGCTTTGCCTCGTCGGCTTCGTCTCGACAGTAGCCCTTACGCGCTACCTTTTGACGCAGGCAGTAAAGCCACCCGCAACGCCCGCCGGCGAAACGGGGGCTCAGCCGTGATTGTCGAGATTTTCCAGTATGTTGCCGGGATCGCGGTGATAGTGGGGGCGGTCTTCAGCCTGTTGGCGGCGATCGGCCTTCTCCGCTTCCCTGACCTCTATACTCGCCTACATGCAGCGGCGAAGACCGGCGTCGTCGGCGCGGGGTTCGTGTTGCTTGCCGTCGCGCTCGCCGCCTTCGATGTCGCGGTAAGCCTCCGTGCACTCGGCGGAATCGTCTTTCTCGTGCTTACCACACCGGTGGCCGCGCACCTCCTGGCCCGCGCCGCGTTGGCGGCTGGCATCGCTCCCGCCAACATTACCGTTGTTAATGATTTGGCCAATGAAAGCCATAACCAGTGATAATATACTCGGTGGTCAAATCGTCGCGCGCATTATTTCATGAGTGCAGTTGCAATCATCAGCAAACGGTCCTAAGACCATCCACGCGACGCGGTCGCCTCCCCTGACGCGGCGGAATAATCAGCACGAAAGGCACGAATATGAACGATCTCTCTGGCGTTGCCACTGCGGCCGACACCGATCTCATCGAGCTCAGCGCTGAGATCGTCTGCGCCTATGTTAGCCACAATGCTCTCAGCCCGACGGATCTGGCCAAGCTGATCGCCGAAGTGCACACGGCGCTCAACGGCCTGCAGTCGCCCCAGGCGCCGGAGCCCGCCGAAGAGCTGAAGCCGGCCGTGCCCGTGCGCAAGTCCGTCGCCGCCGACTACATCGTGTGCCTCGAGGACGGCAAGAAGTTCAAGTCACTCAAGCGGCATCTGCGCACGCACTACAATATGTCGCCCGAGGAATACCGCGACAAATGGGGCCTGCCGGCAGACTATCCGATGGTGGCGCCGAACTATTCGGCGACTCGGTCGCGCCTCGCCAAGGACAACGGTCTCGGTCGCAAGGCCAACAGCAAGTAGACGTCGCCCTAAGGCGCTACGCTTGAGCGGCCACTTCGGTGGCCGTTTGTTTTTTTGCGGCCTCCTGAGCGACGCGAGCACCAAGCCTCCGCCTGCTGCCCCTGCGTCCGGCACCCCCGTCTTCTTGATGCTGTAGGAGCCTCATCGGGAACTTATCCCCGTTGCCACGCGCACCGGTTATAGGAATTATATCCTATAACGTCGGGAGCTGGGCATGGCGGGGCCAAGCGCATCCAGATCGGTAATTGGCGGCTTTTCTAGGCGGCGCGCTGCCGTGCGAACGGCGCGCCTGCTGCATGACGATCGCGATATCGCGGCAATCATCTCAGCGGTGGCGGAAGAGCGGGAGGTGAATGTCCACGCCCTTCTGCAGACCAGTCGCGGAACCGCCGAGATAGCGCTGGCGCGCCAGCTGGCCATGTATCTGGCCCACACCCTTCTCGGTCGCACGATGGAGGACGTCGGCCACCTGTTGGGCCGCGATCGGACGACAGTTGCTCATGCCTGCAGGGTGGTCGAGGACCGGCGCGAGAAAGGGGACTTCGACCGCGCAGTCGAGCGAATCGAGAACGCCGTCCGGGCACGGCAAGCCGCTCCGGTGGTCGAGGAGGTGCAGCATGCCGCGGGCTAATCCACGCACGCTGCGCTTCATCCGCGCGCTGCTGACGGCGGGCGAGGCCATCTGTGCCGATGGTGTCTTCCGGATGGCCGGGACGGCGGGCGTGACCTTGCTGGCTACCGAGGTAGTGCAGCTTGAGAGCGATGGGGTGCTCGCCGGCAATCGGCACTCTTGCCGACCCACAGCGGAGACAAGGACCTGGTTGCGTCGCCAGATGCTTGAAGAGGATCCGCATGCGCGCCAGCATCGTTGCGAAGCGCCTCGACCGGATGGGGGCGTGCGCAACCTTGCTGAAAGTCCGCTGGCGCGCCTGGCCGCCGCAACGGAAGGAGGCAGTCCGTTCCTCGAGCCGCACCAGGTCGAAGCGGGCGAACGAGTCCGCCGGCTGGTGGAACGGGCCTTACTACGGCCACGGGTGACAATGTCGTACGACTCGACCCGCACGGCGAACAGCGGCGGCCGCGGCAATGCTAGCGAGCTCGGCGAGATGGCCGCGGACGCAAGACGGCAATTGGCAACGCTGGCCGATCTTCTCCCACGCGAATGCGCGGATGTCGTCTTCGACGTCTGCGGTATGGAAAAGGGACTTCAGCTCATCGAGACCGAACGTGGCTGGCCGCGCCGCAGCGCGAAGCTTGTGCTGCGCATCGCGCTCGACCAGCTGGCGCGCCATTTCGGGTTGAATAGTATTGCTCGCGGCAAGGCGCGGGCGCCAACCCGTAGCTGGCTGGAGAGTGGCTTTCGGCCTTCGATGGCGGCTGAAGGCTCTGACGATTCAGACCAAGGCCTCGGCCTCTGAGCGAATGCGCTTCACCATGGACACCAGCCCGTTGGACCGCTGCGACGAAAGGTGCTCGCGAAGACCCAGCCGGTCGAAGATCTCGATCGCATCAGTCTCCGCGATCTCGCGAACGCTCCGGCCGGAGTAGATGGCAATGAGGATCGCCACCAAGCCGCGCACGATCAACGCGTCTGATTCACCGCGGTAGTTGAGGATCGGGCCGTCGGTCCCCGGCACTTCGTCCGAAACCAGCCAGGCCTGCGACACACAGCCATTGACCTTATTCTGGGCATTGCGCTCCCCGGGTTGGAGAGGCGGCAGCGCCTGCCCGAGCTCGATGATGTAGCGGTAGCGCTCTTCCCAGTCGTCAAGAAAGCTGAGGTTGGCTTCGATGTCGCGGAAGGCTTCGGGTTCGCTCATGCCCTGTATCTAGGACCTGCGGCCGGGCGCGCCAAGCGTAAGCGGACTGTGTCGCGGCGAAAAAAAGAGCCGCAGATGCGGGGCAGCGCACCTGCGGCTCAGCCAGGGGCCGCTTTGGAGTAGCGTCGGGGGAAGTGACGCAACCCCTGGCTTAACCCATCCACGCCGGCCGGGGCCGGGGGAATGGCGCCGAACGAGCGGGGGAGGAAACCTGCGTCGTTAGGCTAACTGTCTGGACCGGCGCCGCCTTGGCCGATGCCGCAGCGGCGGCATCGGTACAGCGGAGCAGCAGGCAATCGTTCTTCAGCAACTGGCTGACGACGATCTGCTGACCGGCCGCCATCGCCTGTCCCGAAATCTGATTGGCGGTCGCACCGAGATCGACGTCCTTCGGGTGGAAGGCGACGAAGGCGACGGTCAGCCAGAATGCCGAGCGAACGAGGAACATGAGCGGCGATCCATAAAAGAGCCGGCGGGGCTCTTCCTTTCTCTGTCAGGCTAGGCCCCGGCCTTTAAGGGGCGATGCGGGGGATCGATAAAATTTTAGGCAAGTGCCGCACTGGCCGGGCAAGCTCTTGTTTACGCTAAGGCCAGAATTCCGGCTTTCAGCACGCCCGTAGCGGCGGCCATTTAGGGTGTCTTAGGCGCGAGAGTCGCAGGCTCGCGCCAACCAAGAAAAGGCGTCCGGTGAAGTCAGTAATGCGTAGCCTTCTCCCGATGGGCACAAGCTGGGAGACCACCGAACCGTCGGCGCCGAAAGGTCGCTCCGACGGGCTGCGGCGCGCCATTGTGGCGGTCAACTCGCGGATGATGATCATCCTGGGCGCGCTGTTGATGCCGCTCGCGCTCTACGCCGCGGTGCATGGCATCCTGCTGCCTTCGATGATGGCGACCCTGATGCTCGCTATTGGCCTGCTGGGGCTCGCGCTTCAGCATCGCGGCTCGGACGACCAGGCCGCAACGCTAGGCGTCTATGGCATCCTTGTCGCGGGCGCCGTGCTCACCGTCGCGGATCCGGCAATCGCCGATTTCGGCCTCGCGGTTGCCGTGCTCGGCCCCATCCAGGCCTCGCTCCTCACTGATCGGCGAACCAAGCTTCGCGCCTGGATCGGGCTTGGCCTCGTGCTGGCACTCGGCCTCTTCGGCGCTTGGGGTTTCATCGAGTGGCCGCAGGCGGACCAAGGTGCGCTTCGGCTCACCGGCGGCCTCACTTTTGCGGTCGTGGCCTTGGTCGTGGCGCACACCACGAACCGGCTCAACACGGCCTTCGAGGTCTATGACCGCGCGCAGATCAACGCTTACCGGCACCTGCTCGAGCACGTGCAGGACGCGGTCATGCGCTTCTCCAGTGAAGGTGAGCTGCTGTTTGCCTCGCATTCGTCCGAGCGGCTCTTCGGCTGCCGCCGCTACGAGCTTTTGGGCAACGGGCTGATCGAACGCATCCACGTCCTGGACCGTCCCGCCTATATGACGGCCTTCGCCGATGCCAACCTTGGCGCCCGCGCGCGCACCGTGGAAGTCCGTATGCGCCACGATGATGCCACCTCATCCTCGACGCCGCGATTCGTCTGGATCGAAATCGCCCTGTCGCCCGTGGTGGATGTCGAGACGCCTGCCGACCGCTATGAGGTTGTGGCGCTTTTCCGCGACGTGACCGACCGCCGCGATCAGGAGAACGCCATGCGGGCCGCCCGCAAGGCCGCCGAGGAGGCGTCGGAAGCAAAATCGCGCTTCCTCGCGACCATCGGCCACGAGTTGCGCACGCCGCTCAACGCCATCATCGGCTTTTCCGAGATGATGACCGGCAATATCGGCGGCGAGTTGTCGCCGACCCATCGCGAATATGCCGAGCTCATCCGCAAAAGCGGCTCACACCTGATCGGGGTCGTCGGCATGCTGCTCGACATGTCTCGCATCGAGGCCGGCAAGTTCGAGCTCAACACTGAAAAGCTGGCGGTTGAACGCCTGGTCGAGCCTTGCCTCCACATGGTCGACGCCCTGGCGCGCGAAAAGCGCATCCGATTCGCCACCAACGTGTCGCCCTACCTGCCGCCTATCGTCGCCGATGAGCGCGCGAGCCGTCAGATCCTCATCAACCTGCTGTCGAATGCCGTCAAGTTCAGTCCGGATGGCGGCGTGGTGACCGTTACACTGAGGCAGCAGGGAACGTTTGTCGCGATCTCTGTTGCCGACAACGGCATCGGGATGTCATCCGAAGCTGTAGCTCGGGTGGGCGAGCCGTTCTTCCAGGCCCAGGACGGCCTCTCGCGCCGTTACGAAGGCACAGGTCTCGGCCTTTCGATCGTCAAGGGATTGGTCGATCTCCATCAGGGCGCGCTGCGCGTCACATCGGCGCCCGGTGAGGGCACGACGATGACCGTGCTGCTGCCGATAAACGGTCCGGAAACCAAAATGCCGGAAACTAGCTCGGTGACCCCACTTCGGCGCGAAGCGGTGTCTCAGCCTGAAGCCCAATGGCCCGAGCAAAAAAGAAGCGCAATATGACTGCAGCAACGCTGTCGCGCCTGCCGCTATCGGCAGGTGGAGCCCTTGCGGGCTCGCTCGCCCGTGGCGGGCTCTGGACGATGGCTTTCCTGATCGACGCCGGCTATTGGGCCGCGGGTCGCTTCATGCGCGCGCCCGTAGCCATCAGCTGCGTCATCGCCATCACTGGCTTTTCGGTCCTGGCCGGCAGCAACGCGCTGTTCCTCCAGAACGGCCGGCATCCAGCTCCGCTGTTTTTCGCGCCCTCGAAGGCGCAGGTCGCCTCGATCAAGCCCGCGACGCCTATGGCGCGCCCTCGGCAGGCCGCACCCGCGATTGATGAAGAGACGACGGGCAGCGTTGGCATCCATCCGGAAACCGCCGGCGCTATCAGCCATGACGATGTCATCGCCCTGCAGAGGAAGCTCGCCGCGCTGAAGCTCTTCGACGGCACCGCCGACGGGCTTTTTGGCCGCCGCACCGCCGCCGCCATCAAGGCGTTCGAGATCAAGGCCGGCGACAAGCCGCGCGGCAAGCTGACGCGCGAGCTGCTATCGGCGGTGCTTGCTGCGCCGATCCCGGCGGTCGAAGCGCCGGTCGAACCACGTCCCACGCCGGTCGCTGCCGCCGCGCCAAAGTCCGAGTCGCCGGTGCAGCAGGCGGCGGTATCGACGCCGGCCGGCAGTCCCGTGCCGCTGGCCCCGATCCGCCGTGTACAGACAATCGCCGTGCCCGCCAGCGGTTTGCTCGGTGACGCAGCAACGCCGGCCAAGCCAGCCGAAGCCGCTGCGGCGGTGCCCGAGGCGGCTGCCGCGGCATCGGATGATCTTCCGCCCGTCGCACAGTCGGCGGCCGCTGCGCCTGCGACAACGCCGGCAAACGTGCAGTCTGCCCAGCCGGCACAAGTGGCCACACAAGCCGCGCAACCCACTCTCGCTGGGCCGGCACCACAGGTGGCCGCGCAGTCAACGCCGCCCGCCACGCCGGCCGTGCAGCCTGCCGCCACGGCCGATGCCGCGGTTCCGGCTCCCGGCGCCGCGCTCACCGCGACCACAGACGGCGCCGCCATGGCGATGAACCGCCCGGCAGACGACACCGCCAAGCCTGCTGCAGTCGCCAGCGTCGCGTCCTCGCAGCAGACGCCCGCCCAGCGCCTCGCCGCACAGATGGGGACACTACCCCCCGAGGCCACTGCGGCAACCGCAACGCCGGCAGAGGACACCTCGTCCGATCCGGGCGAGGGAGCCGGCTCGACCGATCCCGTGCTGATCACCAAAATCCAGCGTGGGCTGGCGAGCCTCGGTTTCCTCGGCGCCAAGATCGATGGCGTGCCGGGGGAGGGGACGGCCAAGGCGATCCGCAACTTCGAGGTTTTCTACGACTATCGGGTGACTGGTCTCGCCACGCCGCAACTCCTCAACCTGCTCGTCCAGCATGGCGCAGTGATCTAGGCGCATTTTCGCCTATAAGGGCGGCATGTCGCTCTTTCGCACCGACCTCTGGGTCGCCGCCTTCGTTCGCCGGCACAACGATCTCGGCCACATCTGCGTCGTCTCCCGTCGCGGCGATCCGGTGGCTGGGCAGATCTTCCTGTTGGTCGATCATCTCAACGGCACCGTCTCACTCTTCACGCCGGCCCCGTCTGCCGTCCGGCGGGAGGAGCACGGGGCGGATCGCGTCTTCGATTGCCGGTTCGACCACGTCGAGCCGCCCAAGGCACGAGAGCGGATCGAGCGCGAAGTCGATTTCGATCCGGACGTCTGGGTGATTGAGCTCGAGATGCGGAGCGGCGACCTGGGAATCACTCGCGTCTGACGCGCTTGACAGCGTCACCGCCGCAGTCGTCTCCTCGCCTCCAGGAGGCGCCCATGCAACCCTACCGGCCGCGGTCGAAGCTCGAAACGCACGAGGTCTTCAACCAGCCGGAGCCGCCGTCGGGCGTCGCGCTTTGGGGTGGTGACGCGCCGCTTCAGCAGGCGATCCTGGCGGCAGCGCCGGCCCATGCCGGCAAGGTCGAGGCCTTCGCCGCCGAAATCGGGTCCGCGGAGTCAGTCGAGGACGGGCGGCTTGCCAACCGTTTCCTGCCCGAGCTGGTCCCGTTCGACCGCACCGGCCGGCGGATCGATGAGGTCCGCTTCCACCCCGCCTATCACGCCATGATGCGTCGCGGTTTTGCCGGGGGCTACGCCGCGCTGCCCTGGACTACTGACGAGCCTGGCGGGCACGTCGCCCACGCGGCGATGGTCTACATGCTGACGCAGATCGAGCCGGGCGTCTGCTGTCCCATGACGATGGCCTACGCCGCCGTTCCGGCACTCGAAGCCGCGCCCGACCTCGCCGCTCGCTGGCGTCCGGGTCTTCTCTCGACGGCTTACGATGGCCGCTCGATACCGGCAGGCCAGAAGACCGGCCTTACCCTGGGCATGGCGATGACCGAAAAGCAGGGCGGGTCCGACCTTCGCGCCAACATGACGCGCGCAGAGCCGGACGATACCGGCTATCGGCTCCTCGGCCACAAATGGTTTTGCTCGGCCCCGATGTGCGACGGCTTCCTGACGCTGGCGCAACTGCCCGAAGGGCTGACCTGCTTCCTCGTGCCTCGCTGGACGCCGGATGGCGAGCGAAACACCCTCCAGCTCATGCGGCTCAAGGACAAGCTCGGCAACCGCTCCAACGCCTCGGCGGAGATCGAGTACCACAGCGCTTGGGCCGAACGGCTAGGCGAGCCGGGCCGCGGCATCGCTACCATTCTCGAGATGGTCCACCACACGCGGCTCGATACAGCGCTGGCGCCCGCAGGCCTCATGCGCCGGGCCGTCGCCGAGGCGGCCTGGTGGGTGCGTAATCGCAACGCCTTCGGGACGCGTTTGGTCGACCAGCCGCTGATGACGATGGTCCTGGCCGACCTTGCGCTCGACTGGATGGGGTGCCTTGCGATCGGCATGCGCGTTGCCGAGGCCTTCGATCGGAGCGGCGCCGACCCTACCGCGCGAGCCTTCGCGCGGCTCGCTGTCGCGCTCGCGAAGTACTGGTCGAACAAGCGTTGCGGGCCGGTCGTCCTGGAAGCGATGGAGTGCCTTGGCGGCAGCGGGTTCGTCGAGGAGAGCCCGATGCCATGGCTCTATCGTGAA
>Ga0068853_100001581_pt1 | contig 16604 bp, 27 predicted proteins | sample KBSCornC32_FD_65655 | JGI IMG/M metagenome (GOLD analysis project Ga0068853, IMG submission 65655) | Corn rhizosphere microbial communities from Kellogg Biological Station, Michigan, USA - KBS Corn C3-2 | ecosystem: Host-associated > Plants > Roots > Rhizosphere > Soil ...
GCCGGTTCGGCCGGCGCATCCAGTCGAAACAAATTGCCCAGGTGGCGGAATTGGTAGACGCACTACCTTGAGGTGGTAGCGCCGTAAGGTGTGGGGGTTCGAGTCCCCCCTTGGGCACCAGTACCGAGTTTCAGGAAGTCCGTAGACGTCCAGAAACCTCAAAGAAACCCGCAACTTAGCGGGTTTTTTTGTGCCTGTATGTCCGAGGACGTCCGCCACAGTCCATTGCAATCTACGCACACTCGTGCGTAACTAAGTGCGTATCGCAGTAATTTTTCGGCTCCCCAGCCGGCGAGTTACGCACATTTTCGGTTCGTTGCAGTGAGGGCTACGCACGTGCTGACTGACCTCAAGATCAAGACGCTCAAGCCACGCGAGAAGCTCTACCGCGTCGGCGATGCACTCGGCCTTTGCATTGAAGTGCCCCCTTCCGGGGCGCTGCGCTGGCGCTACCGCTATCGTTTCGGCGGCAAGTTCAAAATGATGGGCCTGGGCGTCTATCCCCGCATCACCCTCGCCGAGGCTCGCAGGCGGTTGCATGATGCTCGTGAACTGCTGTCGCGCGGCATCGACCCCAGCGCCGAACGCCAGGCCATCAAGCAATCCAAGATCGAGGATGCAATCGCCGTCGAGGTCGCCGAAAGCAACACCTTCGGAGTTGTCGCGCGCGAATGGATGGCCGCGCAGGAAGTCGCCGAGGTCACGGCGATGAAGTCGCGATGGATCATCAATACGTTTTTGTTGCCCGCTCTGGTACACCGCCCCATTGCCGAGATAACCCCGCGCGAATTGCTGACCGTCCTGCGCGAGGTGGAGAAAACCGGCAAGATCGAAACCGCCAAGCGCGCGAGGGTCAAGGCTGGGCAGATTTTCCGCTGGGCAATTCTGGAGGGCCGCGCCGAAACCGACCCGACCGCCAGCCTGCGCGGCGCTCTCAAAACTCCGAAGGTCAAACATCACGCCGCGATCACCGATCCGGCACGCATGGGCGAACTGCTGCGCGCAATCGACGGTTTCATAGGCTGGCCCGCGACCATGTATGCGCTGCGGCTGGCTCCGTTGGTATTCGTGCGCCCCGGCGAACTGCGCCATGCGCGATGGCCCGAAATCGATCTTGATGGCGCTATCTGGCGCATTCCCGCCGAGCGCATGAAGATGAAGGCCGCGCACCTTGTGCCGCTGTCCACGCAAGCCGTTGCGATCCTGCACGAACTGAAGCCGTACACCGGCGACGGCGAAGGGAACGCCTACCTCTTCCCTTCCGTGCGCACGCCGTTTCGTCCGATGAGCGAGAACACGATCACCGCTGCCCTACGCAGGCTCGGCTACTCCGGCGACGAAATGACCGGCCACGGCTTCCGCAGCATGGCCGCAACACGCTTGAACGAAATGGGCTGGCGCGCCGATGCGGTCGAACGTCAGCTAGCGCATGCGGAATCTAACAAAGTGCGCGAGGCGTATACGTCTGCCGCGCAATACCTGGATGAGCGCACGAAGATGATGCAGGCGTGGGCCGACTATCTCGACAAGCTCAAGAATCAAAACAGCGTGGTGCCGATGAAGCGGCACGCCTGACCGAATCCGGCACACGCCGGTAAGCGGCCCCCCGGCGTGCTAGTGACACGCCGAAGGGCCTAACCAAAACGAAACAGAGGATTTCATCATGGCTAAGAAAAGTATACCGAATGCCGCTCAAACTCGCCGGCTCACGATCTATGATGGCGAGAAATATTTTGATGCAACATTCTCCGAAGACGAGCGCGACGAGATTCGCGAGAGGATCATTTCAGAATGTGGCTTCGCCGACCGCACGCGAGGAATGATGAAAGCTTGGGACTTACTGCGCGATGCAGAGACGGAGATCATGAACGCACTGGATATATATCCCGTTCCCGTAGACTGGCAGCATATCCATGTGTGCAAGGAGTTGGAGATTGACTATAGGCGCTTCGCGAAGAATGAGCAGAAGCGGCCGATTGAGCCGTTCTACCTTTTCGTCGAGCGGCAGTTCCCGCACTTCAAGCCCGCCAGAAATGCAATGCAGCTAGATGTACAGACTCAACACATACATTTGGCATTCATTGATTGGATTGACGACGCCTGCCCGCGCCATGGTTGCCAAAAGTCTAGCCACGGCTGGGGCTGCTGGGATCGTTTCGAAAAGGCGGACTACAAGGAGGCCGCGCGGCGAATCTGGAATCACAATCAAGGGCGCGCGAAGTTTGGGCCGTTGAAGCTAGTTCATTCGGCATAGGCGCGATCATGGATAGCGAATCTTGTACAGCAATGAATGCCCACCTGGCTCTCATCCGGCGCGTGCACGAGCGCGAATTGAAGAAGATTCTGGACGCATGCGAACGTACGCCACCATCCTGCCCTCACTGCGGCAAACCCGTTGAGCCAATCATGCATGAAGGCAAGCCAGATCTACGATTGGTAGCGTCGCATAACTGACTGATCAACCACGGCTAGATCGCTAGCAACCAGAAGGGGGAATCTATGCGTATCGTCTTGGGGGTGATGCTCTTTGTACTGCTCGCCGGCTGCGCAGCTCAGCCGTATCGTCCGATCGTAGATAGTGGATCACGCATCGGCGACTACGATGCTGACCTCGATCAGTGCAAACAGATCGCAGCGCAGGTGCAGCCCGCGAATGCTGCTGCGGGCGGCGCTGTGGCTGGCGCCGTGTTGGGTGCACTGCTTGCTGCCGCAGTTGGCTTACGCGGTAGCGACGTTGGTCATGTTGCCGCTTGGGGCGCTGCCAGCGGCGGTGTGCAGGGTTTAGCTGTCGGTTCCATTGAGTGGCAACGCGTAGTCAATCAGTGCATGGTAGGTCGCGGGTACAACGTGCTCAACTGAAGCCAAAACCACCACGGCTAGGCAGGCCAGCCGAAAGCGGGATTCCTTCACCCGTTGCCGTGGTTCTCTTGAGGGGCGCTGAGGGTGCGCAAGATGCTGAAGAAAAAACCGCAATGGGTGCCGGATTCGGTGTGGGCAGAATATCAATTGCTACTTGCAATGAGCGAGCGTGATCGCGGGAAGGGCTCCGTTGAACTTGCGGACTTACTACTGGACAGCCGGGATTGCGCGAAGATTTGGGCAGCGCTCGGGCGCCGGTCGGAAAAATATCGAGATTTCGTATCGCGAGAACAGGAACAATTCTTCAAAATAATGGGCTTTCACGATGACGCACACCAACCTCATTTCATCGCGCTGGTGTGGGCCGCGAAACGAGCGCTTGACCTGCCGGAAGAGGAGTTCATACCGTCAGGGTTGCGGCGGCAGCACGGAAGTAAAATTTCTGACTTGGCTCACCAACTAGCCAAAGAGCTGGAGGCATATTGTCCTTGGAATATTCGCCACGAGGTCGCCGCCGCCGCAGGGAAGTTTGTCGAAGAATACGAAAAAGAAATCGCAAAAATTCGCTCAGAAAACCCGCAACGTTATGAAGCCTTTTTCGCAACCATACCCCTTGGGCGAATGCGGGACATTGGCGCCGCACGTTTTTGTGAGGAATTTGCCCTATCCGTAGGCGTAAATTCGGCATTGTCTGCAATTGAGAGGGGTGCGAAAAAATGGGCCAGTTCGTCGCCCCTGTTGTATAGGGCAAAAGGCGACAGCGCCAGTCGGCAGTACTTTGCTGTAAAGATGACTAAATATTTTCAAGACGTCTACGGAGAGAAGTTGCTTGATGTTACCGCAGCTTTGGTGCGTTGCCTGCTTGGGGTAGAAATTGAGAAGTCCGCCATCACGCAACTGAATACGAAGCGCGTTAGGCGAAAACTGAAAAATTGAAGATTTCGCCTAATGTGGGCAAGTTCGGAAAGTTCTGCGTTTCACCTAATTTTATACTTTTGCGCACTCCTGCATTCTTCCCTCACCAGCACACCGCTGGATACAGAGGGCAACGCAGTGACACCAGTACACAACGACGCACCGGAGAGGCTGCTCGCCCTCTCCGAAGTCATCCAACGCACGCACAAGAGCCGCAGCGCGATCTACGCGGCAATGCGCACTACCCCGCCGACGTTCCCGCTGCCGATCAAGGACGGCATATCAAGCCGCTGGCTCGAGTCCGAGATCAACGCCTGGGTCGCTGAGCGCGTGCGAGAGCGCGACGCAAAGGCGGCGGCATGAGCGCGGTCACATCGCAGCGTGGCGAGCGCATTCGCCAATTACATCTAGAAGCGCACAGCCTTGCCGACCAAGCTATCGAGCGAGCACTTGAGGCCGGGCGGTTTCTGGTCGAGGTGAAACGTGATCTTGCGCATGGAGAGTTCGGCCCATGGGTCGAGAAACATTGCGGGTTCACAGATCGCACCGCGCGCCGCTACATGCGCCTTCATCTGCACCGCGATTCCCTTCCCGCCAACACCGGTATCAATTCGGCGCTGGAGCACATCAAAACGGACACCGTGTCCGTTTTCGATATCGATGCCGGCGAAGAGCAAGACAACATTCGGATGGTGCGGCGGCTTCTACGGAAGATGATCCGTTGCGACGTGATGAGTAACAGGGAACTACTAGATGCGCTTGCCTGCGTTGAGATATCGGCAGATGCGGTGCGAATCGCTGGCCTGACCCTTAAGCATGGCGCGCAAGCAATGGAGGCAGTATGACCGCCTCCGTCTACGACATCCAAGCTCGCCGCGCCAGCCATCGGCGCGATTCGCGCACCGTAATCGACAACCTCAACGATGGCGCAGCGACTCTGCATGCCGAGGTCGCCGGCTGGCCATTCCGTGTTATCCGCGAGGGCACGATTGCCGGCCTAGAGCGGCAGCTAGAGGCCATGCAGGCGCTGCTAGTCGAGTTGCGGGCACATATTGAGGGAGGGCCGACAAATGCAGCCTAACGCTCACAGCAAGCCCCACGCGCTGAATCGACGCAAACGCCATCTGCTGTTTGCGAGCATCGCCATCGAGCGCATGCGCACGCACCAGCGCCTTCCTACGTCGCGTTCAATCGCCCTGGTGGCTTCCGTTCACCCATCGACTGCGCGTCGCTGGCTGGCTGATTTGCGGGCCGTCATGGGCAAGCCGGCGAGGCTGTTTCGGGATGGTCAACCGTGAGCGCATCCGGAAAGTTCTTTGCCATTGGCAAGCCGCAATGGCAAGTAGCCTGCAATCTCGGTGTGAACTGCGCGACATCGTTTCTGGTGCTAGCGCTGGGCAGCGGACGGGATCACAGCACGACATCTTGGAGCGCAAAGTCCATCGAAACACGCGCCGGCATGGGGTGGCGTCGTGCGCGTGAATCGATCGACAAGCTAATAGAAGGAAAGATACTTGTCAGCAATGGGCAAGCCAGCAGGCCCCGATACAAGATCGCGGTTCCCAGCGCCGAAGAGTTGATCTGGCTACCTAACGAGCTGGTCATTGGCGCGGGTAATGAAGTTCCGCCCGTAGCCAGACTCAAGCAGGTGCGCGATATCGAACTCCTGCGCATGTTCATTGCGTTGTATGGCGAGCAGGATTTGCCAGGCGATGGCGGTCTGCCGCGCAGCCTGATCCGAGACGAGTACGAGCGCGAACAGATTGCTACGCACGGACAGTTTGTCTTTTGGGGGTTCCGGCTCAAGACCGGCAACGCATGGCACAACGGGCCATTTGATAGCAAGAAGATCCCGCGCGGCGAATTGTGGCCGAAAATTCGCGCGCTACAGGACCTTGGGCTACTAACGACGGCGATCTACCTTGCTGAAAGCGCAGACGATGACGCCGACCTGCTGCATGCGCTTTCGGGCGATCAAGCCGCAGAAGCTGCCTACGATGCCGGATGGAACGCGATCTATGGCAAGGAAGGCTATGCGCCTCACAAGTCGGAAGGCTTTGATCGTGTTGCGCCCGTGCTGGCGCACCTCAAAAACGTGGCAATGGTCGGAGTGTACCGACTGCACTATCGCCCTAAGACGGCACGCACATCAGCCTGGTATGCCCAGCATGTCGAACAATGCCGTCGATTCGAGGAACTCTATCGCAGCATCTTCGGAGCGGTCGAAGTGCCCAAATGCGCCTGACAGACATCAAGGCTTATCAAGGCTTATCAAAGACTATCAAGGGTAATCAAAGAAGGTAAGAACAGACATCAAGGCTTATTAAGGTAAAAGAAGTAAGAGCAACCGAACTCTGTCGAGTTCGGCGGCACGGGCAAAACCACGAAGAGCAATCCCATGACAGCAGCAGACGTTTACTTTGGCGCACTGAACAACTGGAAGATCCAAGAGCAAGAGCGTTCGCCAGTGAAGCAAAGGCAAAAGCAAAGGCAAAAGCCGAAGCAGCTTGCGGGCGGATGTCTTCTGTATCGACTTCCACAACGAAAGCACGGATACCGCTAATTGAAACGCTACCAAACCGTTTGGAAATCGCCTGGGTTCCATCTGGGTTTCCGCACGACTGCGGACAAATTGCGGACAAATGAGTCCCTTGTCGGGAAAGACTGTTGATCACAACAAGCAAAGAGCGGGCCGAGAAACTAATCCGCGATGCACGCGACCTGCTTATCGATGGCGGACTGCCGTCAAGCTTGGTCGATCCGCCGCTGAGCCATGTTGAGACCGAGATCATGAAGGCCCTGACCGCTGACCGCATAGAATTTCTGCGAGACCTCAAGCTGTCGGGAACAGCAGCATTGGCCGAACGCGAAGGGTTGTCAAAAAGTCAGATTCGCCGCCGCAAAGCACGCGCCGTCAACGAATTGGCAAGATTCAAGACTGCAGCGTAGCAAAACGCGCATGAATTCCCTTTTTCGTGCGCGCATGTTTTGAGATTATGGTAGATGCGCGAATGGATTCGGTGACCTGTTCACGCGCGCAAACTACAACTGCGAAGGAAACGCACGTTGCTTCCGCTGCCAATCGGCCTGTTCTCGTCGCCGATGATGCCTGAAAGGTTTGACAGACAAGTTTGTTGGGCTCGCGCAATGCGATACCCAAGGCGAAATTCCTTGGCGGGAACGAAGCCGAATTGCCCAGCCTGCGGGCATCGTACGCAGACATCCCGCCAAGGTTGCCCTTTCTACGGGCCTGAGCGCCGCCAGCTAGCGGCGCATATTTTGGATATTCGAACATGAAATCATGCACCCCCAAACCCGTGCAGTTCTGGCTTTCCGACGAGGCGCATCGTCAATTGAAGGCGATAGCCGCCCTCAAAGGCGAGGCGATCAGCGAACTATTTCGGCGCGAAGCAGTTGCACTCATTGAAAAAAATCAACCATGGAAAAACAGACATGAAAAACTAGAAGCAATCTGAATCCACGACTGCGGAGAACGCAGGCGCCATTTTCAAGCAGTGCGCTGAATACAACGCATTGCTAAACCGCATATGCGTACTTGCCGCCCGTCCAGCGACGATGCTCATTGGTCTCACTACTTCGACCGACTACATTGGCACCGTTCGCAAAGTTCGCGCCGAGATTGCCGATCTCGATCTCGAACTCATAACGCTCGAAACAATGCTGCGCCGCGACTACCCGGAATGCACGCTTTCGGAGAACAAATAATGCTCGCGCAGATTATGAATCGTGCTCTTCAGCCAAACGCGCCGCAGATCTTGCGCATTGGTACTGGCGACACTCCGGCCGAAATACTGCGAAAACTTGCTGGCGGCTGGGCAGTCAATCTGGCCGCATTTCCGAAAACTCGGCGAAAGATCGAGCTATATCAGGGCGCCGCTGCCCAAGCGCATCTAGAGGCCGGCAGGGTCGGAAATGAAGCCGAGGCCGAAGCATGGGAAAAAGTTTTCGAAACGTTTGCGGAAATCCTCGCCGTTTCTCGCAATGCATATGAGGCCCGTGCTATGGCCGCAGCCAAGGGGAAAAAAGAATGAAATCCGTCTTTCTGCAAACAAAGTTTGTCGCTTAGTCCACCACGGAGGAAGATGGTAAGCGCATTCTGCGCGGTATTGCCACAACCCCTTCCACTGACCGAATGTCGGATGTCGTTATCCCATAGGGCGCCATCTACGAACTGCCCCTGGTCTTGCTATGGGCGCACGATCACACAAAACCCATTGGCAAGGTCACGGAGGCGCGAGTCGCCGCCGATGGTATTCGAGTCACGGCTGAGATTGTGCGTGGAATCGATGAGGCTGATCGCGCATGGATAGCGCTGAAAGCCGGCGTTCCCCTTGGCTTTTCAATTGGGTTTCAGGCCATCAAGACCGAACCGCGGGCGGGCGGCGGCGTCACGTATAGCAAATGGTCCTGGTATGAGCTGTCCGTTGTAAGTGTTCCGGCGCAGCCCGAAGCAAAAATTGAACAGGTCATCGGAAAATCTGCCGGCGCGGTCTCGCTCGCTCATTCATCACGAGGTTCGCATGATGGTTCGGTGAAGCTTAAAACCCCGCCTTCCGGAAGCGTGCGCCTTATTCGAAAAGGCACAAGGGGCAACTCGTGCGATGCCATCAAGCTGATACAGAGAGGCTATCGCTGATGAAGGCCATATCAAAAGACGGGGGCAAAACTCTTACTATCAAGGCGAAAGAAGAATGAAATCCATTTCCACGAAAGGCGGTATCGACGCCGTCAAAATCATGCGGGACGTGTTCGAAGAGACGGGGCGCGAACAAGATGGGCTGAATATTGAAGCCAACCGCACACTGTATGTCGTAAAGATGGTGGCCAAGCTTGGAAAACAGGTGCTTTTGCGAATGGCCGATCTAGAGCATCGCCTGGCACGCATTGAGGACCAAAGGAGAACTGCACGATGACCGCTGACGAGAAATTCGAATAGGACGTTATCTCGCTGTTCTGCGAGGCCGCAGAACAAAATCGCGTTGACATGGAGCGCGCGCTTTAGCCCATCGCCAATCGGTTAGCCGATGTGGAAATGCGCATCAACTACCTGCCCTCCCGCTTGTCGAGGGTGTCCAAATGAGTAGCGACAAAGCTACAAAACCCCTCACGATTACGGGCGCAGACCTCTAGCGGGTGCGCGCCGGGCAGAAGTTTGGAGTCAGGGATGGGCGCATCTTCTTCTACGATTCTGACGCCTTCGTGGCAGAGACGCACAAGCGTCTCCGCGAAGCGATTGTCGAGTACATGGATCAAGTAGGTCTTCGCGATTCAAATGATTTGGGAGACTTCGCCTTCTCCTCGTCTGACGACATGAAATTCGGCGTCCTGAGATTCACCGCACGAGGTCAGCCATTCTCCCTGCGCATCGATTTGCCAGAGCTTCGCGAGGCGTGCTGACCTCCGGGGCGGCGGTCTGGAGATGGGCCGCCTTACACAGGAAACCGCGTACGGTATCTCTCCTTTGCTAACCCGTAACAATTTCAACGTCGGGCCGAAGGACTCGGCCTGCGGATACCCCGGGGGCGCGCACCTCGAAACTTTTTCGACTTTGCCCGGACACCGTCCGTCGAATAAAACAATTCGCATCCACAATTGGAAACACGACCTATGGCCAAGCCACGATCGCCGATGATCAAAGCTGAGATTATGGGCGCAACGTTGCGCAATCCCTAGCGCTTAGGGCCACGTAGGACGTCGGTCCGCGCGAGACGCATAGGCGACCCCACATATTTTGAGGATTCATGATGACGACGGTAAGAGTTGAAGGATTAAGAGAACTCGGTGAAGCGCTCAAATAGTTTCCCGAGGTGCTTGGCAGGAAATATCTGCGCAAAGCGACCTTTGCCGCCGCCGCTGTTATCAGGAATGAAGCTATCGAGCGCGCCCCGATTCGTACCGGCAACCTGAAATCGCATATTGCGATCTTCAAGCGCCCCGGCGCCATCAATACTGCGAGCTATGCAATCGGAGTGCGTCCAATCAAGCTCAACAAAAAGATAAAGAACGTGCTGCGAATTCTGCGCAAAGCTGGAACCCCAATATCGATTGAGGGAAATCCATACTATTGGCGATTTGTCGAGTTCGGCACGGAGAAGATGCGAGCGCACCCGTTCTTGCGCCCGGCTTTCGAGTCAAAAAAAGAAACCGCGATCGAGTAGTTCAAAGCGTCGCTCACAATAGGCGTTGAGCGCGCCGCAAAGGAGGTTGCAAAAAATGGCTAATTCAATTGGGACACTGTCCATCAGCGTGTTAGCTGACATCGCCGACATGGTTAGCGACCTGGGCAAGGCACAAGCCGAAAGTGCCAAGGCTGCCAAAGAGTTCTAGCGGCATTGGCGGGAGTCGGCGGACGGCATCAAGGAAGCACTGAAAAGCACTGCGGAAGTTCTCGGCGTCGGATTCTCCGTGGAAAAACTGATCGAGGTTGGCAAGACTGCCGCCGAGCAGGCCGAGAAGGTCGAACACCTGACCGAATCGCTGGGGGCGAGCGCCAAGGCGGTATAGACGATGGCCTTTGCGGCCGGTCTGGTCGGCGGCAGTCTGGATGATGCCGGCGCGGCAATGGCGCGACTTGAACGCGCCGCAGAACAAGCCGCCGCAGGGTCCGCCTAGCAAGCGGAAGCCTTCCGTGCAATCGGCATCAGCGCAACGCAATTGGGCGTGCTGCTCAAGAATCCCGATGAATTGCTCAAGACGGTAACGCACAACTTGGCCGGATTTCAGGACGGCGCCGGAAAGACGGCCGTCGCCATGGAATTGATGGGCCGAAACGCCGCGCAGCTGATCCCGCTGATCAATCAGATGGGTGGAAATTTCGACAAAATGACCGAAGAGGCGAAGAAATTCGGCATTGTTCTTTCCGAAGAGGATTAGCACTCCCTTGTCGAGACTGCTGATAGCATCGATAAGTTGAAGCTGGCAGGAGCCGGACTCGGAAACGAATTCACCACCGCGCTTGCGCCTGCCGCGCGCGCAGTGCTCGACGCAATAACCGATCTCGCGACTAGCGATTTCGTCAAGGACGCGTTCAGCAATTTAAAGACCGATATTACATAGCTCGTCGTCCTGTTCGGTGACTTCAAGGGCGTCATTGCGGATGTCGGCACATCAATCTCCCGCTGGTATCGCGATTTCGTCGCAACCATGCCGGGCATGCACGATGCCTTTGGGACGGCGACCGGAGAAATGCGGCAGGACGCCGCGCAGTTCGTCGCCGCCTCCCTTGACGAAATTGATACGCTCAAGACCTGGTTCAAGAACGGCGCGCTCTATATTTAGATCGCTTGGGAATAGCTCTGGGCGGATTTGCAGAACGGATTCAACTCGTTCCTCGCCGGGGTAAATTCCGGCCTGATGACGGTGGTTGGTTGGTCGAAGAAGGCGTTCAACGACTTCAATGATCCGTTCGGCACCATGCGCGCCGGTCTGAACGAGCTTTCGACGACTCTGCAGAACGCTGGCACGAGTTTCAAGCCTGTAACTGCCGATGTCGCCGACCTTCGCGAGCAAATCGAAATCAATAATCTTGGCCTTTAGACTGCCAAGTTGGCTAACGACCATTGGGCGCAGAGCGTTCGCGATTCGATTGAAGCGAACAAGGCGCATGGCGAATCGATTGACGCCACCAGTAAGGGGCTCATCAACTACAACGCGAATATCCAAGCCGCTAAGGATAGCGTTATCAAGCTGTCCGCCGAGCTTGCGAAATGGTCCGAAGAAAACGATAAGCTGCTCGGTACGCAAGACCCAATCACGAAAGCGTAGGCCAGCTTCAATGAGCAAATGACGAAGGCTACCGAAGAATTGGTTGTCATGCTCGGTCATGGTCTCAGTTGGGGTGATGCTTTGAAGATGCTTGGCGAACGCACTGATCTTTTGACCGCCGCCCAGCAGCGCAGCATTGCTTCGTTCTATGCATAGGCCGACGTTCTAAAAACCTTATATCAAAAATATGTTGATCAGGATGCTGCACTCACGCAGTATACAAATCAAGGCAGAGCGACGGTAGAAGTTGATAAGGCAATACACGATGAGCTGCAAAAGTTGATTGACCAATACAGCGAAGAAAGCGATGCCGTGAAGAAGGTACGTGAAATGCTCATGGCGAATCGCGATGCCACGATAGCCTCAATTACCGCATTCAAGGATCACGAAGATGTTGTCAAGGCAAATGCTGACGCCGCAAAGGACTGGCAAAACATCTGGAAAACCGCAGGCGATGGCATAGCGAGCACGTTCGCGAACATCCTCGTCAATGGCGGTTCCCTGTTCGATGGTCTGACGAGTCTTGCGAAACAAACCGTCTAGGCGATCATTGAATACTTCGCCAAGCTCGCCGTCATCAATCCGATTTTGAATGCGATTTTCGGCGGTCAGTCTGGATTCCAGTTGTTGCCTGCGCTTGGCAGTGCGCTTGGCGGCGGCAGCGGGGGTGGATTGGGCATTGGCTCGATCTTCTCTGCAAACTCGTGGGTGACCGCCGGGAAAAACCTTTGGTCGGGGTTCAGCACCTTTTTTGGCGGCTCGGGCGTCGATGGCGTCGGCGGCAATTTCATGGGGAATTTCGTCACCGATAACGGGGCAACATCCTGGACGCCTAGCGGATTGGGCAGCGCAATCGGAATTGCCGGCGGTCTATATGCCGGGTACAACCGTTACTAGAGTGCCGGCGGCGGCGTCGCTGGCGTCGCTGGCGGCTTGGCGTATGGCGCGGGCACCTATGCCCTTGCCGGGGGGCTCGGATCGCTTGCGGCGGGCGGTGGTTTCGCCGCTGGTGTATCGGGTGCGTTCGCCGCCGTTCCGGTGGTCGGCTGGATCGCACTTGCCGCAATGGCAATTGATTATCTCAGTGGCGGCAATCTGTTCGGCACGGCGGCCAAGCCGACGGGCAACACGACGCAAAACGTTCTCATCGGCCAAGAGGGCGCGTCCGTACAAAATCAATACGAGACGAAAAAGAAAGAAGCCTTTTTCGGTGGCAACTCATATAGCTGGAAAGACTTCGCGGCTACGGATGACTAGATGGCCGCTGCGGATGCTCTGTTCTCGGGCATCCTGAAATCCGTCACCGCAGGCGCAGATGCACTCGGCAGTCAGGTCGGCACGCTCATTACGGGTACGTTCTACCAAAAGTTCGACAAAGATGGCAAGCTGCTGGACGCCTACTCGACTGTTCTCGGGCAGAAATACAAAGAGACGATGCAATAGTTTGCCGAGCGCGTGACGGCCGAGAACCTGCTCGCCCTGTTGCCCGCCGCTCAGAACGCATCGCAGATTGCCGATCAGTGGCGCAGTAGCGCAGATGCATTGCTCGCAGGCACGCAGATGCTCGTGCAGGCGCAGATCGATATCAACAAGGGTATCGGCCTGCTCGGCGACAACAGCAGTCTCGGCGACATCACGAAAGAGGTTCAAAAACTCCAGTTGGAGAACGAGTCGCTTGCGCAGACCTACGTTCGCTTGCAGACCGAGCAACAAACCTTCAAGGCCATTCTCGACAACCTCGGGCTGACAACCGGGAAGACGGGTGTTGATTTCCTCGAATTCGCGGACAAGCTTGCCACACTGTCGGGCGGTATATAGAACCTGCAAGGTGCGTTCGACGGCTACTACAACGCCTACTATTCCGATGCAGAGCGGCAGGCGAATGCGTTGAAGGCAATGCAAAAGGCCGTCACCGATACGTTTGCCGTCATCGGCGAAGACCCTGCGGAAAGCATGGCCAAGTTCCGCGCGGATTTTGAGGCCGCATTGCCGACGCTCACGCCGGAATAGGTACTGCAATGGCTTGCCGGCGCCAATGCCCTCGCCAATCTGACCGCATATCTGAACCAAGCGGCGGACGCGGCAACGAAACAGGCGGATGCAGATGCCGCAGCGCATGCAGCCGCGATGAAGAATTATGCTGATTTCGTCGGCCAGTTTGATCCGAAAACCATTGGCCTCACGGCGTTCGAGAACTCGCTTATCGGTCTGCACAGTACACTGACCGACAACATCCAGAAGGCCAACGATCTCGCCAAGGCTGCCGGCATGGCGGGTGCATCGAACGAAGACCTTACCAACATCATCGTAGCCTCGGCGTAGGCTGGCGTAGATGCGCTGAAAGCATTCGAGGATCAGACCGCGCAGCTTGCCGCCAAGCTGTACGGAACGAACATTGATCATCTGACCGCGCAAATGCAGGCGCTTAAGGACAAGGCGGCTGGCGTCGATATCAACAACGGCGGCTTTGCTCTGCAGGATATCTACCTCAGACAAGCTGCGGACTTGCAAAAGCAGATCGACGACGCCAACACACAAGCCCAGGCATTGCAGCGTCTGACCGATGCCACACAACTGCTGTCGAACATCGGGTAGATCGGCTCGATCACGGGTCAATCGCTGGATGAACTGGCGAAACAGTTCAACATCCCGCTCGATAATTTCGAGAAGGATTTGGGCCTATCCGCCGAGGATCTTAACAAGCAGTTTCAGCAAGCCGAACTGCAGGCATAGGCCGCGCTTAAGGCGAATGAATACCTTGCGAATATCCTAGCGACTTTGCAGGGTAAGCCGATAGCGGCGCTGAGCGCGACGGATAGCGTGATTGGCGGCAAGCCTACGGCGACGGTTGCAACGGTTTCATCGCCAGACGTTACGGCAAAACTAGACGGCGTGCACGACCTGCTATCGGCGTTGTTAACCGCCATGAACAAGAATACGGATAGCACGCAGGCCGGCTCGCGCACGATCGTAGACGCGCTTTCGACACGTGGCATACGAGAGAGTGCGGGAGCACTAGCCGGTCCTCGAACCATGCAGCCGCCTCGCGTTGTGTATCCGGCATGATCCGGCACCTAGTGGCGGGACCATGCGGCAAGAAATCGAATCAATCGGACACCAATTGGGCGGACGCCCCAATCCCGACTACCTCTGGACGATAACATGAGAAGAACCTTGGCTCGCGACGTTGCTTGGAACGATAGTCCTTGCGAACCGATCACTATAGACAGCACTACATGAAACACAGGACAAATGGTGCGATTCGGATGGAACGTGCTGCAAATGATATTTCTTATGCCTGACCTGCCAGCAGGCTACGCAATACGGCTCGCCAGTCGGCTTGCCATTACCATCCATTTCGTAATACGCATCGTAGTGTTTGACAAGGCCATCTTTGGATTGAAATGCATCCTCTAACTCGGCAATACGAACTTCCTTTTTCTTCAGCAAATCCTGAATATCGGTGATCTCTATCCTGGCATCAGCTAAAGCTCCAATCATATCCGCCAGTTTGAGCTTAAGTTCAGCCGTCGCTATGGAGAGGTCCGATTCGCGAAGCACCTTTGCGATATCCGACGCAACTTTGATGCTATTGAGTGCCGAAACGATTGAAGCAAAATCTGCCACTTCAATTCTCCTAGAATTGTTTGAGCCTGGGGTCGGGCTTCGTTTGCTTTGCTTCGCAGAGCCATTTGGATAGAGCCGCGTTCATCTTCGTTGAATCGAATAGCCCTCCCCCGAAATTCACGCCGAGCTTGTCTTGAAGCACTGTGACGCTCCGCGCACAGTCGGCGATCATCAGATATTCGGTCTGCGTAACTCCGTTAGGACCGCCTGTGAAGAGATATGAGGCGCGCAAATTGCCGTTGCTATGAACGGAGCGTTCATTGATGCAAGTCATCGCTCTTGTGCCCGGTGCCTCAAAGCACGCGAGACCATTGCCGGCAGCAAACGACGCGGTAGAAGTTGCGAGAATTGCATATAGGCAAGCCAGCCCCATGCACGTAGTTTTCATACGACACCCCCTATGTCGATAACTCGATACAGGATGCTCCGCTATGGGAGGTTTGGGAAGTGCCCGGCATAGCTAAGCGATCCATCGCCGTCCGCCGCTTGCGGCACTGCTTCCGGGATGCAGGCAGGATAGGACTGCAGCGCGTCAGACGCGATAGCAGATCGCCACGTCGTGGTGTAGGAAATTTCCTACGCGTGGTCAGGTGCTCTCGACATTGTCTAGCGGGCCAGGGTCGATATCGAGGCCGCTGTACCACAGATAGACAAATTTACGAGCACCCAAGAATGTCTTGAACGGGCCGTATTCGTGATCGTGGATCGTCGCGCGCCATCCGCCGCGCGTGCGGCGAATCACGCCCGTCTGCTTGCCATCGTAGTTGATCGGCGTGAAGTAGCGCTCAAACGGCCGATCCATCACATCGCACAGTTCGACCGCTTGCTTTCGCTGACATTCGACCGGTCGCTCGTGACTGCCCGACCATCCCATACTGAAGCCGGCAGAACTCCAGGACGGCAAAGGGTTTTCGCTCGATGGCCTCGCCATCGCCTCTGAGACATCGACATGCCCCTGCTTGCGCCTGCGTTTGTATGGAGAGAAGGCCACAGCGAAAGGATAGGGATCGCAATCGCAACTCCTGCGACAGCCTGCTATGCGGCGAGCCGGTGCTCGTAGTATGGCCGCTCGCAATCATCAATAGTTCGGGTCTCCTGGAGAGACCATGAATTGTTCGGGTCTTCCTATTGTGCCGTCCTGAATACGCGCCCCGAATATTTGGCGGTGTGCGTAACGAGGTGCGTAACTGCGCTGCGGTTTGCGCAAAAACCGCGCGAATAGGCCATTTTTCATGCCCCCCTTGGCACCAATACCGAGTTTCAGCGAGTCCCGATACGTCTCGCTGAATTCTTGAAAGCACAAGAAACCCGCAGAAATTGCGGGTTTTTTTGTGTCCGGCGTAAAGCCCCCTCGAAACGAATCTGAGCGGCCTGCGCCGCTTGGCTACATCGGTACTATTCCGAGGTTGGTTACCGTA
>Ga0068853_100001582_pt1 | contig 16602 bp, 10 predicted proteins | sample KBSCornC32_FD_65655 | JGI IMG/M metagenome (GOLD analysis project Ga0068853, IMG submission 65655) | Corn rhizosphere microbial communities from Kellogg Biological Station, Michigan, USA - KBS Corn C3-2 | ecosystem: Host-associated > Plants > Roots > Rhizosphere > Soil ...
GTTATTCATGCCCACCGCCGTCATCAGGCCGAACGCTCCATAGGTTTGTTCGGAGAGCAGCACGCGCACCGAAATCGCGACCCAGGCAAAACGCAATATGTCGCGGCTGCCTATCCAGCGGGTGTTGAGCAGCGGATTGGCGCGATTATGTTCGACGAGCAGCGCGGCGACGAGCAGCACAATGGCGCCGCACAAGGCCCATCCGATCCAGGACGCCTCCAGCCACCAGACGATACGCCCTTGCGCCAGCACCGCGCACAGCAGGGCGACGCCGGGTGCGTAGAGGGCAAAGGTCAGGAAATCGAGCTTCTCGAACGCCTTCATCTTCTCGCTGGGTGGCAGGCGCAGCAGGAAGATCATCGCCAGGCTGATGAGCGCCATGCCCAGTTCGAACACGTACAGCATGGTCCACTGTCCACGTTCGAGGAGGTCCGACGAAAACAGCCGGGCGACCGGCGTCGCCAGCTGCGGAATGCCGATGCCCAGCACGATGCCCTTCAACCGCCATTGGGCCGGAAGCGACTGCATGATGTAGAGCAAGGCGAGCGTCGAGAGGGCGGATGCGGCGATGCCGCTCATCGCGCGCACCACCAGCGCCGTTTCATATTGGTGTACGAGGAGGTGCGCGGCCGTCAGCACGACATAGGCCGGCAGAAAGATGCGCGCGAACGTAACCAGGCCGAATTGCTGACGGAACTTGGTCAGCAACAGGCTCATCGATACATTGGTCATGAGGTAGGCGGTGGTCAGCCACGCGGCCTGATCGCTGTAAAGTCCCAATGATCCCTGGATATTCTGGATATTCGCGCTGACCAGTGCATTGCCGAAGCCACCGGTCAGGCCGACGAAGGCGCCGATCCCGAAATAGGCAAGGCGACGAGGCAGGGGATGAGCAGGCGTAGCCGGCGACCCCGGCATCATCGGCCGTTCATGCGGCTGAAACACATAGGCGGCTTCGGATTGCGAAGACCCGTTATTCGGCACGTGAAGACTCCGCCTGATCCGATTGCCTTCCCCAAAACGCTTGGGACGCGCAATACGACCGTGCCGTCGCAAGTTCAACCTGGCGATTTGTCGCTCGCAACAGCGCGTATTCAGAAGCTTTGCCGATGGTTGCAAATTCTGCAATCGCGCAACCCAGCTTCGCACTTGCAGCAATATGCGAGCCGGTGCACAAGAAACTCGCCTTTCAGGCATCCTCTCCTAAAACTCTCATAGGCTGGTCTTTTGACCGGCCTTTTTTTTGCCCAAACCGGCATATGATGTCGCGGTGCCTTGGTCGGGATGTCACGCGACCGATCGCACATGCCGATCGTGCAGAAGTCAGCGATCATATCCATGATCAGACACGACTCAGGCGATCGTATGACCAGGTGGTCACAGCCGCGAAGCACAAAAAAAGGGCCGCCCCGAAGGGCGACCCTACAAGTTTTAGGAGAGGATGCCTGAAAGGCGAGTTCCTTGTGCATCGCACAACGGATCAGTGCAAATGCTGAAAACTCATCGGGGTCACCTCAATTTTGCAACGCATCCGATGGACCTGCATTTCGTGCCGAGTGGCGCAGCTCGGGCGGTTCGGAGGCTTCCTGCGTTCACCGCCCATCCATCTGCTTGCCCCGACAGTGTCCCACGGGAGTCGGGGAGGGACGCATTGAGGCGACGGGCACGATATTGTGGGATGGCGGCGGCGGTGGGTGCGAGCCTGATCGGGACGCAGGGTGCGGCGACCGAGCTTGAGGACAGAGTTCTGGTGGAGCTAAATCTCGCCCGCACGTCTCCCGAAACCTATGCTGCCCGCCTCCGCGAATATCGCACGTGGTTTTCCGGCTCGGCGGTCGAGGTGCCGGGGATCGCCGATGCCGTCATAACGCGGGAAGGCGTGGCGGCAGTGGACGATGCAATTCGCTTCCTCGATGCGCAGAAGCCGTTGTCGCCTCTGAAAACAGACACCACCCTCGCACTGGCGGCGCGCGATTGGGCCTCGATGCAGGGGCCGCGTGGGGCGTTGGGGCATGTCTCGGCGAGCGGGCTGGGACCGGGCGACAGGGTAAGCGCACGTGGCGGCGACAAATTCGTCGGCGAGAACATATCCTACGGCTTCGACGAGGCCGATCTGGTCGTGCTTCAACTCATCGTCGACGATGGCGTGCCAAACAGGGGGCATCGGAAAACCATCTACAACGGCGCCTTTGCCTATGCAGGGGCGGGCTGCGGCACGCATGCGGTCTATCGCTACATGTGCGTCATCGATTACAGCTTCTACCCCAGGGGCACTTTCCTGCCACCCACGCACAGCATTGCGCCGTAACTTACGGATATCATGGCGTTCGCAATGCTGGCAGCAAGCATGGGCAGCCTAACCCGGTGCTGGAGGTGACGAACGGCTTGCCAGGATGACGGCGAGCAAGTTTCGAAGCCGCAATTGCCCGGATAAAGCCATTTCATATCGAGAACGGCCACGCCGATCCATCGACACCGACCGATTTGACGCATGCTCGCGCCCCGGCTACGGCCTCGGCGATGATCGCCCTGCTGTCTCCCGCAAAGACGCTCGACTTCGAGCGCGCGCTGCCGCCGCTCTCCGTCACCGAACCGCATTTCGCCAAGGAGGCGCGTGATCTCGCCCGATCGGCCGCCAACCTGTCGCAGAAGCGGCTGGGCGAACTGATGCACATCTCGCCGCGCCTCGCCAAGCTGAACGCCGACCGTTTCCGCGACTTTCCGGAGCTGCCCGAACGGCAGGCGCTCTATGCGTTCGCGGGCGACGTCTACACGGGTTTCGAGGTCGATACCCTGGACGAAGCGGGGGTCGCCTTCGCGCAGGATCATGTACGGATGCTGTCGGGCCTCTATGGGCTGTTGCGGCCGCTTGATGCGATCCGGCCTTACCGTCTGGAGATGGGGACGCGCTGGGCGCCGCGTCACAAGAGGCTGACCGACTGGTGGGGCGACCGGATCGCCCGGCTGCTGCGCGCCCATGTCGAGGAGGAGGGGGCGGGCGTCATCCTCAATCTCGCCAGTCAGGAATATTTTGCGGCTGTCGAGGGCAGGCTGGCGGGTCTGCGCGTGATCGACGTCGATTTTCGCGAGCCGGGTCCGGACGGGCCGCGCTTCGTCAGCTTCAATGCCAAACGCGCGCGCGGAATGATGGCGCGCTGGATGTGCGAGCATCATGTCGCCGACGTCGAGATGATGCGCGGGTTCGACAGTGACGGCTATCGCTTCGACCCGGCGGAGAGCGAGACGGATCGCTGGCGCTTTACCCGCGCGTAACGCCGACCCGAGCGTCTGCGCGGAAGGTTGAGCCTCAGAAATTCAGGAGGGTTCAAACATAGGCCGTGCGGCTTTTTGCGGGGCCTGCCAATCGTTCATCGACCGTTACGTAAAAATGTAACATAGCGGGCGCCTCTCCGGATTCTTTCCGCGGAGGCCGGGGTCGGGCGGGGGCTCTATCCGGTTACAGGTCAAAGACGGGTAGAGAATGACGCTTCACGGACGGGATGGGCATATCAGCGCTGGCGGGCAGACCTCGTCGCTTGTTCAGCCAGCGACGATCCCCGGATCATGGTTGGCTGCGGGTCTCTCGGTCAGTGGGCTGGTCGTCCTGTCGATGATGGCCTATGCGAGAATGACAATCGCGCCGACGGTCGCGGCGCTTGCCGCTTATCCGGCTGCCGGCATGCTGCTTGGCGGGATCCGCTACAGGTTGCGCTGGCCCTTGTCGCCGTTCCAGATGCGGGCGCGGGACTTTTGCGAATATGTGCTGCTGTTCACCGCGATCAGCCTCCTCGGCGTCATAGCCAGTTATCCCATGGCCAAGGTCTCGGCGGGTTTTGCCGACGCGCGGCTTGCGCATGCCGATACGCTGCTCCATTTCGACTGGGTCGCCTGGTACAAGCTGGTCTGCGCGCATCGCTCGCTGCAATGGCTGGGCATGGCGGCCTACGCCTGCATCTACGTATCGCCCGCTCTCCTGCTGGGCTATTTCGCCTATGCGGGGCAGCGTGCCGACGCGCGACGCTTTCTCGCGACATTCTGGCTGGCGGCCGTGATGACGCTGTTGCTCTTTCCGCTGTTTCCCGCCGCTGGGCCGCTCTCCTTCCTGTGGAAGGGGCCGATTCCCTACATGCCGACCAGCGCGCTTTACCAGCAGCAACTCATTCCGGTGCTGCGCAGCCATGGGTTGACGCGGGTCGATCTGGGCGCGCTGCGCGGGCTGGTCTGCGCGCCGAGCTTTCATACCGTGTGCGGGGTTCTCTATATCGTCACCGCCTGGCCGGTCAGGCGGCTGCGCTGGCCGTTGATCGGGATCAACGCTGCCATGCTGCTCGCAACGCCGGTCGAGGGCACGCACTATCTGATCGACATGCTCATCGGGGCGGCGGTGGCGATCGTTGCGATCCTGCTGATCCGGGCAGCGATGTTTTACATGCCGGGGTCGCCTGCCGTTCCCACGGCGCTTTCTCCCGTGCTCCCGGCATTGGCGCGCGCAGACGCCTGAATAGCGCCCCGGTGCGGTCGTTCGGCAAAGGCTCGCGGGCAGATATATTTGTGGATTTATCCTTATGCTTTGGTCGATGCCGCGATCAGTCCCTGAAGGTCGATGAGCGCCCGGCCCATGGAAAGGCCCTGCGGTCCCGCGATGAAGCGCGGTTCCCAGTCCGGCGAAAATTTGTCCTTATAGGCGCGCAGCCCCTCGAACCCGTAGAGCGCCTCGCCATGTCTGTAGAGGAGGGAGCCCAATTTGCTCCACAGCGGCGCCAGTCGCCGCGCCTCCAGCCCCGACAGCGGCGCCATGCCCAGCGTAAAACGCCGATAGCCCTGATCCTGTCCCCATTGGAGGAGGTGGATGAACAGGAAATCCATGGTCCCATAAGGCATGGGGTCATCATGGCGCATGAGGTCGACTGACAGTTCGCTCTTGTTCGCGGTCTTCCAGATATTGGCGAAAGCGACGATCCTGTCCTCATGCCGGACGACGGCGCAGTCGAACCGGGCGATGTAGGACGGGTCGAAGCGGCCGACGCTGAAGCCCTTCTCCCGGTGCCCCTTCGCCTTGAGCCAGCGATCGGAGATCACCTGTAGCTCGTCCATGATGGCGGGGACATCCTTCGCCGGGATGACCGCGAATGTCGCGCCCTCCCGCGCGGCCCGGCGATCGGCGTGGCGAAGGGACTTTGCGGCGGGCCGGTCCAGGGAGAAGCTTTCGAGGTCGACGAGCGCCTCCTCGCCATATTTGACGATCTGTAGACCCAGTTCGATCGCGGCAGGGAGCGCGTCGGCGCTGATCTGATACAGCAGCAGGCGACCCTGGCTCGCGTCCGCCTGTTCGCGCAATTGCCAGAGCAGATCGTTCCATTCGTCGCGGGCACCGACGGGGTCTCCCATGACGATCCAGCTATGCCCCCGGATCTGGTACATGAGAAAACAGGTGCCGGAGGCGGAGGCGAGGAAACGCTTGTCGCCGGTGAAGGCGAGTTGGGCGTCGGTGCGGCGGGACAATGCAAGTGCCTCGGCTTTGGGCATCGTCTGCACGCTCATCATGGCTGGCCTGACGGTGGCCGGTCGCAGCAGCCGCCAGAAGGCGAGACAGACGAGGAACACCGCGACCGCGAAGCTGGTGCGCAGGAAGCGCGATGCGTCCCCCCTCGCGGCGAAACGCCACCACAGGTCGTCGCTGTAGGCAACATGTTTAAAGGCGAACATGCCGATCCACACGGACAGCCCCACCGCCGTGGCGACCGTCGCGAGCCATCCGGCGCTCAGCACGTCGGCGGTGAAGCGCGTGCGCCGGTAAAAGGCCGGACGCGTCCATTGCAGCAGTCCGGCGATGACCAGCATCGCGCTTGCTTCCTCATAATCCAGTCCCTTGAGCAGGGAGAAGGCGGCCCCGGCGAGCAGCAGCAGGCGTGTCAGCCAGAATGCCCCGTCGAGCCGGCGATAGAGACCGGACGACAGAACGAGGAGCGCGGCGCCGGCCAGGCTGGCCGCCATGTGCGACGCCTCGATAAAGGGAAGCGGCAGCAGCCGGATGAGCTGCGCGGCGCGATCCGGCACGGCGGGCAGCGAGCCGGATATGAGGAGGACGCAGCCGCCCAGGAAGACCAGCGCCGCGATCATCACCGGGGCCAGGCCCGACGCCACGATCTGGAGGCCATGCACCGTCGCTGCGGCGGGCTTGCGCCAGCGCCGGCCCTCCTGAAACCCCACGATGCCGATCGAGACGAGGAGCGGCGCGATATAGTAGAGAAGCCGGTAGACCAGCAGCGCCGCGACGAGCTCCGGGCGGTTGATCGTCGGCGATGCCGCCAGAATGACCGCCTCGAAAATGCCGATGCCGCCGGGCACATGCGTGATGAGAACGGCGATGATCGCCAGCGTGTACCCCATGAAGAAGGTCGGCCAGAGCGAAGCGTCCATGCCGGGGACGAGGATGAACAGGGCCGCGCTCGCCGCCGCCAGATCGACGGTGGCGACGGCGATCTGTGTCAGGGCCATGTCCCATCCCGGCAGCGGCAGGGACCATTTGCCGATATGAAGCAGGCGGCCGTTCCTGCCGGACCCGATCAGCAAGGCGCCGATGGCGGCGAGCAGGGCGACGCCTGTCGCTCGCAGCGCTGCTTCGCTCAGGTTGATCCCGGCGATGGCCAGCGCCTGCGGATGCAGGGTCAGCATCGCCCCGGTCAGGAAAAACACCCCTCCCCAGAAGGTGAAGCCCGCGATGGCGACGATCCGCGCGACGTCGCCGACGCCCATGCCGGCGGCGCTGTATATCCGGTAGCGCGCCGATCCCCCCGTCAGCAGCGAAAGGCCCAGATTGTGGCTGAGCGTGTAGCTGGTGAAGGATGCCAACGCCGCCGTGCGATAGGGCAGCGGCCGGCCGATCGACCGCAGGGCAAGGACATCATAGAGCGTCAGCGCGGCGTAGCTCGCGGCGGTGAAGAGGATAGCCAGCGCGATATGAGAAGGCCGCAGCGCGTCCAACGCCCTGTGTACGTCGTGAAGGCGCACTTCATGGAGCAGCCGGTCAAGAGCCAGAAAGCCGAGCGCGGCCAGCGCCGCGACCAGCACCACCGCAAACACGGTGCGATGGCTTTTGGCGAATGCCTGCATCTTCCCGATCCGCCCTGTCGTCACCGCCTTGCCTCTCCCGATGTTTGGATCATCGCTGCAAGGAGTCTGTATACCGTATCGACGTCTCCGTGCAGCGGATGGCCGCCGGGGAGCGCCACGCGCCGGACATTGGGCTGGCTGAGCAGGGGACAGAGGCTCCGCCTTTCCTCGATGCCGTAGATGCAGAGAACCGGAAGCCAGGTCAGCAAGCGGGCGGTGGTGGCCCCCTTAGCCTCGGGCGTCGCCCAGTCGAGCAGTTCGGAGGGCGATGCGCGGAAGATCACGCTGTCCGTCGGCACCACCAGGGCGACCGCCAGCAGCTTTGCCCGCAACGCCGGCGCCATGCCGGTCAGTCCCACATGCAGCATGTCCCCGCCAAAGGACTGGCCGATCATCACCACCCGGTCGGCATGGCCGAAGGCAAGTGCAAGGCGCGCCGCTCGGGCGATCAGCGCCTGGACCTCGGCCGGGGTACGTTCGTGGCGGAAATAGGTCAGTGAGTTGACGCCGATGACCGGAATGCCATCCGCAGCCAACCGGGCCGCGATCCGGGGAGCCATGCCCATGTTGAAACCCATGTCGCCCGACATTATCACCGCTGCGAGGCGGTGCCGGCCAGGTCGTGGGTGTCCGGTCGCCGGAATTTCCGTGAAGACCGGCCCGCCGAAATAACCGAGAAACGCGGCGAGGCCGAGTGTGGCCACCAGCAGGGTCAGCAGGATGGCCGCTGCGATCCACGCCCGGCCAGCGCGGCCACCGCCGCTCCGTAAAGGCCGGCCCAGCGGCATTGGCGCATTAACCCGGCTGCTGCGTGGTGGCGGGGCCGACGCGCCCGCTGCGCTCCAGCTTGCCCCAGCCGACCATCCATCCCCCGACTGCGGAGGCGATGGCGCGAAGGACGACCCAATACATGATCTGCCGGTAGACCAGCCGTTGCGCGACGAGCAGATGGGCGGGGTAGGGCACCCGCCGCGCATCGAGGCGATAGGCGACCCATCCGCAAAAAACATCGATCGCGGTGAACGCGAGCCAATAGAGGCCCATCTGCCCCACGTCGCCGCGCGTCTGCGCCCAGCCATGCTGCGCGACGCGCAGGGCGGTGCCGATCAACGACAGGAACAGCGCCAGGTCGATGAGAGGCGAGACGGCCGCGAAGGCGATCTGGAACAGCCAGGCCTGGGGCAACCCCACCAGCGCCAGTCCCGCCGGTCTGCGGGATCGCAGGATGCCGCCATGCTTCCACAGGCATTGCAGCGTGCCGAAGGCCCAGCGATAGCGTTGCTTGGCGAGCGCCCGGAAACTTTCCGGCGCCTCCGTCCATGCCGTTGCGAGCGGATCATAGGTGACACGCCAGCCGGCGCGCTGGATCGCGATCGTCAGATCCTGATCCTCCGCCAGCGTATCCTCGGGATAGCCGCCGACCATGTCGAGCGCGGCGCGGCGCCAGGCGCCGACGGCACCGGGCACGACGGTCATGGCGTCGAAGCCGGCCAGCGCGCGCCGCTCCAGATTCTGCGCGGTGATATATTCGACCGCCTGCCAGCGCGTGACCAGATTGACCCGGTTACCGACCCGCGCATCGCCCGCGACCGCGCCGATGGCGGGATCGGCGAACCAGCGGGCGAGCCGGGCGATCGTCTTCGGCTCGAACTGGGTGTCGGCGTCGAGCGCGATGACGATCTCCCCATCGGCCTGCAACAACGCCCGGTTAAGCGCGGCGGCTTTCCCCCCATTCTCCAGCGTCAGCAGGGTAACGCGCGCATCCCCGTCAAAGGCATCGGCGACGACCGCGCTGGTGCCGTCCTTCGATCCGTCATCGGCGACGATGACGGTCAGCGCCGGATAGTCGCTCGCCAGTACGCGGTGCACGGATGCCGCGATCACGCGTTCCTCATTATAGGCGGGGATGATGACGCAGACGCTCGGCTGATAGTCGGGCGGGGTGGCGCGCTTGCGAAGCGACTGTACCCACGCCAGCAGCGTCATGAGGATGGCGCGTCCGATGCCGAGCGCGATGGCGAGGTAGAAAATCCACACCATCGCAAGGGACAGGAGCGCCAATATGGCGAAGATGCCGACGTCGGTGCGAACCGCAAGCAAATCTCTCCCCCCCACGGCCGGCATGGCGGCCGCCTGCGATATCCCGACCAGTTCGGAGACGGGAACGAAGCGATAGCCCTCTGCCCGCAGCGTCGCGATAATGCGCGGCAGCGCGGCCACGGTCTGCGAGCGGTCGCCGCCGCCATCGTGGAGCAGGATGATATTCTGGGAATTGCCGGGCTTTGCCGAATGCACCTGATCCACGACCTGGCGCACGATCGAATCGACACCGGGCCGCTGCCAGTCGTTGGGATCGACATGCAGGCCGACGACGGTATAGCCCGCCTTCTGCGCCTCCAGCGCGGGGCCGATTTCATCCGCGGTGGTCGGCTCGGCGTCGCCGAAATACGGTGCGCGAAACAATCGCATCGCGCGGCCCGTATAGGCCTCCACCATCCGCTGGGTCATGTTGAGTTCCAGGCTGGTTTCCGTCGGGGACGCCAGTGCGAGATTGGGATGGGTGTAGGTGTGGTTGCCGATCTCGCTTCCATCGGCGACGATGCGGTTGAGCAGTTGGGGATGCTGCAAGCCATTTTCACCGATGACGAAGAAGGTCGCGGGGACATGCGCCTGCTCCAGCACGTCCAGTATCTGTGGGGTCCAGGTCGGGTCCGGACCGTCGTCGAAGGTCAGCGCCAGCATCCTGGGCTGGGCGCCCGCGCGCTGGACGACATAGGGCGTGGGCAGCGAGTCATATCGCTCGTCACGGATCAGTCCCTGCGCATCGAAATCCGGGGTCCGATGGCCCATGGTCGGCGTCGCGGTGATGCGCAGTATCTCGCCATCCCCCTCGACATCGGTGCTGAGCAGCGAGCGGAGCGTGTGCAGATCGGGCCGGCCGCCTGACCGAAAAGCGGCAAGATCGGCCCAGAAGCCGGGATCTTCGCTGCCCAGCCGCCAGAGCGCGACGTCGTCGATGCCCATCCGCTTGAGCGCCTGCAACTCGTTCCAGCTTGTCGCGGCGTCGAGCATCCATAGTTGATGACGCTGGTTCGCCTCGTCATAGGCGAAACCCGCATTGCCGCTGGCCGGATCGAACTGGATCGGCGCGCTGCTGTCATGCGCGGCGAGCCAGGCCTCCTCGATCGTCACCGCGTCCGTATCGTCACCGTGCCAGTCATAGGCATAGCTGCCCAGCGCCACGATCAGGCGATCGCGGCCGACCGCGTGCAGTCCCGCCTCGACCTCCCGCACGAACCAGTCCTGCGCGGCGATCGGGCCTGGCGTGCCGCCCTCCCAATGCTGGTCATAGGCCATGAGGATGATCCGGTCGGCGACCTTGCCGATCGCCGGTAACGGCCATGCCTCATCCTCGGCGGGTACGGTGACGGCCAGTTGCGCGCCCTTGGGAAGCGCGTGACGGAGTTGCCGGAGGAAGCGCAGATAATCGCCCATCGCCGTGGCTGGCAGGCTTTCGAAATCCATCACCAGCCCGGCCGCCTTTTGTGTGCGGACGATGCCGGCAAGGCGTGTGGTTAGCGCGGTCCGCCGCGCGGGAGCGTGGAGCAGCGCGGCGGCCCCGACGCCGTCCCAGTCCTGATGCCCGAAGTTCTGAACCATGGGCAGCAGTTTGGGTGGGCTGGGCAGGGCCGCGATCAGGCGGCCGAACCGGGGATCGGTGGTGACCTGCACCCGATCCCCCGCACCGGAAACGCTGACGGTGGCGGGGACCACCCAATCGAGCGACGCAACATGCTGGCGTAGCGACGCCATGCTCGCATCGTCGCCCGGCACGTAAAACCCGACGCTCAGGGGGCTATGGGGCGCGGGTCCGCCATGCCGGGGCAGCCACGGCGACAGCCGCTCCCGGATGCTGTCGACGATCCGGAAACGCGCGGCATGACTTTGCCGCAGGGGAAGCGCCAGATCGCGGCCGTGGGGGACCGCGATGAGCGTCGTCGCAAAGACGATCGCCGCGACGACGACCGCCGCCAGCGCGAGACCGACCAGCCGCCGTGCCCATGTGCCACGCCGACCGCTCGGATCAAAAAAGACGGGTGTTGCCATGCTCAGCCTCTCAAGGTGGCATCATGGCAACGCTGTGATGGCCCGACACTGACCGTTAAATTAATTATCGGTCACGATTGGTGATGGCTGGAAGTTGCTTTTCGCGCTCCGAAGGCTGGGCGGTTGATCGCGCTTGGTTCAGGAAATTCCCAAGTCATCTGGACGACTGACCTGCCCCCCCGGATTTTCCTGCAAGCCTGATTGGATTCCGGCCCGATGGAAGGACGGACGAATGAAGCGAACAGGGGTCACGGAAGAGCGGATCATTGAAGCCTACTCTAGATCTGTAGTACGAAATGCATTCATCAAACTCGCCATTATCGGGGATGGGTGTCGGTATGTTTTGAGGCCGCAAGTGCCTCGAGAATGTCCAGATTATATGGTCGTTCTCAGCTTATAGCTGTGGCGAGAGGCCCACGGCCGTTATGCCCGCGATGACGGCCTTTTCATCATTGTCGGAAAGATCACCGGAAATGCCAACGGCGCCGATCGGCTGGTTGTCGGAATCGACGACGATGACGCCGCCCGCCGCGGGGATCACGCCCCCTGTCGAGATCGGACCCAGCGAGGCGACGAAGGTCGGTCGCTCGGCCGCCATGTCGGCAATCTTGCGGGAGGACAGCCCCAGCATCAGCGCGCCGCCGACCTTCCCGAGCGCGATCTGGAAGCGCCCGGTCGATGCCCCATCCTGCCGCTGATAGGCGATGACATGGCCGCCGGCGTCCACGACCACTGCGGCGAGCGGCTTGTACCCGGCTTCGGCGGCATGGGCGAAGGCGGCGGCGATGATGTTGTTGGCTTGATCGAGCGAGATGCGGGTCATGATGTTATCCTTTTCTGGAGGTGTTTGAGGGATGACGGGGCCGGTCCTCCGCCTGCCCAGTCGAGAAGTTCTATGGTGTGCGCGATGGGCGTTCCGGCGCGCTGGCCGATCTGCATGGCGCAACCGATATTGCCGGTCGCGATCACATCGGCATCCAACCGATCGAGATTGGCGGCCTTCCTTTCGGCCAACTGGCCTGCAATGTCGGGCTGGAGGATATTATAGGTGCCCGCCGACCCACAGCAAAGATGCGCTTCGGCCGGGCTGCGGACCGCAAAGCCCGCGCGGGTTAGAAGCTGCTTGGGCGCTTCCGTCACCTTCTGGCCATGCTGAAGCGAACAGGCGGCATGATAAGCGACGACGAGGCCATGTCCGTCGCCCGCCGGCATGTCGATCGTAAGCAGAAATTCGGAAATGTCCCTGGCGATGGCCGACACACGCTGCGCCTTTTCGGCATAGGCGGGATCGTTCCGCAGCATGAAGCCATAGTCCTTGATCGTCGTGCCGCATCCCGAAGCGGTGATGAGGATCGCGTCCAGGCCGCCGCCCTCCATTTCGCGCACCCAGGCATCGACATTGCGCCGCGCTGCCGCAAGGCTGGCCTCTTCGCGCCCCATATGGTGAACGAGCGCGCCGCAGCAGCCCTCGCCCTGGGGAACCGCGATGTCGAAGCCGGCCCGGTCCAGGACGCGGATGGCGGCTGCGCGAAATTCCGGCCTCAGCACGGGCTCCGCGCACCCTTGCAACAGCGCGACCCGGCCGCGCCGCGTCACGGAAAGACGCTGCGGATCGGGAATCCGCGGCGCAATCCGGGTGGGGGCCAGTCTCAGCATCGCGGCGAGCGGACGCAAGGCCGTCCATCTGTCGAACAGGGGCGCCGCCGGTCGTGCCAGCCGTGCCAGCCGCAAGGCAAGCCGGAAACGCGAAGGATAGGGCAATGTCCAGGCCAGCAGCCCACGGATCAGCCGTTCGTGAAACGGCCGCCTGTAGCGATCATGAATATAGGCGCGCGCATGATCCACCAGATGCATGTAATTCACCCCCGACGGGCAGGTGGTCATGCAGGACAGGCACGACAGGCAGCGGTCGATATGCTTGACGACCTCCTGCGTCGGTTCCGCCTGCCTTTCCAGCATGTCCTTCATCAGGTAGATGCGCCCGCGCGGACTATCCAGTTCATCGCCCAGCAGGACATAGGTCGGGCAGGTGGCCGTGCAGAATCCGCAATGCACGCATTTGCGGATGACCGCTTCGGACGCGCGCGTCGCAGGATCGGCCAGCGCGGTTTCGGAGAAATTGGTCTGCATCTAGAACCGCCCTGTTTCGAACACGCCGTTCGGATCGAAGGCGCGACGTACCCGTTCCTCCAGTGCGGCGATGCCCGGAACGGCCGGATGAAAGGCCCCGATCCGGTCGCGCAAAGCCGCTGGACCCCGGACCAGCATGGCATGGCCACCGGCGCGGGTCGCCGCGTCGCGGATGACAGCGGGATCGCCCGTCATGGTGGCCCAGATCAACCCGCCCCCCCAATCCATCATCCACTGCGCGCCCAGGGGCTCGATCGCCGCCACTATGCCCGCCCCTTCACGTGGTGCGACGTTGATCCGCCAAAGCGGCGCATCGCCCGACAGCGGGGCCAACGTCCGTAATTCCGACCAGAGATGATCCGCCAGCGCGCTGTCCAGTTGCGGCACGCTCCCGACTTCGGACAGCAGTTCGTCCAGCATCGCGCATCGCGCTGCCACGGATGGGCCGAAGCCTTCGACTTTCAGCAGGGTCAGCGATGCCCCGCTGTCCGCCTGCCCTGGAATATGCGCGGCGGCCGACACGTCAGCCTGCGAACCGAGCGCGCGCGACATCAGCCGTACCGCATCGGCGGCGGTTAGCCCTTCGACGGCTTTCGTCACCGACAGGCGGGCGCGCGGCAGAACCTTCAGCGTCACTTCGGTCAGGGCAACAAGCCGCCCCCAACTGCCGCTGACCAATTTCGAGAGATCATAGCCGGTCACATTCTTGACCACCTTGGCCCCGGCGATGAAGGGTTCGCCCCGTCCGGATACCGCCCGGAAGCCAAGCAGATGGTCGCGGGCGCCGCCTTGCGACACGCGTTGCGACCCGGCGACGCCGGCGGCGATGACCCCGCCGATCGTGCTGGTGCCGGTCGGCTGGCCGAAGATCGGGCCGTGATCGAACGGCGCGAACGCCAGTTTCTGCTCGTGGCGCGCAACCAGCGCCTCGACTTCGGCGAGCGGCGTGCCCGCCCGGACGGTCAGAACCAGCTCCGCCGGATCATAGTCCACGATGCCGGAAAAGCCGCGCATGTCGAGGCGGCGGGCATTTTCCATGTCGCGCCCGACGCCCGCCTTGGTCGCGCCGCCGGTAACTGCCAGCTTTTCCGCGTCGCGTGTCGCCTGGGCGATCACATCGCACAGATCGCCCTCCGACTGAGGCATGAATGCGTTGGTCATCGAAACCCTGTCAGAAGCGCGGCAGATCGGGGAACGGGAGCTGTCCGTGATGGACGTGCATGCGGCCCAGTTCCGCGCAGCGATGCAATGTCGGAAACACCTTGCCGGGATTGAGCAGCAGTTCGGGGTCGAAGGCGCATTTGACCCGTTGCTGGTGGGCAAGGTCGACGTCCGAATACATCTCCGGCATCAGGTCGCGTTTTTCAACGCCCACGCCATGCTCGCCGGTCAGCACGCCGCCCACCTCCACGCACAGCCGCAATATGTCGTTGCCGAAGGCTTCGGCCCGGTCGAGTTCGCCATCCTTGTTCGCGTCGTAGAGGATCAGCGGGTGCAGATTGCCGTCGCCGGCATGAAAGACATTGGCGACACCCAGTCCATAATGGTCCGACAACTGCCGCATGCGTTGCAGGACTTCCGGCAGCCGACGGCGCGGTATGGTCCCGTCCATGCAATAATAATCGGGCGCAAGGCGACCGACAGCGGGAAACGCCGCCTTGCGTCCGGCCCAGAAGGCCATGCGTTCGGCTTCGTCCTGGGAAATGCGGCAGGACACCGCGCCATTGTCATTGGCGATGCGCTCCACCTCTTCGATCAGATGATCGCATTCGGCGGCGGGACCGTCCAGCTCGACGATCAGAAGCGCTTCCACGTCGAGTGGGTATCCCACCTGAACGAAGGCTTCGGCCGCATGGATGGCGGGCCTGTCCATCATTTCCATGCCGGCGGGAATGATGCCCTCGGCAATCACGTCGGCCACGCATTGTCCGGCGCCCTCGACGGTCGAAAAGCCGATCATCAGCGCCCGCGCGGTCTGCGGCTTGGGCAGGATTCGCACCGTGACTTCGGTGACCACGCCCAGCAGCCCTTCGGATCCGACGACGACGCCCAGCAGGTCGAGTCCCGCCGGATCGAGTTGCCGCCCCCCCAGCCGGACGATCTCGCCATCCATCAGCACCAGTTCGACCCCCAGAACATTATTGGTGGTCAGGCCATATTTCAGGCAGTGGACCCCGCCCGAATTCTCCGCCACGTTGCCGCCGATGGAGCAGGCGATCTGGCTGGACGGATCGGGCGCGTAGTAGAAGCCGCGACCCTCGACCGCCTGGGTGATGGCGAGGTTGGTGACGCCCGGCTGCACGACGGCGATCCGGTCCTCATAATCAATGTCGATCACCCGCCTGAATTTGCCAAGGCCCAGGAGAACCGCGTCGGCGAGCGGGAGTGCTCCGCCCGAAAGCGACGTGCCCGATCCGCGCGGCACCACCTTCACCCCCTCCGCATGGCACCAGGCGAGAATCTGCGACACCTGTTGCGTCGTTTCCGGCAGGACAACGAGCAGGGGGGGCTGGCGATAGGCGGTCAGACCGTCCGTTTCATAGGGGCGCAGACTGTCCGGGTCGACGATGACGCCCTCGCCCGGCACGATGGCGCTCAATGCCGCCGCGATTTCCGCGCGCCGGGCGATCGTCTGCTCGTCCGGCGGGGGCATTTTAAGTGACATGACATATCCTTCCCCAAAGGGTCTACGCGGACGCTGTCGATGTTTCGACATGCAAATGGACGATGCCGCCCCTTCATCCATACGGAAGATGCTCCGTCAATAGGGGAGGCGCCATCGTCGGAATGCCAGGTACAGGACGCCAGAAGGGAGGACCGCCGTTCCGCATCGGCAACGAGGCGCCCGTGTGCCCGGTTTGAAAGGAAGTGGCAATGCCTGTCAGGTCCGGCGCCGCCATAGGAGTCCCAGCCTGCTGTTCAGACAATCAATCGCATCGGAGAGAATAAGGCCATGAAAGAACCGAAAGTTGCCGTGATCGGCACGAACATAGGCTGCACTTTACACATTCGCGCCCTGCGCGCGGCCGGCTTCACCGTTACAACGCTCGTCGGCCAGGATGCGGAGAAGACCGCCTATCGAGCCAGTCATTTCGGTATCCCCCATGCGCTGACCTCCTTTGATGCCGCGCTCGACAGCGATGTCGACGCCATCGTGATCGCCACGCCGCCACAGACCCATCATGATTTTACCATGCGCGCGGTGGCCGCCGGCAAGCATGTCATCTGTGAAAAGGCCTTCGCGCTTGATAT
>Ga0068853_100001585_pt1 | contig 16590 bp, 13 predicted proteins | sample KBSCornC32_FD_65655 | JGI IMG/M metagenome (GOLD analysis project Ga0068853, IMG submission 65655) | Corn rhizosphere microbial communities from Kellogg Biological Station, Michigan, USA - KBS Corn C3-2 | ecosystem: Host-associated > Plants > Roots > Rhizosphere > Soil ...
GGATGACGGGCGTAGCCACCGAAATGATAGTCGGAAAGAAGGCTTCCGCGCTGCAATGTCTCCGGGCTGAGAAATTTGTCTCCGCCGATGTCCTTTAGCGAGTCCATTCCTTTTAAAACAGGTATTCCGATGACTTGTTGTCCGGGTCTGGTTGCGCGGACGAGACCCAAAAAAGTTGTGCCTGTACCGACGGCGCAGAGAATATGGGTATACGATTTGCTATCGATGCCCCGGAGAATTTCCTCGCTGCCGCTGATGCCGGCTTCGCCGCCGCCGCCTTCCGGGATTATATATACGCCGGGGTATTGGTCGTTGAGTTGTTGTATGAAAGCAGGATGGTCTTTCCGGCTGTAGGCTTCGCGGGAGATGTAGGACAGCGACATGCCGTAAGCGGTGGCGTCATTTAAGGTAGCAGAAGGGGCTGCCGGCCGTTCGCCGCGAACGATGCCGATGGCTGTAAGTCCCAGCTGCTGTGCCGCGAAAGCGGTAGCGACGAGGTGATTGGACCATGCGCCTCCAAAGGTGAGGATCGGAGTGCCGTGGGCGAGGCCGGCATCGCGAAGATGGCCCTTCAGCTTGAACCATTTGTTGCCCGACACTACGGGATGAAGCTTATCCAGACGAAGCACGTCGGCGTGGAGATCGCGGCTGGTATATTGCTTTTTTCTCAATTGTTCGATAACCGATGGATAATTCACCACTAATTTTTATTTTCGTGTCCTAAAAATTCAAATTTAAAATTACAATAATGCAACCAACCCTTTTGATACTTGCAGCCGGCATGGCGTCGCGGTATGGCAGTATGAAACAAATTCAGAGTTTTGGACCCAGCGGGGAGACGATCATGGACTACAGTATTTACGATGCCATTCGCGCGGGCTTTACAAAGGTAGTGTTCATTATCCGGAAGGATTTTGCCGAAGACTTCAAAAATATCTTCGAGCCCAAGCTGAAGGGCAGGGTGGCGCTCGACTACGTATACCAGGACCTGCACTCTTTTACGGGGGACTATAAGGTACCTGCCGAGCGCACCAAGCCCTGGGGTACGGCCCACGCGGTGCTTTGTGCGAAAGATGCGATAAAGGAGCCGTTTGCCGTTATCAACGCGGATGACTACTATGGTCGCGACGCTTTTGAAAAGGCTTATGCTTTCCTGACCAAAGAAGTGAATCCCTCGACGCAGTCGATCATCGGTTATGAGCTGGCCAAGACGCTATCCGACAATGGTACGGTGAGCAGGGGGGTATGTCAGGTCGACGCCGACGGCAATCTGGTCTCGATCGCCGAGCGGACGAAGATATATCAGGACGGGGACAGGATCACGTACGAAGAGAACGATAAAAAATTCGAAGTGCCTTTTGATTCGAAGGTATCGATGAACTTCTGGGGTTTTGACGCCTCTATTTTCCCTTATATCGGGAAGTTGTTTGGGGAATTTTTGAGGGAGCAGGGTACCAATCCGAAGGCAGAGTTCTTTATTCCGATAATCGGAGATAAATATATTCAGGAGAAGAAAGGGCATATCAAAGTGATCCCTACTTCGGCCAAGTGGTTTGGGGTTACCTATAAAGAGGACGCACCGGGTGTTCAGGAGAGTCTGAATGCGCTGATCGCGAAGGGGGAGTATCCTTCGAATTTATGGAAATAGTTGTTATACCCGCGCCGGCGCGCGGGTATACGAAAAAGGCCCGCGAGACTAAACAGATTCGCGGGCCTTTTTATTTTTAGTTGTTCTTTAGTTGCTTTTGACGATGAAGATGCAGTCTTCTATCCTGCGGATCTGTTGTTTGCGGTCGAGACCTTTGATCGAAGAGGTCTGCGGCAAGTGCAGGTGGCTGAGTGTGCTATCGGCTCTGAGGAGTGTACTGTCGGTTTTCATCGAGTCGATCGCGCGGAAGATATTCTTCGAGCGAATGGCGAAGACGACTCCCTGAGCGCCCTGCTGGCTGGAATTGACGATGCCGATGACCTCGCCGTCGTTGTTCAGGACGGGGGTTCCGCTGTTGCCGGGATTAGCGGAGATGGCTATCTGGCAGGCGAGGGTATCGCCCTGGAAGCCGGTCTTGGCGCTCATATAGCCTTTGTTATAGACGATCTCATCCCTGGGATAGCCGAGTGTGAACAGCTCCTCACCAAGATCGGCACCATATCGATTGATACCATAAGGCAGGGTGTTCCAGGCGCGGAAGGAGGTGTCTTCGATCTTCAGCAGGGCCAGATCGGCCTGGCGGTCGAGGTGAATGATCCGGGCCTTGAATACCCCTAAGTTATTCTGGACTTCGACCAGGGTCGAGTTCTTTACGACGTGGGCGTTGGTCACCAGATAGCCTTTTCCGTCGACGAGGAAGCCTGTGCCGCCGGTATTGAACGGGGTAGCTTCCACTGAGGCGGAGTTGATCTTATTGGTAAGGTTGTTCAGCCGGGCGTCTGTTGTCTGGAGGCGGCGGTCGAGGAGTTCGACGTGCTCTCTGCTGACTTTGGGGGAAAGCGCTGTTACCAGTCCACTGATGCCGAGGGCGGTGATACCGGCGATGGAGGCGGCAACACCAATTACCCGTTTGTATTTATTCCACAGCGTCACGACTTTGACCGGACGGGATTTTTCGATTGCTCCCTCACGGGTCAGTTGTTGGTGCACCGCGTTCAGCCGGGTCTTGAGTTTGTCGATCTCTCCGTATTGGGTGAATTGGTCCAGGAACAGGGAATGTTCGACCACGAGCTGGTCGACGTCCGGGTTGGTGGCCCGGATATGCTCGAAGAACACCTTCTCTTCGGGGAGCATCTCTCCGCGGAGGTAGCGTTCGACTGCATCTAATAGGGCGGTGTCTTTCATCTTTCGCACTTATTTTTTGTACTGACTAAATATTTTCTTCAGGCGCATCAGGCATTTGTACTTCTGGTTCTTGGCGTTGTCCGAGTTGGTGTATCCAAAATCGGCTGCTATTTCGATCATGTTCTTTTTTTCCAGGTAATAGGCCTTCAGCAGGCTTCGGCAGGGTTCCCCAAGGTTATTGAGGGACTGCTCCATTACCAGGAAGTCCTGGTTGCGCTGTTCGTGTCTTTCGAGCTCGTCTTCTACGGGTACTGTAGCTTCCAGGCTGTCTACTTCTGCAGAGAACCGCTGAAGCTGGCTGAGGCGTTTTAGCCAAAGCCTGCGGCATACGGAGTAGAGGTAGGTCTTGAGCTGACAGTTGAGTTCAAAGGTACCGGATCTGACCTTTTCATAGAGTACGATCATGGCTTCCTGAAAGATGTCTCTTGCATCGTCGGGATAGCCACTATTATTGAGAATCAAGGACAAAACCATGTTATAATGCTGCTTATAAATGGTTTCGATGGCCTTTCCGTCGTTTTGTGCCAGTCCTTCGAGCAATTTTTGTTCGGATATCTCTGTCCTCACGCGTTAAGCAATATTTAATACCCAAATTAATGATTCGTAACCCAAACAGAAGATAAAAAACTAAAAAAAGCCTGGGGGGCAGTTGATTTTAGTGGATTATGCATTATAAAAATAAATATACAAAAATCACTGATTTTGCCGGGTTACTTTTTTATTCCCGTAAGTATTAATCCTGCGAAACCATTCAATTAACGCAAAAAACAATCTCAAATGAAAAAGTTCCTGTTCGTATTAGCTATCGGCGCCTTTGCAGCATGTAATAACAGCGGTGGTGCTGAAGCTCCCAAAGATTCTACTGTTATTAAGGATTCCGTTACGAAGATGACTACGGATTCTACGAAGATGGCTACGGATACCACCAAGATGGTTACCGACACTACTAAGAAAGACACTACGACCAAGAAATAAGTTTTTTTGTTTGTATAAGATAAAGGCCCCATTTCGGGGCCTTTGTTTTTTTTAGTCGGTTTTGGGTTGGGGATGGGTTAGGCGGGACTGTCAGCTTTTTGCCCGGGGGTTGGTGTTGGGCAGGAGGCCGGTGAGCAGACCCAGCAGGGGGAGGAAGGCGCAGAGATGGAAGACATGGCTGATGCTGGTCTGGTCGGCGAGTTTGCCGAGGACGGCGGCGCCGATGCCGCCCATGCCGAAGGCCAGGCCGAAGAAGAGGCCGGAGATCAGCCCGACTTTTCCGGGGAGCAGTTCCTGTGCGTAGACCAGGATGGCGGAAAAGGCGGAGGCAAGAATGATCCCGATGAATACAGACAGGACGCCTGTCCAGAGGAGGTTCGCAGAGGGGAGCATGAGGGTAAAGGGGGCTACTCCGAGGATCGAGAACCAGATGACGTATTTGCGGCCGAACCGGTCGCCGATGGGGCCGCCGATGAGGGTGCCTGCGGCGACGGAGAACAGGAAGAGAAAGAGCAGCATTTGTGCGTGCTGAACGGATACGTGGAATTTATCGATCAGGTAGAACATATAATAGCTGCTCATGGAAGCCATATAAAAGTATTTGGAAAAGATCAGGACGAGCAGCACGCTGAGCGCGAGGACGATGCGCGAGGTGGGCAGGGCGCCTTCCGGCTGCCCCGGCGCTGGTGAGGCGCCTTTTTTGGGCCGGGCGGGCAGGTTTTTCTTATACCATGCGCCGGCCTGGAGGAGAACGGCGATGGCCACCAGGGCGAAGCATCCAAACCACATGATCCGGGACTGGCCGTAGGAGGCGATGATATGGGCTGCCAGGAGCGGGCCGAGGGAGGCGCCGGCGTTGCCGCCCAGTTGGAAAAGGGACTGGGCGAGGCCTCTTCGCCCGCCGGAAGCCAGATAGGCCAGGCGGGAGGCTTCGGGGTGGAAGATCGATGAACCGACACCGACCAGGGCTACTGCGATCAGCACTAACGGAAAACTGGCTGCCTGTGAAAGGAGGATAAGTCCTGCCAGTGTGAAGCACATGCCTGCGGCGAGGGACCAGGGCTGTGGCTTTTTATCCGTGTACAGACCGACGAAGGGCTGGAGGAGGGAGGCTGTGAGCTGGAAGCAGAATGTGATCAGGCCGAGCTGGCCGAAGTCCAGGTGCAGTGAGTTTTTCAGAAGGGGGTAGGTGGAAGGGATAAGGGACTGCATCGTATCGTTGAGCAGGTGGGCGAAGCTGATTGCCACAAGGATGGAGAAGACGGTTTTTTGCGTGGTAGCTGTGATGGGGGTTGGGGAGGTCGTGGACGTTGACATGGTTCTAAAGTTTTGTTTATCTGATCATCTGATGTTTTGATGCCGATTGATGATGGTTGGGACTGTACGGTTCCAAGGATGACATGCCCTGGGCGTCCGTGGGTTGCCGTGGGCCTGTCGCTCAGACCGGGCCGGTGATCTTTGCTGCGTAGAGCCAGGCTTTTTTGGCATCCTGATCGATGATGCTTTGGAGCAGGGCTTCGTGCAGGGACTGGGTCCGGAGAAAGGTTTCGGGGGTAAGGTGTATTTCGTGAAAATAGCGGCTTACCTGTGCGGCGAAGCTGCGGTAGAGGTCGGCGAGTATGTCGTTGCCGGAGGCGACGGCGATAGCGATGTGAAAACAGATGTCGGCGTCGATGGTTGCGGCGACGTCGCCGGCGCGGGCCCAGGCCGCCCTTTTTTCGAGCAGGGCCGCCATTTTTGCGATGTCTTTTTTTGAACGGTTGAGGGCTGCCTTTTCGGCGATCTTGAGCTCGAGGAGCTGTCTTACTTCTTCGAGGTCGGCGGTGCCGGCGCGGCGGAGGCGTTGCTGCAGTGGTTCGGTAATGCCTTTCTGGGACTGGACGATGGTTCCCGAGCCCTGCCGGACTGAGAGTATGCCTGTGTTGGACAGGATGCGGATCGCTTCGCGGATGGTGGAGCGGCCGACGCCGAATTGTACCATCAGTTCGGGTTCGGACGGGAGTTTGTCGCCGGGTTGGTATATCCCGAGGGACAGTTGCTGCTGTAGTTTGCTGACGACGGCGTCGGCGAGGGACCGGCGTTGGATCGGGATCGGCTTTTTCGTCATATAATCATATCATCTGATGACTTCAAAGGTAAGACAAATTGAAATATGGGGAAATATTTTTGGAGGCAGGGAGGGCATTTTTTGGGGATGGGAGCCGGGATGGAGGGGGAATTGCGGGGGGATTTGAGCCGGGATGGGGGGGAATTCCGGGGGGATTTGAGCCGGAATGGAGGGAGACGGGGCGAGGGCGAGTTATTGTGGAAAGGGTGGATAGGACAGGAGGGTGAGGAAGATGGCGGAGATGGGGGTTTCGCCGTTGGAGAGTTGTTCGTAGACGCGGCGGATCTCGTGGACGGGTTCGTATTTGTGGACGTAGGCGTCGATTCCGGTTTCGGTCATTTTTTGGGCGATGACGGGGTCGTAGATGTTGGTATAGATCATGATCAGCGGCTGGCCGAAGCGTTTACGGAGATCGGAGACCGCCAGTTGGAGCTGGGCCGTATAACTCTCCTGCAGCGAGCCGATGATGACGAGGTCAAAAACGGTGTCGTCCCAGGCCTTGGCCGATAGTGTGGTATAAATATTTTCGGCATAGGAGACCTGAACGGATGGGTTGATCTTTCGGAATACTTCCTGGAAGGCAAGCGGGATCAGGGGGAGGTCATCGATCACAAGAATCCTGTCCAGCGACCTGGATATTGGTGCGGTTGCAGAGGGCATGGACAAATATATCAAAATTACCGTAGGGCGGCTGCTTTTCTTCCGAAGGCTATTCGTTCGTCCGGCAGGAGAAGACTTGTATGTGTTTTTACGTATTTTTTTTACTGCCGCCGCTGTCGTACGAAGCAGTAAGTGCGCTGATAATTTTAATTAGCGGATATGGATCAACGTTGGATTGCGGGCTGGTTTTTTGGGACGCGCGGTCCCGGAGAGGCCCTTCTGTTAAATTATCCGATATTTGCGCTTCATTCAATAACTTCTTACATGCGCATAGCAATCAATGGGATGGGACGTATAGGCAGGCTGATGACCCGGAGGCTGTTCGGGCTGGACGGGGTTGAACTGGTAGCCGTCAACGACATCATGGAGCCCGACAACCTGGCTTATCTTTTAAAATATGATTCGGTGTATGGCACCCTGCCGTTTCCGGTGGTTTATTCGGACGGGCAGCTGACCGTGCATGACCGGAAGATCCGTGTTTTCCGGGAGGAGAGCCCGGCTCGTCTGCCCTGGAAGGAATTGGGGATCGACATTGTCCTGGAGTGTTCGGGGCGTTTTTCCAGCGGTCAGGGGGCGGAACTGCACCGGCAGGCCGGGGCCGCCAGGGTCTTATTGTCGACGACGGGCAGTCTGGACGTTCCGCTGCTGATCTACGGGTTTAACCAGCACGCGCTGACTGCCGATACCATGGTCGTTTCGCCTGGCGGGTGTATGACCAACTGTTCTACGCATATCCTCTATCTGTTGAACCAGATAGGGATCGAATCCGTCCAGGTGAATATCCTTCATTCGTATACGTCGAGACAGGAACTGGTGGATGCGCCGCATAAGCAATTCCGCAGGGGGAGAGCCGCTGCGGAGTCGATCATTCCCGTCGAGATCGATCTGGGCGGTTCGCTGGAACGACTATTGCCTGCGTTGAAGAGCAGGATCGCAACCGTCTCGACGCGGGTGCCTGTCGCCAATGGAGCGATGGGAGATTTTACAGTACAGCTGAAGGCAGACACTACGCCAGCGGCGGTCAATGCGTTGTTCAGGAATGCGGCCAAACAGGAGTATAAGGGGATCCTCGACTATACGGAAGAGCCGCTGGTGTCGCTGGACATAAAGGGGGATACGCATAGCTGTGTGATCGACGGTACGCTGACGTCCGTTGTGGGCAGACAGGTAAAGGTCATCGCCTGGTTCGACAACGAATACGGGTATACCAGCCGGATGATCGACTGGCTTTTTTACTGGAAGAAATTCTTTTAATATGAATAGTTCACTTTCGGGCAAGGTTGCCCTTGTCACCGGCGGCAGCAAGGGCATCGGCGCCGCGGCTGCCCTTTCCTTATCCGAGGCGCGCGCCCTGGTGGCTATCTGCTCGCGTAATGAAGAAGAGCTGCGGCAGATGGCGGTTGAGATAGAGTCGAAGACGAGTCACCGCGTTCTGGCCGTCAGGGCGGATGTGAGCGTGCAGGCCGATGTCGATCGCCTGGTCGACGAGGTCCAGTCCGCTCTCGGCGGTATCGACATCCTTGTCAACAATGCCGGTGTAGTCGGCGAGGTCGGCCCCTTCGAGGAGATCCCGACCAGTATATATTCCCAGACATACGAGGTGAACGTCGTTTCGATGGTGCGGATGGTCAAGGCCGTGCTGCCGGTGATGAAGGCAAAGAAATGGGGCAGGATCATAAATATTTCTTCGGAGAATGGATTACAACCCGACCCAGACATGACACCCTATAATCTGACGAAGGCCGCCATCATCAATTTTAGCAAGAGTCTGTCGAAGACGCTGGGGCAGTATAATATTCTGGTCAATACCGTTAGTCCGGCCTTTATCTATACGCCGCTGGTGGAGGACATGATAAAGGGGATCGCGGCGCGGCAGGGCAGCTCGGTGGAGGAGGCGCTGCAGCGATTTCTGACGGAGAAGAGACCGAATATCGAACTGCACCGGGTGGGGAGGATCGATGAGGTGGGGGCGGCAGTTGCCTTTTTGGCTTCCGAGCAGGCCTCCTTTATCACGGGCACCAACCTGCGCGTTGACGGAGGATCGGTGGCTTCCATCTAAAAAAACAAAAACCGACTATGACCCGTCTATCCCGCCGACTGCCATCTGTAGACGCTTTCAGGGCGATCACCATGTTATTGATGGTCTTTGTCAACGACCTCATACTTGATCTGAGGGTGCCGGTCTGGCTGGAGCATGCGCAGGAGGGAGAAGACAGCCTTGGGTTGGCGGATACCGTTTTCCCCGCATTTCTTTTTATCGTCGGGCTTTCCATTCCGCTGGCGATCCGGCACGGTCATGAAAAGGGGATGACACGCCTGGATACCCTGAAGCATATCCTGCGTCGCAGCGTGGCCCTGCTGGTCATGGGAATTTATCAGGTCAACTATGAAGAGTATACGACCGGGCCGGCCCTGCTGTCGAAGTGGTGGTGGATACTGCTGGTCACCATCGCCTTCTTTTTCGTCTGGCTGGTCTATCCGGCTGACTGGTCCCGCGGTCGGAAATGGCTGTTCAGGGGCATTGGTGTGGCGGGGCTTGTGGCGCTGGCAATCGTTTACAGGGGCGGATCTGCCGAACATACCGTATGGATGAAGACGCACTGGTATGGGATACTTGGGCTGATCGGCTGGGTCTATCTTGTCTGCGCGCTACTTTATTTGCTGATTGGCGAGCGGATGGGTGGTCTGTTCCTATGCTTTCTCCTGTTCCTTGGGATATCGGTCGCGTGGAATGACGGCTCGATAAAGAAGTTTTATCACGGTCCCACGTACTGGTGGCTTGACAGCGGCGGGCTTTGCGCCTTTGCCATTGCCGGGATCATGGCGTCGGCCTATTACCGGAGGGTGGCCGGCAGCGGAGGTTCGAGGGCCCTGCAGCAGCTGTTCAGGCTGGCGCTGGTTGTTCCGGTGTTGCTGGTGGCCGGGTTCTTATTGCGGCCGATCGGCGGGATCGCGAAGCTGGACGTGACCCCGTCGTGGATATTGATCTGTACGGCTATCAGCATTGTCTGCATGATCTTTTTGGCGGTGATAGTCGACCTAAGGGAGAAGGAGAACTGGTATCGCCTGATCAAGCCGGCCGGCACGATCACGCTGACCTGTTATTTACTGCCTTATATTCATTTTGCGCTGTTCCATATCGTCGGCTACCAGTTGCCGGATGCGCTGCGAACGGGCTGGACCGGCGTTGGCAAGTCCTTTATATTCGCCTTCCTTATTGTCCTGCTGACGGGCGTGCTGGAAAAGAAGAAGATCCGGCTGTCCGTATGATCTAGCGGGTGGTGAAAGAAGCCGTCAGCCGCTGGTCTCCCGAGTTACTTCCGAGCACAAGCCGGTATTCCCCTTTATATAACTTCCATTTGCCGGTTGCGAGGTCCCATTTCTGCAGTTCGGTGGCTGGGATAAAAAGCGAGACTGTTCTGCTGTTTTGCGCCGGGATGGTTATTCGTCTGAATGCTTTCAGTTCTCTGACGGGCATCCTTTCTCCCGTGGGATATTCGATATAGGCCTGGACGACCTCGTCGGCGTCAAGACTGCCGGTATTGCCGACCGTTACGGAGAAGTTGACGCTGTCTTTCAGCGTAAAGGCTTTTTTGGGTTGCTGCCGCCATGCGTAGGTGAAGTTGACGTAGCTAAGCCCATAGCCAAAGGGATACTGAACGGGACCGTTGTAGTAGCGGTAGGTCCTGCCTTTCATGCCATAGTCCTTGTAGTCGGGAAGGTCGCTGAGGCTACGGTAGAAGGTCACAGGAAGGTGACCCGAGGGGGAGACCTTGCCGAAGAGGATATCGGCCAGTGCGTTGCCGCCCTGTTCGCCGGGATACCAGGCGAGGATGATGGCGTCGGCATAGGGTTCGACGGCAGACAGGTCGATGTTACTGCCTGCGGTAACGACGAGGATCAGCGGCTTTTGGCCGATGCTTTTGCGGAGGGCTCTGAGGTAGGCGATATGCGCCTGAGGCAGGCTGAGGTCGGTGCGGTCTCCGCCGTGGGCGGCGAGGAATGCGTCGCCTTCTTCTCCTTCCATGACGGGTGTGAGACCGAGGACGGCTACGGTCACCTCGCAGTTGGAGGCTGCCCAGGTACCGCCAAAGTGAACGGTGTCCTTGTAGTCGCAGCCCTGGTCGTATTCGATATGGACGCCGGGGCCGGCCGCGGCGGTGATGCCTTCAACGAAGGTGACCATATGGGAAGACACGCCGTGGTAGTTACCGGAAAGCGCGTCAAAAGAGAAGGAGTTGGGGCCGACGATCATCATCGAATTGGGTGTTTTCAGGGGTAGGACTTTGTTATCATTCTTGAGCAGTACCATGCTTCGGGTAGCCATTGCGCGGGCGAGGGCGATGTGTCCGGCGTTGTGTACGCTGTCGGCGCCGTATCCGCTGAAGGGGACTTTTGATTTATCATCAAAGAAACCAAGCTTCATTTGTGTGCGCAGGAGGGCTGCGAGTGCGCTGTCTACGTCCTGTTTGGTGAGAAGGCCTTTTTGAACGGCTTCGAGTACGTCTTTCTGGAGTACGCTGGAGCAGTCGAGGTCGACGCCTGCCTTTATGGCCGCTGCGGCGGTCTCAACGGGACCGGGGAGGGCCTTGTGGCGAAGGAAGATGTCGTCGAGGGCGCCGCAGTCGGTTACCACGTGGCCGTTGAAATGCCATTCTTCTTTTAGGATGCGGTGCAGCAGGGTGGGGCCTGAGCAGCAGGGTTCTCCGTTGACCCGGTTGTATGCGCACATGATGGACTCGACGCCGGAGTCGACCAGTCTTTTAAAAGCATAGAGATAGGTCTCGCGCAGGTCTTTTTGGTCGACGATGGCGTCGAACGTGTGGCGATTGGATTCGGGGCCGCTGTGTACGGCAAAGTGTTTGGCGCAGGCCGATGCTTTGAGGTAGTTCGGGTCGTCGCCCTGCAGTCCTCTGATAAATGCCGAGCCCATCGTTGCGGTGAGGTAGGGGTCTTCGCCGTAAGTTTCCTGGCCGCGGCCCCAGCGGGGGTCGCGAAAGATGTTGATGTTGGGGGACCAGAAGGTGAGGCCCATGTATTGTTCTCTGCGGCCGGCGTTGGTGGAGAGGTTGTATTTTGCGCGGGCTTCTGTCGATATGGCGCCGGAGACCTGACGGAGGAGGTCGTTGTCGAATGTGGCGGCCATGCCGATGGCCTGGGGAAATATGGTGGCTTCTCCGGCGCGGGCTACCCCGTGGAGGGCTTCATTCCACCAATTGTAGGCGGGGATGGAGAGGCGGTCGACGGCCTGGCTGCGGAAGCCGAGGAGCTGGACTTTCTCTTCGAGGGTGAGACGGGAGAGGAGGTCGTTTACGCGTGCCTGTTGGGGCAGGCTGGCGTCGCGGAAGGGTTGGGCTGTGGCGGTGAGGGTGGAGATGAGGATGATGAGCAGTAGGTGGAGACGTATGGGCATGGCGCTTGAATTTGGGGCCGTAAGATCGGTGAAATTTTGGAGATTTCAATCGGTTGCAGAAATTGTTGGGGCTGATACTCAGCGGCGGGTTGCCGGGGTGGGTTCCGGCGTGGTGGCGGGCAAAGGAATGGTGGGTGGGGGAGCGGCGGTGGCGGACTGGGCTGCCAGGATAATGTCCTGAACGATGGTGGCGCCGGGGGTAATAGTGACGGAGACGGTCTGGGGGGTGTATCCGGGGGCGGAGTAGGTGATCTCGTAGTTGCCGGCGGGAAGGGAGAGGGTGTAGAGGCCGTTGTCGTCTGTGGAGGTGGCTTTGCCGCTGTTGGCGGCCTGGACGGAGACGCGGCTCAGGGGGGTGCCGGAGGGGGATTTTACCGTGCCTTTGAGGGTGCCGGACTGGGGCTGGGCCTGGGCGAAAGTTGAGGTAAGGAGGGTGGCCATAAGGATGAGGAGGCGCGGGATGGCGGGGAGACGCAGGATAGTGTGGAGGCGCGGGATGGTGACGTACATAACAGATATTATTTGGATGTCCACTTGTTGTTGGATGGATCGGCGTCTACAAAAATACCGCCGTTTAGTTCCAGCGACTGAACTGTCTTACCGGCGGCAGGGGTGAAGGTTAGCACCGTGGTTTTGGGGTTGTCCTTCCAGACGGCGGGTGTCTGGTGACGCGTGTCCGAGGTGCCGTCGGAGTAGTGGATGATCAGGTCGAAGGGCATGGCGAAACCGCCGATGTTGGCGACGGAGACTTTCCCTCCGTCCACGCTGCTGATGGCGAGGTCGAGGTAGCCGTTGCTGAAGTACCAGTTGTTCCAGAACCAGTTGAGGTCCTGACCGGAGACGTCGTCAAAGGTATAGAAGAAGTCCCAGGGGATGGGGTGTTTGCCGTGCCATCTGTCCATATAGGCGTGCAGGCATTTTTTGAACAGGGCGTCGCCTAAAAGATCTTTCATGGCGAGGTAGCCGATAGACGCCTTGCCATATGCGTTGTTGCCGTATCCGACTCCTTTCATGGCGTCGGCGGGGGTTATGATGGGCAGGTCTTCTTCCTGGGCGGGGTCATAGGTATAGGGGTTGATGCGGAAGTCCCTGTAGGCGTTGTCGGCCTTATCGGCGCCGAGGTCGGCGCGACCGATCAGCAACTCGAGAGTGGTGGCCCAGCCCTCATCCATAAAGGGGTAGCGGGATTCGTTGATGCCCATGTAGAAGGGGAACCAGCTGTGTGCTATCTCGTGCTCGACGACGAAACGGGAAAAGGTGGGGTCTCCGGTGGTGTTGTCGTTGACCATCATCGGGTATTCCATGTCGGCATAACCCTGGACGACGGTTGTCTTGGAGAAAGGATAGGGTACGCCGGGCCAGTTGGTGGAGAGCCATTCGAGTGCGTGCCGTCCGAACTCTACCATCCGGTGGAAATCCTTAGCGGTATCGTTATAGGCGGACTGAACGCTGGCCCTTCTGCCGGTAGACGGATCTACGACCACGCTGGATGCGTCCCATGCGAAATGATTGCTGAGGGCGCAGGTCACGTCGCTGATATGGCCTGAGGTCCAGGTCCAGGTGTTGAGTGGTTTTTGGGCCGTCACTTTTCCCTGGAGGATATCGTCAGGATTGGCCAGGCGTACGATGGCGTCGCTGCGGAGTGTCGAGGCGAATTTGCGGGAGTAGGAGGAGGAAAGAACGTCATCCGGATCCTGCAGGTCGCCCGTTGCCCATACGATATAGTTCTTTGGTACGCTGACGTTGAGGATATAGTCGTTGAAGTCGTTGTAGAACTCCTGTGAATCCGTGAAGTCCATGCGGTCCCAGCCGCTGTAGTCATCATACACCGCCACGCGGGGATAGAAATAGGCCAGGAAATAAGTGGAGGAATCGATCATGCCTTCCCGGTTGCTTTTCAGGGAAATGGTATAGTGCCAGTCGAATTCGAGCTGCAGGGAGTCATGGGGCGCCAGGGGAGTGTTCAGGCGGACGTTCTTCCAGGTGCCGTCGCGCTCGGAGGCGCGCCATGTTTTGGCAGCGCCATTCTCTGCATAGCGGTCGATGGTGACGCCCTGCGTCAGGTAGTCCGGCGTTTCGCCGAAGAGCCGGCCAATGCCGGGTTTGTGAATATTAGGGGTGAGGCGGACGACGATGACGCGGAGCGTGTCGGGGCTGTTGTTTGTATAGACGATCTTTTCCGTCCCGCGGATGATCCTGTCCGGCGGCGCAGCGCTGATGTTTATGGCATACCGGCCGCTGTTCTGCCAGTAGTGGCTGCCGGGGCGACCATCGGGAGAGCGGGTTCCTTTTTTATAGGCCTCCTTTATATTTCTGGGGGTGTAGAGCGGCTGGGCTTTTACAGTAGAAAGGGAGATAAAAGAGACCAGGAGTATGAAAAAGTATCTTGCCATAAAAACGGAAGTATTTTATGGCTGGAAGATAGTTGTTGCAAAAAAATTAAACAAAAGTAATTTTTTTGCACAACCGCGCTAACGTCTTGAACTGGACTCCGTCCAGTTTGGAATAAAAAGCTACAAAAAACCCGTTACCGGGATAAGCAATCGTTTTGAATGGATCAACGGAAATCGTACGCAAGGATTTTCTCTTTATAAATATAGGAAAAAGAATTTAATCCGGAACAATGATTCCGGGGGAGTTGGGAAAAAGCATTTAGTCCCGGCGGGGTGATTCGGGGGGACCGAGGTATGAATTTTTCAGGCCTCCGGCGTCGATGACGAGTTTTTGGAGGACGACGGCGGGGTCGGCGAACCAGAATTTGAGAGTGTGGCGGCCGCGGTGGGTTATGTGGTGAATGGATGTGGCGATCCGGATATTGTCGGCCACCATCCTGTCCCAGTTGCCGCGTGCCTCGTTGTCCCTGCTCATGTCTACCAGTTGTGGTTGCTCGTTGTCGAAGGAGACGCCATAGCGGATGGCCTTCCGGTTGAATTGAAGGATGGGGGAGAGCCAGGCCTGTACCGTCACCGATCCGGTATCGCTGAGAAAGACGTCGTATTCGAGCCGGGGGGTGTTGCCGCCGGGGATAAGGGACGGGGCTATGACGGGAGTGGCTTCCACGCCGGAGAGTGTCCGGCCGAGGTCCGGAATAGTCAGCCAGTGAATGCCGGAGGATTCGACAGGACGCGAATAGTGTTCGGCTTCGATGGATACGCAGCCGCCGGTTTCGATAAATGTATGCGGGGGATATATATTCCTGTTTGCCGTTACGGATATCCTTACTTCTTTTTTGTCCGGACCCGTGACGGAAATGATCGCACTGTTGTGGTTGCCGGGGGGTACTGTTGACCAGTCGATGCTTATGCGGACGCGTTCTTCGGGTCTATCCTCTTTGATCTTTACCCAGGCCGCTTCACAGCGGATCGTATAGTCGAGGGCGGATGAAGTGCGGTTAAAGATATCGACGTAGTGATCGCGGCGGGAAAGGGCATCGAAGGAGAGGGCAGGGCTGGTGAGATTGAAGGGCCACCATGCCGGCGAGTTGTCGAGCGCCAGACCCCAGGCTGTGTCGGCGGCGGACGGCAGTTCGAGCGTCTTTACTTCGGGCATGCTGTTGTGTCTGGGTTCCTGCCAGTACGTATAGCCGATATGCGTCTGGTCCATCATGTGCGGCCATTTGCCGTTGGCCAGCCCGGTATTGTAATAGTGGGAGAGCGTCGAGTCTTTCCCGTACAGCAGGCGTGCTTTTTTAGCGAGCGCGTTGGTGGAGGCCCTTCCCTGGGTCGCGTAGTATCTGTTGTTTGCGACAGTAAAATATAGGTCATTAAGGTTTGCGCTGGCGAGTACCGGGTAGCCGACGAGTTCGTACCATGCGTCCTGCCAGGCGGCGGGCAGCAGGCGCGCGATCGAGTCAGTGCGTTGAGCAAGGCGATCGTAGTCGGCGACTATTGTCGCGGCTTCGTTGTAGTTGAAGAGGCTGTACGTATCGGGCGAGAGCAGCTCGGGCTTTCGGCGGCCGTTGTATTTTGTATACAGGCGGATTATGTCGGCGATGGCTGAGGCGTGCTCCGGGCCGAACTGCTGGCTCGCCCACCTGCGCGTCCAGGCAGTCAGCTTTTGGGCCGGCAATTGATCGGGTTCCCAGGCATAGTCGAGAAAGAATTGGGTGGGAAATTCCAGCGGCTTGATGTCGCCGACGTTGACGATCCATATGTTGTCGACGCCGTACTGTTTTGTCAGGTGCAGCTGTTCCCATGCGCGCGCGATGGGGTTGGTGTTTATCCATTTATAATTGCGCGGGCCACCTACGTAGTCGAAGTGATAGTACAGTCCGTATCCGCCGGGCCGCGGCTTTTCGCCGGGCGTCGGGAGTTTGCGTACGTTCCCCCAATTATCGTCACACAACAAAAGTGTGATATCGTCGGGTACGCGCATGCCTTTGTCGTAGTAGTCCTGTACTTCTTTGTAGAGTGCCCAGGACTGGGGTATGGCTGAAGGGGCTTTGCCCGTTACGCCGGCGATGATGGCGCGCTGGTTTGCGACGATCTTTTCCAGTAGGGCGATATTGCTACCTTCCTCCATGGGTTTGTCGCCATCGCCGCGCATGCCCACGGTCACGATACTTTCGTGGTGGTCCATGTGTTCGATGCCTTTTCGCCAAAA
>Ga0068853_100001586_pt1 | contig 16589 bp, 13 predicted proteins | sample KBSCornC32_FD_65655 | JGI IMG/M metagenome (GOLD analysis project Ga0068853, IMG submission 65655) | Corn rhizosphere microbial communities from Kellogg Biological Station, Michigan, USA - KBS Corn C3-2 | ecosystem: Host-associated > Plants > Roots > Rhizosphere > Soil ...
CCGACGATGGAGAGCGGCACGGACAGGCTCGGGATGAATGTCGCCGGCACATTGCGCAGGAAGACGTAGATCACCAGAACGACGAGGATAACGGCGAGCGCGAGTTCGAATTCGACGTCTGCGACCGAGGCGCGGATGGTCGTGGTGCGGTCGGTAAGCACCGTGACTTCGACGGCACCAGGAAGACCGGCCTCGATCTGCGGGAGGATCTGTTTGATGCCGTCCACCACCGCGATGACGTTGGCGCCGGGCTGACGCTGCACGTTCAGCAAGATCGCCGACGTCGTGTTCATCCAGCTCGAGAGCTTCGTGTTCTCAGCACTGTTTTCCAGCGTCGCGACATCGGAGAGATGCACGGGCGCGCCGTTCTTGTAGGCGACGACGATGGCCTTGTAGTCGTCCACCGTCTGGAGCTGATCGTTGGCGTTGATGGTGTAGGAGCGCGACGCGCCATCGAAGCTGCCCTTCGGCGCGTTCGAATTTGCGTTCGAGATCGTCGTGCGCAGATCATCGATATTCAGGCCATAGGATGCGAGCGCCTGAATATTCGCCTTCACGCGGATCGCGGGGCGCTGACCACCGGCGATACTGACGAGGCCTACACCGGGAAGCTGGGAAATCTTCTGCGCGATACGCGTGTCGGCGAGGTCTTCGACCTGCGTCAGCGGCATCGTTTTCGACGTGATCGCGAGCGTCAGGATCGGTGCGTCGGCCGGGTTGACCTTGGCGTAGATCGGCGGCGCGGGCAGCGTCTGCGGCAGCAGGTTGCCGGACGCGTTGATCGCCGCCTGTACCTGCTGTTCGGCGATATCCAAACTGAGGCTGAGATCGAATTGGAGCGTGATCACCGACGCCCCTGCTGAACTCACCGACGACATCTGGTTGAGGCCCGGCATCTGGCCGAACTGGCGTTCCAGCGGCGCGGTGACGGTGGTCGTCATTACGTCTGGACTGGCGCCGGGAAGAAACGTCTGCACTTGGATGGTCGGATAATCGACCTCCGGCAGCGCCGAGAGCGGCAGGTAAAGATAGCCCGCGATGCCCACCAGCATGATGGCGATCATCAGAAGCGACGTCGCCACCGGCCGCTGGATAAAAGGCGCCGAGGGATTCATCGCTATTGCGCGCCGCCGCGGCCGTGACGTCCCATCTTCGACATCACGGTTTTGCAGCCGTCGCTGAGATCGTCCATGTGCTCACGCAGACACTGACCGCGCGCGCGACCCTCGGAGTCGGAACAGAACTTGGCGATGTCCGCCGCGCACATCTTCTGCATCTGTGCGCGCCGAGCCGCGAAGCCGCCGCCGTCCTGCGCGCCTTGCGCATCCGCAGGCGGCTTGACAGTGCTGGTCTTCGGACCCTTCGCCACCGTCACGTCTGAGCCATCGCGCAGACGGTCAGCGCCGTCGGTCACGACATTCTCGCCGGGGTTCAGGCCTTTGGTGACCGCAATCTTGTCACCGTCCTGCGGGCCCAATGTCACGCCGCGCATGGCAACGGTGTTGGTCGGTGGCGTCGTGCTCTTGTCCGTCTCAATGACATAGACGAACGGGCCCTGCGAGCCGCGCTCGACGGCAGACGCCGGCACCCAGATCTGGTTGTGCAGCGTGTTCACCAACAGGCGCACATTGACGAACTGGTTCGGGAATAGCGCACCATCCGGATTGTCGAACATCGCGCGCATCTTCACCGTGCCCGTGGTCGGATCGATGACATTATCGACGGTCGCGAGCTTGCCCGTCGCGAGTTTCACGGTTTGACCGCGGTCATAGGCCTCGACACTCAGCGTCGCGCCCTGCTTCACGCGCGTCATGATGTCGGAGATGTTGTCTTCCGGCAGCGCGAACATCACCGAGATCGGCTGTTCCTGTGTGACGACGACGATGCCGTTGGTCTGACCGGCCTGAACAAGGTTGCCGATATCGACCTGACGCAGACCGACGCGGCCGACAACCGGTGACGTCACGCGTGTGTAGCCGAGATTGATCGCGGCGCTTTCTACCGCCGCCTGATCGGATTTCACCGTCGCCGCAGTCGAACGCACCGTCGCCTGCTGCGTGGCCAGCACCTGCTGCGATGTCGCCTTCTCGGCATACAGGTTCTGTTGCCGCTTCAGATCGACCTGCGCGTTGGCGAGCGTGGCCTTGTCGCGTTCAAGTTGCCCCTTCGCCTGATCGTAGGCGGCGCGATAGGTGCGTGGATCGATCTCCGCCAACACTTCGCCGGCCTTCACCATCTGGCCTTCCTGGAAATTGAATTTGACGATCTGCCCGCTCACCTGCGGACGCACGGTCACGGTCGCAAGCGGCGTCACGGTACCAAGTGCGTTCAGCGTGATCGCGATATCGCCTTTCGCGACCGACTGCGCACCGACCGGACTTGGACCACCCTGACCGCCAAAGCCGCGGCCCGTCTTGGTCTGTTGAGCTGGATAGATCGCCCAGATCAGAATGGCGAGCAGAAGCAATCCGATGATCGCCCAGAACACTTTCGCGCCGCCGGGTACATGCGCGGCGCTCCAGCGCGTGGCGCCGCCCGCACCAGCGCGTGCGCCGTCGAGCGTCGTTTCGAACCAGTTCTTTTGCGTGTTGTGACTGCTGCTCATATTTGCTTCAACGCGCATCGAGGCGCGGTTCCGTTCATCCTAACGCACCAGCAGGGAACTCGGCACGTCAGGGGTCACTAGCAAAGACGCGGAACGCAAATATGTCGAAACTGTCGCGGGCGGCGCTGCGCCCGCGCTATGAAAAAGACTTCAGGAACGGATTGGCAACTACGGGTTGGACGAGTTGTCCGTCGGTGCCGCTGGCGCTTCCGCAGGGGCAGCCGACGCTGGCTTGCCGGCCTTCTGCTTCGCTAGCTCCACCATCATCGCATTGGCTTCGCTGAAGCCCTTGGTTGGCACATCGAGATCGGCGGACTTGCCGCGGAACTGCGCGATGCGAACCTTGAACGACCCCTGCGAGCGAATGGCATCAACCACCTGATTGGCGTTGCCAACACCAAAATAGCAACCGACGCGATCGCAATGATGGAAGGGAATCATCTCGGACGTAAACGAGCCCGCAACCAGCTTGGCGCCCTTCGAGAAATCGACGCCCAGCGGCACGATCAACTGCATCAGATAGCGATCCTGCGACGGCACATAGACGGCCGACACGCTGACGGCGAGCTGGCCACCCTTTTTGAACGCGATCGCTTCCCACACATCGCAGGGCGCGGGCGTGGAAACCGGGAAGCAGCGAACATCCCATCCGCTGAAATTCTTCATGATTTGCGGCCCCTGCCGTTTGGCAGGCTGCTGCTGCGGTGCGTCCTGCGCAAGGACGGGTGTGACGGCGAGCGCAAAGGCGGCAAGAGCGGCAGAGAGATTACGCATCGTTTTCATGATCAAAGTTTCCGCCACCAGGAATTACGACGTGCTTCTGAGTTCTTGTAGGCCTTCTCGGCATCGGCGAAGCCTTTGACAGACATCGGCAGGGCGACGCTCTTACCGTTCTGTGAAGCGGTCACGAGCACCGAGAGTGACTTCGCGCCATCGAAGGACGAGCGAAGCTTGTCGTCCATCGGCACGAAGGCGAGACAGCCTTCGGCTGCGCAGGTCGCATACTGGAACGTCTGCGTCTCGCTTCCGAACTGGACGCCGACACCGGCCGGGATCAGCACTGTCAGCGGAACGCGCACGGCAAGGGTCTCCTTGCCGTCTTCATTGCCAATCGCGAGACGCGCGAGCAGAACGCCCGACTTCGGGTCGACCAGTTCGCTCGTCAGCTGGCAGGAAACCTTTGTGGTCTTGTCCGCCGGGCATACGACGCGCCAATCGTCATAGACGCGGATGCTGGCCGCACCATCGCCACCCGAACCGCGGACAAACCAGCCAACAAGAGCGCCGACGATAAACACGCCAAGCCCCATGGCGATGCGCGGCAGCAGGGCTTTCATCTGATCGTTCATGGACTTCGTTTCGCTTGAGGCCGGAGAAATGCCCGGCAATCAGGATTTGCGGGCGCAACGCGTATCCCATAAGTCGCGTCCAACACAATGAAATAATTTGCAGAAAGGTTACCGCTGCCGGTCCGATCTATGTCGGGCGGGCTTAAGGGCAGAAATTACTTGATAACCCAGTAACTTAGCGGACCAGAACGACGCCTATCGGAGCATTGTGGAGAGCGCGGAATTCGGCTGCCGCACGCATCATGGATTCTTCACGCGAGACCACCAAGACGGCATCCGAGAGCGATGCAACCGCACGCATTTCCGAGGCTGTCGAAGACGGCGCGTGGACAATTACAAGGTCACAGCTGCGTCGTAGGTAGGAGAGCATCTCGGCCATCTTCGCCGAGGCGAGAACGCGGGTGGGATCGCCGACCGGCTGCGCCGTCGAGATCACCGTCGCATTCGAACGCGGATCGCGCAGGAACGCACGGCCGAGCGGCGCGGTGCCGGTGAGAAGCTCGATCAGTCCCGCGCGTTGTGGCGCGATGCCCATGGCAAGCGCCACCATCGGACGGCGCAGATCGGCATCGATCACTGCAACACGCAACTTCGCCTGTGACGCGGCGCGCGCGAGCGCTACGGCCACCGATGTCTTGGCAATACCGGGATCCAACGCAGCCACACTGATGACGACAGCATAGGGACGATGCGGCGTGCGACCAATCTGTTGCAGAAGCGCGCGGGCGTTTTGCGCGAAGGACGATGCCGGATGATCGAGCACGGCGCTCGCCGCGCGCGGATCAAACGCGCCGTCGAACGCGGCGAGCACAGGCGGCGCGGCGACAACAGGTTGCGGCACGGGACGGAAAGCACGCGCCGGCGCGACGCGCACCGGAACCGGTCCGGAGAAACGTTCTGCGAGAAGCGCCGCAAGCAAACCAAGCATCAACCCCGCCGGGATAGATGCTGCGAAGATCAACGTACGCTTCGGCGAGCTTGGCGCAGCTGGTACCGGCGCGCGTGAGATCACGCGGGCGTCAGGATTTTGAATAACATCCTGGTCTTGCGTCTCACGCAGACGCGTGACGAAGGCTTCGTACATCGTGCGCGTGGACTGCGCGTTCGATTGCAACGCACGAAGATTGACGCGCACGAGGTTCTGCGTGCCGGCCTGCTTTTCCGCTTGCGCGAGACTGCCGGACAAGGATCCGACCTGCGCGCGCGCGACCACGACATCATTGGAGATCGAGCCGCTGAGGCGGTTCACCTCTGTTTGGATCTTGTCCTGCAGGTCTTTCTTCTGCTGCTGCATCGCGACCATCTTGGGATGACGCGGGCCGTATTTCGTCGCGAGATCGGATTCCTGTGCGATCAGTGCACCTTGCTGCGTGCGCAACTGCACGATCAACGGCGAGGCAAGGATCTGTGAGACATCCGCAGTGTCGCCGGCTTTCACCAGCGACTGAACGCGATCGTTGGTCGCCTGCTTTTCCGCTAGATCAGCCTTGGCGAGCACGAGCTGGTTGCTGATCGCGGTGATCTGCTGATCGGCAAACGACGTGCCGTCCGCGGTCTCGTTGAGATTGTGATCGGCCTTGTATCTCTGCACAGCCGCTTCCTGCGTCTGCAGCTGCTGCGCCAGTTCCTGTGTGCGATTGATCAGCCACGCCGTCGTCTTGTCGCCGATATTCCGCTTCGCCGCGATCTGATCTTCGATATAGGTGTCGACCAGCGTGTTCGCGATTAGCGCGGCCTTCGCGGGATCTTTCGATGTGACCGTGACGGTCAGCGTGGTTGAGAGTCCTTCCGCCGACACCGATACATGCTTGAGAAATGCGTCCACGATCTTGTCACGCGTCGCATCTCCAGCCGGTGACGCATCGCCTTGGCGGAACAGGTTGCGCGGATCGAGTGCGGCGAACAGCTGCGCCGTCGCACTGTGATCGAGCGCGCTGTTGAATTCCGGATCGTCATAAAGCTTCAGCTTCGCGATCACATGCGTGGCGAGATCGCGCGAATTGAGAATCTGAATCTGGTTCTGCAGCGACGCAGGATCGGTTGGAAGCTGCGACAGCACAGACGACAGATCAGCAACGTTGTTCTTGCGCGGATCGAGCATCACGCTCGCCGACGTCGCATACAGCGTCGGCAGCAGCATCAGCACAACGACCGTCGCTGCAATCACCGCCAGCGCGACATTGCGGATGATCGCGCGGCGCTCACGCGCAACACGCGCGAGATCGCCCAGCTGGAAGCTGGCGTCGGTCTGAGCCGGGAGCGCGGACGCAGCAGACGACATGGAAGCGGGAGCGGTCCTCTGCCTCAAAGGGGCGCTTTTGAGCCATTCTCCAGCGCCTTTGGGCCGATTTAACGCCTCAGCCGCTGATGAACCGTTAACGGGCGGAAACTCTCTTTTGCCCCGAATTGAGCCAATCGGGGCAAAACTGGCGGCGGCACCCATGGATCAGGACCGGGCCAGCCGGAAACCCGCGCCCAGCCTGGAAATCGCGCCGTCTGCGACCTTCCGGTAGGCCCGGTCGGACAGGAAGATCTGGAGGAAGACGATCCCGGCCAGCCGCCACGGATAACAGCCGTGCAAGACCGCGGTCAGATACATCTTCAGCGCCGCCGCCCGGTCGGTCATCGCGACCGATTTGGCGATGGCCCAGCCGCGACAGCCGTAATAGGCCCGCGCCGGGATAGACGGCCGCAGGTTCTCAAGCCACGGGATCATGCGCGCGCCCTTGCGGCCGGAGGACGTGCGGTTGGGATCGGGAATATCCATCCAGATCGCGCCGGGCTCTTCTGCCATCACAAAGCGCTGGCCGTCGAGGAACAGGCGGATGGCGAAATCGGTGTCTTCGGCGGCGCGAAGGTTCTCGCTGTAGCGCACGCGCTTCGCGGCCTGCGCTTCGACCACAACCGTGATGGTCGGCACGAAGCCGCGCTCGCACAGCAGATACGTCGCCATATGCTCATCCGGTGCAATCGCACGCGGCGGCTTCAGGAACGTGTTGCCGTTGCCGCGATCGACAATCATGCGCGCATAGCCGACAGTGTTCGTCGTGCCATCGAGCAGCTTGCGCATCGTCTCCAGATGTTCGGGCAAATAGACATCGTCGGAATCGAGGAAGGCGATGAACTTGCCCTGCGCGAGATCGATGCCCTTGTTGCGCGCCGCGCCGCCGCCGCCGTTAGCCTGCGCATGAAACCGGATGCGCGGATCGTTGAAGGCTTCGACGATCGGCTGCGGATTGTCTTGCGAGCCATCATCGACGACGACGATCTCGAAATCCTGACAGCTCTGCGCGAGCACCGAATGGATCGCATCGCCCACGACATCGGCGCGGTTGTAGACGGGGATCACGACGGAGAAAAGCGGGTTCACGACGCGCGCTCCGTCTCAGGCGCGCGCAGGAAGGCGAGCATCAACAGGAACGACATCCACGCCGGCGAGTCGCCTTCGAGGAAATCGGACTCCAGGAAATTGTGCAGCACGATGAACACGAAGATCGCGAACAGCATCGCTGTCTGGTTCAGATTGCCGCCGCGCTTCTGCCAAAACTGCCACAGCGGAACGGCGACACACGCGAGGATCGTCAGCGCGAAGCCGATGCCGCCGATGGTGACGAGAAGCTGCAGATAGCCACTATGGCCATGTGCCACCTGCTCCACCCAGGAACCGGCGACGTAATTGTGCAGCGGCGACAGCGTTCCGGAATCCGCGAATGTGCCGAAGCCCGAGCCCAGCAACGGATGATCGGCGACGAACGCGAGCTCCGCCTGCCAGATCGCGGCGCGGCCAGTAAACTCCGCCGGATCTTCGAGCATACGCGAAATCATGTCCGCATCGACGACGACGAAGGCCGCGAACAGGAACACGAACAGAAGCGCCGCGATGCCGACGATCATCCGGTCAAGATCGCGGCGCCACGCGAAGCGATAGGTCAGGCCAATGGCGAAGGCGACGAACAGCAAGCCCAGCGATGTCTTAGACTTCGTCATCACCGTGAAGCCGATGGCGGCGAGACACAGCGCAATATCGATCCAGCTTTTGGATTTCAGCGCCGAGAAGCCGAACACCAGTGCAGACACAGCGCACACCGCGCCGGCAATGTTCTTGTGGAAGTACAATCCGCGCCAGTCGCCGACGAGTCCGACATCCTGCTCGCCTGGTAGATGTACCGACTGATGCACCAACGGGATCGAGAGCCAGTTGACGATCAACACACCGGCGAGAACGAACCACCAGAGACGGAACGCGCGCTGCGCACCGAGTGTGTCGACACAGAGGAACGTCGAAATAGCGACGACGAACGCGAGACCGGCACGGCGCACGGCCACGTCCGGCGCGGTCGCCCACAGCGCCGTCACCGCACACCACACAAGCGTGAGAAGGATCACCGGTGGGACGGCTTTGACGAGTGCCAAGCCACGGCGGAAGAAAGCTGCGGCCCCGACCGAAACGAACAGCAGCACGTAGAAGAGCTGGCGCACCCAGTCGCCGCCGCCGGTCGTCGTATAAGGCCCCATCTGAAGATCGGTTGCGGGATTACGCTCTGCGAAAGGCTGTACGCCGACATAGGCGAGCAACAGCAAACCCACGAACGCCGCATCGATCAACCACGCTTCAAGGCGCGGTTTGGCAGGCGCGTATGTCAGCGTGTCATGCGCCATGGGTCACGGAGTATTCGTCGTAATAACGGCCACGGAAGGCTGCGATCTTTCCCGCCGCCCGGAACAGTTTGCGCAAGGCATCCACCGCGCGATTCGTGACGACGCCAAGGATGACGAAGAGAATCGGCGTCAACAAGAGAGCGCCCGCGATCTTTGCGAACTCCGCCGCGCGTGCGGAAGCGCTGTGCGGGTATTTCAGGAACACGCGCATGTCGGAATTGCCGACGCTGTAGGCCCGCGACAGCGCCCATTTCAGATTGCCGCGCGAGGCCGGCACCCAGGCATGCACGACGGCCTCTTCGCACCAGGCAAAACGTTTGCCCTGACGGCGGAGGCGCTCGAAGAAATCGCTGTCCTCGCCGCCGCAGAGCGCGAACGCCGGATCGAAGCAGGGCTTCGGCGTGTCCTCGAAACAAGCGCGGGTAAAGAACACATTGCCGGTGCCCGGGATCATATCAACGACGCCGGTCACGCCATGCATCGCCTTGATGCCGTCGAGTTGCGCGGCCATCGCGCCGGGCGCGGTTTCGAATTCGCGCAGCACGCAGCCATGCAACGCGTCAGCGTTGGTCGTAGCCTGTGTTTCCAGGAAGGCGTCGAGCCAATCAGGATCAGGCCATTCATCGTCATCCAGCATGGCGATGAATTCACAATCATGCGTCAGCGCCCGCGCGACCAGCGCACTGCGCACATTCGCGATGCCGCGTGCCGACGCGATGAAATGATCCATACGCCAACGATAGACCTTCAAAGCTTCGCAGACATCGAAGCCTTCGTGCTTCTCGGAGTCATTGTCGGCCACGATAATCGTGACATCGGCCGGGGTGTGAAGTTTTTCCAGCGCACGAAGGAGCCGCGTCAGACTCTGCGGCCTGCGGAACGTCGGGATCGCGACGACGACTTTAGGCATGGTCGCGCTTCCACTTCCGCATCAGTGCGAAGATGTTCACGGACGTCACAAGCTCGCCCGCGAGAATTCCACCAAGCGATGCAACTGGACCCACGATCAACAGAAGCACAAGCGTCATCGCCAGCGAGGCGATACCGGCGGGAAGCGCCGCCCGCGCCAAGCCGTTGAACTCGCAGGCTGCTTGAAGGAACGTTGCATCGGCCGTACGCGCGGCGCGCACCGCCACGATCAATGCCCACAACGCCACAACCACCACAACCTCGCGATAGTCGAAACCCGTACGCACGATGAGCTGCGGGAACCAGACGAGAATGCCGATGGAAAGCACCACCGTGCCCAGCCATGCGACCGCTGAGGCGATGCGGAATTCGTTCATGGTCGTGAACGCGCTTTTGATGTCGCCGCGTGCCAGTGCATGGCCCATCACCGGGCGTTCGCGATCCGGCAACGCCGTCATAACGAGCATCAGCGGACGCATCAGCAATGCGCCGGCGGCAAGCACCGCGAAGGACTGAGCGCCCGCGAAGAACGTCACCACATAGGCGTGCGCGTTGGCCGTGATCTCCGACAGCGCCACCCCCATCAACGACCAGCGCGTGATGTCGCGCCAGATCGGGCCGTAGAGGCGGAACGCATTCTTCTCGAGCGGCAGAAGCTGAAGGCGCAGGAATTTCCAACCGAACGGCAGGAGGCTGAGCAACGCGCTCCCGAGCAAAACGCAACTTGCAAATTCCATCGACAGCTGATCGATCGCCATCAGAACCAGAAGGCCAGCGACGAGAAAGACGCTGTAGATGAGATCGGATCCCGACGCGCGCAGCGGATGGCTGTGATAGTAGGCATTGGAGCGCGAGAACCAGCGCATGGCCATAGTGGCGCCATAGAAGCCGAGCAGCACAGAAGCCCAGTCGCCCGCCTTGCTCGTGTACATCAGCACCGCCGTCACCAGCCCGACGATCAGCGCAAACACGCGGTTGACCGCACGGAACGCGGCACGCTCCCCTTCACCGACCGTGCCCGGCTTGCCGATGGCGCTGACCAGCGGCGCGCAGAGGAGCCCGGACGAGATGCTCAACCCGAAGGGCACGATGACCAGCAGGAACGAGAACAGGCCAAATTCCGCCTGCTCCATCCGGTGCAGGAAGATCAGCGAGGCGGCGAAATGCGCGCCAGAGGTTGCGATGGGGCCGATGGCGGAAAGGCTGTAGCGGCCTGCAAGCTGGACAAGCTTCTGTCGCCCGAAGGACCCGGGGGCGGTTTTTGGAAGGTTATCGGTGGGAAGGGCAGTTCCCGCCATCACGATGCCTAACGTGCTGTTTTGGTCCGCGCAGAAGGACACGAAGCAAGTTACGGGCCGGTTTACGGTTAAGCCTTTGTCCGGGTTAGCAGAAGGAAGACAGCCAACGGATTGGTGATGGCATAGCGCCAGAACAGACGCTTCGGCTCCCGCCACAGCCGATAGAGCCACTCGAAGCCGGCGCGCTGCATCCACTCCGGCGCGCGCTTGTAGGCGCCGGCCGCGAAGTTGAAGCAGCCGCCGCAAGTAACGATCCAGCCGGGCTTCAGGCGGTCGCGGTGGCGCAGGCAGAAATCATATTCCAGCGGCACACCGAGACCAACCCAGAGAACGTCGGCACCCGAGGCGTTGATCTCGTCGATCAGCGCGTCTTCCTCTTCCAGCTCGAAGTACCCGTCACGGCGGCCCGCGATCTTGAGGTTCGGATAATCGCGGTGAAGGCGTTCGGCGCAGGCGGAGTTCACGGCCTCGGTTGCGCCGAGAAGGTAGAAGGTGAGGCCGTGCGCTTCCGCCATCTTCGCGGCATCGTGCAGGAAATCGGTCGTCGCGCTGCGTTCCGGGATCGGCGCGTCGGTCAGAACCTTCGACGCGAACACGACCGGCGCGCCATCGGCGTGCACGATGTCGGCTTTCTGGAATGTCTCGCGGAATTTTGAATCGGTGCCCGCCATCGCAACCGCATGACCATTGGCAGCGAACACCAGCTTCGGTGCGCGCTGTCCACCGCGTGCGGCCAGGCAATCGCCGACCATCAAGCGGCCCATCTGCTGGCGCGAGACGCAATCGGTCGTTACGCCGCCGACGGTGATGCGCTTGTACACGCGCTCGCCGCTGCGGCGTTCGAAAGGCTTATTTTGCGGGGTTCGCGCAGCCATCAATAAACATTCCGATTGCGCAGAAGTTCGAACGGCGTGCGCGCGATGATCGCGATATCGAGCGCGACCGACGCATGATCGGCGTACCAGATGTCGAGATCGACGCGGCTTTGCATCAGGTCCAGCGTCGGCGTGCCGCCGCGATAGCCGTTCACCTGCGCCCAGCCGGTGATGCCCGGCTTCACGCGCTGACGCTGCGTGTATTCCGGGATCAGCGATGCGTAATGGATGTCATGCGCGATCGCATGGGGACGCGGGCCGACCAGCGACATGTCGCCGGCGATGACATTTAGAAGCTGCGGCAGTTCGTCGATGCTGGTCGAACGCAGAAACGCGCCGATCGGCGTGATGCGTTTGTCGTTGCGCTCTGCCTGCACCACCGATTCGCCATCTTCGATGACGTTCATGGTTCGGAATTTCAGAATGCCGAACGGCTTGCCGTTGAGGCCAAGCCGCGACTGGCGAAAGAGTGCCGGACCGGCGCTGTCCAGCTTGATGAACGCGGCAACCGCGATCAGCAGCGGTGCAAGAACGATTAGCAGAGGCACGGCAATCGCGAGATCGAGCAGACGCTTGAGAACGACCGATTGGGAGCGTGGCGCAACCTTCTGGCGTGCATGTGCGGGCGCGAGCGCAAAGGGCTCGGCGAGGATGGGCAGTGCATCCCTGGTTTCCGCAAATTGTTCCTGAAGGCTCACAGGCGACTTCGATGGCTATTTCTGCCAGCGAAAAGCTGCATCCCTCGCGCCAGAGATTCCGGGACGCGGCGTCCCAGCCTGGGACGGGTTCGTGCAATTTGGAAACGCCGCGCGGCCGGGGCGAAATCACTCTGTTCCCGAAAAGAGACGGCACATAGTTAATTGGCGATAAGCTTCTGCCAGTTGGTCAATCGGCCATTTCCCATGCTCAGAGCAGGAATGAGCGACGCCAGCCGCGGCTCTTCTGCGCGTAGCCCATAACGGGGCATCAGCCAGGGATTGGTGCTGGCATCCAGCGTCCCCGACAGCGTGGTGAAGCCGTACTCGAAGCCGGCATCGCGAACCGCCTGCCACGCATCGCGCGACACGTCCGTGGTATTTCCGAAAGGGTAGGCGAAGTAGCGGCAGGCCCCGACTTCAGCCTCGATGCGCTGGCGGGACAGCGACGCCTGTTCGCGCACATAGTCTGCGCTCTGGCCCGGATGCATGGCCCAGTGGGTGTGCGCATGGGCACCGATCTCGACGCCGCGCCGCTTCAGTTCGCGCACCTGATCCCAGTTGAGAAACGCATCGGAATCAAACCGCTGGAGGAGCGCCGGCAAATCAGGGAGTGCCGCATGCATCGCCGCCACCGCTTCGTCCGCACGCGCGGCCTCCATCGATTTGAGCCGTGAGCCGAGCTTTCCGGCAACCTCTTCGCGGTCATCGTCGAGAACTACATGCCCGAGGTGTGGGATGTCGTAGGCACCCTTTGACGCAAACAGAAAGAACAGACGCGCGAGGAAGACCGGACTGCGGTCGGCCGTGTCCACGTGCCGTGTGCTGACGAACAACGTCCACGGCAGGTCGTGACTGGCGAGAATGTCTGCCGCATTTGTTAGCGTGTTCGCATAGCCGTCGTCGCTCATCAGGAAGATTGCGCGCTTGTTGCGTCGCGGTTGCAGCAAGACGTCTGACAACTGCGTCAAAGGCAAAACGTCAAAATTATCCTTCAGGCACTTGGCGATTTTGGCGAAAGCGACGGCGTGGTGATGGTTCGACTGGATGCGCGCATCATCGATTCCCGGCTCTACGCCATGGAAAAACAGAGCCGTCGGACCGCCGAACGACTTCAAAGCACTGGAGGGAAGCCAGCTTGTTGCGTTGCGAATGATTGGTCCGAAGCCGCTCAAAGTTTACGTCCGCAAATTGCCTGTTTTTTGCCACAATCGATTCGATTGTAGGGCATCGTCGATAATGCGTCTGAGGCTTAACCGAGAAAGTTAAAAAATCTGTCGCAAGGTTTGTCGGAATAGACAAGCAACCGCGCGAATGCTGTATAAGACGGTATTGCAACAACGGGAATCAATGATGGCACGTAACTCTGACGAGCATTCTCCGCATCCGCTTGATATCGCCTTGGGCTCTCGCGTGCGCCTTCGCCGCAAGGAACTGGGCTACTCCCAGGATCAGCTAGCCCGCGCCACCGGCATCACCTTTCAGCAAGTCCAGAAATACGAACACGGCACGAACCGCATCAGCTTCTCGCGCCTTGTCGAAATCGCAGAAGCGCTGGAGTGCAGCGTCGGCGATCTGATCGGCAATCTCGACAAGACGAAGTCGTCTGGTTCGTTCTCCAAGCAGGTCGCCTATCTGACGGAGCCCGGTGCGAGCGATCTGCTCGAAGCCTATGCGAGCATCGAGTCGCCGAAGCGCCGCCGCGCGATCCTCAATCTCGCGCGCCAGCTGGCGAACGATCAGGCGGAATCCGCGCCCGCAAAATCGGGCCGTCGCGCACGCGCGTGATCTTTTGAATACAAGCAGCGGCGCTTGCTTCGGCGGCGCCGCTGTTGTTGCCTTCGCCAGTCGCGGAGGTCACGCATGAAACTCTCCACATTCGAAATCGAAGGCCAGGAACGCATCGGCATCGTGTCGAGCGATGCGATCATCGATCTTGCGCAGGCCGCGCCTTCGCTTCCGAGAGACATGATTGGCCTGATCGCCGCATGGCCATCGCTTAAGTCCGAGCTACACGGTCTCGCGGATAGCGCACCTCATTTCAGGATCAGAGATGTCCGCCTGAAGGCCCCGGTACCGCGGCCACAGAAGATTCTCGCCATCGGCCTCAACTACGCCGACCACATCGCGGAAAGCGGACAGGAGAAACCCGAACGCCAGATCTGGTTCTCGAAACTGCCGAACGCGGTCAATGGACCGTTCGATCCGATCCAGATGCCGAAGGCGTCCTCCGCCATCGATTATGAGGCCGAGTTCGTTGCCATCATCGGCAAGCGCTGCCGCCATGTTGCGAAGGCCGACGCACCGAGCGTGATCTTCGGCTATGCCGCTGGCAACGACGTCAGCGTCCGCGACTGGCAATTCCACACACAGCAATGGATCCTCGGCAAATCCTTCGACACCCATGCGCCGTTCGGGCCTTGGATCGTCACACCCGATGAAGTTGGCGATCCGCATACGCTCGGCATCCGCTGCTTCATAAACGGTGAGAAGCGACAGGACTCAAACACCAAGAACCTCGTCTTCAACGTGTTCGACCAGATCGCGCTGCTCAGCGAGGCGATGACCCTGATGCCCGGCGACGTGATCTTCACCGGCACGCCGGGCGGCGTGGGCTTCGCGGCCAAACCGCCGAATTTCCTCAAAAGCGGTGACATCGTCCGGGTGGAGATCGACCGGATCGGCGCGTTGGAAGCCCGCATGGTGCTGGAGCCCTGACCGCCAACCTGTAGAAGCGTTCATGTGCGAAGGCGCGCCTATATTTCGGCGCGGTTCCCCTATAATGCTCGCGCTTTCAAAGCACGGCGCATGAGCAAAAAGCCCATCTTCTTCGATGCCACCGGCCGGCGCGCGGCGCGTCTCTCCATTGCTGGATGGACCGTCGCTGTGCTCAGCACAATTTTGGGCATCGCGTTCATCGCGAGCCTTGTTGTGACGTCGCCGATGGAAAGCGTGACCTTCGCCACGAAGCTCACGGCCATCCACCCGCCCGAATTGGTCAAGAAGGCGACCAACCCCGGACTTTTGAAATCCGCCGATCGGCTCGCCGTGGAGGCCCGTGCGCGGCGCGAGGAACGCGCGCGTCTGCGGCATCAGAAGCTGACGCATAACGGTCCGCTGCGCGTTCTTCCGGGCATTCTGAAACCGCAGGACGGGCGTTCTCTCTCCATCGGCTTTTATGAGACGTTCGAAGAGGCGAGCTATCCGGCACTGAAACGCGCGCTGCCGCATCTCGACTGGGTCGTGCCGAACTGGCTGAGCTTGCAAGGGCCCGGCATGACATTAAAACCTGCCGTCGACCGTCGCGTGATCACGCTCGTGCGTTCTGCCAAGCCCGGCACCGCTATCATCCCGATGCTGCAGAACATCGATCACGGCAATTGGGACGGCGATGCGCTGGCGAAGTTACTTGCCGATCCGGCGCGCAGCACGAAGCTGTTGAACGACATCGTCTCGTTCCTCTCAGCGCACCATCTTCCCGGTGTCGCCATCGATTTCGAGAACGTGCCGAAGACCGCGCACAAAGATCTGCAGAAATTCCTGTCCGACATGTCGGCGGCGTTCGCGCCGCATGACTGGATCATCGTGCAGGCCGTGCCGTTCGACGACGACACCTGGCCGTATGAGGCCTACGCCAACATCGTCGATTACACGATGCTGATGGCCTACGACCAGCACGACGACGGCGATGAAGCAGGTCCCATCGCCGCGCAGGACTGGTTCGAGGACAATCTCGCCAAGCGCATGCGCGTACTTGATCCGCAGTCAACGATCATCGGCATCGGCAACTACGGCTACGACTGGCACGGCAACGCTTATGCCGACAGTCTGAATTTCCAGGACGCGGTTCTGGCCGCGCGCGATAGCGAAGCGGATATCGATTTCGACGACGACACCGGCAACGCGCACTTCTCCTACATCGAGAACGACAAGTCGCGGCATGAAGTGTGGTTCCTGGACGCCGTCACCGCGTTCAACGAGATCCACGCGGCCGATATCTATCGCCCCGCAGGCTATGGTCTCTGGAAGATCGGCAGCGAAGACCCGTCGGTTTGGCCGGTCATGGGCCAGCGCTACAATCTGCCCGCGCCTGACAGCATCCGGCATATCCCCGTCAGCCAGGACGTCGACTTCGAAGGCGCGGGCGAAATCCTGCGCGTCGAGTCTCATCCGACACCCGGCGCGCGCAATATTGAGCT
>Ga0068853_100001587_pt1 | contig 16581 bp, 11 predicted proteins | sample KBSCornC32_FD_65655 | JGI IMG/M metagenome (GOLD analysis project Ga0068853, IMG submission 65655) | Corn rhizosphere microbial communities from Kellogg Biological Station, Michigan, USA - KBS Corn C3-2 | ecosystem: Host-associated > Plants > Roots > Rhizosphere > Soil ...
TCAAGGTCGAGCTCTGGGATACGGCCGGTAATTCACGGACGGGAACGCCGACAGGACACACCGGCAAGGTCAATTGTCTCGCGTTCAGTCCGGACGGGGAGAAGCTGGCCTCGGCGAGTCATGATGGTACGGTCAAAGTGCGGTATCGAGGCAAAGAAATAAGGTCGCTGAGAGGGCACACCGATAAGGTCTATGGCGTGGTGTTCAGCCCGGATGGACAGAGGTTGGCTTCGGCGAGTGCAGACAAGTCCGTGAAGGTCTGGAACGCGATCACAGGACTGGAGTCATTCACGTTGATAGGACACAGCGCTGCCACAGGTGTGGTGTTCAGCCCAGACAGCCAGCGTCTGGCTTCGGCGAGCAACGATCGAACCGTCACGGTGTGGGACGTCACCACGAGCCAGGAGTCATTCACACTCAAAGGACACACCGGCGGGATCATGAGCGTGGCGTTCACCCGGGACGGGCAACGCCTGGCCTCGGCGAGTTTGGACGGGACGATCAAGGTCTGGGATGCCAGCAATGGCCGGGCGATGGCTTCCCTGCAAAGGCAGACCAATCGGGTCAATTGTGTGTCCTTTGGTCCGGACGGACAGCTCGCCTCGGCGAGTGGGGACGACACGGTCAGAGTCTGGGACTCGACCGGTCAGGAGGTATTCGCACTGAAGGGACACATCGGCAGCGTCTCTAGCGCGACGTTCAGCCCCGACGGGCGACGTCTGGCCTCGTCGAGCTCGGATAAGACGATCAAGATCTGGGACGCGGCCGCGGGCCGGGAGTTGCTCGAACTGAAAGGACACGCCGACAAAATCTACGGCGTGGATTTCAGCCCGGACGGAAAGCGGGTGGCCTCGGCGAGCGGGGACCAGACGATCAAAATCTGGGACGCGGCGACGGGTGAGGAGATGCTGACTTTGAATGGACATACCGCCAGAGTTCAATGTGTGACGTTCAGCCCGGACGGGCAGAGCCTGGCCTCGGCCAGTAGCGACCAAACCGTCAAGCTGTGGGACGCAATCACCGGCCAGGAACTGCTCACGCTGAAAGGACAAAATGCGGGGATAACAAAGGTGGCATTCAGCGCGGATGGGCAGCGCCTGGCCTCGGCAACTGAGAACACAGTCAAAGTGTGGGACACGGTGGCAGGTCAGGCGACTTTGACCCTGAAGGGCCACACCGATGTGGTCATGAGCGTCGCGTTCAGTCCGGACGGGCAGCGTTTGGCGTCGGGAAGTAAGGACGGAACAATCAAAATCTGGGATGCGACGCCGATGCAAACCGTAGACCCGTAGAATCGTCGAGGTTTTCTCAAAGCGGGTAATCGAGTGACAGATGCTGGCGGCCCGGGGCCCAAGGAGCGAACTGTGAAAGCGCTCGTGAACTGCAACCATTGCCAAGCACCCTACCAGGTCGACGTGAGTTTGCTGGGACAGAAGGGAAAGTGCAAGCAGTGCGGGAAGTCGTTCCCCATGACCGCGGCGACCGGCGGTGCTGTCGTCCAGCCGCAGGCCGACCTGAGGACCGATGCCGGGCAGAAGTCGTCGCCGACGGCTGTGTCGTCACACAGAGCTTCGCCCCGCTCTGCGGGTGAGAAGATCGGCCGGTTCGAAATCCGGGGACTGCTCGGAAGCGGTGGGTTTGGCGAGGTGTACCACGCGTTCGACACGCTTTTGAAACGCGACATCGCCCTCAAGTTGCCACATCCGGGCCTGGCGAACACCGAGGCCGATCGCACGAGGCTGATGCGCGAGCCGCAGGCCGCGGCCCAACTGCGGCACCCGAACATCGTCCCCATCCATGATGCCGGAGAGGAATCGGGCCAGTTCTACATCGCCGCGGCGTTCATCGAAGGCAAAACGCTGGCCGACCGGCTGGAAAATCAGCAGCGTCCCGATCTTCGCCAGACAGCCAGACTGATCATCAGCCTGGCAGCGGCATTGGACTACGCGCACAGCCAGGGGATCGTGCATCGGGACGTGAAGCCGGCCAACATCATGCTGGATGCCAAGAGCGAACCGCTGCTGATGGACTTCGGATTGGCGCATCTGCAAGAGGCCGAAAACCGGCTGACGCACCACGGAACGGTGCTGGGCACGCCGGACTACATGTCGCCGGAGCAGGCGGCCGCCCGCCTGGACGAAATCGGCCCGGCCAGCGACCAGTACAGCCTGGGGGTGGTGCTGTACGAATTACTGTGCGGCGAGCGGCCGTTTCACGATGCGGCGCCCGGAGCGTTGCTGACCCTGGTGATCAGCCAGGAACCGCAGTCGCCAAAAGTGCATAATTCGACGATTCCGAAAGACCTGGAGACGATCTGCCTGAAGGCACTGTCAAAGTCTCCCAATGACCGCTATCGCAATTGTCGAGCGATGGCCGACGATTTGCGGCGCTATCTGGACGACGTGCCCATCCTGGCACGCCCGCTGGCCCCTTGGGAACGCACGGTCCGCTGGTGTCGCCGTAATCCGCTGGTCGCTGGCTTGACCGGTGCGATTCCCGTGCTGCTGATCGCGATCACGATCGGCAGTCGACTCGCAGCCAATCGTCAGCATGTGCTGCGAAACGAGGCCGAGCAGGCCAGGGCCGACGCAATGGCAAGAGCCGAGCACGAGGCCAAGGCAAGGCAGGCCGAGGCCAATGCACGGCGGCAAGAGGCCGAGGCCCGCACGGACGCCAGGGTGCAGCGCGCCGCCGCGGGCGCGGCACGAAAGCAGGCAGACGTCGAGGCCGAAAGGGGCGGCCGACATGTCTACGTCGAAGACATGAACCGCGTTCAAACTGCCTGGGAAAACACATCCGCGGACATGGTCCGGGAATTGCTCGCCAGGCACTATCCGAAGCCGGGCGAAAATGACCTGCGCGGTTTCGAGTGGTATTACTGGCAACGACTGAGTCACCCCTGCCGGCTCACTCTGAAAGGGCACACTGCCGCGGTCAACGGCGTGGCGTTCTGCCGAAAAGGTCGTCTTTTGGCCTCGGCGAGTGCAGACATGACGGTCAGAATCTGGGATCCGTACGCTGGCCTGACATTGCACACTCTGAAAGGACACACCGCTGAGGTCAATTCCGTGGCGTTCACGCCTACCTTCGAACGACTGGCCACGGCGAGTCATGACCATACGGTCAAGTTGTGGGAAGGGAAAATCGGACGGGAAGAGCACACGTTGCAGGGGCACACTGCCGAGGTCTATTGCGTCGTGTTCAATCCCAGGGGGCGTCAACTGGCGTCGGCGAGTGCCGATCAGTCGATCAAAGTCTGGCACCCTTACACGGGCGGGGTATTGCAAACGCTCAATGGACACACCGACACAGTCAAGAGTGTGGCGTTCCGACCCGACGGGCGTCAACTGGCCTCGGCGGGTGACGACACGACAATCAGGTTGTGGGATTCAACCACCGGCGAGGCATTGCGCCTGTTCAGAGGACACACTGATCATATTAATAGCGTGGCGTTCAGCCCGGACGGGCTGCGTCTGGCTTCGGCGAGCAATGACCGAACGCTCAAGATCTGGAATTCTGGCACTGGCGATGAATCGCTCTCGTTGAATGGACATACCGGTGAGGTCAGGAAGGTCGTGTTCAGCCCGGACGGGCAACGACTGGCTTCGGCGAGCAATGATCGGACTGTCAAGATCTGGGACGCAGCCACGGGCCAGGAGTTGCAGACCTTCCGAGGCCACTCCGCAGACGTTTTGAGCATCATGTTCAGCCCGGACGGAGAGCGCCTGGCCTCGGCGAGCTCGGACGGATTGGTCAAGGTCTGGGATGCGGCCGGGGGCCGGGGGACAGGAACGATAAAAGCACACACCGATAAGGCGTTCAGTGTGGCGTTCAGCTCGGACGGAAAGCGAATGGCCTCCGCGAGCGCCGACAAAACCGTCAAGATCTGGAACGGTTACACGGGCTCGGTGTTGAAGACGCTCAATGGACACACCGCCGAGGTCAATTGCGTGGTATTCAATCCGGCAAATCGGCGAGATTCCCGGCCGAATCTGGACAGCGAGTTCTCTGCTTTGGACCAGGTGGCCTCTGCGAGTGCGGACAAAACGGTCAAGGTCTGGAATCCCAACACGGGCAGCCTTTTGCACACGTTGAAAGGACATACCGCGGAGGTCAATAGCGTGGTGTTCATCGGTTTCTACCTGGCTTCAGCGAGTACTGACAAAACGATCAAGTTGTGGTTTCCGAACAAGGAAGAGGAATTGCCCCCGCTGAAAGGACAGGGACACACCGACAAGGTCAATTGCCTGGCGTACAGCGCAGGACGACTGGCTTCGGCGAGCCATGACGGAACGGTCAAGTTGTGGGATGTAGGAAACGTTTATCGGGGCACACTGAATAAGACACTGAAAGGACATGCTGACAGGGTCTATTGCGTCGCGTTCAGCCCGGACGAAAAACGTGTGGCTTCCGCGAGTGCAGATCGAACCGTCAAGGTCTGGGATGTCGCCTCGGGCCAGGAGTCGCTCACCTTGAAGGGACACACCGGAGAGGTCATGAGCGTGGCATTCAGCCCGGACGGAAAAAGCCTGGTCTCGGCCAGCTCGGACGGAATGATCATCTTCTGGGATGCGGCCAGGGGCCGGGCGACGGGATCCTTGAAAGCACATATCGAAGACGTCTATTGCGTGACATTCAGCCCGGACGGGCTGCGGCTGGCCGCGGCCAGCTCGAACAAATCAGTCAAGGTCTGGGATGCGACCACCAGCCAGGAATCGCTCACGCTGATCGGACACACCGATCAGGTCGATTGCGTGACGTTCAGCCCGGACGGGCTGCGGCTGGCCTCGGCGAGCGCGGACAAGACGATCAGGATCTGGGACGCGGCTGGGGGTATGGAGTTGCTCGAAATGAAAGGACACACCGACAAAGTCTACGGAGTGGAATTCAGCCCGGACGGAGCTCGGCTGGCGTCAGCGAGCAGGGACCAGACGGTCAAGCTCTGGAACGCGGCGACGGGTCAGGAGATGATCGCACTGAATGGACACATTGACGGCGTGCAGTGTGTGACGTTCAGCCCGGACGGGCAGCGCCTGGCTTCGGCGGGTGCGGACCAGACCGTCAAGTTGTGGAATTCGACCACGGGCCAGGAAGTGCTCACGCTGAAAGGACACAGCGCGTGGGTCATGAGCGTAAGGTTCAGCCCGGATGGAAAGCGCCTGGCCTCGGCGAGTCGGGATAAAACGATCAAGGTATGGGATGTGGCCACGGTCCGGGAGTCACTGACGTTGCACGGACACACGGGTGAGGTCGTCAGCGTGGCGTTCAGCCCGGACGGGTTGCGTCTGGTCTCGGCAGGTACGGACGATACAGTCAAGTTGTGGGATTCGACCACGGGTCAGGAGGTTCGCACATTGAAAGGACACGCAGCCGCGATCAAACGGGTGGAGTTCAGCCCGGACGGAAAGCGCGTGGCCTCGGCGAGTGTCGACAATACGATCAAGTTGTGGGACGTGGCCACCGGCTACGAATTGCTGACGCTGAATGGACACACAGGCGTGGTAATGTGCGCGGTGTTCAGCCCGGACGGGAAAAAATTGGCCTCGGCAGGTGACGACATGACGATCAAAGTGTGGGGTGCGACGCCGATCGATGGAACAGAGAATTAGCGCCCAATCTCCATATTTTTTGTGGAACTTCCGTATTTCTTGGGGAACTGCTGGCGAAACCGCGTTCTTATGGCAGAGAGAAGAGCTGCCGTCCGCCGGTAAGTTGACCCGGCAGTGAGCGCGACACCATGATAGTTCAAGCGAATTGACTCGGACCGAGCGAATCCGGGGCCGAACGATGAAAGTGCTCGTGAATTGTTCGCACTGTGGAGCGCCCTGGCACGTCGACGAGAGTCTGCTTGGGCAGAAGGGCAAGTGCAAGAAGTGCGGGAAGTCGTTCCCGATGAGCGCGACGGCCGCCGCTGTGGCCGGCAACCCGCAGGCCGACCTGGGGACCGACGCCAACCAGAAATTTTTGCCGACAGTCGTCCCTCCACACCGTACGTCGCGCCGTTCAGTTGGTGAAAAGATCGGCCGGTTCGAGATCCACGGGTTTCTGGGAAGCGGCGGGTTCGGCGAAGTGTACCAGGCGTTCGATACGCTGCTCAAACGCGACATCGCGCTCAAGCTGAGGTGATCTTAGTTGCGTGCAGCCCGATGGAGGACAAGTTTCTGGCCATTCGCAGCAATGGCCATCTAGAAGGTTGGGAATGGGAAAATGTCAAGACTTATGGAATGCCCGGAGACAGACTGCACGGCTGCGGCTTGGACAAGCGACGGTTCGGCTATACTCAAAGGGAGCCCGGCAGGAGAACTGAAAGTCTGGCGCCCGATTGGAGGCAGCATCGAAACGCTCCATAAGATGCCAAGACAAAAGATAACTGCCATCGCTGTAAGCCACGACGCCTCGCTTGTCGCGATTGGATGTGCCACCGGCAGCGTACGGGTTTTCAATCAAGACGACGGATGTACTGATTTAGGGAAACACGATGCCCCCGTAAACGTACTCGCGTTCAAAGGGAGGAGCGATGTGCTGGCCTCGGCCGGAGAGGATCGCTTGATCAAGACATGGAACTGGCGCAGCAAAAAGAATATAGCCACTCTTTCGGGACATCCCGAGCGCGTTACTGGAATTTCTTGGAACCCGGCAGGAACGCGGATCGCATCGGTTGATGCCGCGGTTGAATTGCGAATCCGGGATCCAACATCGGCAACCCTGGAATTCCGCAGAAATGTTTCCGGTATGTCCAAATATGATTCCGGTTTACAGGGCACTTTGAATGGGGTCGCCTGGAGCAACGACGGGCGGCACATTGCCACGTGTGGCAAGGGTCTTGCTTTCCAAGAGGGCTACGGTGCTGTCGATGTTTTTAGGGCGGAGTTGCCTGAAAAGTAGCAGCCGCTGTGTTGCCGACCGGGAGTCACGAGTGATTCTTGATTCCCGAAACAAGACGACTTGAAGTTATAAGGAGCCTCATTTGTGCCGCCACGAATTACATTGACGATCACCAAGGGCCCCTTACAAGGGGAAGTGTTCACGTTCGACGAGCGCACCACGTGCCTTGTCGGACGCGGCAGCGACTGCCAGCCGAAGCTTCCGACGGATGAAGAGCATCGCGTGATCTCGCGGCATCATTGCATGCTCGATATCAATGCGCCGGATATTCGCATTCGTGACTTCGGGAGCCTTAATGGCACTTGGGTCAACGGCAAAAAAATCGGGCAACGCGAGAAGGGGCTGACGGCGAAGCAAGCGACCACGGTTTCGTTTCCGGAGTACGATCTCAAAGATGGCGATGAGATCAAGCTGGGACACACACTGATACGCGTGGGGGTGTACATTCCCGCGGTCTGTGGCGAATGTTCCCAGGAGATTCCCGACGAGCGCCGGGAACAGTCTGATGTCAGCCCGCAGGTTTACCAATGCGATGCGTGCCGCACAAAAGCGAAGGCCGCGCTGCAAAAAGCGCTGTCGAAAGCGCTGTCGAAACCGAGTGGCAGGCACTGCGCCGCCTGCGGAAGAGACGTGTCGAAAGAAATCGGTGAAAACCGCACCGGAGATTACATCTGCGCGGCGTGCCAGGCCGATCCGTTGCAGATCGTCATGCAACTGCTGCGGAACGCGAAGACAGGCCAGGCGAATCTGATGGCAATCGACGGTTACAGCATCCTCAAAGAGCTGGGCCGCGGCGGCTGTGGGGCCGTTTATCTGGCCCGCCACGATCGAACCCAGCAGCAGGTGGCACTCAAGGTGATGCTCCCCAAGGTGGCCGCCGATGAACGGGCCGTCGCCAGGTTCCTGCGAGAGACCGAGAACACCAAGGCCCTGCGCCATTCTCGAATCGTAAGCCTGCGAGACGCCGGTTGCTCCGAGGGGACGTTCTTCATGACGCTGGAGTTCTGCGATTCCGGCAGCGTCTATGATTTGATGAAGGCTCGCGGCGGTAAACTCTCGATTGCCGAATCTGCACCGATCATTTTGCAGACGCTGGAAGCGCTCGAATACGCACACCAGGCGAAAATTCCCAATGTCCGTCTGAAAGACGGCAGTTACCGTGCGGGACGGGGACTTGTTCACCGCGACTTGAAACCGCACAACATCCTGCTCTGCAAATCGGGCCGCGCGGTGGCGGTGAAGATGGGCGATTTCGGTCTGGCGAAGGCCTTTGATACTGCCGGCCTTAGCGGTCAGACATCGGGTGATGCCGCCGCCGGAACACCCGTCTTCGTGGCCCGCGAACAGGTTCGCAGTTTTCTCTATGCCAAACCCGATGTCGACGTCTGGGCGGCTGCGGCCACGTTCTACACCATGCTGACCGGAACGTACGTCCGTGATTTCAGTCGTGACAAGCAGGTCTGGCTGACCGTCCTCGAATGCGACGCCGTTCCGATTCGCAAACGCGATCCGTCGATTCCCAAACAATTGGCCGAAGTCATCGACGCCGCCCTCGTCGAGACGCCCCGAATCGGCTTTCAGACCGCAACCGAATTCAAACGGGCCCTGGAGGCGGTCCTGTGACGCTCAAATTGAGTTATGCAGGCGGCAGCGAACAAGGGCGTGTTCGCAAACAAAACGAAGATCGCTGGACCGCCGACGCCGGTCAGGGGCTGTTTCTGGTCTCGGATGGCGTCGGTGGCCATTGCGCCGGCGCATTGGCCTCGAGAATCGTCGTCGAAACCATGCCCGAACTGATTCGTGCGCGGCTACCTGACAAAACGCACTCGCTCAACGACTCGGCAGTAAAGATAGTTTGCAAGTCGGTGTGCGACCTGTGTTCCACCCTGCAAGTGCAGACGGAACATGAACCCGGATTGGACGGGATGGGCGCCACTGTAGTGATGCTTCTGATTCGCGGCGAACGGGCGCTGGTTGCACATCTGGGCGACAGCCGCGCGTATTTGCTCCGACAGAGTCGGCTACGGCGGCTCACGAACGACCATTCGCTGGTGCAGTTGTTGCTCGACCGTCACGAGATCGACGCGGACGAAGCCGCCGAGCATCCTGCCCGTGGCCGGCTGACCCAATACGTGGGGATGACCGGAACGCCGCTTCCCGAGGCGCGACTGGTCCAGCTTCGTGCGGGGGACCGGCTGCTTTTGTGCAGCGACGGATTGACGGGAATGATTGCCGACAACGAGATCCTCGAAATCATGGAAAAACAGGCAAATCTCCGCAAGACGTGCGATGAGCTTATTCTCTCGGCCAACGCGCTTGGTGGAACAGACAACATCACGGCTCTAGTGATCGACGTGACCGAAAGTAAGAATTGAACGCACAGCCTGATTCACAAACTGGATCATTTGCGCTCTTTCCCACGACCAATTGGACGCAGATCCTGCAAATGCATGAACTTTCGTCCGAGGCCCGTGGGAACCTCGTGTGGACCTTGTTCTCGCGGTACTGGAAGCCGCTGTATGCGTATTACCGTTCGAAGGGCAAGCAGCCACACGACGCCGAAGACCTCGTCCAGGACTTGCTTAACCATTTGGCGGCCAATTCGGAAGGCCTTGCGAGTTGTCAGCCCACGGGCCGATTTCGGAATTGGCTGTTGACCTGCGCCGCCAACTTTCTCGTCAGCGATGTTCGAAAACAGCGGGCCCGCAAGCGGTCTCCTCGAGGAGGTACGCTCTCCATCGACACCTTGCGATCAATCTCGGGAATTCCCTTCGAGCCGGCCGAACAGATTGACCCCGATCGCGCGTTTCGCGATGCCTGGCGGCGCACGATCCTGGCGAACGCCATCGCTGTCGTCCGGGAAGAATCCCGCCAATCCTCGAATTCGACCGATTTCGAGCTGTTCTTTGATTACTATATCCGTCAAGACGATCCGCATCCCACCTGGGAAGAGCTCGCGTCACGATATCAGCTCGAAAGCTGGAAAGTTGCGGCGCGGAGAGCTGATCGCATCAAAACCCGCCTGGCACAGGCGATTCGCGACGAATTGCGTGCCTCGGTTTCCTCCGATGAAGAGATTGACGACGAATTACGCGATTTGCTGCAGTAGTCGTGTCACCCGAACTTACTCCCTTTCTGTCAATGTGGAAACGAGCATGAACGACCTGTCATCCGACGTGGCGTCGCTGAGCGACGATCAGGTTGAAGATCTGTTGTCGTTGGGTTTCTCACAATCCGACGAGGACGCGGCGAAGACGACCCGTGACCTGCTGGACCAGGCGACCGCAGACACGTCCGGCGACTGGTTGAAATCGCTGCTGGCCAATCTCGACACGCCCGTCGGCGCCTACTGCGGTCCGTTACCTTTCAAATGGTCTTCTGGTTCGAGTCCGGCAGACGTTAATGCTCTCGCCGGCCGAACTTTTCTGGAGGTACTGGTTTCTCCGCAATCATCCTTGGCCGTTTTGGAAAGCCTTGCGGAATATGGGCAGATGGTCGCGCACCTGCCGATCGACCAGTCGACGCGCTTCTTCGGCTGCGTGATCCGGGGAATGGCCCTGTCGGCCCTGAGGTCTCGTTTTGGAAGAGCGCTCGAGCCGGCCGACGCGACGGTCATCGCCGCCACAATCGATGTATTGAAGAGCGCCCGACCGGGATTCACCGGCTGACGCGTCGCATGATTTCAGAGATTTGCGGCCAATGCGCCCACATCCACGCCGAAGTAGTCCACCAGCTTGCGGATCATCTGCCGACTGAATGTCTTTTTTTCTGGAGAGCTGCGTGACAATTGAAATCGGTCGCACTTGACAGGTTGAAAACCTACCCCGCGGGTGCTTGCAATAAACCTTTCAAGACAGGAAACTCGCGATGAGCAAGACATAGTAACGACCGAAAACACAAAGTGGCCGACGGAAAGATATTACCATGCGACAGAACATTGCGATTGTCTTGTTTCTCATGTGTATCGCGACTTTCGCAAGGGCCGACGGCCCGGCCGACAACGATCCCGATAAGGTTCGCCGCGTGCCGGTTTTGGGCTTCGAGCTTCCCGAAGCCGACCGCCAGGAATTGACGCAGCAGGTCGAATCGCTGCAAAAGGCGATCGACGAGCTGGCGAAAAAGAACGATTCTCGCATCAACGAGCTGCTGCCCGATGTTCAGATCTTTCATCGGGCGGTGCACGATGTGCTTGTTTATCGCGAATTCCTGAACGAGAAAGAGCCGACCAAAGAGCCGGCGATCGCGCGCGAATTGCTCAAGCTGGGGCTGGAACGGGCCAAACAACTGGCTGCCGGCGACGCTCCCTGGACGACGCAGACCGGCCTCGTCGTGCGAGGCTATGTTTCGAAAATCGACGGTTCGGTGCAGCCTTACGGCCTGGTCGTTCCTGAGACATACAAGCCGCGCAGCGGACATAAGCACCGGCTCGATTTGTGGTTCCACGGACGCGGCGAGAACCTGACGGAATTGAATTTCCTGGCCGGCTGCCTCAAAGATCGAGGCGTGTTCACGCCGCCCGACACCATCGTTTTGCACCCCTACGGTCGCTTCTGCAATGCCAACAAGTTTGCCGGCGAAGTCGACGTGCTGGAGGCGATGGAATCGGTTCAGCGCCGTTACCCGATCGACGAAGATCGAATCGCCGTGCGGGGCTTTTCGATGGGAGGCGCGGCCTGCTGGCAGTTCGCCGTGCATTACGCCGATCGCTGGGTGGGCGCGACGCCGGGGGCCGGTTTCTCCGAAACGCCCGAATTTCTCAAAGACTTTCAAAAGGAGACGCTCACTCCCACCTGGTATGAACAAAAGCTCTGGCACTGGTACGACTGCACCGACTACGCCGTCAATCTGGCGCAGTGCCCGACGATCGCCTACAGCGGCGAAATCGACTCGCAGAAGCAGGCGGCCGACCTGATGGCCGCTGCGCTCCACAAGCAGGGGATCGATATGGTCCACATCATCGGGCCTAAGACGGCTCACAGTTATCATCCCGAAGCGCGACTCGAAATCGACCGGCGGCTGACCAGTATCGCCGAGCGCGGACGCGAAAAGCTGCCCCGCACCGTGCGCCTGGTGACCTACACTCTCAAATACAACCGCATGGCCTGGGTCACGATCGACGCGCTGAACGAACATTGGAACGAAGCCCGCGTCGATGCGGCCATCATCGGCGACGGCGAGGTGACTCTCAGCACGAAAAACGTCTCGGCGCTGACGCTGGCGATGCCTTCGGGGTGGGCGCCGTTCGACCCGACGCAACCGGTTTCGCTGCAAGTCGACGGCCAGGACCTCAAAGGGCCGCGGGTCCAGTCCGATCGTTCGTGGACCTGCCGGCTGGTTCGCGATGCAGCCGCCAAGTGGAGCATCGCGGAAAACTCCGCCAGCAGCTCCGGCAAGCGACACGACCTGCAAGGGCCAATCGACGATGCGTTTATGGACGCGTTTGTCTTCGTTCGCCCGACGGGAAAGGCCGCCCATCCGGCCGTCGAGAGCTGGGTCAAGTCCGAGCTCGATCGGGCGAACGAGCACTGGCGCCGGCATTTCCGGGGCGAGGCGAAGGTGATCGACGACACGGCCGTCTCGGACGCGGACATCGCCCGTGCGAATCTCGTCCTCTGGGGCGATCCGTCGTCGAACGCCATTCTCAAAAAGATCGCCGAGAAGCTCCCGATTCGCTGGGACCAGGAAAAAATCGCCGCCGGATCGCAAAGTTTTCCAGCCGATCAGCACGCCCTGATCATGATTCATCCGAACCCGCTCAACCCGCAGCGTTACGTCGTGCTCAACAGTTCGTTCACGTTCCGCGACTATGACTATTTGAATAACGCCCGGCAGGTCGCCAAATTGCCCGACTGGGCGATCATCGACTTGCGCACGCCCCCCAACAGCCGCTACCCCGGCAAGATCGCCGCCGCCGACTTTTTCGACGAGCAGTGGGGATACCGTTTGCCTCGCGAATAGGCAATGACAACGTAGGGTACGTCAAGCTCTCGCAAACTGATGCGTCAGCACAAGCGGCTTTCGGTGCTGTTGACACGCAGTTGATATCCGAGCGACGGTCCTGCGAGCGCAGACGCACCGTGGCTCGCGCTTGCTCGACTCACCCTACTCACTCGCAAATCACAGGTACTGGTTGACGATATTCTCGAGCAGTTCTTGGCGGCCGGATTCGTTCTTGTCCGGGTTGGCTTTGGCCAGCATGTACTTTTCGAGGTCGGCAAATCCGACGGAGCCTTCTTCGATCTTCTTGCCGATCCCTTCGTCGTAGCTGCGGTAGCGCTTCTTGACGAAGTCCGAAAGGGCGCCATCTTTGCGGATCGCCGCGGCGATTTTGGCCCCGCGGGCGAACGCGTCCATGCCGCCGATGTGGGCGTAGAACAGGTCGATCGGCTCGAAGCTTTCGCGGCGGACTTTGGCGTCGAAATTGACGCCGCCGGGGGCCAGCCCCTTCTGTTCGAGGATCACCAGCATGCACTGCGTCGTCAGGTAAATGTCGGTCGGGAACTGGTCGGTGTCCCAGCCCAGCAAGAGGTCGCCCGTGTTGGCGTCGATGCTGCCCAGCGCTCCCTGGATGCGGGCGTATTCCAGTTCGTGCATCATCGTGTGGCCGGCCAGCGTGGCATGATTCGTCTCGATGTTGAGCTTCACCTTGTCCATGAGGTTATTGGCCCGCAAGAAGTTCAGGCAGGCCGCGGCGTCGAAGTCGTACTGGTGCTTGGTCGGCTCCTTGGGCTTGGGCTCGAACAAGAACTGGCCCTTGAAACCGATCGACTTGGCGTGATCGGCCGCCATGTGCATGAAGCGGGCGAGATGATCGAGCTCACGCTTCATGTTCGTGTTGTACAGATTCATGTAACCTTCGCGGCCGCCCCAGAAAACGTAATTCACGCCTCCCAGCTCGTGCGTGACTTCGATCGCTTTTTTGACCTGAGAGGCCGCATAAGCGAAAACGTCGGCATTGCAGCTCGTGGCCGCGCCGTGCATGTATCGCGGGTGCGAGAACAGGTTGGCGGTCCCCCACAGAAGCTTCACGCCGGTTTTCTGTTGCCCTTCTTTGAGCGCCTTGGCAACTTCGTCGAACAGCTTGTTCGATTCTGCCAGCGTGTTGCCTTCGGGGGCCACGTCGCGATCGTGGAAGCAGTAAAACGGGGCGCCCATCTTGTGGAAGAACTCGAAGGCCGCGTGCACGCGCTTGACTGCGTTCTCGACCGAATTCGAGCCGTCGTCCCAGGGCCGTTGCAGCGTGGCTGAACCGAAGGGATCGCTCCCCGTCCCGCGGAACGTGTGCCAGTAGCAGATGCTGAACCGCATCAGGTCCCGCAACTTCTGCCCTTCGACGACTTCATCCGGATTGTAGTACTTGAACGCCAGCGGGTTCTTGCTCTGCGGGCCTTCGTAGGGAATGACGGGAACTTCGGGGAAGAAATCTGCCATGACTGAGATGCCCGATCTGGAGGTGCTGGTCTGGATGAAGTCGTTGATGCGAGAGCGAACGGGACCGTGCGAATAGTGTAACCGCCGTCGGGCAGGTTTTCCAACGGAGCGGCCGACTTGGCCGTAATTCGGGCATAACGCCTGTTTCCGTAAAGATTAACGGCAACTGAGACAGCGGCGATTGATTTCAAGATTCGTGCGGGAAAATCGTGTTTCAACAGGCCGGGTTGGCCATGATCCGAGTTTTGGTCGGGACTAAACAAACGACATTTCTCGTGGTGACATTGAACGATGCGCCAAGAATCGCTACGCTACTCGCTTCGATCGCAATTCCTCTCTGGGGAATGGTGCGTTCACGCGTCCGGATTGTGTTGACGGCCGCGGCTCGTGAGTCGATCTCCCCTCGCTCAACTGTGGGGGATCGCCGCGAAACACAAATGGAAATTCAGTCAAGGATTCACCAAGGTGGCAAAGTCGTATTTAGCGAAACCAGGCGAAGTCAAACCCGATTGGCACCTCGTCGACGCCGATGGACACGTTGTGGGACGGTTAGCGGTCAAGCTCGCCACGATCCTGATGGGGAAGCATAAGCCGATCTACACGCCCCACGTCGATACGGGCGATTTCATCGTCGTCATCAATTGCGAGAAAGTCCGCTTCGGCGGCCGCCGGATGGCCCATCCGACCCATCCGAACTTCACGGCGAAGATGCTGACCAAGGAATATGACCACTACACGCGCTATCCCGGTGGTCGCAAGGTCGAATCTGCAGCGCAGTTGCTCGAACGCCGGCCGGAAGAAATCCTGCGCCTGGCCGTCAAGCGCATGCTTCCTAAGAATAAAATCGGGCGGCACATGCTCAAGAAGCTCAAGCTGTACCGCGGCACCGAGCATCCGCATCAGTCGCAAGTGCCCCAGCCCAAAGTGCTCTAACATCGCATCCAACCTAATCACCGAAAACTGAATCACTGAAAACCGAATACCGATATGGTCAACGAAACGAACGAACACGACGATAAACCCGAAGCCCCCCCCGCCGAGCCCGCACTGGCGGCAACCGGAGAAACTCCTGCGGCCCATCCGCCAAGCGGCGAAACGGCTCCTGCCGGTACGCTCGCCGAGGGACTGACTCTCGGATCCGCGGCCGAAGCGCCGGCCGAACCGGCCGTTCGCCTGCCAAGCACTCTTCGCGGCAAGATCGAGGCCGACGGAACAGCCGTGAGCACGGGCCGCCGCAAGACGGCTGTGGCCCGCGTCCGGGTCAAGAAGGGGACTGGCAAGGTCACTGTGAATGGCCGCGCTTTCGAAGATTACTTTCCGGTCGAACGTCACCGCCTGCTGATCGAAGCGCCGCTCAAGGCGACGGGCGTATATGGTCAGGTAGACGTCTGGGTGCGGGCCACCGGCGGCGGAATCAACGGCCAGGCCGGTGCCGTCATTCTGGGGGTCGCCCGGGCGATCCAGGCTTTGCATCCCGAGCAGCACGGGGCGCTTTCCGACGGCGGTTTTCTCACGCGCGACGACCGTATGGTCGAACGCAAAAAATATGGCCATCGCAAGGCCCGCAGAAGCTTCCAGTTCTCGAAACGCTGATCGGCCGCACGAGACCACGACAACCCCCGATGGAATTCCTCGTTCCATCGGGGGTTTTTTTACGGGGTCTTTTTACGGCGGTTTTTTACCGGACTTAAGCCGTCATGTACGACCCTCTGCTGCTTCCCGAATTGCGGGAAATGCTGATCGAGAACGACACGCGGGCCATGCAGGAGTTCTGCGAGGTCTTTCACTCGGGCGTCGTCGCCGAAAATCTCGAAGCCCTGCCGGCCGCCGAATGCTGGGCCGTCCTGTCGCACACCGAACTGCGCCGCCGCGTCGAGATCTTCGAGTTCTTGAGCCTGCCGCGGCAGATGGAGCTGGTGGCGACGCTCGACAAGACGCACTTGTCGGCATTGCTCGAAGAGATGTCGTCGGACGACCGGGTGGCCTTGCTCAAGAACATGGACCCGGCGCAGGTCGAGTTGCTGATGCCGTTGTTCGCCCAGGCCGAGCGCGGCGACATTCGCAAACTGCTGTCGTACTCCGAGCACAGCGCGGGGTCGATCATGACGACCGACTACGCCTCGTTGCCCGAAGGCATTACGGCGAGAGAAGCATTGGCCCAACTCAGGTCGCAAGCGCCTGATCGCGAGACGATTTATTACGTGTACGTGCTCGATCACTCGCGGCACCTGCACGGGTTCGTCTCGTTGCGGAAACTGTTTCTGG
>Ga0068853_100001589_pt1 | contig 16552 bp, 14 predicted proteins | sample KBSCornC32_FD_65655 | JGI IMG/M metagenome (GOLD analysis project Ga0068853, IMG submission 65655) | Corn rhizosphere microbial communities from Kellogg Biological Station, Michigan, USA - KBS Corn C3-2 | ecosystem: Host-associated > Plants > Roots > Rhizosphere > Soil ...
GCTGGTCTGCATCGTCAGGTCGATGTCCACCGTCGTGGCGCCGGCGGTCGGGATGGGCTCGATGACTCGGTGGATGGACGGCGGCCCGGCCGGCGGAGTGACCGGCGATCCTTCCAGGTGGACGACGAACAGGTCCTCCGGAGGGCGGTTGAAGGCCGTCCCGAAGCCGCGATCGTAGGCCACCCATCGGGCGACCAGCTCGTCACCTTCGTTGCCGGTGGGCACCACGATCAGGTCCGCCCGCTCGGCGGGCGCCAGCACCGGGTTCTTCACCTGAACCGGCGATGACAGGAAGCCTCCGTCGCCGCCGATGCGCACGAAGGTGTGGCCGGGCAGGTCGATCTGGAAATAGCGGGCCTTGGCCGCGTTGATGATGCGCCAGCGCTGCGGGCGTCCGGGGCGCGCCTTCAGCGTGGGCTTGATCTTCCCGTTCACGAGCAGCAGATTGCCCTCGCGCCCGAACAGCGTGCCCAGGTCACCCCCCGAGTTCTCCGGCTGCAGCGAGCCGTCGTTTGCGACGGCCAGGTCGCTCAACACCATCACCACCTCGTCGCCGAGGTCCTGGGGCTCGGCTGGATCCTGGACGATGAACGGCGCGTACATTCCGTTGCCGACCTGCCGGGCCGAGTCGACGTGCGGGTGGTACCAGAACGTCGAGGCGTCGGGGACCACGAAGTCGTAATCGAACGCGCCGCCGGGCGCGATCGGCGCCTGCGAGTGGCCGGGCATTCCGTCCATGGCCGCGGGCACGCGCAGCCCGTGCCAGTGAACCGTCGTCTCGACGGGGAGCTGGTTCGTGAAGTGGACGATCACGCGGTCTCCGACGCGCGCGCGGATCTGCGGCCCGGGAAGCTGCCCGTTGTAGGTCCACACCGGCGTCGGACCGCCGGGAACGAGCGACAGCATGGCCGGCTGGGCGGCGATCGCCACCTCGACGACGTTCGGATCCGGATTCATGTCCTCGGCCACCGGCAGGCGGATCTCGTCATCCCACCCCGCGGGCTGACCGAGCTTCGCGCCGTCGGGCTGGCCCTGACCATCGTCCGCGCCGCCGGCGTCGGGTTCAGTCTGCGTCTGACCATCGGGCTGACCCTGCGGGGGCGAGCCGGCTTCGCCGCAGGCGAGGCCTCCGACGGCGCCGACGATGAGGCCGATCCAGGCGGGAAACGAGCTCGGATGCGGGCGTACGTGGACCATGATGAAGGGGAATTGCAAGGCCGCGACCACGCAAGGAGCTGCGCGGCTCCGCGGATTCATCGGACCAACGGCCGCAATCTTGACACCTGGTCGCGCGCGACCCGCCAGATTTGCGCGCCTTCGCCCCTCCGTGGCGGCGACGGGCCCGCGTCCTCAGGGCCAGACCGGACGCCAGCCGCTCGCCAGCAGGGCCGTCACCAGCACACCGCCGCTCGCGAGGTAGACGAGCTCCCGCCGGACGCTCGCTCGGATCTCGCGCTTCATGGCGCGCACACGGTCCGAATCGTCCGGCCCTTCGCGGCGCGCGCAGCGCCAGAGCGCGAGGAAGAACCGGGTGGACGCGCCCATCGCCAGCCACGGGTTGCGCGGATGCGGCGGGAGGGCCGCCCGGGTCGATGAGGGCAGCGCCGCCAGAAATCGGGCCTGCAGCCGCACCTGTCCCAGCACCTCGAGCGTGTAAGGAACGAAGACGGCGGCCAGCAACAACGTGCCCAGCAGATCGCGGTCGAGCATGACGGCCGAGCTTGCAGCAAGGGCCGCGCCGCTGCGGATCGGCGCGCCAGGCCCGGTTCGTCCCGCCGTTTCGCGCGCTCTCGCGGACGACGGGGGCCTCGGCTGTGACCCGGTGGCCAGCTCGAGGCGGCGGGCGTTGCCACTTCGTCAGTCGCGGTCAGAGGTCGACCAGGTGATCTCGGGCATACGCCCGGCCTGTCGTCGACCTTTATGCTCCCGTCTCGATCGTCGTCGCGTGCTCTGGCGGCGGCATCGAGTCAACGCTCGTCACGAACACGCTGAGGATCGACCGAAATGGCAACGAAACTGATCAACTCGGGAAAGGCCGCGATGCAGGCGGTGGCGAAGGTCATGAAGTCAGCCACGCCGGCGACCTTCAACAGCACCTTTGGCCCGGTCACGCTGGTCCCGGGGACCGTCTGGGATGGGAACAAGATGCTGGTCATGACGATGGGGCTGACCACCTACTACACCATCGACGATCGGCTCTACGAGTGCTCGACCAGTGATTTCATCCGCGCCGAGTGGCTCGCCGCCTACCAGCGTGGCGTCGCTTCGGCGGCCCCCTGGGTCGCGGTCGCCAAGGCCGAGATGGCGCTGATCTGCGGGATCTTCGTCCCCTGGTACGTCCTGCTCGGCATGAGCTGTGCGAAGGTCGGCATCTTCTACGCGACCAACAAGGAGGCGATGGACAAGGCCATCAAGCTCACCCCCAAGGTCGTCAACGACCTGCGCGCGCTGAAGAAAAAGTTTCCGACCCTGTTCAAGATGATCGAGAACAAGATCATCCACGAGATATGGTTGGAGCTGCGCCAGGGGCACGGCGTAACGGCCGAGGACGTCGCCTTCTTCGTCGGTCGCGTGATCAGAGGCGCGGGCATGGCGCCCGAGGTCTCCTTGGGCCTGGTCCTGAAGATCGTGATCCAGGTCGGGATCCTGGTCACGGCGACGCACGCGCCAGGCATGGTCGTCCACGCTGCCGAGTCGGCGGCCCATCGCACCGAAGAGGAGCTGAAGGCGTTCCTGGCGTCGATGGGCTACACAATCACCGTCGCTGAAGCCAAGGACATCATGAAGGAAGCCCGCGGCCACGTCGCCGACGGTGACCTCCAGGCGCTGGAGACGGACTTGAAGGCTCTCTTGCCGTCCCTCGAGGATCTGAGCCAAGCTGCCGAATGGTTGTGAGCCGCCGAGGTCCAGCCCACCAGTCACGCGCGCCGTTCACCCGGGCGGCGCGGTCGCCGAGAGCGGGAGCGGCGGGGGTCGCCGTCGCCGTCGTCATGGTGCTGGCTTCGTGGCGCCCGGCGTGGGCAGAGCCTCCACCCCCCTGCGCGGCGAGGACCGCCGAGCTCGAGGCTCGGTATCGTCGAGCGGACGCGCGCCCGGACACCTCCGGATTCCTCCCCGTCTCGACGGGGTTCGAGGCCCCGACCCTGGCGGTCGGCGGCGTGCCCGACGCCAGCTCTCTCACGATGGTGGTCGAGGTGGGTCCGTCCCAGGTCCTCGTCGACGGACACCCCCTCGAAGGGGTCGGCTCGTCCGGCGCCGACGCGAGGAAGCTCGGCGTCGCCCTGGCGCGAGAGATCTCCGAGAGCCGCGCGCGCAGGAAGATCCTCCACGCCGGGCAGGCCGCGCCCCCCGTGAAGCTGGGGATCTGGTTCGATCGCCGGGGCAAGGCCGCTGGCGCCGTGTCGCTCTTGAAGGACCTCTCGAGGAAGCTCGAGGTGGCCGTCCTCGGCCTGGCGGCGCCGGATGCAGGCGAGCGCGATCGGAAGGAGCCGCCCGCTGCCGTCCGCAAGCGATTGGACGAGATCCGGGCGACGACGGACCTGTTTCCGAAGTCCAAGCTCATCGCGTCCGCGGTGCGCGACGCCCTGGCCGGCTGTCCCCAGCGCGACAAGATGCTCGAGTCCCTGGACCCCACGGCTCCGGGCGCCCAGGCGAATTTTCATCGCCTGATCCTGACGACGGTCGGCGCGTGCGGCTGCGCCGGGGTCGACTTCGACTTGCTCGAGGCCGTCACGCTCCCCGCTCCGGACGCCCGGGCCGTGCTCGCTCGACCGCTGCGCCTCGAGGACGGCGCGGCCGCGCGGGTCACGCTGCCGGCCGCGGCCGACGTTCAGCAGCTCCTCGATCGCTTGCCGGCGTCCGGGGCCTTCTCGGTCCGCTGGGAGGGCGCCGCGGGCGCCACGGGAGCCACGCCCGATGGCAAGTGAGCTCGCTCGCCGGCTCCGCGCGCTCTTCGGGACGAAGGATCAGCCGGGGCTCGAGCTGGTCATGGTGGCCAACGGGATCGCGACCCTGGCGATCGTGGGCTTTGCGTGGCTGCGGCTCGGGCTGACCGCAGGGTGGATAGCCGCGTCGTTGCCGGTGGTCTTCGGGCTGCTCACCGCGTGCCTGCTGTCTCGCTACACGATCTGGATCGCGGCGATCCTGGGCTCCCTCGGGCTGGCGGTCGTCCCGGCCTTCCTGCTCGCCGTCGCCCTCGATCACGTGCCGCAGGGCCGCTGGATCGGCGCCGCGATCGGCGGGCTCGGCGGCTTCGCGGCGGGCCTGTGGACCTACCGGCGCGTCGCCTCTCGCCGGCCGGACGCCCGTCAATAGGGGGCGTGCTCGACGGCGAAGCGCCGGACGAACGCCGAGGCCGGGCGCGCGACCAGCTCCTCGAGCCGCCCGCGCTGCGACACCCGGCCCCCCTCGACGACGATGATCTCGCCGCCGAAGGCGGCGGCATCGGCGCGCGCGTGCGTCACGATGATCGTCGGGACCCCCAGCGCCCGCACGCGCTCGGCGACGAAGGTCCGGGTGTCGGCGCGAACGGCGGCGTCCAGCGCGCCGAGCGGCTCGTCCAGCAGCAACGTCGCGGGCTGGTTCGCGAGCGCCCGGGCCAGCGCCACCCGCTGGGCCTCGCCTCCCGACAGCTCGGGGCATCGGCGTCGCGCGAGCGCGCCAATGCCCAGGCTCTCGAGCGCCTGTTCGGCCAGCCGGGACCGCTCGGCGCGGGTCGCGGCGCGGATGCCGTACGCGACGTTGGCGCGCACGTCGAGGTGGGGGAACAACGCGTACCGCTGAGGCAGGAAGCCGACCCGCCGGTGCTCGACGGGCAGGTCGATGCCGGCCTTCGCATCGTAGAGGGACTCGCCCGCCCGGCGGACGTGTCCGGCGCGCGGGCGATGCGCACCGAGGATCATCAGCAAGAGGGTGGTCTTCCCGGCGCCGTTCGGCCCGACGATCACGGTCGGTCGCTCCGCCGTCGCGCGCAGGGCGACGTCGATCTCGAGGCCGCCCACGCGGCCCTGCAGGTCGGCCTCCAGCGCGCCCGGATCGTCCGTCGGGGTCGCGGTCATGGTCGCGCTCGTCCCCGCAGCGCGAAGAGCAGGGCCGCCGACACGGCGACCAGCACCACCGACAGGCTCTGCGCCGTCTGCAGGTCCGACTCGAGCGCGGTGTAGATCGCCAGCGGCAACGTCTGGGTCCGGCCCACCAGGTTGCCGGCGAACATCAGCGTCGCGCCGAACTCGCCGAGCGCGCGCGCCCAGCACAGGGCCGCGCCGCCCGCCAGGTCCGGCCACGAGAGCGGAACACCGACGGTGAAGAAGACGCGAGGCGGGCCCGCGCCCAGCGCCCGCGCCACCAGCACCAGCTCCGGGTCGAGCCGCCGGAAGGCGGCCATCGCGGCCTGAACGTAGAACGGCGCCGCCACGAACGACTGGGCCAGCACGACGGCCGCCTTGGTGAACGGCAGCCCGATGCCGGCGACCTCGAGCGCGGGACCCAGCAAGCCGCGCCGCCCGAACGCCAGCAACAGCGCCACGCCCGCCACCGCCGGCGGCAGGACGACCGGCAGACCGATGATGGTCTCGGCCAGGCGCAACGCTCGCCCCGGGCGCGGACGGCGCGCCAGCGCCCAGGCGAGCGGCGTGCCCGTCGACACGACCAGCAGCAGACTGGCCGTGCTCGTCAGGACCGTCAGCCGGATGGCCGGCCACACGAGCGGGTCGCCCAGGCCGCGCACGATCTGCCGCGGCGAGGACGAGAACAGCAGCCCCGCCACCGGCAGCAGGATCAACGAGAGCAAGCCGCCTGCCAGCAGCCCCCCCGCCGCCGGCCAGGCGACGGCGGTCAGACGAATGCGGCGGCGGCCCGCCTCGGTTTGCCTTGTCACCTGCTCGCGAAGCCTATAGCGACATCCCCCCCGATTGCGACACGGAGGGCCAGCGCGCGCGAGCGCGAGCTCGTGCTCGGCTGGCGCTTGGCGTGGAGCGTTGGGCGGGAAGGTGGTGCGCGGAAGGCTCATCGCATCACGAGATTCCGTCGCCGCTCGCCGCTCGTCGCCTTCCGGACACGAACACGAGCACGGACTCGCACACGAGCACCCTTCGCCCCTCCATCCCATTTGCGCTCCCTTGGAATTCGGGCGAACCTCGACGGACATGGAGGTGAGCGTCGGCGAGCTCCGGCTCGGCGCGGGGGACGGGCGATGGAAGAGCTGAGGCTCATCTCTAGCCGGCTGAGCAATGTCGGCGACATCAGGGCCTTGCTCGAGGGCCTCATCGCGCATGCCCCCGTCGCCTTTCAGGTCTATCGCGCCGACGGTCACTGCCTGCTGACGAACCGAGCATTCCGCCAGATGTTCGGCTCCGAGCCGCCGCCCGAGTACAACTTGTTCGAGGACGACATCCTGGACCGCCAGGGCTATCTGTCGCTGGTCCGGCGCGCGTTCGCCGGCGAGACGCTGCAGCTGCCCGTGGCCTGGTACGACGCGCGCGAGCTCAAGCAGGTCGAGGTCAAGGAGGGGCGCCGCCTGGCCATGATGGCCACCCTGTTTCCGATCCTGGACGCCGAGGGGGTGGTGCGCCACGTGGCCATCTGCATCCGTGACGTCACGTCCGAAGAGGAGCTGAAGGTGGCTCACGCCGAGGCTCGCGTCCGGGAGGAGCGCCTGCGGCTGGCGATGGCGGCGGGGCGCATGATGACGGTCGACACGAACCTCGCGACCGGACGCGTCCTGGTCTCCGACAACGCGCGCGAGGTGCTGCGCCTGCCGGCGACCGTACCCGTCGAGCGCTCGGAGGATTGGTTCAAGTTCATCCATCCCGAGGACGCGGCCCGCATCAACCGCGAGCGCGTGGACGGATCGTTGCAGGAGAACGCGGTCCGGGACCGAACGTTCCGGCTGGTCCTGCCCGACACCGGCGAGGTCCGCTGGGTCGAGCGGCGCGGGCGCGTGTCGCCGGCCGCGACCGACGGCGACGGCCCGTGGGTGCGCGGCATCTTGATGGACGTGACCGATCGCGTGCGCGCCGAGGAGGCGTTGCGCGAGAGCGAGGCCATGTACCGCGCCCAGTTCGAGGCCGCCCCGGAGGCGATCGTCACCCTCGACGTCGAGCGCGGCACGTTCGTGGAGGTCAACGAGAACGCCGTTCGCCTGCTCGGCTACTCGCGCGAGGAGATGCTGCGGCTGGATCCGGTGGCGGTGAGCCCACCGCACCAGCCGGACGGGCGCTCCTCCGCCGAGGCCGGGCCCCCCTACATCGCGAGCGCGATCGCCGGCGAACGGCCCGTCTTCGAATGGGTGCACCGCAACGCGGCCGGCGACGACATCCCGTGCGAGATCCGCCTCGTGCGGCTGCCGGCGGCGGGCCGGGTCCTGTGTCGGGGCAGCATCGTCGACATCAGCGCGCGCAAGCGCGCGGAGGCCGAGCGGCTGCGCCTGGAAGAGGCGCTTCGTCGCACCGAGGAGCAGCTGCGCCAGTCCATGAAGATGGAAGCGATCGGCCGGCTGGCGGGCGGCATCGCGCACGACTTCAACAACCTGCTCTCCGTCGTGCTCGGTTACAGCGACATGCTGATCGAGACCGCGGGCGCGGCCAACCCGATGGCCGCCGATCTCCGCGAGATCCGCAACGCGGCCGAGCGCGCCGCCAACCTGACCGGCGCGTTGCTGGCCTTCAGCCGCCAGCAGGTCCTCGAGCCGGTGGTGGTCGATCTGAGCGACATCGTGCGCCGGATGGACAAGATGCTCCGCCGGGTCATCGGCGAGGACATCAACCTGCGGATGGTGGAGGCGCGCGGCCTGGTCAAGGTGAAGGTCGATCCGAGCCAGATCGAGCAGGTCATCATGAACCTGGCGGTGAACGCGCGCGACGCCATGCCCTCGGGCGGCAACCTGACCATCGAGACCGCCGAGTTCACGGCCGACGAGGACTACGTCCAGAAGCACCCGGGCAGCTCGGTCGGCCGGCAGGTCATGCTGGCCGTGACCGACACCGGCGTCGGCATCCCGCGCGAGGTGCAGCCGAATATCTTCGAACCGTTCTTCACCACGAAAGAGCGCGGCAAGGGGACCGGGCTGGGCCTGTCCACGGTGTTCGGGATCGTCCGCCAGAGCGGCGGACACATCTGGGTGTACAGCGAGCCCGGGCGCGGCACCACGTTCAAGATCTACTTCCCTTGCTGCGCCGAGGGCGCGACGACGGCGCCGGTGGCCCCGCCCGTACCTCCGACGCTGCGGGGCTCGGAGACCTTGCTGCTGGTCGAGGACGACGAGCAGCTTCGCGCGCTGGGCCAGACCATCTTGGCCCGCAACGGGTACCAGGTGATCGCGGCGGCGAGCGGGGCCGAGGCGCTGGCCGCCTGCGCCAGCTATCCGGGCCGGATCGATCTGCTCGTCACGGACGTCGTCATGCCCCACATGAACGGCCGCCAGCTCGCCGAGCGGGCGGTGGGGGTCCGTCCAAACCTGGGGGTCCTCTACGTCTCGGGCTACACCGACAACACGATCGTCCACCACGGGGTGCTCGATCCCGGGATCGAATTCCTTCAGAAGCCGATCACGCCGGACGCGCTCTTGCGGAAGATCCGCGAGGTGCTCGACGGGCGGACCGCGTCGTCGCAGCCGCCGCCGAGCCGCCGTTAGGGCGGCGTCGGAGCGGCCGGCGACCTCGATAAGTTACGAAAACGATTCCAGCCCGAAATTGTTTCTTGTGCGATCTCATCCTACGGTTCGCCCGAGGGAATACAGAGATCGTCATCGGGCGGGGTCGAGGGGTGGAATTTCAATAATCAATCGTGAGCTGGTGTGAGAGGGGTTTGATCCATGAAGAACTGGTTGGTCAAGGTGGTGGGTGGTCTGGTCGGGGGGCTGGTGGTCGGGGGCTGTGCGGGCCCCGAGGCGGCGAGCCGAAGGACGCCGGCCGAGATCCGCGGGACCGCGGCTGTATCCGGTGGGGAGGCGCGGCCGCTGATCGCGGGGCCGATGCGGCTGTTGCACGTGAACAGCGACGGGGCTGCGGCGCTGCGGCTGTCGCACGTCTGGGTCGGCGGGGGGGCGGGGGATTGCCGGAAGGGGACGCCGCTCGATTGGGACGGCGCGGGGGGCACCGTTCGAGTCGAAAAGGACGAGATCGTGTGCGTCGAGTCGGCGCGGCCGGCCCGCATCTCGTGGCACGCGCGCGCGTTGCCCGCCGAGCCGGCGAGCGCGCTCCACCAGGCGAGCCTCCGATGAGGAGATAGGGCCGGCAGGCCAGCGGGAAGAGGGCCGAAGGCCCAGAGGGCTCTCGTGTCCGTGTCCGTGCTCGTGTTCGAGTTCGTGCTGGGCTGGTGGGGGCGTGGCGCGTGGCGCGGCGGGCGGTCTGGCGGGGAACGCTGATCGCATCCCGAGATCCGCTGACCGCTCGGCGCTAACCGGACTCGAACACGAGCACGGACACGGACACGAGCACGAGGCCCCTCGGCATCCCCGGCCCCGTGCCGCTGGCCATGGGTCGGCCCGTCACCCGCGCTCCTCCGGCGGCCACCTTTGGATCCTGCTCGCGCTCGCGGCGCTGGCCGCGCTGGCCGCGCTGGGGGCGGTCGCGTGGGCCGCCGTCTTCGGGCGGCGACGTCCGGAGGCGGGCGCCATGCCCCGACACCTCGCCGGCTCCGGCGAGGGGGTCGGCGTGGCCGTCGCGTGGCGCGACGACCGGACGTCATCGCCGGCCGTCGAAGTCGTGCCGAGGACCGTCAGCAGCATCGGCAGTCGTCCCATTCCGCTCGCCACCCCCCGCGCCGCCCGCCGGCGCGTCGCCCGGTCAGCGACGAGCCTCATCGAGCGCCGAGACCCTGGGGGCCGACCGCTCCGCTCTTCAGGTGTTCGGTCGCTATGCGCTGATCGAACGCATCGGCGAAGGCGGCATGTCGGAGGTGTACACGGCGAGCATGCGCGGCGCCGAGGGCTTCCAACGGACGGTGGTCGTGAAGCGCCTCAAGCCCGCGCTGGCGCGGAATCGCTCGGCCGTCGATCAATTCATCGACGAGGCGCGCCTCGGCTCGCGGCTGTCGCACCCGAACATCGTGCAGGTGCTGGACTTCGGCAAGGTGGACGATGGCCACTTCATGGCCCTCGAGCACATCCAGGGACGCGACCTGGCGCAGATCGTCGAGCGGAAGGTCCAGCGCACCGGGGCTCCGCTGGAGGTGGGGACCATCCTCCATGTCGCGCACGAGGTCCTGCAGGGGCTCGGCTACGCGCACGGCCGGACCGACGAACGAGGCAAGGCGCTGGCCATCGTCCACCGCGACGTCTCGCCGGGGAACGTCGTCGTCAGCCTGGGCGGCGACGTCAAGCTGATCGACTTCGGCATCGTGAAGGCGCACGCGCGGCTGTCGCGGACCAACCTCGGGAACGTGAAGGGCAACCCGGCCTTCATGTCGCCGGAGCAGGCGCGGGGCGGATCCGTGGACGCGCGGTCCGATCTCTTCTCGGTCGGCCTCGTGATGTATTACGGCCTCACGGGACGGCTGCCCTACGGCGCCGGCTCTTCGGCGGAGGCGATCTTGCGGGCGGCGAACGGGCTCGGGCCCGAAGCGCTCGAACGGATGCGCGGGATGCCGCCGGCGGTGAGCCGCGTCCTGCAAAAGGCGCTGGAGATGGAGCCGAAGGATCGGTTCCAGTCTGCCGCCGCCTTCGCCGCCGCCATCGAGCCTCATCTGGGGCTCGGCTCGCCGGCAGCGACGGCGACGTTGATGCAGGCCTTGTTCGGAGGCGATCCGCCGCCTTCAGGCGACGTCGCGCCGAACATCGCGGCGGACATCTCGTCGAACCATGGCCGCGATGGCCACGTCGACGACCGCCAGCACCGCGATCGACGATAGGGTGCCCCACCCCGTGGTCAGGTCGCCGCCCCCGCTGACGAGCGCGAGCGTCAGCAGGACCGTCGTGTCCGCCGTGCCGTGCAGGATGGCCGGCGCGATCACCGATCGCGCACGGATGCGCGTGAAGGTCATGAGCGGCGCGAACGCGAGGGCATAGACGACGAAGACCGCCGTGCCGAGGAGCGGGTGCTGGGGGTATCCATAGCCCTGCAACGTGAGGGGCAGGTGCCAAGCGGCCCACAGGGCTCCGGTCACCAGCGTGCACCGCCAGAACCCCCACGGGATGAAGGCTCGATGGAGGAGCCCCCGCCACGCCAGCTCTTCGCCGAGGCCGCCGATGGCGCCGAGCGTGGGGCCGAGCACCAGTCCCTGCAACAGAAACCCGGCCAGCGGCGGCAGGTGCAGGGCCTTCGCGTTGGCGGCCAGGCGCGCCCCGTCCGCCGCCGAAAAGCCGAGCCGCGCGCCGAGGCCACTCATCGTCGGGTCATAGGCCGTCCCTGGGACCAGCAAGCTCACGGCCAGGGTCAGCGACATCAGGACGGGCGGCGCGAGCCACGCGAAGAGCCACCAGCGGTTCGGGCGCAGCCGCAGGCCCAGGGTCGCCGCTCGCGGCTCGTCGAAGATCCAGCGCGCGAAGACCAGCGCCATCAACCCCGGAATCAGCATGATTCCGTTCGCCACCAGGAAAGTGTCCAGCGAGTGCCAGGATCCCCCTCGCAGGCGGTAGGCGGTTGTGACGGCGTGGGTCAGGACGAAGGTGGCCCCGTAGAAGACGGCAATCCGGCGGCCTGGAGCGGGCGGTGCGGGTGGCGTCGCCCCTCGCGTCGAGATGGGGGCCGAAGTGGAGTTCCCGGGCTCGATCGTCACCGGCGCTCAGACACTTCGAGGTGCGCAAGGTTCCCTGCATACCTGCGGCACGGATCGCGGGCCGCCCGGTCCGGCGCCTCGAAGCCGGGCGCCCTCGCCGGCACGCGCGGGCGGTCGCCGTGTGGTACGGTCAGGCGGGCGGGACTCCGTACCCGCGTCGCGCATGCCCCCTCTGCTGCAGCAGATCGTCGACGGCCCCTCGGCGTGCCAGTACCTGGAGGGCCGCCAGGCGACCATCGACAACCGTATCATCGTCGGCGAGACGGCGGAGCAGCTGGAGGCGATGCTGATCCGGGGCTGGCGGCGCTTCGGACCGGTGCACTTCCGACCGATGTGCGGCAGCTGCGATGAGTGTGTCCCGCTGCGCATCCCCGTGGCCGACTTCCAGCCGTCGCGCTCGCAGCGGCGGGCGGCGCGCGCGTGCGAGCGGCTGCGCGTGGCGATCGGACCACCGCGGGTCGACGCGGATCGGCTGGCACTCTATCGGGCCTGGCACCGCTTTCGTGAGGACGTGCGCGCCTGGGAGCCGAACCCGCTCGAGGCCCGCGACTACTGGCTCCAGCTCGCCTATCCCCACCCGGCGGCGCGGGAGATCGCCTACTACGACGACAGCCCGGCCGCCGAAGGGGGCCCTCCGCGTCTGGTCGGTCTGGGCATCTGCGACGAGACGCCGCGCGCCTGGAACGCGGCGTACTTCTTCTACGACCCCGCCTACGCGCGTCGCTCGCTCGGCGTGGCCAACATCCTGCAGCAGATCGCGGCCGCGCGAGAGCGCGGCATCCCCCACGTCTATCTCGGCTTCCGCGTCCTGCCGTGCCCCTCGATGCGCTACAAGGCCGGCTTCCGCCCGCACGAGCTGCTCCAGGGCCGCCCCGCCTTCGACGAAGAGCCCGAGTGGCGCCGCGGGTAGCCCGCAAGCCCCGATGGGCGATAATCAGAGTCCGTCTCTCCCTTTCTGCGCCGCCGTGTAGCTCGGTCTGGCTCCGGATCGGGCGCTTCCTATCGCTGACGGCGGCTGTCATGATGTCGGTGGTGTCGTCGAAGCTCTCCGTCCGTTTCCTCGGCTTCGCGGCGGTCTGGTCGCTCGCGGCTGGTGGCGGGTGTCAGGGGAGCGACGTCGGGGCGAGGTCAGGCGGCGCTGGTGGCGGAGCCGGCCGCGGCCCGACGGGCACGGCCGGGTCGCGGGGGGCGGCCGGCGGGCAAGGTATAGGCGGGGCTCCGGCCGGTGGATTGGGCGGCAACACCACCGCAGGCGGTGGTGCGGGTACAGGCCTCGGGGGCGCCGGCGTCATGGGCGCGGGAGGGGCAGTGGCGGGGGCCGCGGGCACCAGCGCGAGCCCGTTCGTTCACCCTGGTTGCCTCTCGACCCGCGCCGATCTCGCCCGCATGAAGGCCAAGGTGGCGGCCGGGGTAGAGCCCTGGACGGGAAGCTGGAAGCGGCTGATCGCCAACTCACACGCGCAGCTCGGGTACACGCCCAACCCTCAGGCTGCCATCTGCGCCGGTGCCGGGTGTGCCTCCGAGAACTACATGACGCTCGCCCACGACGCCGCAGCCGCCTATCAGCTCGCTCTTCGCTTTCACGTCGGAGGCGACGCCCCGTACGCCGCCAAGGGCCGGCAGATCCTGGACGCCTGGGCCGACAAGCTCACCGCGTTCACGGGCGACTCCAATGCCGTCCTGCGCGTAGGCCTCTATGGCTACCAGCTCGCCGTCGCGGCCGAGCTCTTGCGAGACGACGCGGCGTGGGATCTGTCCGCCATGAAGAAGCTGCTCACCGACGTCTTTTATCCGATCGCCGCCGACTTCCTGCAGCGGCACAACGGCGCCTGCGACACCAATTACTGGGCGAACTGGGACCTGGCTCATATCGCCACCGTGCTCGCCATCGGCGTGTTCACCGATCGGCGCGACATCTTCGACGTCGGGATCGACTACTTCCAGCACGGCAGCGGCCAGGGCGCCATCGACCATGCCGTCTACTTCGTGCATCCGGACGGCAGCGGCCAGTGGCAGGAGAGCGGCCGCGACCAGGGCCACGCGACGCTGGGCCCCATGTTGATGGCGGTGGCCGCCGAGATCGCCTGGAACCAGGGGGTGGATCTGTACGGCTACGGAGGCGACCGCTTTCTCCTCGGCAGCGAGTACGTCGCGTCCTACAACCTCGGCAACGACGTCCCGTTCGTCGCCTACGCCTATGAGTCGGGGACGCAAGGGTCCTGCAACGTGGGCGTGCAGACGGTGGTCGCGGTGGACGGCCGAGGCGGCGCCCGCCCCGGGTGGGACATCCTCTACAACCACTACGTCAACCGGCGGGGACTGGCCGCGCCGTTCTCCGACCAGTACGCGGCGCTCTCCCGTCCCGAGGGCGGCGGCGGTGACTACGGCCCAAACAGCGGAGGCTTCGACTCGCTCGGGTTCGCCACGCTCACGCACACGGTAGATCCCGTCGCTCCGGCGCCGCCCGAAGGATTGCGTGCTTTCATCCAGGGGCGGCAGGTCGCGCTGTCCTGGGTCGGATCGGCGGGCGCGACCAGCTATCACGTGAAACGCAGCTCGACGACGGGCGGCCCGTACGCGCCGCTCGCGACCGTCGCGTTCGGGCGCACGAGCTACGTGGACACGGGCCTGACCGCGGGCCAGACGTACTCTTACGTGGTCTCGGCGGTGACGGCGTCCGGCGAGGGCCCGGACAGCCAGGCCGTGGTCGCGGTTCCCGACGAGCAGCTCTTTGGCGGCGCGATCGGCACGAGCGGCTCCCACGGCTCGACGGGCGCCACCAAGGAGCTGGCCTTCGATCGCGCGCTGGAAAACTTCTTCGACGGTCCCGACAGCGTCTCGTGGGCGGGCCTCGATCTCGGCGCGGGCGCCACGATCACGGGCGTTGCCTACGCGCCCCGCAAAGGCTTCGGGGCCCGCATGGTGCAAGGAAGATTCCAGGCCTCGAGCACGCCCGACTTCACGAGCGACGTGACCGATCTGTTCATCGTCGTCACGGCGCCACCCGAGGGCGTCCTCACGCATCAGGCCGTCACGGCAAGCGGTGCCGCTGCGCCCCATCGCTACGTGCGGTACGTCTCGCCGAGCGGCGGCTACGGCAACGTCGCCGAGGTGGCGTTCTTCGGCAAGGTCGACGGGGCGCCGGCCCCAACGCCCTGACGAGGGGGGGCGCCGGACAGATCGTCCGACGGGGTCGGACGATCTGTGGGGGGAGGTCCGGACCAGCGGCGGGGATCGTGGGCTTTGCCCTGGATCGCCGGTTGCTATGGCGGGGGCCGCACAACTCAGGGAGCCCCCCCATGATTCCCGCGAAGAAGAACGAGGGCAGCGTCTGGTTGACCGTACTTGGCCTCGTGACGGCGACCTCGGCCATCGTCATCACGTCCGAGTGTTGCACCGCCACCGAGTCGAGCCGCGGAGGCCGCAAGCCCGCGACCGCCGCCTGGCTTACCGCGCCCGCCACGCCGCCGGCCATCACCCCGCCCCCAGGCGTCACCGTCGCCGCTCACTTCAAGGCCACGGGTGCGCAGATCTACAGGTGCGGCGCGGCCACGGCGCCCGCGACCTATGCCTGGACCCTGCAGGCCCCCGACGCCAAGCTGCTCGACGCGGACGGCGTCGAGGTGGGCTCCCACGCGGCGGGGCCCACCTGGCGATCATCGAAGGATGGCAGCAGCGTGGCGGCGACGAAGGTCGCTCAGGCGGACGCGACGGCGCCGGGCGCCATCCCGTGGCTGCTCCTGCGCGCGTCGTCCACGACGCCGGGGGGCGTGTTCTCGCCCGTGACGTTCATTCAGCGCGTGAATACGTCGGGCGGCCAGGCGCCGGCCGGCGGTTGTGATGCCGCTGCCGCCGCCACCAGCGCCACCGCTCGGGTCGCCTACACCGCGGACTACGTCTTCTTCAAGAGCGGCGCCGGGCCGTGACCGGCCTGGCGGGCGAGGTCGTCGCTTCTCCGTCGGGGCTGGCGACGACGACGACGTAACCGTCCGGATCTCGCAGCCAGAGCTCGCGGTGGGCGGGGGCCGGGTTCACGTGCGGTTTGCGCACGACCCTCGCGCGGAGCGCGCGGGCCCGCGAGACCGCGGCGTCGAAGTCGTCCACCTCGAACCAGAGCAAGACGCCATGCCCCACCGGCGCTCGATCGGCGTTCTGCAGGTTCGGGTGCTCCTCCTCGTCCCACGCGTGCAGCTGAAGCACGAGGCGGCGGCCCACGAGGAGGCGATCGTAAAGATGCGCGTGATCGCTCTCGAACCGCTCCGACGAGCGCTCCGCCGCGAGGAGCCTCGCGTACCAGCGGCTGCTCTTGCGAACGTCGCGCACGGCGATGAGGGGTTGGGGGCGGACGCCGGGGGCGCTGCTGGTGCGCTTCATCGAATCGATCATGGCACGAGGCGCCGCGCTCCCATGCTGGGAGGCAGGTCGTTTTTCGCCCCCGCGCTACCGTGTCGCCGTGGACGGCTTGCGGGGGCGGTCGATGGCGTAGTGGTCCAGGCGGAGGACGAAGGTGCTGCGCGCCATGCCCAGCTCGGCGGCGGCACGAGTTTGATTGCCGGCGTGACGGGCCAGGGCGCGCAGGATGCGCTCCTTCTCCGTGTCTCCTGGCGGCGGCGGAAGGCCCATCGTGCCGCGCTCGTGCCCCGTCACCACGTCGCGCCCTCCCGGCGGGGTGGTCCGATGCGCCGGGGGAGACGCCGGCATGTCGTTGCCCGTCGGCCGATCGCGATCCCCGGGCCGCGCCGCCGACGCCGACCCGGCCGCCACCGCCCACGCAGACGGAGCGACCGTTCCGCCGAACATCGCCGCGGCGGCCGCCATGTCTTCGAGCGGCAGGTGCTCG
>Ga0068853_100001590_pt1 | contig 16543 bp, 10 predicted proteins | sample KBSCornC32_FD_65655 | JGI IMG/M metagenome (GOLD analysis project Ga0068853, IMG submission 65655) | Corn rhizosphere microbial communities from Kellogg Biological Station, Michigan, USA - KBS Corn C3-2 | ecosystem: Host-associated > Plants > Roots > Rhizosphere > Soil ...
TCCGCGGTTCCGGAACGGCGCGCTGCTCAAGATCATCCTGTTCGGAAGCTATGCGCGCGGTGACTGGGTCGAGGATCCGGTCGGGCGCTATTTCTCGGACTATGACGTGCTGGTCGTCGTGGACCACGACGATCTGACCGATGTCGCCGAATTCTGGTTGCCGACCGAGGACCGGTTGCTGGAGTTGCTGGGGGAGGGGGCGGCGCTGCGTACGCCGGTGAGTTTGATCTATCACAGCCTCGACGACGTGAACGCGAAGCTCCGGCTGGGGCGGTATTTCTTCATCGATATCCTCAAGGACGGCATAATCCTGTTCGAGGAGGACGGGCACCCGTTTGTCGAGCCGCAGCCGTTATCGACGGCGGACGCGCTGGAGGAGACGCGGGGGTATTTCGAGGAAACGCTCGAAGGGGCGGATGGACTGATCAGGGCTTATCGGCACGCGATCGACGACGGTGATCTCAAGCTGTCCGCGTTCCTCATGCACCAAGCGACCGAGCGGCTCTACCAGTGCCTATTTCTCGTGCGCACACTCTATACTCCCAAGACTCATAACTTGAACCGTCTGCGCTCGCTCGCCGAGGACATGGAGCCTCGGCTAAAGCAGGTGTGGCCAGCGAACGACAAGTTCGAACGGCAGAGCTATGCCCGCTTGCGCGAGGCCTATATCAAGGCGCGATACTCCCGCGAGTATCGCATTACCGGCGAGCAGCTGGCCTGGCTCGGCGATCGCATTGCGATTTTGCGCGATGTCGTCGAGGAATCGTGCGGCGAGCGGCTCACAGCGCTTCAGGCCGCTGCCTAGTGGAAATGCACGCACGTGATTGTCAGCTAAGCGCCCCCAAACTGCCATTCAGCGGGTACTACGTTACTGCCGAAAGCGAACGTGACTGCCGAGGCCGAGCATTACTCGCGGAGACGAATGCCAAATGCTGCAGCGTTGATGGCCCGAAACCCATTGCGGCGCGACCAGTCAAAGTGAGCGCCCAGCCGTTCGATCACTGCGGAGGCTTGGGTGCGCGGCAAATTCAGCGATCCAAGCGCCTGCGATGTGCCCCGCAGGTGCAGGACGGGAGCACCCGTGATGTGACCGGAGCCAGGGTCGAGAATGTCGGTCAGCATCAGCACTTCGACTTCGGCGATCGGTAGCGCAGCGAGGAATTCGAGAGCGACGCGGATCGCTGCCGAAGATATCGCTTCGCGGTGCATCTCGAGGCGCTTGCCCGCCGGCAAATCCTTGACCGATGCCTTGCCGGATTTGAGCAGGGTCACGATTTCCGAAGGCATATCCTCGAGGTCGAGCCCGTCGACGACAGCTATCGTGCGACCATCGATGAACTGAACGTCGACGCCCTCGACTGAAAAAGGCAGGCTTCCGAGGGCGCTGTGGCGGTCGAGCGCCGCCATCATCGCGTCCGGCTCGCCGTCTACGACCCGCCGCGCATTGGCGATCTCGGCGTTGCGAGTTTCAGCCTCGGCCATAGCCGAAGCGTGCGCGGCATCGTCGCGGGCGCGAGCAGCCTCAACCTCCGCGGCCAGCCGCTCGCGCCCCTTTGCCTCGCGACCGAACGTGCGCGCGAACCAACCCGGGACGTAACCCTCGAGCCGGGCAACTGCCTCGGCTTCCGCGTCGGAGCGCCGATCCGGGACCTTCACGTCCGGTGCGGTTGCGTCTGTCAGCCAATCGATCCGGGAGAGCGGCACGCGGTGTGCTCCGGTGAGTGCTTCAACCATCGTCTCATATTCTGCGGCGGCCACGGCTGAAGCGTCGAGTTGAGCCTGACGATGCAGGACCTGCTGGCGGGCCAGGCGCTGGCGTTCGGCCTGCTTCGCGGCGCGGTCCATTGCACGCATCGTGCGGCCCACGCCGCGAGCGAACTGTTTTGACGTTACCATGGCCCCCGCCGCGATTGTCCTATTCCCCAGAAAGTTATAGCGCAGCCTTCGCGCACCGCCAGAGGGGGACATCCTGATCATCGCGCTCAGCCTCCTGCTTATGGCCGCGGCCGGCACTATCACCGGCAGCGCGGTCGTCGTAGACGGCGATACCCTCCGTGTTGGCGAAGCCCGGGTCCGACTCTCCGGCATCGACGCGCCCGAGCTCTCGCAGTGCTGCGGACCGGAAGGCCGTGAGGTCGCCTGCGGGACGATGGCTGCCAACTGGCTTCGAGCGCGCATTCAGGGCCGGACGGTTTCGTGTCAGGTCGTCGACACCGACCGCTACAACCGGGCAGTCGCGGTCTGCCGCGCAGGTGGCGAGGATATCGGCGGGGGTTTGGTCACGGCGGGGTGGGCGACAGCCTTTTGACGCTACAGCTTCGCCTATGTCGGATTGCAGGATGAAGCGCGGTCGGCCCGTCGCGGCATCTGGGGCCTCGGGTTCGAGCCGCCCGCCCAGTACAGACGAGAACGGCGCGCCGCGAACATCCCGCTACCGCCCGACCCGCGTTGCGCCATCAAGGGGAATATCTCCTCATCTGGCGTCCGCATCTACCACCTGCCCGGGAGCCGGGCTTACGCCGACGTCAGGGTCGATCCCCGCAAGGGCGAGCGCTGGTTTTGCTCGGAACGCGAAGCGTCGACGGCCGGCTGGCGCCCCGTCAGGCGATGATCAGCGAAGGGTGCGCGACTTCAGGACCGGTACGTCCGCCGAGCCCCCATTTGGGCGCTCTACCGCGATCCGCTTGATCGGCGTCGCGCCGACCGGAAGCGCCTTATCGATTATCAGGCACCCGCCCTCATCGCCAAGCGCGCGTTGAAGGGCAGACACGTCTCCGCACCAGATTGTCTCGGCATCGCGGTCGCGCGCCGCGTCGAGACCGGCACCGGCCGTCTCGAACGCGACCGGACGCATCTGCATTCGCTCGCCGACAGCCGCTACCTCCACCCCATAGTCCGGGCGCGCGGCACTCCGGACGACCAGCCGCCCCTCCTGCGACCAGCTCGTCTCCATGCCCTCGGTCACCTCGTAACCGAGTCCTGTCAGCCCCTCGAGAACCGCGGAGCGCCTGGCCGCCGCCGCGCGTTCCCGTCGTTGCGCATCGATTGACGAGCGCGCCGCTTCTGTCCGATCCGCGAGCGCCTTCGCATCGAGGTCGTCAATCCCGGTCCGTAGCGCTCGCGTTTCGAGCCCAGCCGCTTCCAGTTCCGCCAGTTGCAGGGCAAGCTCGGTCATCGTCGCGGCGCGTCGCCGCGCCTCGGTCAGAGCCCGTCCCGTCGCGACGTCGAGTCCGTCGAGCAGAAGCGCACGGCGCGCGGGTTCGGCGACCAGCGCCTCCTCTAATCGCGCACTCCAGCCCGCGGACGCGGGTCCGTCGACCAAAGGCGCCAGTTCGGCAATGCGTGCCTCGATGCGCGCGGCGGCTGGATCGGTATCCTCCGCTGGCTGCGAGGCGAGCCAGTCGGCGAAGGGGGTCTGGGATCCCTCCTCCTTTAGGCGTTTGGCGAGGTCGCGCGAGCCGCGGGGCGCAGCGGACCGCGTCGCCAAGGCGGCAAACCCAGCGGCGAGCGACTCGCCATCGCCCCGTTCGAGTGCGCGTTCGAGTACCGGGTCGAGTGGAGCGCCGCTCGCGCGGAGCGTCGTCAGCAGGCTCGCGGCAGCCTCGCGCTCACGGCGGCTACGCGATCGCGCAGCCGCTTGCGCGGCCGCGACCCTCCTCAGGCGAACCTGGACATCGTCCCTGAGGAAAGCCTCCTCGATGGGCGCCTGCTTTTGCAGCTCCATGAAGCGGTCCGCCGCGATCAGGGCCGCCAACGCGTCGCGTCGGGCGCGCGCAGCGTCCACCGCGGCGTCATCGACACACTCGTTGCGCGCCCCGATCCGCTCCCACTCGGCAAGTGCTGCATCAACCCGCGCCAGCATGCCGCGGCAGATGTCGAGGATTTCTTCGCGCGTGACGATGCGCACGACCTTGGGTCCGCTCACTGTTTTTCCCCCATCGCCGCGACCACCGCCGCGCGCAGTCGCTCACGCTCGCGCTCCGGCTCATGGAACCAGCGGTGCGAAGATACGCGGTGGATGACGGGGACCGAGCGCCGCAGTACCGACGGGCGCCACATCTCGCGTGCTCGCGCGCCCTCCAGCAATCGGTGGCGCGGTGCATCGCATTCGATACCGATACCGAACAGTCCGGTGCGCGGATCCTCTATCGCGAAGTCGAGGCCGAACGCCCCGTCCTCCTGCACCTGCGTCGCCTCCCAGCCGAGGGAACGCAGTTCGGCCGCGACCGCCTGTTCGAGCCCATCCTCGACGTCGCGGGCCGGTCCTGCCGACCGCCGCTGCTCGGGCGTCAGCCGGCCGAGCAAGGCGGATGCCGAGTCGAGGTCGCCCTCGGACAGCGTGCGGGCATATTCGAAATATGCCTGCAGGAAGTCACGCGGGCTGGCAGCCTGCCGACGGGTGTCGAGCATGTCGGAGATGAGCCGGATCGGCATCGACGTGACAAGCACCACCTTCCGTTTGGCGCGCGTGACGGCGACGTTCAGCCGGCGCTCGCCACCGGTCTGTCCGAGCACGCCGAATGCGCGGCGGAAAGTACCTTGGGCGTTGCGGCCGAAGGTGGAGGAGAACACGATGATGTCGCGCTCGTCACCCTGGACGTTCTCGACGTTCTTGACGAAGAAGCCCATGTCCTCGCCGCCTTCGATGCGGTCGCGTTCACGGGTCAGCGCGGCGCGAAACTCGACGTCCCCCTCCGCGCGATACTCCAGCACGTCATCGATCAAGTCCGCTTGTTTGCGGTTGAAGGTGACGACGCCGACTGTCGGGGGATTGGCGCCCGCATTTGCCCAGATGTCGCGGACGACGTCGGCAACGCGTTCGGCTTCGGCGGGATTTGTCTGGTCCTCGTACGTGCCGTCGACGCGGATAAGCTCGATCGGCCGCTGGCGCCGCACCTCGTCGGCCGGGTGCCGGGCGGGGACGCTCAGCCGGTTCACATAGAAGGAGGCGTTCGAGAACTGGATCAGCTCGCGATAGGCCGAGCGATAGTGGATCTGAAGCGTGGTCGACGGAAGTACCGTCTTGGCCAGCTGTAGAAGGTCGGGACAGTCCTTGATCTCGCGCCGATTCCAGGTCTCGATGGCCTCTTCGCGCTCGCGTTCGTCGAGCTGATCCTCGATGTCATGCCCCTCGAACACCTCCGCCTCGTCACTCTCGGCCTTGCCCGAGAAGAAGGCGCTCGGCGGCATCTGCTTCTCGTCGCCGCTCACGACCATCGTGCGGCTGCGGTAGAGTGTGGGCAGCGCATATTCGATCGGCATCTGCGACGCCTCGTCGAAGATCACCGTGTCGAACAATGCCTTGCGCAGTGGCAGCAGGCGGCTGGCGACATCCGGGTTCACCAGCCACACAGGTCGAAGCCGCATCAGTCCCAGGTCGGCGCCGATGTCGACAAACTCGCGAAGCCGCTTCGCCCGGATGCCGGTGAGCCGGGTGATGTCCTCCCACTCGCGCATCGGGCGCAGGCGTGACGCATCGAGACCCTCGACGAGCAGGCGGCGGTTGAGGCCGCGCATCTCCCGGTCGGCCGACGCAAGCGATGCCGACTTCGCTTCGAGTTCGCCTGCCTCGAGGAGCAGCGCGGGGTGGTCGCCCTCGATACGCGACTTCCACGCCAGCCGACCTTCGGTCGCCATGATCCGACGAACCGTCGCCTCCAACCTCAACTCGTCGAGCGCGGAGAGGCGGTCGCGGGCCCGCGCCAGCTCGGCAAAGACCGCCATTGCTTCCTCGCCGAGTTGGGGAACGCGCGCGCGAAAACGCAGATAGGCCGCGACATGCGGCGCCTCGGCCGTGATCGGCTCGACCGCGATGGCGTTTGACGCGTCACGACCGATTGCCTCGGCCCTGGCCCGGGACCAGTCGTCCGACATCCACGGGTCGAGACGCATCAGGGCGGCAAGGCATGAGATGCGCGCGGCGTGACGGGCGAGGCCCTGGTCGATCCCCTCAATCATGTCGTCGACCACCGCAGCGGTCGCCGCCCGCGCCATGGCGAACGAGACCGCGGGCTCGGGATAGGCCTCAAGCCGCGCGACAACGGCCTCTGCCGAGCCGAGACGTCCGGCATGGAGACGGGCGACGTCAACAAGCTCGGGAACACGCATCGGTGCAAGGTCCGCAGCCGATTCACCCGCGTCGATGACCGCGGCGGCCAGCCGCGCCCGGATCGGCCGCAGGCCCGTCTCGCGGTGGAGCGCGGCACCAAACCCCTGGGCATCGTCCAATTGGTTGGCCTGCATCAACGAGCGGCGGCGCCAATTCGAGATCCAGCGTCCCGGCGACAGTCGTTGCAGGAAGGTCGGCCGCCTGAGCAGACGGTCCGACAGCGCCGTCCAGGACTCAAGTTCTTCGTCGTCCATCGCACGGGCGACTGCGGCGGCGTCTGCCGGAGCGTCGTCTGCCGGCAGGCCGAGCAGGTCGCGCTCGGCCGAACTGAACTCACGCTGCAGCGGCGTCGAACCGGCCTCGCGCCCCGAGGCCCCGGCGAGCATGTCGAGCCAGCGAGCCAACCTCGCGCGGTCGCCATCGTCGAGGTCGCGCAGCGCGCGGCCATGCGACGTCGCCCAGGCCCGGTAAGGCTCGGGATCGTCGATCCTGATCGCGTCCGGCGTCCGCTCGATGACGCCCATGCGCTCGCGTTCCAGTGTCGCGAACCTGGCGAGGTCCTCCGTGAAGGTCGCAACCGTCCCTTCATCGACACCGAACTGGCGGAGCTCCGCGAGCGGGCTGCCCTCGAACCTTGCCGGGAGCCACAGGCGCGCGATCGGCGCGCACGTCTCCTGGAGGAGTGCGAGCGACCCCGGGTCGAGTTGCCCCAACTGATGCCGGAGCGATGGGACTGACGGCGTTTCGCCCTCGCGCGCCAGCCCTATGAGGTCGCCGAGGATGAGGCGGTAGGAAAGGCCGGTCCGCTCATCGACCGCATGGAGCGCGCGGTGCTGCCCGTCGAGGTCGCGTTCCAGCGCCTCGATCCGCGCCGCAGCCTGCTGGCGCTGCTGACGCCAGCCGGTCGCACCCGTTGGCCGACGATAGAGTTCCTCCAGCTGCTCGCGGATCGACTGGATGACGCTCTTGCGGTCCTTGTTGACGTCGTTGACCATGACGATGCGCTCGCCAAGACCGGCCGCCTCCAGGCGCTTGTGGACGACTTCCAACGCGGCCTGCTTCTGGCACACGACGAGCAGGCTCCGCCCCGTGCCGATCGCGTCTGCCACCATGTTGACGATGGTCTGGCTCTTGCCGGTCCCCGGCGGCCCTTCGACGAGCAGACCGCGCCCGGCGCGTGCCTCCAGCACAGCCGCCTCTTGCGATGGGTCGCTGTCCGCCATGAAATAGCGTTCCATCTCCGGCGCGTTCACCGGCTCGGCCCGCTCGACTTCCTCGCCGACGCGAAAGGCCGTCTCGAGGCTCGATCCGGTTGGGGGCGTGGATTTGAGCTGTCGCAGGTCCTCCATGACGGCCTGGCCAAGGAAGGCGAGGTGGAACAGTGCCGCCGAGCAGAAGACCCGGTCCTCGCCAGCCTTTGCGTTGAGATCCTTCGAGGGGAGCGGAACAAGCTCGCGTCCTTCGACTGCCGCGAAGTCCCGAAAGGCGTCAACGACCTCGGCCGGTGTCACCGTCGAGCGACCTAGCATGTCGTTTGCCGCCTGTTGCCAGCGCGCCGCCGCCTCGATCCCGAGCAGGCTTTCGAACGCCGGGTTGAGCCGCACCTCCTCGCGCCCGCGGTCGAACGCCAGCGTCACCCGGCCCCGCGAGCCGACCTCAGGGTGGATCTTGACCGGCCAGAGCAGTACCGGCGCGATGCGCGGTCGGACGCCCGGCTTTGCCTCTTGCATCACGAGGAACGGGAAGCCGAGATAGAGGCCATCGATGCCGGTATCGCGCCGGTACAGCGTCGCGTGCGAGTGAAGCGTTCGCACCCTTCGCTCGACGCGCGGATCGGCGGTCAGCGGCGCGGGGTCGATGTCGATCGTCTGGTCGTTGCGCAACAACAGGTGCTCGAGCAGTGACGAGGCGGTCCGCCGCGGACTGTCGAGCTCCATCATGTCGATGCGCGCGGTGGTCTTGCCGATCACCATGCGGGTCAGCGGGCCGCGCATGATAGATGCGGTGATGCGTCGCGCATAGAAGTCGAGCAGCGTTGCGACATAGGACTGGCGCGGCGGCTGGCGCCAGTTCTCCACGGGCACTGCGAGCAGGGCGAGCGTGCGGGCGAGGGGAAGCCGGCGCTCGAGCCGGAACTGGTCTGCCCATTCGTCGATCCGGTCGAGACCGCAACGCGCGAAATTCTCGATGCGCCGCTCGATCTCGGCGTTCAGTTCGCGTGGCGGGCGAATCAGCCAGTCGAGCGCGGCCTCGCGATCGAAAGCGGCGAGGCCCGCGCGGGAAGCAGTCGCCGCGGCTTCGTCGACGATCGCGTCGGCGGCGCGGAACTGCACGGCCGACGCGCCGAGCAGCAGGATCAAATCCTCTTCCTCGGTGATGCGGCGCTCGACGATCGCCAGCAAGCCTGGGTGGTCGGTGTCAGGAAGTACGCGTCGCCGTTCCTCCCAGACCGCGGCCAACTGGCTGCGCGAGGTCGACAGTGCCGCGACCCGCAGCTGCGCCTCGTCGATCTCGACGTCGCGCTGCCGGGCGCGCTCGCGCACACGGGCCTCGCGGCGCTTCAGCCGGGCGAGCCACAACTCGTCCTCCTCGCGTTCGAGCCGGTCCGGCACGGGCCCGGTGATAAGCGCGTAGCCCTCGTCCGGATGTTCGAGCAGCCAGCCGGGCGTGACGATCTCGCCTCGCACGACGAGCGGCATTGATGGGTTGAGCACCTTAAGAGCCAGCGCCAGCCGGAAGTCGTCGTCGACGCTGTCGAGCGAGGCGATCGCGCGGACCTCGGCCCGCAGGTCCGGGTGCAGCCCGCCTTCTTCCATCCAGGTTGCGAGCTCGCCGCGCAGCAGCATGCCGCGTGCCTCATCCCAGTTCGCCGCCTCGGCGGCGGCAAGGGCGAAGCGTTCAGTAGTCCGGTGGCGGACGCCGCCGAGCGTTATGGCGCGTCGGCCATCGGTCTCGCTCGCCTGGCGCGGCGAGGCCGGTGCGTCGGGCAGGTCGCCGTCGAGCCAACGCTGGACCTCGGGCCACCCCCAGCGCTGGCGACGGTCGAGCGCGAGCAGGCCGCGCAGCAGGGTGTCCACCGCCGGCGGTAAACCATCCGGGATCGGCGCACCGTTGGTCAGCACGTTGATCAGGAAGGACTGGTCGTCGGCCTCCCCGAAGCAGGCGCCCCGCGTGACCTGCTCCAAGATGAGCATGCCGAGGCTCCACCAGTCGCTGGCCGCCGCGACGCCGCCGGCGACCGCCTCGGGCGCGGTGTAGCGCGTGATCTCCAGCGGCGAGACGACATCGAGGTCGAAATCGGACAGCCGGGCGGATCCGAAGCCGGTGACGACAAGATCGAGTGGGTCGCGCGAGCGTACCATGATCGCCCCGGGCCTGAGGTCGCGGTGCCTGAGCCCGCACTCCGCGAAGACCGCCAGCGCACCACCGACTTCGCGCAGGATCGCCGACAGCGTGACCGTGTCATCGGGCAGGAGCCCAAGGTCGGCCATCATGCCGCCCCGCAGGTCCTCCGACACCTCATAGGCGCGGTCATCCCAGCGCCCGGTCTCGAGGATTTCCGGCACATGGTCGCGGTCGAGCGCGCGAAGCGCCTCGTAGACCTCGGGATCGGGCTCGCTTCCATTGGCGTAAAGGGTCAGCACCGCTTCGCGGCCATCGGCATCGCGGATCGTCTCGTAGCGCTCGCGCACGACGCTGGTCGTCGGCAGGCGGCGCAGCAGCCGCCAGCCGGCGACGCTGGTTTCGACAGCCTCTGGGGGTGCCTCTCCGCCCGCTGGCGCCGGCTCACCAGCCGCGGCGGGCTGAACCGAAGGGGCGCCCGGCTCCGCGACGTCGCCGCCGCAGACGGGGCAGAGCAGGTCACCTTCAGCGACGGGATGGCCCTCGACGCAGGTCAGCGGCGGCGGGCCGGCCGTGGCGGCCGCGACCGGCGGGCGCCAGCCCTCCGGGCGGATCGGGATCGACGATAGTGGCCAGTCGCACCGGCGGCCATCGACCTCGCCTTCGCAGAACATTTCCTCGGGCGGGCGCTCGGTGTGGCAATTGGGGCAGAATCTCATCATGCGGCGGACACACCCAGTTCGGCCGAGCTAGATGACCGGTGACCGGCCGTCGCTAGCGCGCGGCGCAGACGCGCGATGTCGCCGCGCGCCGGGATGCCCGCCATCCACGCATCGCCGTCTTCATCGAACATCACGTCGAGGCGGCGGTCGGCGGCGACGGCCGGACGGTCGTAGCTGTGGAATTCGGCGCCGAGCGGAGTGAGCACATGAAGCCGCTGGTTGTCACTGCCGCGCAGCGCGAGCGTCTGCGGCAAATCCGCGCGAAACGGTCCCGTGACCAGGGCGTCGATAAGGCCGGGATGCCGGCCGAGCCAAGGCTCGACCTCGCCGATTTCCCATCCCGTGAACACCAGCGCAGAGCGGTTCGAGCGCTTGCGCCAGATCGTGAGGAGCGCCGCAAGCGCCTCGGGCTGTTCGAACGGCTCCCCACCCGAGACGGTAAGGCCCTCGGCCGCGTCGGCACGGCCCGCGACGGCGTCGAGCAGTTGGTCGAGATCTACCTCGCCAACGCGGTGCCGCCAGGTGTCGACCGAGATACAGCCGGGACAGCCAAGCGAGCAGCCCTGCAGCCAGACCCCGAGCCGCCGGCCAGGGCCCAGCGCGGTCACAGGGAAGTGGACGCGTGAGACGGCGACCTTCACGAGGCGTCCCCCAGCACGACGGTGGTGACGGCACCGTGCTCGATCGCGCTTACAGTCACCGGCCCGTCACCGTCGCGGTCGAAAAGAGCGCGGGCGAGGGGGTTGATTAGGTGCGCCTCGATCTGGTTGCGGATACCCCGGCCGCCATTCGACAGGTCGGCCGTGCAGAGATGACGCAGCGTATCCCAGGCCGATGACGACAGGCCTACCTTATGTCCGGAGGTTTCGGCGTCGGCGAGCACCGAGCGCACCATCGATGCGAATATCTCCTCGGCGACCGCCGGCCGAATGAAGTCGAAGACGATCACATTCTCGCCAAAGCGGTTGAGGATCTCGGGGCGGTTGAGCACGAGCTTGAAGTGGTTCGAGATCTCGGCGCGGACGCGCGAGCGGACTTCTTCGAACGGCTGGTCCGGGGTGACATTGGCGACACGCGACCCGTCCGCGCCCGTCGAGTAGATGCCGAGGTTGGAGGTGAAAATGATCAGCGCCTCGGAGAAATAGACACGGTCCCCGCGTCCCGAGGTCAGCACACCATCGTCCAGGATCTGGAGGAACTTGTCGAGGATGCGCGGATGCGCTTTCTCGATCTCGTCGAACAGCACGACGCTGAACGGGCGCTCGCGTACAGCGTTGGTGAGCTCGCCGCCGACGTCATAGCCAACATAGCCGGGCGGCGCGCCGATCAATCTCTGGTCGGCGTGCTCGGCGCTGAACTCGGACATGTCGAACCGAATATAGGCGCTCTCGTCGCCGAACAGCAGTTCGGTCACCGTCTTAGCAAGCTCTGTCTTGCCGACGCCAGTTGGTCCGGCGAGGAAGGCGATGCCGCGCGGCCGGCCGCCACGTCCGCCGCCACCGATGCCCGTCGCGGCCCGCTTAACGATGTCGAGCATGTGAACCACCGCGTGATCCTGGCCGACGACGCGGCGGCGAATGGTCTCGGCGCCGTCGCGGATGCGTCCGCGCTCGATCGACTTCCAGGCGTCGTCCGTGACACCGACCTTGTAGCGCCGGACCGCCTCGCCGATATCACCGATCGCTACACCCTCCGCGCGGGCCAGTTGCGCGACCGCGTTCAGGTCGACGAGCAGCGTGCCTTCGGTCGCGTCAACCAATTCATTTTCCGCCGCGGCCAGCTCATCGGCGGACGCCTCGCGCCCGCCTGGAATGCCTCGGACTAGCGAACCCGCCACGGCGCGCCGCGCGGCGCGGTCGGGTGGTGCGACCGGCACGTGACGGATGCGCGGGTTGTCGATGGTCAGCCAGTCGGGCAGATCGCCCTCCTTCTCGACGATCCACACGATGCTGTTAAAGCGCGGCGCGCGGTCGGGTCCGACGGGTCGTGCCTCGGCACTCTGACTGAGCACGAGCGCGCGCGTAAACAGCGCGTGCTCAGCCGGGGAGAGTGCGTCGCCGCGCACGATCAGGCGTGAGGCGAAGTCTGCGACGAGAGCGAGAGGCGGTCCATCGAGTACGACCAGCCGTTCCAGCGTTGCCGCGAGCAGGTCGCCGCTCCCGGGCGCGCGCCCGTTCGCGGGCGTCAACCCGAGGCAGGTGAGGACGGCGTCCGCGTCGGGTTCGCTGCCGTCGGGGTGCGGCATTACGGTGAATCCCGCGACAGGATCGAAGCGCACGACGTCGGCGTAGCCGGCCTCGATTAGCGTCGCCGTAAGCACGTCGCCGAGTGGCGCGGCAATCGCCTTGCCGGCGATCGCGCGAATTTGCAGGTCCCGCACATTGCCGGTGAGGACGAACTGGCTCTTGAGCGGCAGGAAGCGGGCGAGGTCGCGCACCCAGCGCGGCCGATGATCGTCGTTCTGCACCCCGGCTCCCCCGTTTGCCCGCGAATCCTCCACCGGTGACTCGTGCACCTAGAGTATCCTCAGGCTGTGACCGGTCAATGTCTTCGAACCGGAATGCTGAGGTTAAGGATCTATCTTAATGTCGATATTCAGAGAATCTTGGTGAAGATTATAAGCTCGTCGGCACCGTTCATCGCGATGCAAGGCCGAACATCCGCCGCAATCATTTTCAGTAACCCGGCTTACGGGGGGATCAGAGCAGGTCGGAAAGCATATCCCGAATTTCTTCCTCCGCTTCGTCAGATTTAACGGATGCGTATTCCAGCGCGTAGCCCGTCTCGTCGTTTCCGAACCCGCTTGCGCCCAAGAACACATTTTTCAGGTCATCTGGAAGGTGGCTGGCGGGCTTCTCCCACATGGTGAAGTAATATCGCTCGTTGGCACTCAGACTCTGTGTCCAGTAGCGCGCTTCCTCCCAGATCGATCCTGCCATCAAGAAGTCCGTCATTTTGCCAGCGCCATATCTCTTTTCAAGCTGGCTCCGAAGATCGTCATGGGCCTGGCGCACCCTCGTCCCATACGCGTCGTTGTCCAAATTTCGGGATATTGCTTTAATCCACACGATGCCCAACCGAGGTGTCGCTTGTACGAGATAGCGTTCGAAGGCCGGATGAGATTTAGGGGCGCTTACAAAGCATTTCCCTTGGCCGACATCCTGCAGAATTTCCAGCGAATCGATTTTGGAATAAAATTCGATGCCGAAGGGTGCGGTCATGATTACCTCAATGCGGTTAAGTGCGCGTACGCGAGATCGATAAGGGAACAGCAAGCAGAAAAGGCGATGAGACGTCAATCTGTAGCCCGGTCGTCTCAACGATCTAATCGACTCGATCCTAGGCCGCTACGCGCCCCAATTATGGCCATTCAGGCGTGGTGACAGCGCACCCGAAAGCAGCCGCTCGTAATTTAACTCCTCGCCTGCCAAACATCGCGCGGTTGCATGCACCGATTGGGGTTGCACTGGGCGTCGGCAGCGAAAGTTGGACTGGAAGAGCTCGGCGACGACAAGGACCGGCGCCGGACTGTCACCCTACCTGCCGGCTTGCCTTAAACAGCAGGTCGAAGAATGCGGCTTCGGGATGGTCGGCGGGCGGTGTCTCGTCGTCGGTGAGAAACATGACCTTCAGAACATATGCTGCCATCTCGTAGCCGGGATTGAGCTCCTCCGTCGAAAGGATCGGCGACAGCTTCTGGAGACGCTGCCAGGCGTGAGGATGCGTGTTCGAGCCCCTCCGAACGGAGTCGAGGATTGCCAGCCATGAAAGCGCGACACTTATCGCGAACAACCTGAAGTAACCTTGCTTATCACCAGTGGGCAGCTTTTTCAGGATCCATTCTGCCGCCCAATGGTCGGCGTCATGTTCCTGCCCGAAGCTGACGTCGGTGCTAACGTGCGCCTGATGGCCGAGGGCGATGTGGGCGATCTCATGGAGGACGACCCAACCGGTCGCGGCGAGGAACACGTTGTTGACGTACCAGTCCTCGGTGTCATGCGCGGCGCCGGGCACGGGCGTCGCCAAGTCCGCTGGCCAATGCGAGCCACCGTTGCCGATGAGCTTACGCGCGTTATCAACGAGCCGACCAGCTTCGAACACGGGCTTGCCGGGACAGGAGTCCAGCGAGGGCACGCCCGCGCGGCTGGCCGCCATCCCTTCGCGCGCGATCAGCAACGCCGCCTTCGCGATCGCCCAGAGGCTGGCCAGCGCCGCGTAGTTCACTTCGATGCGTTTCGCGTTCGGCATTGCGCGGAACGTATTGCGGTCCGGGTCGAGTGATGCGTTGAATTCGAGCGGCCAAGGCGAGCCTTTATATATGTCGCGAAGGAGTTCGACATGCCGCTCGGGTGCGATGCGATAGGGTGCCGCCTCTACATCGGCTTCGAAGCCGGCCATCTGTTCGCGTGTAGGTGTAAAGCCGATCGAAGCGGCTTTCGCATTTTCATCATCCATCTGTGGAGCATAACCCACTGTCACCGCTCCGCACGATATTTACCCGCGCCGCCGATGCCGACCAATACCGAGCACCGCATCTGCGCTGGCCGCCAGTCAGCGAAGTCAAGGCTCGCTTGCTAATTTCGTAACGGTAGGCGTCGTTGCCCGTGCAGAAGGCAATTCAGCGACCGCGATCAAACTGCTAATTTGGGGGCGAACGTGCGACGACCGCCTTGCGCCCTACTTGCGGCCGTTCTCGAGCGATCGGCCAGCCTCTAAAAGCGGACAGCCATTGCATGACCTTCTGCTCCGACTACATCAATAAAATCAATGACGTGGAAGGGGGGTGGGCTTCCTGGCCAACATAAGGCGCCGCTTTTCCCACATGTGTCGCGTCAATTCGGCTCTAAGTCTGGCCTCTGTTTCGCACTACGATAGACTCTAATCGAAGTAGCGACGTACAATGCGTTAAAGCAGGGGAGCGGGATGGCCTTACCACCTTTCATGAATTCGACCGGGCTAATCGGTAAAATATTCGAGAAAATCCAGCAGGCGAAGGTTCCACCGCGTTATACGCAGGATTTTCAAGCGACGGTTCTTGGGTTCGGCTCTGGAAGCGCCCGACCCTTCATTCCGTTTTTGAAGCGGCTTGGCTTCCTTCAGAGCGACGGTACGCCAACGGAAATCTACACGCGCTTTCGCAATTCCGATAGTAGCGGCGCCGCGATGGCCGAAGCCATGCGCACCGGATTTTCTGAAATATTCCGCAAGAACGAATTCGCTAATTCATTAACGGACGATAAGCTTAAAAATCTGGTCGTTGAAGTGACGGGCAAAGAGCCGAGCGACGGAACGGTCGGCGCGATTGTAGGCAGCTTCAAAGCGTGTAAGCAACTCGCGGATTTCGACGCGACCGATCCCATTGATAAAGAGCGGGTCGAACCCCTCGACATATCTAAGTCGCTAGTGAAGCACGAATCCAAAGCCAATCCGAAAGCTGATTTGCGTCTCGCCTACACCATCAACATAAATCTCCCGGAAACGACCAACGTCGAAGTTTACAACGCCATCTTCTCGTCAATTAAGAGCAATTTCTTAAGCGATGAGTAGCAAGGCAGATAGGCTTCGACTTTTCGCGCTTAACAATCTGGCGATTGAAGCGGCGGTTCAGCGCGTAGAGCACGAACAGGATATCGATCTTGGGCATCGTCCGCCGGTCGAAGGTGGTTTGGACGAAACTTACTACCCACAGTTCGAAGAGAAAATACGGCGCGAGGCAGCGGAAATGAGCGCGCATTATCGTGTGTTCTACTGCTTAGAGAATTCCATTCGGTCGCTGATTTCGGAAGTGCTTTCGGAAAAACACGGCGTCGATTGGTGGGCTGCAACTGTTCCTGAGAATGTCCAAAGTCACGTCGCTGCTACTCAGAAAAAGGAAGTCGAATCGGGCATCTCTATCCGGTCACAAGAACCAATTGATTACACGACGTTCGGCGAACTGGGCGAAATAATCAAAACGAATTGGGGTCACTTCGTCGACATATTCCAGAACATCAAAGCGCTCGAAAAGGTCATCGCAACGTTGAACGTGTTGCGTGGACCTATCGCGCATTGCAAGCCGCTCGCCGAAGACGAAGTCGTACGCCTGCACCTGTCAGTACGTGACTGGTTCCGGTCGATGGGATAAGCGGAAGTAAGGTCCGCTGTCCGTTGCCAGTCGCCATAAACCCGACTGTTAGATAACGGCCCAATTGCAGTCGCCCTTATTCGCGACCTGCTTTAGATCCGAACAGCGCGGGCAGCGTCAACAGAGGTGCCATAATTAGAGCGCAGTGGGCTTTGCCGTGACCCACTCCTTCGACCGGCCTACGATCTCGCGTTGTCGTTGAAGGCCGTCCGCTTCATCTTTCGCCAGCTTGGCGAGCAGATGGAA
>Ga0068853_100001591_pt1 | contig 16536 bp, 13 predicted proteins | sample KBSCornC32_FD_65655 | JGI IMG/M metagenome (GOLD analysis project Ga0068853, IMG submission 65655) | Corn rhizosphere microbial communities from Kellogg Biological Station, Michigan, USA - KBS Corn C3-2 | ecosystem: Host-associated > Plants > Roots > Rhizosphere > Soil ...
ATGTCCGATGGTTCGTCTGTAGTGCTCTCGCCCGGAAGTACGGTCCGGTATTATCCTTCCTTTGAGCGGCATCGCAGAAATATATTCCTTACCGGTAAGGCTATGTTCGACGTGAAGTCCGACCCCGCCCGTCCCTTCACGGTGTATACAGGGGACGTCAATACGACGGTGCTGGGGACCAGATTTGTAGTTAACACGCTCGCGCCGGAAAGGATGCAGGTCCGCCTGCTGCAGGGAAAGGTAATGGTCTGGTCTTCGGACAAACGGTTAGTTTTCCGGGAGGTCTATCTGGAGCCCGGACAACAGTTCACGCTGGACCGTCATCAGCGGCAGTATGGCGTCTCCCGGTACCAGGATAATGCAACGGCTGCTATACCCAGGAAGAAAATTTCGCCCACCGGAGTCGTCTCCACAACCTCTATCCTTGAATTCAATCAGGAACCGCTGCCCCGTGTTCTGGCTAATATTGGCCGCAAATATGGGGTAGTGTTCAGGCTGGACGGCCGCGGTTTCAGCAACATGCTGGTGACGGGCAAGTTCATGCCTTCCGATCCTTTACCATCTGTCCTTTCCATGCTGGGAAGCATCAACAAGCTGTCCTTTACGGAAACGGATGACACGATTGTAGTTGCCAGGACACGCCGCTAATTGTCAAAATAAAAAAAGATTTTATGTCATTCTTCAGGCTTTCAACCGCCTACAGGTGGTTGTATGGGATCGTATTGTCCATAGCTCTCCCGGTTATGGCGCAGGAAAAAACACAGCTAACGGGTATCGTCACATCCGAGAAAGGAGAGGCGCTGAGCAATGTCTCCATCTCGATGGTCGCTGCCAGCACGAAAGAAGCGCGGAACTTCTCAACCAATGAAAAGGGGCTTTTTACCGCCGCGGGTCTGAAGACAGGCGAGAGATACGAATTTACGTTCAGCAGCGTAGGATACGAGATCTACTTACTAAAGAACTTCGAGATGAAGTCCGGAGCCAACAACTCCGTCATCATTCGGATGAAACAGGCGGCGGCGGGACTCAATGAAGTGGTGGTCATCGGATACGGCAGCGTGCTCAAAAAGGACGTTACCGGATCTATCGCCTCGCTGAAATCGGACAAGATCGCGGAGATTGCCGTTACCGATGTCACACAGGCGCTGCAGGGTCGTATCTCGGGCGTGGTGGTTCAGACCCAGTCCTGGAAACCGGGTTTTACCTCGCAGGTGAGGATACGCGGGAACAGGTCGATAACTGCCAGCAATGAACCGCTGTACGTCCTGGACGGGATACCTACCGTCGACGCCATCGACCAGCTGAACCCGAACGATATCGAGTCCATCGAAGTCCTCAAGGATGCGTCTGCCACTGCCATCTACGGCAACAGAGGCGCCAATGGGGTCATCATCATCACCACCAAGAAGGGAATTCAGGGGAGGACCACGCTGGAATACGCCGGTTATGAAGGCGTCCTGAAGAACAGGCCGCTTCCCCGCCTGATGAATGCCGGGGAGTTCGTAGAATATTCCCGCGAGGCGCAGCGTAATTCACTTGGAGGCACGTATGATCCAAAGCCCAATAAGGACAACGACTTCAAAAACGATCAGCTGGTCGCCACGCCCTATATGTACCAGAACATGACGAATGCCTGGTCCAGCGGCACGTACGACCCCTCGAAACTGAAGAGCACGGACTGGCTGAGCTTTGGCCTGCGTACGGGCAATGTCAGGGATCACCAGCTGACCGTAAGGGCGGGCGGAGAGAAGACGCGGTTTCTGATGTCGGGCGACTACTACGATAATGTCGGGGTGGTGCGGGATCAGGACTATACCCGCTATAACGTACGGATGAATGCGGAGACCACCATCGGCAAATTCCTGAAAGTGGGTACGGACGCTGTGTATAGCCACTCGCTGCAGGACGCCGGCTGGTCGGATGTGTTTGACGGGTATGGTTTGAAAAGCTTCAATCCCATCGCTTCTCCATACAATGACGACGGCACCCTGGCCCTCTTCCCTACCAACAATACGCGTACGCCCAACCCGGTCACGAACTTTGGTCACACCAAGCGGGTTGTCAAGCAGGATCGCTTTCTGGGCAACTATTTTGCCGACGTCTCGTTCCTGAACGGATTTAATTTCCGTACGAGTCTGGGTATCGACTACCGGTCGCAGCAGAACCTGAATTTCGACGCGGCCGATGCAGTATTGGCCGGCGGACAGGCTCCTTCGGATGCGATCAATTCGGGACTTCACCGGTCGATGTACACACTGGAAAATATTCTTAGTTACCGGAAGACGTTCAATCACGACCATAGTTTTTACGCCACGCTGCTGCAGTCCATACAGGGGGAGACGGAAGACACCAGCATCATCTATGTCTCCAATCTACCCTATGACCAGCAGCTATACTACAACGTAGGAAGCGCGCTTACCATCAACGGCATCCGGAGCAACTATTCGCACTGGTCGCTGGCTTCCTTTATGGGTCGTGTGAACTACGCGTTCAGGGACAAATACCTGGCTACCGTTTCTGCCCGTTATGACGGTTCGTCGCGTCTCGCGGAAGGTCATAAGTGGGTGTTGTTCCCTTCCGTAGCGTTGGCGTGGCGGCTGAAGAGCGAGGACTTCCTGAAGAACGTTGGGGTGCTCAGCGATCTGAAACTTCGGGGTGGATGGGGCAGGACGGGTAACTCGGCCATTGCTCCCTATAAGACCGAGGGCGCCTTGTCGATCATTCAGTACGTATACGGGGACGCTCCTGCGCTGGGGTTCTCTCCTCTGGAGATGATCAATCCTTCTCTGACCTGGGAGACCACGGGGCAGTTCAACGCCGGTATCGACTTCGGTCTGTTCAATGGCCGCATCAGCGGTACGATAGACGTATATAAACAGAATACCTATAACCTGTTGCTGAGCCGCAACCTGCCTACGGTCAGCGGTTTCTCTTCTATCCTCAGCAATGTAGGCAGGACGAGCAATGAGGGTATCGAAGCGGCGATCACTACGGTGAACATGGCCACGAAGAATTTTGAATGGCGCACCGACTGGATCTTTGCAACAAATCGTCAGAAGATCGTCGAGCTGTACAACGGGAAGGTGGACGACGTCGGCGCCAAATGGTTTATCGGTAAGCCGGTGAATGTTTTCTATGACGTTACCAATGCCGGGATCTGGCAGAACACCGATGCGGACAAGGGGGAGATCGCCAGGTATAACGCCAACGGGTCGACGTTCAAGCCGGGAGATATCCGTCCCCTGGACCGGAATCACGACTACAAGATCGATGCATCCGACCGGTATATCATCGGCCAGCAGGACCCCAAATGGACGGCCAGCCTGGGCAATAATTTCCGGTATAAGAATTTTGATGCGTCCTTCTTACTGTACGCCATGGTCGGTCAGACGGTCTATCATGATCTGGATATGCGGTTTGACGGCCGGTACAATCAGCCTAAACTGGACTACTGGACACCCGTCAATCCGGCAAAGAAATATCCCCGTCCCCTGCTGGGTACGGCCGGTCTCAATTTTATCAGCGAGCTCAACTACTACAGCGGGTCGTTCATGCGGATGAAGAATATTTCCGTCGGCTATTCCCTGCCGCCGCTGATGCTGAAGAAGACGAGCCTGCAGCGGTTCAGGATCTATGCGAGCGTGCAGAATCCGTTAGTAGTCACCAAATTTCCGGGTACGGATCCCGAAGGCGCCACCGGCTTTAACGAGCCGAGTATAACGACCTATCTGATCGGCGCCAATATTATCTTTTAAATTTCTACAAATCACCGAACATGAAGAAGATATTCGTCTGGATAATGGCGGCTGTTGCGATGACTTCCGTCGTCTCCTGTAAAAAATACCTGAATGAAACCGTCGTAGCCGGGGTGAGCTATCAGCTGTACGAGACGCCGGCCGGTATCGAAGGAGCGCTGGTGTCCGCCTACAGTACCCTGCGCCAGGACGTGGAGGGGGAGAACCTGCTGACCTTCAGCGACGCCGGAACCGACTTGTTCACCAACGGCAGTGACGGCAATACCACCTGGAATCAGTATTTGGCTACGCTTTCGTCTCTTGACTCGAGGGCGGCCAGTTTTTGGGACTATCACTATTCGGGCATTGGAGAGTGCAACGTGACGCTGGACTATCTCCCGAAAGTAACGGGTATGGATGACAGCCGCAGGAAGGTGATCGAAGCCGAGGCCCGGTTTCTCCGTTCGTGGTATTATTTCGACCTGGTCCAGCACTATGGGAATGTCCCGCTGGTACTGGCTTCTACGAGCAAGGTCACTACCGACTACAAGCGGGCACCGGTGAGGGACGTATACGTCAGTATCCTTAGCGATCTGCGGCGGGCTTTTGACCAGCTGCCCGTGACTCCTGCGCAGCAGGGGCGCGCCTCAAAAGCGGCGGCGGCACAATTGCTGGCGAAGGTATATCTGGCGCGGGGCAGCGCCAGCTCTGCGGCCCAGCAGGCTGCGCGTGGCACGCAGGCTTCCGATATCGACAGTGTCATTTATTATGCGTCGCAGATCGAGGGCGGGCAGCTTGGGCAATTTTCTCTGGTATCCGACTATTCGCAGTTGTGGGATCCGAAGAATCAGGCCAACAGCGAGGTCATTTTTGCCGTGCAGTTCTCTACCAATGTCATCAGCAATGGCGGCGGCAATAATATGCACCTGTATCATGTGCCGCAGTACGACGCCGTCAATACCAAGATCCTGCAGCGGTCGCTGGATTATGGGCGCCCCTATCGCCGGGTCCGTCCGACACCTTATGTCTATACGGGTTTGTTTGGCAGCACGCGTAAATACGATTCCCGGTTCACCAAGTCCTTTGTCTGGGGCTACCTGGCGAACCTGGCTGCAACGGGTATCAAGACGCTGGCCGGCAATTCCGTCGACGTAAAGGTGGGGGACACTGCGCTGTATTTCTCTCCGGTCTATTATAGCACTGCGGCAGACCTGAATGCTGCGATGCAGGCCAACAAGCAATATCCGTATTTCCTTCCGCTGAACACCTATCAGCCTTATTCCTACAACTTTATCTTTCCGGGTCTGAAGAAATATCTCGACCCCAGCCGTCCTACGACCAACGAGACCAACGGCACGCGGGACTGGATGGTCATGCGCTATGGCGAGACCCTGCTGTTCCTTGCGGAGGCCTATGGCCGTAAAGGGAACTTTGACAAGGCGGCTTCGTATATCAACCAGATCAGGCAGCGGGCTGCCTATAAGGATGGCGAACTGAAGACCACGCAGTGGTGGACATTCGAGGGAGGGGATTTCAACGACAGGATGAAAAGCACGGCGTCACAGATGACGATCACTGCGGCGGATATCAGCGGTGATTTTGTCAACTATATTCTCGAAGAGCGGGGCCGGGAGATGCTCGGTGAGCTGAATCGCTGGGAGGACCTCGACCGGTGTGAGAAGCTGGTCGAGCGGGTGAAGAAATACAATCCCGATGCGCAGAATATCCGGGACTACCATATGCTGCGTCCGATACCACAGACCTTTATCGACCGGCTGAGTCCGCAGCAGCCTATTGCTGATGTACAAAATCCGGGGTACTACTAATATCAATCATCATTAAAAAGAGCAAGCATGTTAAAAGGAGTTTTTTTGGCGGCGATGACCGCCGGAGTTTTCGCAGCCGGATGTTTGGCAGTGCAGGCGCAGGAGACGGCGCGTTTTAAGGAGATCAACAAGGCGTTTCTCGATCCCGGTTCAAAGGTCATTATGATCTGTGCGCACAGGGGCGCCCATAATGATCTTCCGGAAAATTCTCTCGCGTCTTTCCGGAAGGCGATCGAGCTGGGGATCGATATCTTCGAGCTGGATATCCGGGCTACCAGGGACGATTCGCTGGTGATCATGCACGACAGGACCGTCGACCGTACGACGGACGGGCACGGCGAAGTGGCCAGTCTTACGTTTGAAGAGATCAGGAGGCTGCATTTGAAATTTGACGGGAAGCCGACCGATGAGAAGGTGCCCACGCTGGAAGAGGCGCTGACGCTGGCAAAGGGAAAGATCCTCGTCGACCTCGATATCAAGGTCGCCAAATTTCCCGAGATACTGGCGGTTGTGAACAGGACGCAGACGAAGAATACGGTGTTTGCGCTGGTATACCGTCCGATATACGGCAAGATGATCAAGGAACAGAGTCCCGGCTTCCGGACGCTGATACGCACGACGAGTGAGTCGGCCGTCGATACGTTGTTTACGGTTACGGGCACGGAGGCGGTCCATATCGATAACCACCACAACACGGTGGCCGTTACCACAAAGATCAAGGGCCATGGGGCCAGGGTCTTTATCAATGCGCTCGATGATGCCGACAAGAAGGTGGCTACCGGGGACCTGGATGCTTATGACGAGGACCTGAAGAACGGGGCCAATATTGTTCAGACCAACTATCCGGCTCTGCTGATGCAGTATCTGAAAAAGAAGGGACTGTATTATTGAGGTCCCGCCCGGGGTGGCGGGGTAGTCCGCCGCTAGGGCATGAAATCATCGTCCTCCTTTGGACCGTATTTATCGAACAGTTTGTCGATAGCTCCGGAAAAAAGGGGGAATTTTTCTTTTGTAAAGTTTTTTATGACCTCGATTGCCTTATAGGCCTGTTCTTCGGTGAGTCCTTCGGCTTTGAGCCGGTCGATAAGTTCCTGCATGGCATTGTTTGTAAATGGAAATCCCCGCTGGTTGGCGGGGATTTTGTATTTAAGCGACTTTCAGAAGGTTCATCTTGCTCTTGTCGAATTTCTTCTGTGCGTATTCGAGGTCGAGGTGGAACTTGGTCTCTTTTGCAGAGGGTAGTTCGAACATGGCGTCAGTAAGGATGCTTTCGCAGATGCTTCTCAGACCGCGTGCGCCAAGCTTGTATTCCACTGCCTTGTCGACCATGAAATCAAGTACTTCGTTGTCGAAGCTCAGCTGGATGCCTTCGAGTTCGAACAGTTTCTTGTACTGGCGGATCAGCGAGTTCTTGGGTTCTGTCAGGATCGAGCGGAGGGTTGTCTTGTCCAGCGGGTCGAGGTGGGTGACCACGGGCAGACGGCCCAGCAGCTCGGGTATCAGGCCGAACGACTTGAGGTCGGGAGCGTTGACGTACTGCAGGAGGTTCTTCTTGGCGGCTTCCTGCTGCTCTTTATTCACGTTAAAGCCGATGGCGTTGGTGTTGATCCGGCGGGCGATGATCTTGTCTACGCCGTCAAAGGCGCCACCGCAGATGAAAAGGATATTCTGGGTGTTGATCTTGATCAGTTTTTGCTCGGGGTGTTTTCTGCCGCCCTGAGGTGGAACGAGCACGTCGGTGCCTTCCAGCAGTTTGAGCAGGCCCTGCTGAACGCCCTCGCCGCTGACGTCGCGGGTGATGGAGGGATTGTCTCCTTTGCGGGCGATCTTGTCGATCTCGTCGATATAGACGATACCTCTTTCAGCCGCTGTGACGTCGTAGTTGCAGACCTGGAGCAGGCGGGTAAGGATACTTTCCACGTCTTCCCCGACGTAGCCGGCCTCGGTGAATACGGTTGCGTCCACGATGGCGAAGGGTACGTTTAAGAGGCGGGCGATCGTTTTGGCCAGCAGAGTTTTACCTGTGCCGGTCTCCCCGACCATGATGATATTGCTTTTTTCTATCTCGACCTCGTTCTCGACTACCTTTTGCTGCAGGCGTTTGTAGTGGTTGTAGACGGCAACGGAGAGGACTTTCTTGGCGTCGTCCTGTCCGATGACGTATTCGTCCAGAATCCGTTTGATCTCGATGGGTTTCTTTACGGTCAGCTTGAACGAGCTGGTACCGGTGTTGTCTTCGCGGATCATCAGTTCCTGCTGGATGATCTCCTGTGCATGCTCAACGCAGTTCTCACAAATATGTCCTTCCTGCCCGGCGATAAGGATCTTCACCTCGTCCCGATTGCGCCCGCAGAAAGAACAATGCAATGTATTTTTTGCCATTATAGCTAATTATCCAGGGTTGAACCACAAAGTTACCCAACTTATTGGATTCTCCCAGTATGTTGGAAAAAACAGTCCCGAATTTTTCGGGACTGTTGTTAAAGTTTAAAATTATGTTAGTTATTGCTTTACAATAACTTATCCCTAAACCCTTAGAGATTTTGACGGGATTGGGGGCTATTGTTTCTCGTACATGGCGTCCACGATGCCGTATTCGATGGCTTCCTTGGCGTCCATCCAGTAGTCCCTGTCGAAGTCTTTCATGACCTGGTCGAACTTTTTCCCGCAGTTTTCGGCGAGGATCCGGGCGCTGATATCCTTTACCCGGCGGGTCTGTCTGGCGGTGATCTCGAGGTCGATGCTTACTCCCTGCATGTATCCGCCGAGGCTGGGCTGGTGGATCATGATCTCGGAAAGGGGGTAGACGAACCGGCGGCCTTTTGTTCCGCCGCTGAGCAGGATGGAGCCCATGGAAGCTGCCAGGCCCATACAGATGGTGCTTACCGGGCTTTTGAGGAGCTTCATGGTATCATAGATGATGAAACCGGAGGTTACGACTCCGCCTGGGCTGTTGATAAAGAATTTGATCTCTTCGCCGGGTTTGTCGGCGTCGAGCAGCCGCAGCTTGGTCACCACGTCTTTGGCAGATTTGTCGTCGACGGGGCCCCAGAGTTCTACGCTACGGTTTTCGAAGAAATATTTCTCCATCTTTTTGGCGAGGATGCCGTATTCCGGACCTTGCTTGTCGTCTTCCTTTGGCTTTTCTTCCGGCTCGTCCTCCATATGTGCAGGATTCAGCAAATATTTTGAATAATTCATTCTTTTGTATTTAGTATTGAAGATTCGGTGATTTTGATCCTGGGCTGTCGGTCTTTTGTGGCTACTCTTTTCCTTCTTTTCTGGGGTTGAGGAGCAGGACTTCGTCGACCAGGCCATAGTCTTTTGCTTCCTGAGCTGTCAGCCAGTAGTCGCGGTCGCTGTCCTTTTCTACCTGTTTAGCCGTCTTGCCGGTGTGGAAGGCGGTAATCTCATAGAGTTCTTTCCGGAGTTTTTTGATCTCGTTGACGGTGATCTCGATGTCGGAAGTTTGTCCGCCGATCGCGCCGCTGGGCTGGTGCATCATGACCCGGCTATGTTTCAGGGCTGTGCGTTTGCCCTTGGTGCCGGCGCACATGAGGACCTGTCCCATGGAGGCGGCCATACCGATACAGATGGTAGACACGTCCGGGGTTACGTACTGCATCGTGTCATAGACGCCGAGGCCGGAGTACACGCTCCCACCGGGGCAGTTGATATACATCTGGATGTCGCGGTGGCGGTCGGTACTGTCGAGGAACAGCAGCTGGGCCGTCACGATATTGGCGACCTCTTCGTTGATGGGATAGCCGAGGAAGATGATGCGGTCCATCATCAGCCGGCTGTAGACGTCCATTACGGCGACGTTCATAGGCCTTTCTTCGATGATATTGGGGGTAAGGTTGGTCACCGCGCCAGCGGTGTTGATACCTGTGATGACATTGGGAGTAATGTTCTTAACGACGTATTTGTTGTAGTCGTTGAGGGTATTACTGGAAATGCCACGATGTTTCACAGCATATTTCTCGAATTCGTTTGGATTCATAATTTTATTTTTCAAATGATTTAATGCCGATTCTATTCTCAGAACAGAAAACTTCCTTTCAAATCTCCGTCCAAACTTTCAAATTGCCAAAAAACTGACAGCTTGTCTGTCTGGTGAGGATAAAAAAAGGTGAACCTCACGGTTCACCCTCAATATTTAATGTCTGTACGGCCGGGCGGCCGTACAAAACGGGCTCCGCCCGTTTTAGTGATGGTGGTGCTGGTGTGCCTCGATCTCGTGCTGGAATTCAGCTACGCTGATGGGTTTCTCGGTCGGGTTGATCTTTGTTTCGGCCCAGCCAAAGACCTTGTCGGTCTGGATCCTGTGTACGGTATCCTCTACGAATTTGCGGTCCTGCATCATGCGCTGGATATACTCGGCTACCCAGGGCTGTTCTTCGGCTCCGGCGGGCATGCCCATGTAGCCGAACAGCTGTTGTTTGGCGAAGTCGCGGATATTGTCCTGCGTTACTTCGAGGGCATTTTCATTGACGACCTTGTCGACGATGAGGGTCCATTTCAGCTGGTTGACGAAGGAGGGAAATTCCTGTTCTACTTCGGCCTGGGATTTGGGTTTTTCGCCGCCCGTCTGCATCCACCTTTTCAGGAAGTCTTCGGGAAACTCTATTTTGGTCTGGTCGAGCAGAACGTGGTACAGCGAGTGCTGCAGTTGGTTACGGCTCTGGCCGTCCCAGTGGGCCTGGATATCGGCTTTTACGCTGTCGCGGTATTCTGCTTCCGTGGTGATGTTCTTTCCGGGGGCGGCCGCTTTGAAGAATTCTTCGTTGAGCTCGGCTTTTTCGATAAATCCGACCTTGGTGATCTCGGCTTTGAAGAATTTGTCGGCGCCGGCGCTGTCGTTTTTATCCAGTCCGAGGTCGTTGAGCACCCATTCCCTTTCCTTCTCTTCGAAGGCCTGGGAGGGCTGGAGTACGACGAAGTCGCCTTTTTTCAGGCCCATCCATTTAGGGCGGGTCGCTTCGTTAAAATATTTTACCAGCAGGGAATTGTCTTTCTGTATTCCTCCTTCCAGGGGCTGACCGGAGGGGTCGGTTTCGGTGAACTGGAGGTTGAGTACGTTCTCGTCGCCTGTTACGGTCTCGGGCTCGGTCATTTTGCCATTCCGGGTCCGTTGACGGTCGACTTCTTCTTCGACCATTTCCGGGGTTACGTCGACTTTCAGCCGGGTCAAGGGGGCAGAGCCGAGGTCTGCCAGGTTAAAGGCCGGTTTCAGGCCGATCTCGAAGGCGAAGGAGTAGTCGGCGGGGTTATTGATATCGATCTGTCTTGCGTCGTTCTCAGGGAGGGGAAGCGGCTGTGCGAAGATCTCCAGTTTTTCGCTGGACATATAAGTGGTAAGCTCCTTTTCCACGGTCCTCAGCACTTCGTCGGTGAATACGGAGTTGCCATACATCTTCTTGATGAGGCCGGCGGGCACCATTCCTTTCCGGAATCCGGGGATATTCGCCTGTTTGCCATATTGTTTCAGGGCTTTATCGAAAGAAGGCAGGTAGTCGCCTTTCGAAATGTTGACGGTTATCTTGTCCGTCAGGAGCCCAATATTCTCCCTCGTTACTGTTGCCATATTGATATATTATTTTAAATCGGGGGGCAAAGGTAAGAAATTTATGGGATTTTCGGCTCGGGAGACTTTTGGGGCCTGCGTAGGCGTGAACTGTAACCGAGCGAAGCGAGGGTTACGAACGAGGAGGAACGTGGCGAAGCAGTTCCGACGAGGTTCTCTGCTGTTCGGCCCACCGGTGCTCAGCGGCGGTACAAAGTTGGGCAGGGACGGGAATCGGCGGTGGAATTTTAGGGGTGCGACGGCCGAAAGGCTGCTTACGCAGCCCGCCTCGCTGGCCCGGGGGGCCCTCCCGAAGTGAGCATGGGGGAGGTCAAATGAGTCGCAGCTCGGTGGCCATGCGGATGAGGGCGGGGGCGTTGCCGACGCCGAACTTCTGCATGAGGTTGCGCCGGTGGGTCTCGACGGTAAATGGGCTGAGGTAGAGCTGGGCGGCTATTCCGGCCGTGGTGTTGCCGGCCGCTATCATCCGCAGGATCTCTTTTTCCCGGCGGGTGAGCCTGGGGACCCCGTCTGCGGGTTCCCGGTCGGGGAGGCGGGCGAGAATGGTCTGAACGTCCTGGCTGAGCACCAGTTTGCCGGCGAGGGCGTCGCGGATGCACTGGGACAGCTCCGCCGACGAGGCGTTCTTGAGGAGATAGCCCGCGGCTCCTTCCTGGAGGAGGCGGGTTATCATGCCGCGTTCGTTGTGGTTGCTGATGATAATGATCCGGGTGGCGGGATACCGTCGTCTGATCTCGCCGCAGAGCTCGATGCCGTTGCTGTCGGGCAGGTTAATGTCGAGGAGCAGGATATCCACCGGGTTTTTTGCGAGGTGGGCGAGTCCTTCCGCTGCGTGGGTGAAGCAGCCTTCGACAGTAATTCCTTCGACATTACGCAGCAGGGAGGTGAATCCTTCCAGCACTACCGGATGGTCGTCGATGATGATGACAGACACGGTGCTATTTGTGTACATGGACCTCAATATTTATGGTTGTGCCCTCGTTGGGTGTAGAATGTATTTCCATTTTCCCTTTCAGGAAGTCGACCCTGTTGCGAACGTTTGACAGGCCGATGCCGTTGCCGTGGACGTCTGCCGGCTGGAAACCGCGGCCGTCGTCTTCTACGGAGATGAAGAAGATATCTTCGTTCTGGCTGCACTGTACGAGGATGACGCCGGCGCCGGCGTGGCGGATGGCGTTGCTCAGCAGCTCCTGTACTATGCGGTAGACTGCGGCCTGTTCGGCGGGGATGATCGATCTGCTGATGCCGTAGCTCTGAAACTCAACCTTAAGGCCGGGCGCCTGGAGTCCGGAACACAGTTCTTTCAGTGCGGCTTCCAGGCCAAACTGGAGCAGGGTTTCCGGCATCATATCGCGGGCGATGCGGCGAAGCTCCTGGACGGATTGGTCCAGCTGGTGGATGATCTTGTGTAGGTCCATATCGGATCTTTTTGGTTCGTCCGTGACGGGGGCGACGATGAGGGTTGTATGGCCGATCGTGTGGGGAGTCGGGGTGGAGGCGGCGCTGGTGGTTGTGGTGGTTGTGGTGGCTGTGGTGGCGGTCGTGGTTGTGGCGGCGGTGGTGGCTGTGGTGGCGGTGGTAGTTGTGGTGGCGGCAGCCGAGTCCGCAAATGCGGACAGCTTCATCTTGACGCCGGCGAGCATACCTCCGAGGCCGTCGTGGAGGTCGCGGGCGAGGCGATTCCTTTCCTGCTCCTGTCCCGTAAGCATGGCGTTGTATACAGTCAGCTGCTGCTGCTGTTCGATATCCTTCAGTTGTTGCCGGTGCGTTTCGTCCTGTTGCCGGGCAGACCGTTGCTTGTTGCGGTATAGCAGCAGGAGTGAGAAGGCCACCAGAAGGAGGATCAGCATGCCGCTGCCCAGGAGCCATTTGACGAGCCGGTCGTGCTCCAGCACCAGCTGCTGCTGGCGGGTGCGGCTTTGCAGGGCAAGAATCTCCTTTTCCTTTCTTTCCGTTCTGAATTTTGTTTCGAGCTCGCTGATCCTGACCTTATTATTTTCTTCGTTGAGGCTGTCTGCGAGCCGGCTGTATTCCGACAACCAGTGATAGGCTTTTTGCCAGCTGCCTGTTCTTTCTTCTGCTTCTGCGAGGTTCTTCAGCATCGAGAGGCGGTTGTCGGTGATGGGAAAGCCGGCTGTTTTATCCTGCAGCTCGTACAGTACCTTTTTGGCAAGGGCGTAATTCTTTTCTTCGGAATAGATCTTGTATTTACCCATCAGCAGATTCAGCGAAGGGTACAGCTGTTTCCAGCGGGCGGCGGCGGCCAGACCCCTGTCGTAGTTCTCCAGCGCCTGCGGGAACGATTTTGTATAATAGAAAAACATTCCTTTTACCGTAAAGTATAGTATCCACTCCTGACTGTCGGGGTTGTGAGAGAGTATGGAGAGCGCCTTGTCGAGATAGGGCAGCGATTCGGGATATTTTTCCTGAAAGAGCAGGGTCTGCGCGGCATAGCAGTAGCAGGTCGCGAGGTCTTCGAAGCGGATATTCCCGCCGAACTGACGGATGGTCCTGTTGTAGTAGCCGAGCGCTTTGTCGTACTGCCCATAGTTCATCAGCACCATTCCGATATCCTTATATGTCAGGGCGAGCGTTAGCGAATCGCCCGCTTTTTCGAGGAGGGGGGCGACCTTGTTCAGCATGATGTCGAGGAACTGTTTGCTGTCGTCCATTCGCTGACGGATGGCGCCGTAGTTGTGCCAGATGCGTGCCCTGTATTTCAGTCCGCGGAACGAGCTGTCGCTGCGAAGCAATTGTTCCGCTGTCATCAGCTGGTCGGCTGCTTTGGAGAGGTTGTAGTGCTCCATGTATACATTGCCGGTATAGAAATGGGAGAGGGCGATATGGAAGCTGTCCTTTATTTTCCGGCTGGCCTCGCCGGACCGAAGCGCATAGCCGATGGCTTTGGCGGAGTCCTTGTACAGCCAGTAGTTGGACAGGCTTTGCATGGCGTCGATGCGGACTGTATCGACGGTGCTGGTCCTCAGAATATTTTCCAGGCTGTCTGCTGTTTTGCCATCGTCAATGGGGCGCTGGGCGTCGGCGGACATACTGGTTAGCGTGAGAAGACCGTTAACCAGCAGGATCAGGCTTGTTTTTGAAAATGGCATTCATAAAACTAAAATAATAGACCCATCCGGACTCGTATTCACGAAAGGTTTTTGTTTATGTACGAAAAATACCGGAAAACCGTTAGGGATTTTTTCATGGTTTCGTGGTATTGGCGTGCATTTTGAAATTAGTTCACTTTGCTTATATTTAAAACACCCAGATATGAAGAAAAAATGTCCACTGTTCTTATGCATTGCTCTCTGTTTTCTTTTTGTTCAGCGGGCTTCTGCCCAGAAAGGTTCCGCCTATGACAATGCGGTAGGTATGCGCGTTGAATTTGGCAGCAAGTATGGCACCTGGGCGGGTTTATCCGGGAAGCATTTCTTTTCGGACGATCTTGCCGGCGAGCTGATGCTGCTTTTTGGGGATCACGTTACGTTACTGGAACCCGAGCTTCAGTATCACGGGGACATCGAGAATGCGGCGGGTCTGAAATGGGTGCTTGGTTTTGGTCCCGGGTTTGCCTTTGGCAGCGGAAGTACTGACATCCTGTTGCGTCCGCTGGCGGGTCTGGACTATAAGATCCAGGACGTGCCGATCAATCTGACATTTGACTGGAGGCCGGCTTTTGTTATCACGCACGGTACTGACTTCAATGCAGCCCGTTTTGGCCTCGCTATCCGGTATGCCTGGTAGTGAGCAGTTGCTGCACAGCCAGTCCGCTGCCCAGTGCGACTGTTCCGCACGCACATAGTAATGAAATATCTATGCTGGAATGGGACAATGCCTGCAAGCACAGTCCTATTACGGACAACCCTATACCAGACCCAGTAGTATAAATAAACGATTGCAGGCCCGCCGCTATCCCCTGTTTATCGGGTGCGACTTCTGCCAATCTCAGTGACAAAATGGTCAGCGCAGGATATCCGATCGCAATGGCTATGCTATTCACGAGCAGCAGTGCCACCAGGTACCAGGGGAGGCGGTGGGTATAAATTCCCGCGCCAAGCAGTACGGTTCCCGCCAGGAGGCAGAGGAGTGCGACCAGGCCCGTACCGGCTACTCCTACTTTTTTGAACAGCCGTGGCAGGACCCATCTTGAAACCAGCGCCGAACCGATGCTATAGGGAAACAGGAGCAGTCCTGCGGGCTGGACCTTCCAGGCCATTACTTCATACAGGGCCAGCGTCGCAATAGCTATAAATGACAGGAAGCTAAAACCAAGCAGGGAAAAGGCGATCAGGCCTTTGACGGCCGCCGGCGAGGGATAGATCCCCCGCTGGAAGAAGGGTTGGTTTTGTCGTCTGTCGAACCGGAGCAGCAAGACGCCGGAGACGATGGCCGTGAGGAGACAGGGAAATGTTATCCAGCCCAGTGCCGCCGATTCGTGGATCGCGAACGAGAACAACAGCAAAGTCAGGGTAAGCCAGCAGGCGGTTGCTACGGGCAGGGACGGACGACCGGAGGGCGGATCGGCGGGTAGTGTGACCAGCCCAAGTATCAATACGAGTCCGATAACGGGAAGGTTCATTCCGAAGATCCAGCGCCAGTTGAATGTAGCCGCGACGAGGCCACCGAGTGAAAGTCCACCGGCAAAACCGATGGCGGCGAAGGACCCGAATATTCCGAAGGCCGCCCTGTGCTGCTGTTCGCCGGTAAAGTGACGCGATAAAAGAGAGATGGCGCCGGGCATAGCGAGGGCGGCGCCGATGCCTTGTCCAGCCCTTGCCGGCAGCAGTAACAGCAGCTGGTGGCTGATGGATGCCAGCAGGGAGGCGATCCCGAACAGGGCCATACCCAGCAAAAAGATCTTTTTGCTGCCTGCATAGTCACAGAGTCTTCCGCCGAGCAGGAGGCAGCCGCCAAAGCTCAGCAGGTAGGTCGTTTGGATCCACTGTGCTCTAGCCAGCGAGACTTGCAGGTCGTCTGCGATCAGGGGCAGGGAGAGGTTTACGATGGAGACGTCAAAGGCTTCGAAGAATATGGCGGAGCAGGCCAGCCAAAGGAGGGTCAGCTGTCCGCGGCTGAATAGTCGTTTCATGACGGCAAACTAGGATAAAGGCCGTTTGTTCTTCGGATAAATATATTTTTGGAACATTTGTTTTGACCGGAACCGGTTTGTGGTGAATTTGTTCTATTTTCCGAACTTCACGACAATGAAAAAAGAACAAACACCTTCCCCGTCCTTCGAGCTGGATGCGGTCGATATCCGGATCCTCAATCTTCTCCAGAAGGACGGTCGTCTTTCTGTCAGGGAACTGGCCAAAAGGGTCAATCTTTCGTCTACTCCCGTACACGAACGTCTCAGGCGGCTGGAGTCCGCGGGGGTCATCGATCA